>Ga0209135_1000125_pt1 | contig 27047 bp, 27 predicted proteins | sample LauGreSBDMM110SD_4_FD_187570 | JGI IMG/M metagenome (GOLD analysis project Ga0209135, IMG submission 187570) | Freshwater lake microbial communities from Lake Michigan, USA - Su13.BD.MM110.SD (SPAdes) (version 3) | ecosystem: Environmental > Aquatic > Freshwater > Lake | place: Lake Michigan... | reverse complement strand
CAAACGGAAACACGCCAGTGTAACGACCGGGTTCTGTGACGTCGGTTGTGATACCGGTACCACCTGAAACAAAGACATCGTCACAGATCGTCAGATGACCCGCAATCCCAGCAGCGCCGGCGATGGTGCAACGTGCGCCAATCGTGGTCGAGCCCGCCACAGCAGTACAAGCCGCAATCGCAGTGTGCGTACCGATGCGACAGTTATGTGCAATCATGATTTGATTGTCGAGCTTAACGCCGTCTTCAATCACGGTATTTTCAAGCGCCCCACGATCAATGGTGGTGTTGGCCCCGATCTCGACATCATTACCGATGAGCAAACCGCCAAGTTGAGGGATTTTTCCCCAGGCACCTTTCGCCAGGCTTGGGTCTGGCGCAAAACCAAAGCCATCCGCACCTAGCACAGCGCCACTGTGCACAATCGCGCGCGCGCCGATTTGTACGCCATCGTAAATCGCAACACGTGGCTGAATCACCGACGAGGCACCAACTTTAACATCGGCCCCCAACACGCAGCCCGCTCCAATCTGCACCATGGCGTCGATCACGCAGCGAGCGCCAATCACCGCCAACGGGCCAACCGTCACGCTTGGCGCTAAAACCGCGGTTGGGTCAACGACTGCTGAAGGGTGCACGCTGATTTCACGCGCTGGCTGCCGAGCCCAGTCAAACCACTGGGCAATGCGGGCGTACAGCAAATAAGGGTGCTTGCAGACGACGCGTGCGTAGGCGGGCTGCACGGGCGCCTGCGACAGCAGTTCATCAATTTCAGGCAACACAATCACTGCTGCGGCTTTGGTCACCGCGAGCTGCTCTAGGTACTTTGGATGAACGATAAAAGAGGCTTCGTATTGACCGGCATGAGGTAAAGCACCCAAACCTGCCACAACTGGATCAACAAACTGTCCTGTTCCGGGGACAACTTTTTGCACCAAGCCCCCCGGTATCGCCTTCAGTAACTGAGACAGTAAAGGTGCGCGGTCGGGGGCTAATAAAACAGGCATCGTTCTGCTAGGTTACTTGCCGAGAGCCTGGATCACCTTGTCAGTGATATCCACGCGTGGGTTCACCGTCACAGCATCCTGAATCACGATGTCATAGCTTTCTTGCTCGGCAATCTTTTTGATTGCGGCATTTGCTTTTTCAATAATGGTGGCAAACTCTTCGTTACGACGGCGACTTGAGTCTTCTTGAATCTCACGACGTTTACGCTGCAAATCAGCATCGAGGTTGGCTAATTCACGCTGGCGTTTGTTACGTTCAGACTCTGACAAGACTGGGGCGTCTTTTTCGAGCTGCTGCGCACGACTACGTAAATTATTCACTTGCTTCTCGAGCTCTTCGGCACGTTTTTTGAATTCATTTTCAATCTTGGTTTGCGCAGCCTTTGCTGGCGCAGAATCACGCAAAATACGCTCTGTATTCACAAACCCGATCTTGGTGCCCTGCCCTTGTGCAAGAGCGGGGGTTGCAAACGAAAGCGTTAGCACGGCCCCTGACACGGCAACCAGACTAAGTGCGCGGTAAGCCAGCCGATTGAAAACTGAGCGATTCGTGGTGGTCATCAAAGCAGACATTATTAAAGTCTCACAAAAAACAAATTTCAGCACGCAATTGTGCAAATAATTAAACCTAGAAGCCGGTACCGATTTGGAACTGAAAGACCTGTAAATTATCGCCATCTTTAGCATTTAAAGGCCTAGCAAGTGAAAGCTGCAGTGGCCCAAGCGGAGATATCCAAGATAAACCAACACCAGCCGAATAACGAATATTTGCTAAATTAATCGCAGTGTCATTACCGTAGCCATCTGTGCCATACACCTGACCACCATCCACGAAGGTAAACCAACGTAAGGTGCGGTCGTTTTGAGTGCCCGGCATTGGGAAATAAAACTGGACGTTACCCACTATGCGCTTCGAGCCACCCAGGTAAGTACCCGTCAACAGGTCGCGGGGGCCCATCGAGTTTTGCGAGAAACCTCGAACGGTACCGATACCACCGGCGTACACATTTTTGAAAATTGGGTATTGCAGATCACTATAGCTTTTGCCGTAGTCAAACAAAGCGTTAAAGGCAAGTGTGTAATCGCGCCCGACCGGGATGAACAGCTGTTGCTGAGCACCCAGCATGTAGTATTTCAGGTTAGCCGTACCCACATCAGCCTTTAAGCGGGTAAAACTACCGCGAGTAGGCGTCAACGCGCTATCGCGGGTGTCTTTAGCCCAGCCGGTGTTCAAGATTAGGGCCGTGGTGGTGTCGCCGTAGCTGCGCACATACTCTCGGTAAGCTAAAGGTGAATTGTCGTATAAGCCAATCGTGTTACGTTCGACGTTGGCACCGCCGTAGATGCGATCAAATTCTGAAATTGGCACACCAAAACTTAAACCCGCACCAGCGGTCGTCACCTGATACATACCCGGGTTATTCGAGTAGGGTGTCATCGTGCGGTAGTAGACCGAAGTAGTTCGGCTGATACCGTCGTTGGTAAAGTACGGATCGGTATGCGCCAACACCGCTGAACGGTTATACAAACTTGTGTTCAAGTTGAGCGTTAGGTTTGTTCCGCTACCGAAGACGTTATCTTCAGTAATACCCGCAGTTAAAATCACGCCGTCTACCTGGCCGTAACCCACACCTAAATTGATCATACCGGTGGGTTTTTCAGTCACGGTAAGGTTGACATCAACCTGATCGGGTGAGTTGGGCACGGGCTCAGTTGTTAACTTCACGTCTTTAAAGTAACCAAGGCGATCAAGCCGGTCGCGAGAAAGCTTAAGCTTGCCAGAGTCATACCAGGCAGCCTCGGGTTGACGCAGTTCTCGCCGTACGACTTCGTCGCGCGTACGGTGGTTACCCGTGATTTGAATTTTTCGAACATACACGCGCCGACTCGGATCGACGTAGAACGTCAGATCTGCAGTCTGGGCTTCGCGGTTTAAGATTGGATTTGGATTGACGTTTGCGAAGGCGTAGCCCAAATTACCCAAGTAGTCAGTGATACTTTTGGCTGTTGCGTTTGTCTTTTCACCCGAAAAAGTCTCGCCCGCTTTGACTTGCACCAAGGCATTGACTTCGGCCTCTAGCCCAAGCAAGTTGCCGGCCAAGTTCACACTAGTCACTTTATAAGGCTTACCTTCACTGATGGTCAGGGTAATAAAAATATCTTTACGATCGCCCGAGATTGTTACCTGAGGTGGCTCGGCTTTGTACTCAAGATAACCACGATCGAGGTAAAAGGATCGTAAGGTCTCTAGATCGCGCTCGAGCTTTTCGCGGGAGTACTTGTCACTATCGGTGTACCAAGACAACCAGCCTGGGGTTGTCATCTTGAAGAGACTAAGCAAATTACTTTCAGTAAAGGCTTCGCTACCGACAATTTTGATGTCGCGAATTCGGGCGACCCCGCCCTCAAACACGTCGAAATTTATGCCTACGCGATTGCGTGGAAGTGGCGTGATCGTAGAAGTGATTTCAGCTGCGTATTTGCCCTTAGACAGGTATTGTTGACGTAACTCAAATTCGGCTTGCTCGAGCATTGACTGGTCAAAGACTCGCCCCTCGCCAAAGCCGATCTGGCGCAACGTATCTGTGATGTTTTTGGGCTCAAACTCACGCATCCCCGAAAAAGACAGCGACGCGATCGTGGCGCGCTCTTGTACGACCACCACGACCAAGCGATTAGACGTTTCAATGCGCACATCAGAGAACAAACCTGTCGCGTACAGGCGGCGAACAGCTTCGGTCGCCAGCGCATCCGTAAATTGCTGACCGACTTTGACAGGAAGCTGTGCGAAGACGGTACCCGCTTCGGTGCGTTGAATGCCTTCGACGCGAATATCGCTGACAACAAAAGGCGTAAAGGCGTTGACTGTTAAGGGGCTTGCCAGACAAAGCAGCACCAGTGCCCGCACAAAGTAGGTTGACCACAGTTGCCGACAACGGGCGCGAAAACAATCCAAGCTGACGGGCATTCTGAACAATCCTTGAAACAAGCTAACGGTCATAAATAGAAATAACGCATAATTTTAAGGCAGAAAAGACCTAAGTAAAAATGCGCACGAGGTCATTGAAGAGGGCAACGACCATCAAGCCGGCCAATACTGCCATGCCAGCCCTTTGCCCCCAGTCGACCGAGCGAACTGAAGGTGGACTACCACGTATGATTTCAACTAGATAGTACAGCAGATGCCCCCCGTCTAGCATGGGAATTGGGAGTAAATTCAGAACGCCCAGACTGACGCTTACTAGCGCCAGAAACGAAATATAGGCGGCCCACCCTATTCGCGCAGTTTGCCCCGCATAATCCGCAATTGTGACCGGTCCGCTGATGTTTTTGATTGAAACTTCGCCAGTCAGCATTTTTCCCATCATTTTGAGCGAAAACCAGGCCGTATCGAAGGTTTTAGTCACACCCAGCCAGACACTTTCGAGCAAGCCATAACTGACGTCTACGGTTGGCAGATTGCCGCCTAATTGAAACCCGGCACGGCCAACGACTTTACCGGTTTCTAGCGTTACAGCCGCCGGGGTTAACGAAATCTGCCTGATCTGGCCGTCTCGCTCAACTTCTAGTGCAAGCGGCCGATTGGCGTGCGCCTGAATGATACGAATCACCTGCGCCACGTCTGGCTTGCGTTCGCCATCGATGGAAACGATCAAATCATTCACCGCAAGGCCGGCCGCCTGGGCCACGCTCGACTCGACCACTAAACGGATTTGTGGCATCGCACCGCCTACCGCCAGGCCCAACCTGCGTATCGGGTCTTCGCTAGTGGGATCGGCCGCAGCCGGAATCTCAAGCATGCGAGTCAGCGGGCTTCCGGCACGCTCAAACGCGATTTCAACCTGCCCGCCATCCGCAGCTAACTGCAACAACGCCCACCGCACCTGCGGCCACGAGGCCACCGCTTGTTGGTTCACCGCAGTAATTTGGTCGCCGCCTTGGAGGCCTGCCACCGCGGCCGCCGTGGCTGCGGGTGGTTTAGACAAAATGGCCGCGGGTTCTTGCGTACCCACCAAGTTAATCGAAGCGTAAAACGCGACTGCGAGCAGCAAATTGAAAATCGGGCCAGCTGCCACGATCGCAAAGCGCTTACCAACCGATTGCGCCTGAAAACTTTGCGGGTGTTGGTGAACTTGGGTCTGCCCCCCACTGGCGTCTTGCGGCTCTTCGTCCAGCATCTTGACGTAGCCGCCAAGGGGTAGCGCCGAGAGCACCCACTCTGTACCGTGTCGATCGACCCGCTTGAGCAAAACTTTTCCAAAGCCCAGCGAAAAACGCAAGACTTTGACGCCACACCAGCGTGCCACCCAGTAATGGCCGAGCTCATGAAAAGTAATCAGGATACCCAGGGCCACCAGAAACGCGAACAAGGTGAAAAGCATATTTCTCTTTTTGAAAACAACGCGACTGTCGTTAATCCGATGCCGCGCGACGCGCAGCCTGACGGGATAATTCGTCTAGTGCAATGATATCGTCTAAAGACGACAAACTGGCTTCAGGTTGCCCAATTTGCCAGTTTAAAGTGGCTTCGATCACTTGTGCAATCTTGGTGTATGCAAGTCGCTTATCAAGAAAGGCGGCAACCGCCACTTCATTGGCGGCATTCAAGGCAATACAAGCGCCCTGCCCGGTCTTTAAAGCCAGAAACGACAAGGCCAGACAAGGCAACTGCTTCAGATCCGGCTGAGCAAAATCCAGACGCCCGGCCAGCGCGAGGTCGAGCATCCCCACCCCCGAGCTGATGCGCTCTGGGAACCCTAAGCCGTAGGCAATAGGCGTACGCATATCGGGCTGACCCAACTGTGCAAGCACAGAACCATCTTCATACTCAACCATCGAATGCACAACGCTTTGCGGGTGAATCACGACGCTGATCCGCTCAGCGGGCATGGCAAACAAGTGATGTGCCTCAATGACCTCAAGGCCTTTGTTCAACATCGTGGCCGAATCGACAGAGATTTTTCTGCCCATACTCCAATTCGGGTGTGCACAGGCTTGTTCTGGGGTGACGTGCGCCAGTTCGGCCCAGCGCTGGTTACGAAACGGCCCACCCGAGGCGGTGAGCACGAGGCGTCGCACCCCCGCTGCGGGGCCTGTTGGCGCACTGGCCCGATCATGATGGGGTAAGCATTGAAAAATTGCGTTGTGTTCGCTATCAATGGGTAAAAGCTCGGCCCCAGAGGCACGCACCGCAGCCATAAAGAGCGAGCCCGCAGCAACCAAGGCCTCTTTGTTCGCCAGCAGCACGCGCTTGCCTGCTTGCGCCGCGGCGAGCGCGGCAGGCAGGCCCGCCGAGCCAACAATGGCGGCCATGACGGCCTGGCTGGCCGGATCGCTCGCCACCTCAACCAAAGCCTGAGCCCCCACACGAATATCAGGGCGCTTGGGCGCATCACCCCAGGCCGTTTTAAAGCGCTCAGCCGCTAGCGCGGTAGGCACAGCGACGGCGACGGCCTTTGATTCGAACGCTTGTTTTGCTAAAAGATCCATCCGACTGTGAGCCGTCAGGGTATGCACGGCAAAACGCTCAGGGTGCCGGGCAATCACATCCAAGGTGTTGTGACCAATCGAACCTGTCGAGCCCAAAATGGTGACACGCGTTGGGGTCACCATGTGCGCCACTCGATGAGAAAAAAGCCCAGCGGAACAACCGCTACCACGGCATCAATCCGATCGTAGACACCACCATGACCCGGCAGCAGCTGACTTGAATCTTTGACGCCAGCGCGGCGCTTGAGCAACGACTCGTACAAATCGCCCGCAATTGAAAATATTGCCAACAATACGCCAGTGCTCAGGAGAGCAAGCCAAGACCCCTGTAATAACAAGCTTGAAGCAAACGTTTGGGGCCACTGGGTAGAAATCGCCAGCCACGCCACTACGCCCACTACGCCCGCAAAGGCCCCTTCGAGAGTCTTACCGGGGCTAATACTAGGGGCTAATTTTCGACGACCGAAGGCGCGGCCAGCAAAATAGGCCGCAATATCCGCCACCCAGACCACAATCAACAATGAGACGACAAACAACGCGCCGCGCTGCAGATACCAGTAGGACAAAGCCCCCCACGTGGCAAGCAAAATCACCACTGCAGCAAAACTGTTTGCCAGACGAAACGCAGGCATCGTCACCTGGGCACGCCATAAAGCAGGCAACAACAGCGCGACCCACAGAAAAATGGCTAAACAAATAGTGCCTTGCAAAATGATCAGCGGTTTGAGTTGACCGTCAATCCAACGGTTGGCCTGCCAAACAGACACCATAAACAAAACGCATGCGCCGATCGGGGCCCAGACACTACGTGGCCCAAGGGTCAGTCGCAACCATTCAAAGCCAGCAAGGGCACAGGCTATTGCCAAAAATAATAAGAAGGGCCACGACGACGTCGCCGCTACTACTAAGGCCAACACACCTAGCAGCACAATAGCGGTGATGATTCGTTGCTTGAGCATGCCCGTCAGCTTGTTGTCACAGCATGAACTTGCGCACTGGTTCTGCCAAATCTGCGCTCGCGGGTGCGATACCACTCAAACGACTGATGCAGCTCGGGCTCACCAAAGTCGGGCCAGTAGCACTCTGTAAAGTAGAGCTCTGTATAGGCCATCTGCCAGATCAAGAAATTTGAAATGCGTTGCTCGCCGCCGGTACGTATAAACAAATCGGGCTCAGGCGCCCAAGCCATGGATAAATAAGGTGCCAGACTTGTTTCATCGAGGCCAGAAGGATCTGCCGCCAAGTCGGGACGCGCGCGCAACAAAGCTCGGGTCGCTTGGAGAATATCCCACCGCCCGCCGTAATTTGCAGCGATCGTCAGATGCAGCTTGTCGTTGTGCGCAGTCTTTTGTTGCGCCTGGACGATCAGCTCTTGGAGCTTGGGCTCGAAGGCCGATAAGTCACCGACTACATGCAGACGAACGCCCTGATCTTGCAAGCGTGCAACCTCACGCTCGAGCGCCTGCACAAACAGCCGCATCAGCAACGAAACCTCTTCGGCTGGACGACGCCAATTTTCAGAGCTAAAAGCAAATAAGGTGAGATACTTGACCCCCGCAGCCCCGCAGGTTTCTACCGCGCGACGCACCGACTGAACCCCCTTTGCATGACCCGCGGTACGTGGCAGTAAGCGCGCATGTGCCCAGCGCCCATTACCGTCCATGACAATTGCCACATGCGTTGGGATCGCGCCTGTAACAGGGATTTGGCAGGTTGAGCTGATAGCCATGTCGGGGGCGGCCTAAACCGTCAAGATCTCGGCTTCTTTTTGTGCAACCATCTTGTCGATCTCAATCACGCAACGATCTGTCAACTTTTGCACGACGTCTTGCGCACGTCGCTCGTCGTCTTCTGAAATCTCTTTGTCTTTAATAAGTTTCTTAAAAGATTCGTTCGAATCACGGCGCAAGTTACGCACAGCAATTTTGGCGTCTTCGCCCTCTGATTTGACGACTTTATTCAAATCACGGCGGCGCTCTTCAGTCAATGCTGGCATCGGCACACGAATGCTATCGCCCATCCCGATCGGATTTAAGCCAAGATCCGAATCCCGAATCGCCTTCTCGACCGCGCCCGACATGTTTTTTTCCCATACCTGCACGCTTAAAGTGCGAGCATCCATCAAATTGACGTTGGCGACTTGAGAGATTGGCACCGGCGAGCCGTAGTACTCGACTTGCACGTGATCAAGAATGCCAGGGTGCGCCCGGCCGGTACGAATTTTTGCAAGATTCGTTTTAAGCTGTTCAAGCGACTTAGCCATACGGCCTTGAGCAGAGGCTTGAATATCTGCAATACTCATTGCGTTTCCTTTAAACGTGAACCAACGTGCCTTCGTCTTCTCCGCTGACCGCCCGTTTTAGCGCGCCAGGTTTGTTGATCGAAAACACTCTGATTGGTAATTTTTGGTCGCGGCATAAGGCGAATGCTGTGGCATCCATCACTTCAAGCCGCCGATTGATTACTTCGTCAAAACTAATACGGTTGTACCGTGTTGCCGAGGAATCTTTGTTTGGGTCAGCGCTATAAATGCCATCCACCTTAGTCGCTTTTAAAACGATTTCGGCACCGATTTCGGCACCCCGCAAAGAGGCAGCCGTATCGGTGGTGAAAAATGGATTACCCGTACCCGCAGCAAATACAACAACTTTGCCTTCTTCAAGATACCTGAGGGCTTTAGGGCGAATATAAGGTTCGACGACCTGCTCAATGTTCAGGGCCGATTGCACCCGAGCATCAACACCGCGGTGCTTGAGCGCATCTTGCAAAGCCAGGGCATTCATGACCGTGGCCATCATCCCCATGTAATCAGCGGTCGCCCGATCCATACCTTGGGCACCCGGTGCCACACCACGAAAAATATTACCGCCACCAATCACAATCGCTAACTGCACCCCCATCGACACAACCTCAGCGACTTCTTCGGTCATGCGCATAATGGTGGCACGGTTGATGCCAAAAGCATCGTCGCCCATCAACGCTTCACCGGAAAGTTTAAGAAGGACTCTTTTGTGCATTCGGGTGGCCATGATTCAGGATTCCGGAGGGTTAAACACGTGAAAAGTGTACGACAAACCAAGGTAAACCGTGAGGTGCTACCTTGGTTTTTTCACAAAACTAAGCGTTTCCGGCAGCTGCTGCAGCAACTTCAGCGGCAAAATCCATCGTTTTCTTTTCGATGCCTTCGCCCACAACGAAAAGTGAAAAACCAGCAATGGTTGCGGATTTCTCTTTAAGCATTTGAGCCACGGTCTGTTTGTCATTTTTGACAAAAGGTTGCGATAAAAGCGCAACTTCTTTCAAAAACTTCTGAACTGAACCTTCAACCATCTTTTCGACGATTTCTGCGGGCTTACCCGACTCGGCAGCCTTGAGGCGGGCGACTGAACGTTCGGCTTCTTTGTCGGCTTCAGGTACGCCGGATTCATCTAGGGCCCGTGGCTTGGTGGCGGCAATATGCATTGCCAGGTCTTTACCCACTTCGTCGGCACCCGAAAACTCAACTAGGACACCGATTCGACCACTGTGTACATAGCTGGCAAGCTTATTGGCTGTCGTGTAGCGCTTAAATCTGCGAACCGAAATGTTTTCACCAATTTTGCCGACTAACGCAGCGCGCACCGATTCAACGGTGCCAGCACCAAGGTTGGCCGCTGACAGCGCCGCAACATCGGCGTAGTCGTTAGCAGAGACTTGTTTAGCCAAATCTGCAACAAAGGCAACGAAATCATCATTTTTTGCAACAAAATCAGTCTCGCAGTTCACCTCAAGGACGGCGCCGTGTTTGGCATCAGCCGTGATGAACAAACCAATCAGGCCCTCGGCCGTGACGCGGCCCGACGCTTTACTGGCTTTGCTGCCAAGCTTGACACGTAAGATCTCTTCTGCGCGAGCCATGTCACCGGCTGCTTCAGTCAGAGCGCGCTTGCACTCCATCATGGGTGCGTCGGTTTTTTCGCGCAACTCTTTAACCATTGCGGCAGTAATTTCAGCCATGTTTGCTCCAAGATTAGTGAGAGGCGCCCCGACGCATGGTCAGAGGCGCACTATTGCAATGCCCTGCGTATTCGCGCAGGCACCAGAAAAATTTACGCTTTTTCTTCAGCGACTTCGACGAATTCTTCGCCAGAAGCAAGTTCTTCAACAATACCGTTCAGGCTTTGCGCACGGCCTTCGAGTACGGCATCAGCCATACCTTTAGCGTACAGTGCAATAGCCTTGGCTGAGTCATCATTACCAGGAATGATGTAATCGATGCCATCAGGTGAATGGTTGGTGTCGACCACAGCCACGACTGGGATACCCAAGGCTTGTGCCTCAAGGACAGCAATTTTGTGATAGCCAACGTCAATCATGAAAATGGCGCTAGGCAAGCCGTTCATGTCTTTAATGCCGCCGATTGACTTGTTCAGTTTGTCGAGCTCGCGCTGAAACATCAAGCCTTCTTTTTTGCTCATACGCTCGGTACCGCCGTCAGCGATCATGACTTCCATGTCTTTTAAGCGTTTGATCGAGCTTTTGACGGTTTTGAAGTTTGTCAGCATGCCGCCCAGCCAACGGCTGTCGACAAAAGGCATACCGGAACGGGTAGCTTCTTGTGCCACGAGTTCGCGCGCCGCACGCTTTGTACCGACGAACAAAACGTTACCGCCTTTTGCAGCAACTGATTTCACAAACTTTGTTGCGTCGGTGTAATTAGCAACCGTTTTTTCGAGGTTGATAATATGAATTTTGTTGCGATGGCCAAAGATGAAAGGCGCCATCTTGGGGTTCCAGTAACGGGTTTGGTGACCGAAGTGCACACCCGCTTCTAACATTTCACGCATTAACGACATGATTTAAGGCTCCGAGGGTTAAGTCTTGTATTACGTCTGCACTGCTTTCTTGAAAGAAATTCAGCACCCTGGTGACGCAACACGCGATTTGATCTCATCCTGAACGACACTTTACGCAATCACATTGTGCAAAGCCGCAAAAGACCGAGATCGATAGTGTTAACTAAGATTTTCAAAGGCAGGCCAAGCTGCGCTTGCATTCACTTTCTTTGGATACATTTACTGTAAGTGTCGGGCTTTTATTCAAACCAAAAACACAGTAAGCCTATAATTCTACTATCTTTCACTACTTACATTCAAGTCGCCATGGGATTAGTCACCAATCCAGCCGAGTTAGACCTGATGCGCGCAGCCTGCCGCGATGCCGCAAAAGTACTCGACTTCATTACCCCGCACGTCAAAGCGGGGGTTACCACAGGCGAATTGGACCAACTTTGCCTGCAATTTCTGACCCAAGAGCTCAAAGTTACGTCTGCGACGGTCGGCTACGCGCCACCGGGTTACCCGCCATTTCCGGGTGCAATTTGCACCTCAGTGAATCATCAAGTCTGCCACGGAATCCCCGGAGATCGTGTCCTAAAAAATGGCGATGTGTTGAACATCGACGTCACAATCATCAAAGATGGCTGGTTCGGCGATACCAGCCGGATGTATTTTGTGGGTGAACCCTCAATCTTGGCCAAACGGCTTGCTGACATCACCTACGAGTGCATGTGGCTCGGGATTAAACAGGTCAAACCCGGTAACACGTTAGGTGACATTGGCAATGCAATTCAAAAACATGCCGAAAAACAAGGGTTTTCGGTGGTTCGCGAGTTTTGCGGTCACGGTATCGGGCAGCGCTTTCATCAAGAGCCTCAGATCTTGCACTATGGGCGCCCGGGCACTGGCGACAAACTCGAACCAGGCTTGATTTTTACGATCGAACCGATGATTAACGCGGGTCGCCGCGAAATCCGACAACTGGCCGACGGCTGGACCGTCGTCACGCGCGATCACAGCCTGTCGGCACAATGGGAACACACCATTTTGGTCACTGAAGCCGGCTTTGAGGTACTAACGATTTCTGAGGGCATGCCTGCGCCGCCGGCCCTGATCGCGGCTTAAAGGCTGGCGTCATGATTGACGTATCCGCCATCGCAGAAATCCGTGCAAATTTGCAAAGCAGCCGCAAGGCTGCGCTTGAGCAGTATCGTCAGGCGCTACGTCCTGACACCTTGCTTGCCGCGCTGTGCAGCTGTGCTGACCAGGCGCTCAGGCAACTTCTCGAACTCTTTCCTTTACCCAAAGGCGCCGCGCTAGCCGCCGTCGGAGGCTATGGACGTGGTGAGCTCTACCCCTTTTCAGATGTCGACCTTCTAATTATTTTGAAAGACGACCTCGATGCACAGGGCGAGGCCACTCTTGGTGGTTTAGTTGCATCGATGTGGGATGTTGGTCTCGAGCCAGGCTACAGCGTTAGAACCATTGAACAGTGCGTCAAAGAAGCTCGCGCCGACATCACGGTCGAGACCTCTTTACTTGAAAGCCGCTGGCTCGCTGGCAGTAAAACCTTGGCAAAACTGTTCGAAAAAACAATGGCTGAGCGACTCGATCCGCAACAGTTTTTTCGAGCTAAACGTGCCGAGATGCAACAGCGGCACGCCCGCCACCAAGACACCCCCTACTCGCTTGAGCCCAATTGCAAAGAGTCGCCCGGCGGTCTGCGTGATCTGCAGGTCATCATGTGGATGGCCAGGGCGGCAGGCTTTGGCGCGAGTTGGCAAGCGATTGCACGCGCGGGGTTGCTGACCAGCGCCGAAGCGCGCGACCTCAAGCGTGCTGAGCAAGCGTTTAAACGGGTACGCATCGAACTACACCTACTTGTCAACCGACGCGAAGACCGGCTGTTATTTGACCTGCAACACGGCTTGGCCCAAGCCTATGGCATCACGGCAACCGCCACGCGTCGCGCGAGCGAACTCTTGATGCAGCGCTATTACTGGGCCGCGCGTTTAGTGACGCAACTCAACACGCTTTTGGTACAAAACATCGACGAGCGCTTGTTCCTTCTTCAAGCGACCGACATCCGAGAGATCGACGAACACTACGTGTCGCGTCATAATCGCCTCGATATTAAAGATGACTTGTTGTTTGAAAAGAACCCCAGTCAACTCCTCAATGTCTTTTTAGTACTGCAGCAACATCCAGAGTTACACGAGCTCTCAGGCCGGGCACTACGCGCGATCTGGCATGCTCGCGATCGGATCGATGCAGCCTTCAGGCGCGATCCTAACAATAAAAATATTTTTCTAAACATCTTGCAACAACCGCAAGGCATCGTACACGCCTTGCGTCGCATGACGATGCTGAATATCTTGCCGCGCTACCTGCCTGTCTTTAGGCGTGTGGTCGGTCAAATGCAACACGACTTATTTCATGTCTACACGGTCGATCAGCATACCCTTGCCGTGATCCGCAATCTGCGTCGCTTCACAATGCCTGAGCATGCGCAAGAGTATCCGTTGGCCAGCAAACTAATCGCGGCTTTCGAGGGCCACTGGCTGCTGTATGTGGGGGCCCTGTTTCACGACATCGCGAAAGGACGCGGCGGAGATCACTCAACGTTGGGCGCAATCGAGGTCAAGCGTTTTGCCAAGGCGCACGCCCTCAATCGAAACGATACTGATCTTGTGGTGTTTTTAGTCGACAGTCATTTATTGATGTCTCAGGTCGCACAGAAAAAAGACCTCTCTGATCCGCAAGTTATCAACGATTTCGCGGCGCACGTCAAAACTTTACGCAACCTACAAGCGCTTTATTTGCTCACTGTTGCCGATATTCGCGGAACAAGCCCCAAGGTCTGGAACACCTGGAAGGGTAAGCTGCTTGAGAATCTTTATGATCTAACACGGGCAACGCTGGGCGGCACCATCGACGATACAAACACCGTGCTGCGCCAAAGGATTGAACAGGCGGCAACGCTAACGCGTTTGGCGGGGTTACGCGACGACGCCCGCGAGGCCTTCTGGCAGCAATTAGATGTGGCCTACTTTTTACGCCATGAGGCATCGGATATCGCCTGGCACACTCGGCATCTTTACTACCGGGTTGCGCCCGAGCAGGCCATTGTTAAGGCACGGCCTACCGAAGGCGCCGAGGGGCTACAAGTAATGGTGTACACCAAAGACGTGCCAGACCTGTTCGCGCGCATTTGCAGCTTCTTCGGTAGTCGCAACCTCAGCATTTTGGATGCGCGTATCCACACAACGCGCCGAGGCTATGCGTTAGACAGCTTTATCATCTTGCCTGCAGACAGCACCGAAGAACTGCGCACGTTAGCCACCTTAATCGAACACGAACTAGACGCGCAGCTCAAGACTGCTCCCGCAGACACACTGACCACGCGTCACGGGCTCGCGCGCCCTTCGCGTTTATCGCGTGCGTTTCCGGTCCCGCCGCTCGTGACCTTGCACCCCGACGAGGGTAGTCAAAACTGGCGCTTAGAACTTGTCGCCACCGACCGACCAGGTCTTTTAGGCGACATCGCACAGGTCTTTGTTACGTACAACATCAATCTTCAGACGGCTAAGGTCATGACCTTAGGTGACCGCGTTGAAGACGTTTTTGTTGTAAGCGGAGAAACACTTTCACAACCACGCACCCAGCGGCAATTTGAACGCGCCATGCTCGATGCTCTCACGCAGGTTGAACGACGTGCTGCTTGAAAAAAAACTGTGGTGGTTGATCTCGGGTTTGTGCGTTGCGGGCGTTGGCATCGCGTTGCTATCGCAACATGTCTTTGATATGCAGCCTTGCGCCTGGTGTGTCTTTCAGCGGCTTATCTACCTAGTATTGGCGGTGGTCGCCGCGCTCGCAGCCTCAACGCAAAGTCTGATCCCACGTCTGGTCTGTGCGATGATGGGATTAAGCCTGGCGATTGCCGGTGTCTCAGCCGCGTGGTTTCAGGCACAAATCGCTTCTCAGTCATTTTCATGCGCTCAAACACTGGCCGACCTGTTGATGACTCAAACGGGTCTTGAGACCGCGATGCCCGCCTTGTTTGGCATTTATGCAAGCTGTATGGATGCACGCGTCAAACTGTTTGGCCTCGAATATGCGTACTGGAGCCTGCTGCTGTTTGTACTGCTCGGCCTCTTGGTTGCATTCATCATGAAAGGCTTTCTAGGCCCGCGCAAGCCAGCGTGATGCCCTTCTCGTCAAGGCTTCTAATCTTCGGCCGCTAAGCCCATATTAAAGAGCAGCCCGTTTTGTTCTTCGCGAACCGCCTGACGGGTTTGGCCTAAACGCTCGAGATATTCAGGGGTAATGTCTCCGGTCACATACTCACCGGTAAAGCACGAGGTATCAAAGTGCGTCAAAGCAGGATTGAGATCTGACACCGACTTTTGCATCGAATCGATGTCTTGATAGACAAGCGCATCGGCGCCAATCATTTTGGCAATCGCTTGTTCATCACGCCCGGTTGCGATGAGTTCTTGCTGGGTGGGCATGTCAATACCATAGACGTTTTGATAACGCACCGGCGGTGCGGCCGAAGCCAGATACACCTTATTGGCGCCTGCCGCGCGCGCCATATCAACGATTTCGCGGCTGGTTGTTCCGCGTACGATTGAATCATCAACGAGCAAGACGTTTTTACCCTTAAATTCCATCCCGATGGTATTGAGCTTTTGGCGTACAGATTTTTTACGTACGGCCTGACCGGGCATAATAAAGGTTCGACCCACATAACGATTTTTGATCAAGCCTTCGCGATAGTTTAGGCCGAGGCGATCAGCCAGTTGCATAGCCGAAGGCCGCGATGAATCTGGGATTGGCATGACGACATCAATATCGCCTAAGCGTAAAGTTTTTGCTAACTTATCCGCCAGGTACTCACCCATTTTTAAACGTGAACCATACACCGACACGCCATCCAGTACAGAATCTGGCCGTGCAAAATAAACATATTCAAAAATACAGGGCGCATGCACTGCAACTTGCGCGCAGAGTTCGCTACTAAACTTGCCGTCAAGCGAAACAAACACGGCTTCGCCTGGCAAGACGTCGCGCACAAATTGAAAACCTGACCCTTCAAGAGCGACCGACTCAGACGCCACCATCCACTCGGGGCCCTGCGCGGTATCAAAGCGACCGATGCATAGTGGGCGAATCCCGTGCGGATCGCGAAATGCTAGCAAACCATAACCAGCGATTTGTGCAACAACCGCGTAAGCGCCTTTGACGCGCTGATGCACGGCTTTGACCGCACGAAAAATCGCTGACTCGTCAAGCGAGACACCATTTGCCGCTCGCTGCAATTCGTGCGCTAAAACGTTAAGCAAGACCTCAGAATCGGAGTTGGTATTGATGTGGCGCTGATCATTCGTGAAAAGCGACACACGCAACTCGCGCCAGTTGGTCAGGTTGCCATTGTGGGCAAACGTGATACCGAACGGCGCATTGACATAAAAGGGTTGGGCCTCTTCGACGCTTTCTGACGAACCCGCAGTTGGGTAACGCACTTGGCCAATGCCGGTTGTACCTGGAAGCGAGCGCATATTACGCGTGCGAAACACATCGCGTACTAAGCCATGCGCTTTATACATATTGAAATGGTTGCCGTTTGAAGTGGCAATGCCAGCAGCATCTTGACCGCGGTGCTGCAACAGCAGCAAGCTGTCATACAAAAGCTGATTGACAGGACCACGACCAATCACACCAACAATTCCGCACATGTACTTTCCTGATAACCGTTGAACCACGTTTAAATTCTGTCGTACTGAAGTGGGCAACAAACCCTGCTTCACTTTTGGCCTACTTTATTAGGCAACACACAATGCTGCAATTCTGTCGTACTCAATAAGGCAACCAACCTCGGATAGGCTCTGGCACACGTGCCTTGATTTGTTGCACCCCACCCACCACTTGCTTCGAAAACATGGCGTTTTTCCACCAAGGTTCTAACGGCAATGACGTATAGCCCGCGAGGGTCACTAAGACCAACACAAACAAAACGCCCCTGGCCAAACCATACACGGCGCCCAAACCGTGATCGGCCGGGGTCAAGCCCGTTTTATCTATCAAGGCCGACAGCGTCATATTGACCACGCCAATCGACAACAAGACGGCAATAAATACGGCAATGTAGGCCAACGCCACACGCAAAAAATCTTGGGTGACCCAGTGCATGAGCCAGTCCCATTCGGCGACCCGTGGGCCCCACCAAATCGCCGCAATAAACGCGAAAGCATAAGCTGCAAGTGACAAGAGTTCTTTGAGCAAACCACGAATCAAACCGAGCACGGCCGATACGCCCAGCACCCCTAACAAAACAAAGTCAAACCCGGTCACTGGGTAGCAATAAAGGCGCCGTCATACCCAAGCGTGCGCAGACGAGTCTGCGCAGCTTGCGCGGCTTCTCGTGAGGGAAAAGGCCCAACGCGTACGCGGTACCTTGCTTTACCGCCCACATCGACTGGGCCATCTACAAAAGCGTTACCTACACCCGCCGCTAACAATTTATTTTTTTGAGCCTGTGCGTCGGCCGAAGCATCGAGGGACACCGCTTGCACCACGAAATTGCCACGCGTTGGCGCCTTGGGGGTTGTGACAGAGCCAGGCGGGCTCGAAGACTCAGCGGTTGGACGGCCCTCAAGCAAGGCCAGCGCACGCGCACCGTCGTCGGAGCGATTGGTGGGCGCAGAATTAGGCGTTGGTTTAGCAGTCTCAACTTTTGGAGGATCTGTTTTTGTTGGCGCAGCCGCCGGATCAACGCGTGATGTGCCCTCGGGTTTGGCTGGGGCGCCCGCGCCGGGCGGCGTGGTCGTCGTTGCTGTCGCCGAAGCGCCTGAGCTAGCGGGTGCTGGTGTACCGTTACTAACAGGATCGCTTAAATTAGGCTGAAACGGCGCGTTGCGATCAGGGATCTTAATAGGGATTTTGCTTGAGACCGGTGCGGGCTCGGAATCAAGCAACATGGGCAAAATCACAACGGCGGCCAGCACCAAGGCCACGGCACCCGCTAGGCGCCGGCGGGCCCGCACGCGCAAGTCGGCCGCCTGCGCCTCGCTCGACACAGAGGGGCGCACCTTACCCGGAGGTTTACGCGGCGCTGCACTATCTTTTCTGGAAAACAGTCCCATTGATCCAAACACCCTGACTCAAAAAAAAGACATACCCGAAAAGCGCCTGAAGTCGGCGAAAAGCGTTTAAGCCGACCGCCCGCTAGCTTGCAATGCCCCAGCCACAGTCAAAAACGATCCGAATATGACGATTCTATCATCTGGCTTACTGAGTTTGCGCGCAGCTGCCAGAGCCTCAGCAACTGAAGAGTAGGCGCTGACAGCCACTTCGGCTTCGCCTGGCTGCTGATGGCCCGCGATACTTTCTTTAACCTTGGCAGACAGTTGCTCGGCGGTCAACGCCCGCTTACCGGGCAAACCGGCGCAGAACCAATGATCGATGCGTGGCGCCATGTGCTTGACCACTGCGGCAATATCTTTGTCGGAAAGCATCCCAAACACCGCGTAGGTGTAAGGATGAAAACCCATATTGCCCAAGTTTTTTTCAAGAACGGCCGCGGCATGCGGATTATGGGCCACATCAAGGATGACGGTCGGCTGACCAGGCAGAATCTGAAAACGTCCGGGTAACGACGCTTGAAGCAAGCCCAGGCGCACGGCCTGTTGCGGCACCGCCAAGCGCTCGCGCAGCGCCTCAAGGGCTGCCAAAGCGCCCGAGGCATTGAGCAGCTGATTGGCGCCCCGCAATGCAGGATAGGCCAGCGCATTGCGCCGCTGCTGGCGCCCAGCAAACGCCCATTGCTGGCGATCGCCCGAATAATTAAAGTCACGACCAAACAACCAAAGATCGCAGCCAATGGCTTGGGCGTAATCGAGCAAAGATTGAGGGGGTGCGGGGTCGCTGCAAATTGCCGGACGACCGTTGCGGTAGATATGCGCTTTTTCAAAACCGATTTTTTCGCGTGTATCGCCTAACCAGTCGACGTGATCGATATCGACGCTGGTGACAATTGAGCAATCGGCGTCCACAATATTAACGGCATCCAGGCGACCGCCCAAGCCCACTTCAAGCACCATCACATCAGGTGAAGCGACAGCAAACATGGCTAGCGTTGCCAGTGTTGAATATTCAAAATAGGTTAACGATACGCCTTGGCGGGCGGCTTCGACCATGCTGAAATACCGCACAAACTCTGCGTCAGAGACGATTTCACCGTTAAGACGAGCGCGCTCGTTAAAATTGACCAAATGGGGCGAGGTGTAGAGCCCCACCCGATAACCCGCAGCCAGCAAAATTGCCTCGAGCATGGCACAGGTTGAGCCTTTGCCGTTGGTACCGCCCACCACGATTTTGACCGCGGTGGTTTCAAGCGGCAAACGCGCGGCAACTTCGCGTACACGCTCAAGCCCCATATCAATCGCACTTGGATGAAGCTGCTCAAGGTAACTGAGCCAATCGGCCAGCGAGGCGGTGTTTGAGGGTGCGGCGAGAGTCATGGCAGAAATGGCATTGATTCAACAGACAAGCCTCTATTTTAACAGCGGCTCACCAACGCCCTAGGGCGTTCAGCCTTGAACCTGATAAGGAAAAAGCGCTTGGCTTCATTTCTACTAAAATCATCGACACATGAATGACCGCAAACCCCTAGACTTGACTGCTTTTCTTTGCATCGTGCTGCTCTGCTCTCTATGGGGTGGGCAACAGGTTCTGTTTAAGCTCACGATTCACGACATTCACCCCAACATGCAGATCGCCTTGCGCTCGGGTATTGGATGCGTGTTGCTGGCCGCTTTCATGTGGCAAAAAGGCATTTCGTTGGCGCTCTGGCGCGGGCCATGGCGAGCGGGCACGATTGTAGGATCCTTGTTTGCCCTAGAGTGGTGGATGATCGGCGAAGCCCTTCAGTACACGAGCGCCTCGCATGTGGTGGTATTTTTATATACGGCACCAATTTTTACTGCACTGGGCCTACATGTCTGGCGTCCTGATGAGCGCTTAAATTGGTGGCAATGGGTAGGGGTCTTGATCTGCTTTAGCGGAATCGGTCTGGCGTTTTTAGGCTCGTCTGCCGCGACACAACTTGACCCACAGACGCTGCTCGGAGATTGTCTTTCCTTAGGTGGCGGCGTCCTTTGGGCCGCGACGACGATCGTCACCCGTTGCTCAGGTTTAGCACGTATCCCCGCCACACAAACGACCATGTTTCAACTGTTCATTGGCGCTGTGGTGATACTGCTACTGTGCCTTGTTCTGGGTGAGACCGAGATCCACTGGAGCCCTTTTTTGGTGGCCAGCATCGTAGGCCAAGGCGTAGTGATTTCGTTTTTTAGCCTCTTGGTATGGATTTGGCTGCTCAGACATTATTTGGCCTCGAGAGTTTCGATTTTTACCTTTATAGCGCCGCTGATCGGCGTAGGCTTAGGTGTGTGGTTGTTAGACGAGCCTCTGCACAGCGCATTTATCTGGGGCGCCTTGATGGTGATGGCGGGGGGGATTTTGGTAAACCTTGCACCTCTAACCCGACGTTTGAACGGAGCATAGTTTTGCCATGTGTTTAGCTATTTTTGCGCAAAATGTTTTACCGGATTGGCCGCTTATTGTTGTGGCAAACCGCGATGAACTGCACGCGCGCCCAACCGAGGCCGCAAGACCATGGGATGAGGCGCCTTCGCTGCTGGCAGGCCGCGACCTACAGGCCGGCGGAACCTGGCTTGGCCTGACCACCACAGGGCGTATTGCTTTACTGACCAACTATCGCGAAACGGGTATGCACGATGATAGAGCCCCCTCGCGTGGTCGTCTTGCAGAGCACTATTTACGACAAGAACAATCGGCGCAACAATATTTGCAAGCGCTGCAACAAGACGATGCGCCTTACAACGGCTTTAATTTACTAGCCGGCGATCAAAACGGCTTGTGGTATTACTCAAATCGTCTGAACGCAGCACCGTTTAAGATTCCTGACGGTGTCAGTGGGGTATCAAACGCCACGCTCAATACACCCTGGCCTAAATTGCTTCGTACGCAAGGCAGCGTCGCAGAGCATCTGGCACAGGCTCAAGCTCCCGCCCCTGCTCGGCTGTTTGAAATTTTTCAGGATACGGTGCGCGCTGCTGACCACGAACTCCCTGATACCGGCGTTGGCCTTGATCGCGAAAAGTTGCTGGGCAGCCCGTTTATTAAAAACGAACGCTACGGTACGCGTTGCACGACAATTATTTTGCAGCATCGCCAAGGCTACGCTTTGTTTTACGAAAAACGTTATGACGCCTTTGGGCAACCTATAGATGACAGCAACTGGCGGGTTAATTTTTTAGCGAAGACAATCTTAGCGATGTGATGCTAGCGCCCCACTCTGGCATCGGTACTTGGCAAAACTTGCAAGGCACACAGCACTTGTTGGTCGGGCGCTTCGAAGATCACTCACACCTACTAGCAACGATTGGGGTCGAGCAAACGCTTTAAATTTAAGTGTCTTTAGGGCCTAGAAAGCGTCGAGGCTTTATACTGTAAGCCATTCCTATTTAACGACCGGGCTTATCATGTCAGACCTCAAACTTCGCATCGCCGAATCAGTCAAAGACGCCATGCGCGCGAAAGCGAGCGAGCGTTTAGGCACTTTGCGATTTTTACAGGCCGCCATCAAACAAAAAGAAATCGATGAGCGCAAAGACGTGACCGATGCAGACGTCATTGCGATTATTGAAAAGCAAATCAAGCAGCGTCGCGAGTCAATCGCAGCTTATGAACAAGCTGGCCGCACCGAAACCGCGGCACAAGAAACTGCTGAAATGGTTGTGCTGCAAGAATTTTTGCCACAAGCCGCGACTGAAGCTGAAGTCAACGCCGCCATTGATGCTGCCTTGGCAGAAGTACAAGCGCAAGGGATTACAGGTAACCCCGCAATGGGCAAGATCATGGCGATCTTAAAGCCAGCGCTTGCAGGCCGCGCCGACATGTCAACGCTGTCTGGGTTGGTGAAAGCTAAACTCGGCTAACAACCTTGCCAAGCACTGATACCAGGTTTTAGTTATGAAAGCCTGGTATTTCACCCGGCGCGTCAAACCTTAACGCTTAGGCTTTAGATCGTTCGAACCCGCGCCTATCCTATGCGCATCATGAGCCTAGCGGCTCAGGCCACTTTCGCTACGGGCTTAACCTTGAGCACCTTGAACGACGCCGAGGCTTTGGCAATCAAATTACCTTCAGTGTCTAATACCTCGCCTTCACAAAAGGCGATCGACGAACCGCGTCGCAAGCAGCGCGCTTGAATCGTTAGGTCAGTGACGGCTGGTTCAAAACAGCTGACCGTGATGTCGATTGTTGCCATCCCCAAGCCCAACGGATCTACCGAACGGCCCGCAGCACTTAGCGTGAAATCCAGCAAGCTCATCAGCGCGCCACCATGGATGGCCCTGCGGCTATTGAGCAAATCTTCGCGAATTTTTAAACGAGTGACCGCGCGATCGTCTTCGCACAGCACAGGCTCAACGCCTAAAAATTTCAAATAGGGGATATCAAGGCCAAAGTAAGTAGAGGGTTCAAATATTTCAGACACAGTTAGCTTTATAAAATTAAGATTTTTTAGGAGGCCGAGCACTAGGCATGTAGTTTGTGCAGGTTGACACACCAAACTGCAAGGCTGAGTGCATCGCCGCAATCGCCGCGGCATCCCAAATGTTGATGCCAGCGACGGTGGTGGTGATTTCAGAGTTTTTGTCATCGAGGGCGCGGATCTCAACCTGCCCGTAGTGGCTGCCGCCCAAGCCGCCTGTTACCGCCACCTGGGCAGTACGCGTTGCGGTATCCAGCTGCCCTTTAATCGGAAACTCGCCGTCATTACTCCAACATTGCTGCGCCTGCAGTGTGGCCAGCTTGTAGGCCTCTTGGTAAGTACGCGGCAATGTAAAGGTTTCTTTAGGTGAGCTGCCTGAATTGATTCCGATACAACCTGATGCAAGCAAAGGCACTAACACCACAAGCCATTTAAAATGATTCGACATTGCTACCTCAAAGAGTCCGCCACCAAGGCGGTTATTTTAGCGTTAATGTGAGCTTGAGCCTGTCAGACCTTGAGTTCTACCCCTCAAGATTCTAAGACTGACCCCGCCAAACTCGCTTTTTTCCTGTTGCGCCACCCATACCGAGGTTCTCTCAGTCAATGTCCACCCAACATACCCCGCGCTTTTTTGCTGCAGCGCACCCCGCCTGGGGGGTGACCGCCGCACTGCTTGGCCTGACGGCCGTCGCACTTGGTGCTGTAGCAGCCCACGCCGTGGCTGACCCCCAAGCCGCACAAGCCCTTGAGCGTGCCTCGCTTTATCAATTGATTCACGCTCTTGTTTTACTCTATGCCGCAGGTTTGCCTGGTCAGGCGGCCCTTCTCGCACGCAGCTTGCTGCTCGCTGGCATCGTGCTGTTTTGTGGTTCGATCGAGCTTAAGTATCTGTTTTCGCTTGCCGGGGCCTCGGTCGTTGCCCCAACAGGCGGCGTGGCACTCATGCTCGGTTGGCTGATGCTAGGCATATCGGCCCTGACCCGTAGAGCCTCAAACAGCTGAAGTGCCCCCCCACACACAAGACCTAGGCTAAAAAAATAAAGTGCTGGCCCCCGCGCGCTACACGCAAGCTCGCATCAGTGGTAAAAAGCTAGTTGGTGAGTGCCTCACTCAGCACTATTTTTTTGACTCTTGATAAACACAACGACCCATGACCATACGAGACAAAGCTTATATCGTTGGTGCCTATGAGCACCCTACTCGCAAAGCACCCGATAAGTCGGTTGCCCAAATCCATGCCGAGTCTGCCAAAGGCGCACTGGCCGATGCAGGGCTGTCGCTGAGCGACATTGACGGCTACTACTGCGCCGGCGATGCTCCCGGTTTAGGCATGCTGAACATGGCTGATTACATGGGGCTCACCAATTTGCGCCATGTCGATTCAACCGAAACAGGTGGCTGTTCGTACCTGATCCACGTGTCGCACGCTGCGCAGGCAATTGCTGCCGGCAAGTGCAAAATCGCACTGATTACATTGGCTGGTCGTCCACGCTCGGCCGGTTCTTCTGGTATGCAAGCGCGTAGTTGGGGCGTTGACATTCCTGACGTGCCGTTTGAAGCACCTTTTGGCCCTGTGACCGTCAACAGTTATGCCATGGTTGCAGCGCGCCACATGTACGAATATGGCACGACAGCAGAACAATTGGCCTGGATTAAAGTGGCTGCTTCGCACCACGCACAACATAATCCACACGCCATGCTGCGCGATGTGGTGACGGTTGAAGACGTGGTCAATTCGCCACTGGTTTCGACCCCACTGCACCGCCTCGATTGCTGCGTGGTCAGCGATGGTGGTGGCGCACTGATCGTCGCACATCCTGATATCGCCAAATCACTCAAGCGTCCGCTCGTTAAAGTGCGCGGTGCGGGCGAGGCCATTAAGGGTCAGTTGGGCGGCCATGTTGATTTAACCTACTCGGGTGCACGCCGCTCGGGCGCCGCAGCCTTTGAAGAAGCTGGCATTACTCCCCAAGATATTAAATACGCCTCAATCTACGACAGCTTCACCATCACGGTCTTGATGCAACTTGAAGACCTCGGCTTTTGCAAAAAAGGCGAAGGCGGAAAGTTTGTGTCAGATGGCAACTTGATTTCGGGTGTGGGCAAACTGCCTTTCAACACCGATGGTGGTGGCTTATGTAACAACCACCCCGCCAACCGCGGCGGTATCACTAAAGTGATCGAAGCTGTGCGTCAATTGCGCGGCGAAGCCCACCCAGCTGTTCAAGTTAAAAACTGCGATCTTGCCTTGGCACACGGTACAGGCGGCCTGCTTGGCGCGCGTCACGGCAGTGCAACCCTGATTCTGGAGCGTGCATAATCATGACTATGATGTATCAACCCAACCCTCTTCCCGCTCCCGCCAAAGAACCCGGTAACGAACCCTTTTGGGATGCGGCCCGTACCGGTAAATTTTTGGTCAAATTTTGTACCTCGTGCAAAAAACCACATTGGTATCCACGTGCACTGTGCCCCTTTTGCTTCGGTGAAACCGAATGGAAAGAAGGCTCTGGCAAAGGCGTGATTTACTCGTTAAGCGTCATGCAACGCGGTAATCCAAACCCCTATTGCATCGCGTATGTCACTCTCGAAGAAGGCGTCACGATGATGACGCAAATCGTCGACTGTGATTTGGCCGCTTTGAAAATCGGTCAAAAAGTGAAACTGGTGTTCAAACCAACTGAAGGCGACGGCCCACCCGTGCCGACGTTTACGCCGGTGTAAGCCACTTTGATTTTGTCAGTTAAAAAAGGATCCTTCGCAGGATCCTTTTTTTTTAGTGTGGAGTGGACGATCAGGACGCGCCCGCTAGGGGCATCGCGTATCTCGTCACGCATGCTGCATCAATATTCGAAATGCACGACGACACCCCCTGTTGTGCTCAATCACTTGGGATACAACTTAGCATTGATCAGCTCATCAAAGTAGGAGAGGTTGTCGCGTACATCGTAAGACTTGCCGTTGGCTCTGACAGTACCATTCGCAAATTGAAAGCTCGCGCGTAAGCCTTCGCGCGTTTCGGTGGCGATACCTAGCAAGAGGGCTAAACGCTTTTGCGTATTGTCAATGATCCGACCCTGTGCCTCGAGCTTACCGCTCGCTTTGACCGACTGCGCAAACGAAAACTTATCTGCGGTAGAGCCGGCAGGCTTGCTGACTTCGATCAAGAGATCACCCTTGACAGAACCGGTACCCATTTTGGCTGAAATTTTTGGTAGCCCCAGTGAAAAACCTTTAGTCACCAAGTTTTGCAGGGCACCGCTTGCGCGCGACTGTTCGTCTGCTGTCAAATTTCTAAAATCGTTTGAATCGGTGCTGATGGCAGACAGCGTATCGACGCTGGCAATATCGAGCCCTTTCACCACAAATTCAAGCGCTAAGTCGCTTAGCTTTTGCCCTGCCACCGTCAAGCTCGCAATGGTTGGCGTGACGTTAAGCTCTAACTTAGCGTTGCTTTCGTTAATGGCGACGTTGACCGCAATCGACTCTGCGGTTGCTTGTTTTGTGCTGAACTTGTCAATCGCAAACTGCATCGTACCAAGCCCACGGGCGCGATTTTGAATGTCACTCGTAAAGCTCAAGCCGTTGATATCAAGCGCGTGGTCGTCGCCACGCGAGCTTAAGCGATCGGTCTTCCATTGCAAGGCGACGGTTTTTTCACCCCAAGCAATGTTGCCACTCGAAGGCGATAAATGAAACAGCTCTTTGCCTTGCTTCATGGCAAGTTCAGGCAACTTAAGGGTGGATAAGGCTTTGCCGCCATACGCGAGCTTACCTTGCCCAGTGAGCTTGACCTCAGAACCGAATAACCGATTGAACTCTGTACCGGTTTGGCCAACCGGCTTGACGGCCCATTGAAAGCGCATCGAAGACGCGGGCAACAGCAGGTTCTCGACGTTATAGTTGACTTGTAACGCAAACATTTGATTGCCGCTTTTTGCATCGATCGCGACATCGTTAAAGCGGATTTCAAACTGGCCGACTGAGGAAAATAGCCCTTGCTTGTGATTAACTTCGGCCACCCGAATAGCGGCATTTTGGCCTGCCTTGACGCTCAGGTTTTCAATGATTGTTGCTGCAGTACGCCCCACATAAATGCTAGCGCCCAGCCAACCTGACACGGCGATCACTACAATGACGCCAACTGCGA
>Ga0209135_1000123_pt1 | contig 27471 bp, 30 predicted proteins | sample LauGreSBDMM110SD_4_FD_187570 | JGI IMG/M metagenome (GOLD analysis project Ga0209135, IMG submission 187570) | Freshwater lake microbial communities from Lake Michigan, USA - Su13.BD.MM110.SD (SPAdes) (version 3) | ecosystem: Environmental > Aquatic > Freshwater > Lake | place: Lake Michigan... | reverse complement strand
GCGGCGTCGTTCATTAAGTCGCGGTGGAGTGCCACGTTGGTCTTAATGCCCTCAACCACCATCTCAGATAAGGCGATATTCATCCGCGCGATCGCTTGGTCGCGGGTATCACCGTAAGCAATCAACTTGCCGATCATTGAGTCGTAGTGAGGTGGTACCATGTAGTTTTGGTAGGCGTGTGTGTCCACTCGTATGCCAGGACCGCCAGGCATGTGGAACGTAGTAATTCTGCCAGGGGATGGAACGAAGGTATAGGGATCTTCTGCGTTGATACGACATTCGATCGCATGACCACGGAATTGAATGTCTTTTTGGCGAAGGCGAAGTTTTTCACCGTAAGCGATACGAATTTGCTCTTGGACGATATCCACACCGGTGATCATCTCGGTCACAGGATGCTCCACTTGAACACGCGTGTTCATCTCGATGAAGTAGAACTCGTTGTTTTCGTAAAGAAACTCGAAAGTGCCTGCCCCGCGATAATTAATGCGTTTACAAGCATCAGCGCAACGTTGACCAATTTTGTCGCGCAGACGTGTTGAAATGCCTGGCGCTGGGGCTTCTTCTAATACCTTTTGATGGCGACGTTGCATAGAACAATCGCGCTCACCTAAGTAGATCGAATTGCCGTGTTGATCTGAAAGAATTTGGATTTCAATATGGCGTGGTTGTTCGAGAAATTTTTCCATGTAAACAACCGGATTACCAAACGCAGCTTGCGCTTCCGCTTTCGTCATATTCACAGAAGAAATCAACGCTGCTTCCGTGTGCGCAACGCGCATGCCACGACCACCGCCACCGCCGGCGGCTTTGATGATGACCGGGTAACCAATCTGCTTTGCGATGTGGGTGATTTCCGCAGGATCATCAGGTAAGGCACCCTCGGAGCCAGGAACACAAGGCACACCAGCTTTTTTCATGGTGTCCTTGGCGCTGACCTTATCCCCCATCAATCGGATAGTTTCAGCCCGTGGGCCAATGAATACGAAGCCACTTTGTTCAACGCGTTCTGCAAAGTCTGCGTTTTCAGAAAGGAAGCCGTAGCCCGGGTGAATCGCTTCAGCATCCGTGACTTCTGCCGCGCTAATGACGGCTGGGATATTTAAATAACTTTGGCTAGAAGCCGCAGGGCCAATACAAACAGACTCATCCGCCAGTTTTACGTATTTGGCTTCTTTATCCGCTTCTGAGTGAACAGCGACTGTTTTAATACCCAACTCGCGACAAGCACGTTGGATGCGTAATGCAATTTCACCACGATTGGCGATGAGGATTTTATCGAACATTTAAAGCCTCTTTAGCCGATGATAAATAAAGGTTCGCCGTATTCGACGGGTTGACCGTTTTCAACCAAGATCGCTTTGATAACACCAGCGTGGTCAGACTCAATCTCGTTCAATAGCTTCATCGCTTCGATAATGCACAATGTGTCGCCAACGTTAACGCTAGCGCCAACATCCACAAAGAATTTTGATTCAGGTGATGGTGAGCGGTAGAACGTGCCAACCATTGGTGATTTCACCACATGGCCTTCAATCACTGGCTCAGCAGCAGGGCCTGCTTCAGGAGTCGGTCCTGCAGGCGCTGCTTGAAGTGGCTGTGCTTGTTGAAAGTAAGGTTGTGCATAATGAACAGCGCCCTGTGCTTGCGGAATATTGCGGCTGATACGAACTTTTTCTTCACCTTCAGTGAGTTCAAGTTCTGAAATGCCAGACTCTTCAACTAAATCGATCAATTTTTTAAGTTTACGTAGATCCATCTCTTCACCTCATATTGCAGTTAAGCACCTTAATTGCGTGCGTTTATTTTAATGCTGATGATTAGTCAGCTATGGTTTGAATTGCGTAATCTAAAGCCAGTAAATAACCTTGTGCACCTAAGCCGCTAATGACACCCACAGCGATATCTGAGAAGTAGGAGTGGTGGCGGAATGTTTCGCGTGCGTAAATGTTTGATAGGTGTACTTCAACAAAAGGAATCTTGATCGCTGAAAGCGCATCGCGTAGCGCAACGGAAGTATGGGTAAAGGCAGCGGGATTAATGATAATGAAATCCACTTTTTTATCTGCCAACCCATGGAGTCGCTGAATTAATTCAAGCTCTGAATTGCTTTGGAATGACTGTAGATCTATATTCGCTTCTATAGCACGTTTAGCCAATAAGCCATCAATATCAGCCAGGGTATTTTTGCCGTAATGATCAGGCTCACGCAAACCCAACAGGTTTAAGTTAGGCCCGTGTAAAACCAGAACGGATTTTGAGGTTGATTCAGCCATATTTTCGATGATTTCCAAAAGAAAAAGCCTTTTTGGAGTTTTTAAGTTTGTCGTAAATTAAAGAATATTCTACATCAATTTACCGAAGTTTGAAGAAATTAACTGTTTTATTGCTTTTCTTCGACAGCTGAAACTTGGAGAAGTGAGGTGATGGTTTTTTCGAGAAGTTGCTGATTAACGCGCCCGAAAAAGGTCTTAACAACGGTGCCGTTTGCATCAACAATGACAGTATAAGGCAATATTCCTCGATTGTTACCTAAAGATTCTGCAAGATTCATTGCCTGCATATCACCTGCCAAAATTGGGTAGCTCACCGGCGCTGTTTTCATATAGGTTTTGGTGGTATCGAGATCGTCTGTGGATAAGCCGAGGATGACCAGGTTCTGCTGTTTATATTGATCTTGCATCGCGGAGAGCTCCGGCATCTCTTCACGACATGGCGGACACCAGGTTGCCCAAAAATTAAGCACAATAATGTTGCCTTGCCATTGTTTGAGGGACTGTTGTTGACCGTTGATATTCGTGAAGCTGGCATTCATGAGCAGGTTTTTATCAATATTAGCTGAAGGCGCCGCTTTGTTTATCTCGGGTTCACTGGTTTCAAGGGTCTTGTGGAATAAAAACCAGCCCGATAAAACGGATAAAACAAGAGCGATTAGCAAGCGACCGTAGGATTGCATTCGTCATCTCCTAGAGAATTGAGTTGATTGAGTACTTTGATAAAGTCTTCCGGGGCTTGGTAACCAATCACCTTGAGGAGTGAAATTTCTTTGCCAGACTTATTAAAGAAAATAATACCTGGCGGGCCAAATAGTTTGAATCGATTTAATAGGGCGACCTCTTCAGGTGAGTTTGCTGTGACATCCGCCTGGATGAGTACCGCGTCCTTGAGCGCTGCTTTTACGCCAGGGTCGCTAAAAGTAAACTCCTCAAGCTCCTTGCAGGCGACACACCAGTCCGCATAAAAGTCGAGCATGACGACCTTGCCCTTTGCGCGCTTGATCGCCGCGTCGAGCTCAGCGCTGCTTTGGATACGCTTAAAGTTTAGGGCGGTATTTGGCGTACTTGTTTTTTGGGCGGTTAATACAGCCAGCGGTTGGAGAGGCGATTTTGCACCCGATGCTGCGCCAATCACCATGGTAACCCCAAGCGCGAGCAACATAATCCCGATGCCCTTCAACAGTCTTGACACCGCACCCGCGTCCGTCGGGAGTGGGTCGATTGCACGCAGGTAAATGGCTGGGATGATGAGCAGGGCTGCCCATAGCAACATCTGTATGCTTTGCGGGATCACGGGGGAAATCATGTAGATGGCGACACCGAGCATCAACACCCCAAAGAAGTTGCGTACGGTGGTCATCCAAACACCCGCTTTCGGCAAGATATGACCCGCAGAAGCGCCAATTAGGAGAAGCGGAACACCCATCCCGATCGAAAGTGAAAATAAGGCAATGCCGCCTAAAAGTACATCATGGGTTTGGCTAATATAAATTAATGCACCAGCAAGTGGGGCCGCAACACAGGGGCTGACAATTAATGCGGAGAGTGCGCCCATCGTGAAAACACCAATAAACTGCCCACCCTTAATGCCGTTGGCTACGTTCACCATGCGATTTTCAACCGAGCTGGGTAGGCGCAGCTCATAAAAACCAAACATCGAGAAGGATAAGAACACAAACACAATCGCGGTGGCGCCCAGCATCCATGGGCTTTGAAGTGCGCTACTGAGCAGTTGGCCAGACAAACCTGCGGCGACCCCCGCCAAGCTGTAGCTCAGCGACATCCCAAAGACGTAGGCAAGCGAGAGGTTGAAAGCGCGCAAACGAGAGGTGGCGTGGTGGTGGACTTTTTTATCACCCACAATGATGCCCGACAAAATCGGAATCATCGGCAATACACATGGCGTGAGTGCCAGTAGCAAACCAAAACCGAAAAACCCGATGACGATCAGCCACAGATTGCCACCCTTGAGCAGGGTGGTGGCCCTGTCGTCTGAATACTTATTTTGCTCAGGAGAGATGTCAGACTCAGCAGTTCTAGGCGCGCTTAAAGCCACATCGATGGTTTTATGAATGGGGGAGTAGCACAAGCCCTTTTCACTACAGCCCTGATAGGTGGCTTGTAGCGTGATCTTTTCTACAGGATCAGGAGCATCTTTAAGCTTAATTTGCACATTAAAACTTTGATGGAAGACCTCCATCTCACCGAAGTTGGGGTCATTTTTGATGTCGCCTTTTGGGAAGCTGATGTCTTTGATGGTTGCGTTTTTAGCGTCAAACTTAATGCGCTCACGATAGAGATAATGGCCGGGAGCGACGGTGAAGTTCGCCTCTAGGGTAGTTTTATCCTTGGCATTCACATCGAGTTTAAAGGCTTGGTCTGGCGATAAAACGGCATCCTCTTTATCAAACAAGTTGACCGTGCTGGTTGATGAACTGTTTCCAGCAGCGTGCAACTGCGTTAGCGCATTTAAACTAAGAAGGAGGAGGCCAATTAAAAAAGCAGGAAGTTTCAAATGTTCGGTCCTAAGTGGTTAAAGATTAATTGCAGCGAGCCATTCTAAATAGGCGGGTAAGCCAGCATCAATAGTGACACAAATGATTTCAGGGAGTTCGTAGGGATGATGTTTTAAAATGGTGGCTTCAAGTAGCTGATAATGATTGCGGGTTGTTTTAATCATCATCGGCAACTCGTTTGCCTTTTCCAGTTTACCCTGCCATTGGTACATCGAAGTGCACGGCGCAAGGATATTAACGCAGCCAGCGAGTTGCGTTGAGATTAAAATTTCTGCTAATTTTTCTGCACATCCTTTGTCTGGCAGGTTAGTTAGCACTAAAATAGCATCATTGCCTGATTCGCTGGGCATCTTAAACAGTTCGCTCAACTAGCAATTTTAGGGAATATTTCATGCGTTTGTTCATGCTATTAATTTTACTCGCATTTCCAGCATTGGAGATATGGCTAATCATTGATTTAACCGCGCAATATGGCTGGTGGTTTATCAGCTATCTTCTACTGGTGACCATCTTGGGTTGGCGCTTAATTAAAGAGGAGAAGCAGTTATTCGCGGGGCGTCTAATGCAGACACTGGCGCAAAGTGCCTCCCCTGGGAGCGCAGTGTTCGGTAGTGTTAAGAATTTAATTGCGGGCATCCTGTTTGTGATTCCCGGTGTGATTACGGATGCGATTGCTGTTATTTTATTGTTAATCCCTAGCGCACCTTCGCCCTCTAAAGCGGCTTTTAAGCAGGGCGCGGCGAACGACGATGTGATTGAGGGCGAGTACACCCGCGAAGATTAACATTAAGCTTTTCTAATAGGATTTTTAAATGCCTCACCAAGTCACTATTGAGCCCAGCGGTCATGTTTATCAGGTCGCGGATCACGAAACCATTTTAACGGCTGCAATTGATGCCGGGCTTAATCTGCCCTACGGTTGCCGTAACGGCGCATGCGGTAGCTGTAAGGGCAAGGTGCTATCGGGTGAGGTGGATCATGGGGATCATCAGTCCACCGCCTTGAGTGATGCAGAAAAAGAAGCTGGCCTCGCCTTGTTTTGCTGTGCTAAACCGCTGACGGATGCGGTGATCGAGTGCCGCGAAGCGTCTGCACTCAATGGGATTAAGCCGCGCGTAATGCCGTCGCGCGTGCAGTTGATGGAAAAGCTGACACACGATGTGATGGCCTTATTCCTCAAGCTCCCAAGTAACGAACGCATGCAGTTTTTGGCGGGTCAGTACATTGAGTTTATCTTGAAGGATGGCAAGCGCCGGGCTTTTTCACTCGCTAACGCGCCCCACAACGATGAGTTCCTGGAACTGCATTTGCGTTTAGTGCCGGGTGGCGCATTCACTGAGTACGTATTTAATGAAATGCAGGAAAAGGCAATTTTGCGCTTAGAAGGACCTTTTGGCAGCTTTTGCCTGCGCGAAGACAGCAATAAGCCGATTATATTTGTTGCAGGTGGCACAGGATTCGCCCCAATTAAGGGCTTGATTGAACACATCCTGCACCACCAAAAGCAGCGTGAGATGCTACTTTACTGGGGGGTTAAAACCCTAACGGATCTTTATATGCCAGCGCTTCCCAATGCCTGGGCGAGCATCCATGCGAACTTGAAGTTCATCCCCGTCCTGTCCGAGCCATTAGCAAGCGATGCTTGGCAAGGGCGAACAGGTTTGGTGCATCAGGCGGTGTTGGACGATTTTGCGGACTTGAGCGTCCATGAAGTGTATTGCTGCGGTGCGCCGGTCATGGTGGATACCGCAAACGTGGCGTTCAAAGCGCACGGCCTGCCGGCCGATGCATTTTTCTCAGATGCGTTTACCTACGCCAATCCTTCCCCTAAGGTTTAGGGGCAGGGGTGAGGTTACTCGTCTAGGTCGTCTTGATGGAAACGACGTCTAGCGCGAACACCTTCGGCGAGTGTTTCTAAAATCGTGAGGGTGTCATCCCAGCCCAAGCAGGCATCGGTAATCGACTTGCCGTACTCAAGGGTGCAACCGGGGGTGTGGTCCTGGCGACCAGCATTCAGGTGTGATTCCACCATCAAGCCCATGATGCGTTCATCACCCGCCGCGAGTTGCTCGGCAACGTTCTTTGCCACTTCCAACTGTAAGCGGTATTGCTTGAGGCTGTTTGCGTGTGAGCAGTCAACCATCACCTTAGGCGTGAGACCAGACGCAGCTAACTCCATCGCAGCCGCATCGACATGGGCTGCATCGTAGTTTGGTGTTTTGCCACCACGTAAAATCACATGACAGTCCTCATTACCCGCGGTGGAAACAATCGCGGATTGTCCTTCCTTGGTCACGGATAAGAAATGGTGCGGACTCGCCGCTGCTTTAATCGCGTCCACCGCAATACGAATATTGCCATCAGTACCATTCTTAAAGCCAACCGGACATGACAGGCCCGAGGCCAATTCGCGGTGGACTTGTGACTCGGTTGTGCGTGCTCCGATTGCGCCCCAGCTCACCAAATCCGCAGTGTATTGTGGCGTGATGGTATCTAAAAATTCCGTACCAGCTGGCATGCCAAGTTCGTTCACTTCGAGTAAGAAGCGCCTTGCGATTCCCAAGCCCTCATTAATTTTGAAGCTGCCATCTAGGTGGGGATCGTTAATTAAGCCCTTCCAACCAACCGTAGTGCGTGGTTTCTCAAAATAAACGCGCATTACTATAATCAATTCTTTTTCATACACTGAACGCTGCTCTAATAAGCGTTTGGCGTAGGCAATCCCAGCTACTTCATCATGGATAGAGCATGGGCCGATAATGACGAGTAGTCTGTCATCTGCGTTATGCAGTACCTGATGAATGGCCGCACGGGTGGCAACGATGTTGTCGATGGATTTTGGGCTAGCTTGCAACAACTCTAAAAAATCAGAAGGCGGTCTAAGCGCTTTGATTTCCTTAATGCGTACATCATCAGTTGCAAATTTTTGGATGGGGCTCATTTTGTTTATTTATTAACAGCTAAAGTGCTATTTTAATGCAAATCTGCCACAAAATTAGTACTGGCACGATAATGTTGGTTGGCAGCAGTCAGTTGGCCCTTTTGTTCAAGTAACTGAGCAAGGGCCAAATGCCTTGTGGCACTTGGTTCAACACTCAAGCTGGCATCATAATAACTTTCTGCTTTACCCCATAATTGTAAGCGCACACAAAGCTTACCCAAGGTTTCTAATAAATCAGCATCATGTGGATGGTTCATCAGCCAATACTCAGCTTGTTGTAATTGTTTGCTTGGATCTGTCGTGACGCTTTTCCCAAGTAATCGGACCAGCGCGCCAGACCAATGTTTAGTTAAGTTCATTTCAAGAATTTTAGCCGCCTCATCATGGGCACCAGCTTCTATCAATAGTGGCACAGCCGTTAACACCACGCGTTCATTAAACTGATCTTCTTCGCTCAACTTTTTCCAATAGGTCTTAAGGCTCGTCGCATCTTGCGCATAACGTTTGATGAGGGCCAAATGCGCTTGAAGTCGAATTTCTTTGCTCTTGAGTGTTTCGATCGCATCATTTTTTTCGAGCGACTTAAGTATAGTTAAAACACGCTCCCAATTTTTAAGGCGTGTTTGGACCTTCAGCTCCATGGATAAGGCATCCTGATGGTTAGGCTCAATGGCTGCTAGCCTTTGTAAAATAGTTAAAGCTAATTGATATTGTTGATCATCTAGCAACATCTCTGAATGTGTTAATAGTCTTGCAACTGCGGCTTTAGGGGCTAAGTGTTCTGCTTCAGACAAGAAATAATCTCGTCTGGCTTTGTGTCCTAGCTTGTGAGCGGCCCGTGCGCCAATCAATGCGGTAAGTCCGGCATCTTCACCCAATGAAAGTGCTTTAGAAGCTGTTTTTTCAGCGAGCTCATAACGACCCTCAACAAGTGCGTGTAGGCTTTGCAATAAAGCTTGATGCCCAGCTTTTTTACGCAAACTTTCTTTATAAGCCCGCACTGTCGCTGGTAAATGACGCGTGTAGTTGAACAGACGCAAGGCAAGATGTAAGCAAATAAAACTTAAACTAATCAGAATAATGAGAAAGTTTAATGAGGTCTCAACGCGATAAGTTGGGGTTTTGATGAGCACATAGCCGGTATTTTCTGCCGCAAGCAAAGAGACGCCAATGGCTAAGCCGAGAATTAAGATAGACCAAAAAAGCCAACGCATTATGGCTGCTTTCTAACTCTTGGCTCGCGATTTGGGGTAGTTACAAAACTCAGTTTGTATTGATTGAGTAATCGCAAGCTTTGTTCGATATCAGGTAATTCAGTCGAAATAGGAATGTTGGTGAGCCCTTTAATTTCATCTAAGGTGTTTTGAGTAAGCGATTCACGTAAATCGAAATAAAGACTGATTGTACTTTGAGCGGCTACTAAATCCGATTGATAAGTAATTTGATCGTGTCTGAGCAAAGCTATGCGCGCTGTGAGCAGTTGTAGCTTAATATTTTCCCGCAAAAAGAAAGTTTGTTCTGGTGTTAGGAGAGGCGGTTCGGGGTGATCAATTCGCTCTATTCGTACCATGTTTTTGATGTCTTGCCATATTTCTTGGCTTAATTTGCGCCATGGATTGTTGATTAATGGACTCTTTACAGCATCAGGCCTTGTTTTGGTTTGAGCATTACTTGGATGATGATCGCTCACTAAAGCGAGTTGATCTACGCGCTGAGACAGGTTCGCAAGTTTGAGGCTGATACTGGTGATGTCAGCCAGCGGCAAATTTTGTAAACCTTGAATATCTTGGTTAATAGATTTGCGTAATTGTACGGATTTTAGGCTATCGAAGCCTTGCAATTTGGCTTCCGCTGCTTGTAATGCCAGTAAAGCAGGTTTGATGTTGCCGGCGAACTGTAATTGTTGATTAGCAATGATTAACAATTGTTCAACATCCGATAACATGCGTTCTTCGTGATTATTAGCAAGTTCTTGGTATAGCGCTTTTAAGGCGTCTTGTTGATCAAAAGATTCTGAGTATTTCTCTTCTAAAATTTCAGCGCGTGCCGCAACTTCTGTGCTGCGTGTATCAGCATTCTTAGCTAATGCGAGACTTTGTTGGTTTTTCTCGTTGAATGCATCAAGTTTTGTTGCTAAATCATGCTCAAGATTTTGAATATTTTTAATGCTAGATAGCCATAAAAAGCCAACAGCCAGAAGTGACACAAAAGATAGCCAAAAAGCGGTTTTCAATCGGCGTGAAGATTGCTTGTCACAAGACAGATCAGAGTCAATCTCTGACGCTAGAGGAGTACTCGGTTCTTGGCTCATCGTCTATCGGGTCATCTATTTTAATGATTAAGTGCTTCAATTAAACATGCCAACATTGCATCATCACCTGGCGCTGTTGCGACAAAAACATTTAAGCCTAATTGGATCGGCTCTTTAGAAATTCTAGCGTGATTCACGCACAGCTTAACATTTTTAAGCCAGTCTTGATGATTTGCCATAGAAAGCAGATGACGCATGGCCTCAGAGCTGGTGACAACAATTGCGTCTAGCGGCTTTTTTTGGGTAAGCGCAGTTAATGTCGATAGCTCTTTTTGTGGGTTGATTCGCTGATAGCATTCCGCAAAATTCACTTCTGCACCCCGAGACTTTAGAGTGTCCGCTATCACCTCGCGTCCGCCGACGCCTCTAAAAATCATCACCTTTTGATTCTTAACAGACTGCATTTCAGGCAAGGCAAGCAGGGATTCGCTATCAAAGCGACCCTCAGGAATCAGGGTATGTTGAATGCCAAATGTAGCTAGTTCTGCGGCGGTGCTCGGCCCAATCGCGGCGAATTTTAATGAGGCTGGAAGGGTGAATTGACTGACAAAGGGCATGCTATTTTGAACGGCATTGCTGCTAATAAAAATCGCCCAATCAAAACTCGCTAAGTCACGAATGCTTTGTTCAAAGTGCTGGTAATCGCCAAGGGGTGCAATCTCAATGAGGGGGAAAAGCACAGGCTCTCCGCCAGCCTCTTCAATTAAAGCGCTGAGTTTTCCTGATTGACCGATGGGTCTCGTGATGACGATATGACGACCATGCAGTGGACTCGAGTTCATGGTGATGGTTAGTGCGTATCCAGTTTAGCAAGAATACGGTTTGCACCTAAAGCAATCAACTTCTCAGCGAGTTGTTGACCGAGTTTTTCTGGTTGATCGATACCGCCGGTCACAGACTCTTTCACCATTTCTTTGCCATCAACGCTTCCTACAAACCCGGTGATGGTGATGTTGTTGTTGTGCATTTGGGCATAAGCGCCGAGCGGCACAGTACAGCTCCCAGCTAGTGCACGGCTCATGCCGCGTTCGGCTTCAACACATGCCGCGGTCGTTGGGTGGTTAAGCGGTGCAAGCACAGCCAACATGTCGGTGCGACTCGCATTAATTTCGATCCCAAGCGCGCCTTGGCCAACCGCAGGAATGCTGTCCTCAGGTGAGATGAGTTGGCGAATTCTTGATTCTAGCCCTAAGCGAATCAAACCGGCGGCCGCAAGAATAATCGCGGCATATTGACCCTCATCTAATTTACGAAGCCGCGTTTGTAAGTTGCCACGTAGTGACTCGATTTTTAAAAGGGGGAACCTTGCCTGTAATTGGCTTTGGCGACGCAGGCTAGAGGTGCCCACAACGCTTCCGTGAGGCAAAGCCGCTAAGCTCTCAAAATCATTAGAAACAAATGCGTCACGCGCATCTTCGCGCTCACCAATTGCTGCCATGGCAAAGCCATCCGGCAGGTTCATCGGAACATCTTTCATGGAGTGAACGGCCAAGTCTGCACGACCATCGGCCAAAGCTTCCTCAAGCTCTTTAACGAAGAGGCCCTTGCCGCCGATTCGGGCAAGAGGGGAGTCAAGTATTTGATCGCCCGTGGTGGTCATGCCTAAAATTTCAACCGTGCTCGCTGGATAAAGTGCCTGCAAGCGGGCTTGAATATGCTTGGCCTGCCAAATGGCAAGTGCGCTTTCGCGTGAGGCGATGACAATTTTTTTTGGCGTTGTGTGCATGCTATAAAGTCTATCAGTAGTCGTTTTAGAGATTTTAACATACCGCATCACTTGGCTTATACAGAGAGGCTGTCTTTGTATCGCAGGGATGGCATAGAAAATCCCTAGTTTTGCTTTATACTTAGTGTATAAATTCATTAAATGATGAGTGTCTTTCAGCATGCAAGATAAATCACAACAAAATAAAGCTTGGTCAGGTCGTTTTAACGAGCCAGTGTCAGAACTCGTGAAACGTTATACCGCGTCGGTCGACTTCGATAAGCGCCTCGCTGTCTTTGACATTCAAGGCTCATTGGCCCACTCAAAAATGCTTGGCGCGCAGGGCATCATCAGCCAAGAAGATGTGGCTAAAATCGCACAAGGCTTAAACGAAATCTTGCAGGAAATCCAAGCGGGTCAATTCGAATGGCGCCTCGACTTAGAGGATGTCCATCTCAACATTGAGAAACGTTTGACCGACAAAATTGGTGATGCGGGTAAGCGCCTGCATACCGGCAGAAGCCGTAACGACCAGGTCTCAACAGATGTACGCCTCTGGCTGCGCGCTGTTGCGGATGATGTGATTGATGGCATTCGTAAACTACAAACCTCGATTGTTGATTTAGCAGAAACGCATTTTGATGCCGCGATGCCAGGCTTTACCCATCTACAAGTTGCACAACCGGTGACCTTCGGCCATCACCTCCTTGCCTACTTCGAAATGTTGCAACGCGACGCCGCGAGATTTGCCGATGCGCGTATGCGGATTAATCGTTTGCCACTTGGCGCAGCCGCTTTGGCTGGAACAAGTTATCCAATTGACCGTGAAATGGTCGCCAAAGAATTAGGCTTTGATGGGGTTTGTGAGAACTCATTAGACGCTGTTTCAGATCGTGATTTTGCGATTGAATTTACCGCAGCGGCGGCTTTAGTGATGATGCACCTTTCACGTTTTTCAGAAGAGCTCATCCTGTGGTCTAGCCCAAGATTTGCCTTTGTGGATATTGCCGATCGTTTCTGCACTGGCTCATCGATCATGCCGCAAAAGAAAAACCCAGATGTACCTGAATTGGTGCGTGGTAAAACAGGGCGCGTGACAGGTCATTTAATGGCACTCCTCACCTTGATGAAGGGTCAGCCGCTTGCCTACAACAAGGACAACCAAGAAGACAAAGAGCCACTCTTTGATACGGCCGATACACTGCTTGTGACTTTGGAAATTTATGCCGACATGTTGCGCGGGATTAAGGTCAATAAAGAAGCCATGCGCGCTGCAGCGACTGAAGGTTTTGCTACAGCGACAGACTTGGCAGACTACCTTGTAAAAAAAGGCACCCCATTCCGTGACGCGCATGAAGTGGTTGCGTTGGCGGTTCGTCATGCGGTGGATAAGGGCTGTGACTTATCTAGTTTGCCTTTGGCTGAATTACAAAAATTTAGCCCGCAAATTGCAGAGGATGTTTATCAAGTGCTGACCTTGGAAGGCTCATTAGCTAGTCGAAACCATATTGGCGGCACTGCGCCGGCGCAGGTCAAACAGGCCATCGCACGAGCTCGTAAGGTGTTGGCCTAGACACCCGACACGGACTACGGGGTGTTTGTTAATACTATTTGTTGATGGATGCCCTTCGGTTTTCTGGTTTTACGAGCAGCATATGAACATCGCCTAAAGCCCGCTCTTCAAAACCTCCCTCGCAGTAGCATAAGTAAAAATCCCACATCCGAATAAACGTTTCCGGATAGCCAAGTTGGCGCACTTCGGCAATCTTTTCAAAGAAGTTATCACGCCATTTTGCAAGCGTTGTTGCGTAATGTGGGCCAATATCCTCTAAATCGAATAAACGCATATCTGAAGACTTGGTGATGCTGCTTAGCATCGCGGTGACAGATGGAATGCAGCTACCTGGAAAAATATAGCGCTGAATAAAGTCTACCGATTTAATGGCTGAGGCATAGCGTTGATCCGCGATGGTGATCGCCTGAAGGAGCATCATGCCACTTGGCTTCAACAATTTGCCACAGGCGCCAAAGTAGGTGTCATAGAATTGGTGGCCGACGGCCTCAATCATCTCGATCGACACGAGCTTGTCGTATTCGCCCGTTAGGTCGCGGTAATCAGACAGTAAAACCTCAATCTTGTTTTCTAGCCCTGCGTCTTTGATACGCTCTCGTGCTAGTTGGTACTGCGCTTGGGAGATGGTGGTCGTGGTGATTTTGCAGCCGTAGTTCTGTGCGGCGTAAATGGCAAAACCACCCCAGCCGGTGCCAATTTCTAGCACGTGATCTGTCTGTTTAAGGACGAGTTTCTTACAAATACTTTTAAGTTTTGCGATCGAAGCTTCCTCGAGTGACTGTTTGGAGGTTTCAAAAATGGCCGACGAATACATCATTGTGGGATCAAGCATCAGCTTGAAAAAATCGTTACCCAAATCATAGTGCGCGGAGATGTTACGGCGACTTCCTGTCTGCGTGTTCTTATTGACCCGATGCAACCATGCCTGTATCGGTGCGGTGATTTTTGCAAAACTGGACTCAATGTCATCTAATAAGGATTGGTTTCTCACCATCAAGCGAATAAGGTTGGTGAGGTTGTCGCATTCAAAGTAGCCCTGCATATAAGCTTCACCCGCGCCAATAGATCCGCCAAAAACCACTTCCCCATAAAACTGAGAGTCTTTGACGAACAAGGTCACGTCTATCTTATTTAGTGACGAGCCGCGAACAGCGTTACCAAACTGCAAAGTTTGGTTGTCTTCGACTATTTTGATGGTGCCATGTTCTAATTTCTCCAACCTTTGGATGAGCATGCGTTTCGCTAACCGATCTAAACGTCTTGGTTTCGGCGTAAATTTGCTTAATAAAGCGATATCTCTAGGGGCGTTTGATGACATGTTTTAAGTCTATTCTTGATTAGGGATGTGGTATAAAGGGCACGCGTTTTAGCCACAGCTTTAACGCCTGCCAATAAATTGCCAGAGTAACTTTTAGGGTCATGAATGGATACATGAGCAATACTTTAGCCATTGATGTATTACTGATTTCCATGCGATCTAATATGAGCGTGGCATCAAATTTTTTAATGCTGCCCTGTAAGTTTTCCATGTGAACAAATAGCTGTTCTGACGGGGGTTTAAATCGCCAGTCATATTGCATGTTCATCGGCATAAAGGGGGAGACATGAAATGCTTTTTCAAACTCAAACCGATAGGGCTGTGCTTGCGATTTACAATTTAGCACGTAGGAGTGGCGCTCGCCCCAGGGGGTGTTGGTGATCTCTACAACAATGAACTCAAGACTTTTATCCTCGGCATCAAAACAATAATAGAAGCTCACTGGGTTAAAGATAAACCCAAAATAGCGAAGATGGGTGAGCAGTCTTATTGGCCCTACTGCAGTCTCGCCCGTTTCTTTTTGAATGAAAGCGCGAATCGATTTGTCTAGATTTTGTTCTTTGCCAGTGAAATAGTCGCTAGGCCAAAAACTCGCAAGATTACCACCTCGGTAAGACCAAAGCCAAAAAGGTTTAAATAAACTGGGCAGCTCGGCGAGATCTAAGTACAACATAAAGAGCGCGTACTTAAAGAAATGATTGACCGGAAAGTAGCGATGGTGACTCACATGACCCGCGTAGATGCAACTTATCATGTTAGCCATGTGGGTTATTTTCTAGCGGTCGCTTGATTGAAGTGCTCGAGCGCAGCAAGGGCACTCACCACGCCGTCCTCATGAAACCCGTTGCGCCAATAAGCGCCAGCGTACCCTGTACGGTTTACGCCGCTGATCTCCGCGTGTCTTGCCTGTGCCGCGATGCCTTGCGGTGTAAACACTGGATGGGTGTACTGCAGGGTTTTGATAATCTTGCTCGGATCAATCTTATCGGTGTGGTTGAGTGTGACCAAAAAGGGCTCAGGGGACTCGAGCGACTGCAAGATGTTCATGTTGTAGGTCACTGCCGCAAGTCTCAGCGGCTGCGTTGTTAGGTGGTAGTTCCATGCGGCCCATGCGAGTTTCTTTTTCGGCATTAAATTCACATCGGTATGCAGAACGATTTGATTGCTTTGGTAGGGAATTGCTCCTAACACTTCGATCTCATCTTTTGTTGCATCGTCAAGCATGGCTAAAGCTTGGTCGCTATGGCAGGCAAAAAACACCCAATCAAAGGACTCGGCGGGTTTTTTCTTGGGTTTGACGCTGACACCATCTTGCGTCCTGCACACCGACTCAATCCCTGTGTTGAGCTTGATGCGGTCTTTAAATGGTTGGGTCAGTTTTCCCACGTACGCATGGGAGCCGCCTTTGATCACTCTCCACTCCGGTCTGTCAGAAACACTTAACATGCCGTGGTTGTGGAAAAAGCGGATGAAAAACTTTGCTGGGAACGAAAACATTTGCTCAGGTGAAGCAGACCAAATAGCCGATCCCATTGGAATGACGTAGTGCTTAATGAAGTGTTGGCCGTAACGATTGTCCTTTAAATACTCACCAAAGGGCATATCTGTTTGGTGATCTTCGAGTAGGGCTGGTGCCTCTTTGTTAAAGCGCAAGATGTCTTTAATCATGCCGATAAAGCTTGGGCGCAGTAGGTTTAATCGCTGTGCAAAAAGACTGTTGAGACTTGTGCCGTTGTATTCAAGTCCAGAGGATTCATCCTTGACGCTAAAGCTCATGCTGCTGCTTTGTGTTTCAACGCCAAGCTCGTCTAGCAGGTGGATGAAGTTGGGGTAGGTCCAATTGTTATACACAATAAACCCGGTATCGATTTGATACTGACGCCCAAAAGCTTCAACTTGGTGGGTGTGCGTATGGCCGCCTATATGGGCATTTGCCTCAAACACGGTGACATCATGTTGTTTGTTTAGATGCCAACCAAGGGTGTTGCCTGAAACGCCAGCGCCAATAATTGCAATCTTCATTTAGGGGTTCTTTTTTGGGAGAGGACTTCTGCCGGCACTTTCCTTAAGTCCCAAACCAAACCCAATGCAGAAAGGACTTTGAGTCCGTAATAGGTCAAATCAATTTCCCACCAGTAAAAGCCTTGTCTAGCAGCGCTTGGGAAATGATGATGGTTGTTATGCCAGCCTTCACCTAAGGTAAAAATCGCAATCAGTGAGTTATTGCGACTATCATCATTGGTCATAAATCTTCTATTACCCCACACGTGCGCGAGTGAGTTGACGGTAAAAGTCATGTGGTAAAGAAAAACTGTGGAGATGACAAAGCCCCAAATCAGCAGTTGCAAGCCATTGGTACGTAAATGAGGTGCGACATTCTCGAGCCAAGCTCCCAAGCAGAATAAGCCAAGTGCAAGGACTAGGGGAGCAACAACATCGTAACGGTCTAAAAATTTGAGTTCTGGATATTTAAGTAAGTCCTTGATCCGTTCATTTTTGGAAGGGAAGTTTTTATTGGCTAAAAACCAGCTGAAATGGCTCCAAAAAAAGCCATGCTGTTTAGGTGAGTGCGGGTCATCTGGGTTGTCGGAATGCGCATGATGATGTCGATGGTGTGAGGCCCACCATAATGGACCGCGCTGCGCGGCACTCGCCCCTAAAAACGCGAAAATAAATTGAACAAATCTCGAGGTTTTAAACGCTTTGTGCGCAAAGTAGCGATGATAAAAGCCTGTAATAGCGAACATGCGCAGCACATAAAGCACCACGGCAATCGTCAACGCAACTGCGCTAAACTCAATCCAGAACACAGCAAAACAAGCGAGATGCAAAAGGATAAAAGGCACGACACGGAGCAATTCAATTTTGTCGGGGTTTTGCTCATGGCCATCAATAGCCGAGCTGTCGAACCAAGCGAGTATGGTGTTGAAGCGCATTTATTGCGTCCCCTTCTTTAAAGTACCGTCCCATTGTTGCGGGATTTTGACTAGTTTATTGATGTCATAACCCATGCCTTTAATTTGGGCAACAAAACCATCGTATTGCGCATCGGTCATGGTGGGTTGGCGCGACATGAGCCATACATAATCTCTGGCATTTCTAGCGATGATGGTTGTTTGATACTGCGCATCTAAATGCACAATTCTGTATTCAGCCTTGATTGGCCATATGAATTGCATGCCCCATATTGCGTTGCCTGTATTGGGAACAACAAAGCCTGTTGGGTGGTAACTTTTGAGCTCACCATTCACGCTGCCTTTTCTAAAGGTGAACGTCGTGTTGATTGAGCCATCATTGGCTAAGGCGTAAGATTCAATCCCGTTGTGTACCTCTTTTTCAATAAAAGTCGGGATGCATGCAATCACATACCAGTCGCCCATGAACTCATTCAGATTGACCTGCTCAACTGTTTTGATAGGAGGCAGGCTTGAGCATGCCGTCAAAAAAGCACACAAAGAAGCTAAAATAGAACGTTTCATTTTTTCATTCGCCTTTTATTTAAGTACATAATCAATACGCCCATCTTCAGTTAATGACTGAAGCGCAAGCCACGCATCATCAACGCCATACCAAATGTCTATTTTAAAATTTGCCGTATCAATCTTGTAATGATCGGCTTTGACGTTTTGGCCTTTAGCCAAAATCGTTTCCTGTCCCAATGACGAAATATTAACGGATAAGTAATCACCCGTTTGTGGGTTGAGTAATTTTTTTTGTTGCAGTATTTTTGGGTTCCAATAAGCAAAAGTCATCACACATTCAGTATTTATTTCTGAAGCGTTTGGAGAAGCAATTTTAAAAACTGGTTTCTCTTGAGCGCCTTTCACAAGGGTTGTTTTACTATTTTCTTGAGTTTTTGCTTCTAATTTTTTTAGGCAGTTGTTTTCCCAAGTCTCATTCGACTGATGGTGATATTTGAAAAAACTGATAGAGAGTATTTTAATATCAAACTTAGCTTCACTTTTTAATATTTGTTGATTATTTTCTTTGTCAGAAAGTACAAACTGATGGGTGCCGATAGATTTCCCGTCCATTGAAACGTCAAAGTTCCAACTTTGGGCTTGAGCAATCACAGGGGTCGCCATGATAAAAAAGCCTATAAGAAATTTATGGATATTGCGTTTTGTGCGCATTACTTACCCTTTGGAAACCAAGGTAAAAAAGCATTCGTTTTCTGGGCATAGTGTTTATACCCGGGGCGACGCTCTGCAATATCCGCTTCCAGTAATTTCACACCCGTGACTTTAATGAGTAAATAAATCATGAACACGGATGAAATCATTCCCCACCCAGCGCAAGCTGCCATGGCGATGAGACCGTAACCTAACCAAATACAGGACTCACCAAAGTAATTCGGGTGCCTTGTGTAGCGCCAAACGCCTGTGTCGAGGACCTTACCTTTATTGTCGAGTTTGGATTTAAATTGACTAAGCTGCGCGTCGCCAATCACTTGGAAGCCCATGCCAAGTATCCAAAAACTGACGCCAATCCAGTCAAGCGTGTTAAGCGCACTGGTAGATTGACTAGCTAGATTTAAGGGTAATGAAATAAACCAAGCTAGAAACGCCTGCAATATAAACACCAGGTAAACGCTTTTATACCTAAAGTGAGGTTCGTTTCTTGCCCTGATGGCTTGATATCTCAAATCCTCAGCTTTGTTGTGATTGCGAAGATGCAGATAGGTGGATAGCCGAATTGACCATATGCCCACTAAAAATAAGATTAAATAAGCGCGATCACTGGGCTCAGCTTGTAAGCTAAAAGTCATCGCTGTTGCCATTAAGAAAAACATAGCCCACAAGCTGTCAACGACAGTGACATTGTTACTCTTTAGACTCAACGACCAACCGATACAAGCGAAGACGAGCATCGGCAATAACGTCATGAAGTAGATTTGCATTGATCTTGTCTCGTTAAGTATTGATGGTGAAATTGATTAAGAAAAACTTAGTCGTCTTTTGAAGCAGCGATTTTGAGTAAAACGGGGACAATGAATCCCCATCCAATGCTCAAATAAATAATGGCAGCGCTCGGGTTAGTCAGTTCAAGCGCGCCCAGGCGAGCGCCGCTCCAATAAGAGAGCGGACCTGCAACTGCGCCAATTAATATCGCGGGTACTTGTTTGTGCTTGAGCCAATTGAGGCTAATGTTCATCGTGCTGGCAAACAATGCCCACAGCATGATCATCCAAGGTGGCGGAAGGACGTCCGGCCAGAACGGCACTGGGCTAAAGCTCATCCAACCCAAGCTTTGTGGAATACCATCAAAAATAATGCCGATGATTGCCGCAATCGCTAAAAATTTAAATTCAAAAGCTGGATTCAGCGCTCTGGTGATATGCACAAAAAGCACCAGGCAAGAGACAATGACGCCTAGCCAAGGCAGCTGATTTGCACTGCCAAGCACACAAGAAAACCAACCTATTTGAAAGCCTATAATATTGAATAGCATGCGTAAACCTATCCTTTTTCGAAAAGGTAGTGGCCGATCCACCATTCTTGGCCGTTATCAAAGCCAAAGAGCTCTGCACAGGCCATGAAGAAAATGCGCCAGCGTTGTCGCCAAACTTGGACATTGTCTGTGCCGTAGCAGCGCACTAATATCGGCGTGATTTCGTCGCGATGCTTGTCCATGTTTTCTAACCACGCGTTGGCGGTTTTTTCGTAATGCGTGCCATCCCAGCGCCATTGCTTAGCGATTTTAAGGTGTTTCTGAAACTGAAGTGGTGTGTCATCACTTGGCATGAAGCCGCCTGAGAAAAAGAATTGGCTCATCCAATCGTCATCCCCTTGCACTTCAAACGCATAAGGTACATCGCGATGACAGAAGATGTGCATAAAAAATTTACCTTGAGGTTTAAGCCATTGATTCAGTTTTTCAAACAATATTTGATAGTTACGCATATGCTCAAACATCTCAACTGAAACGATGCGATCAAATGTCTGTTCAATGGCAAAGTGATTCATATCGCAAGTAATCACATTTAAATTACTTAGCTTGCGCCTTGCTGCTTCTACCAAAATAAATTCTCGCTGTGAATTAGAGTTCGATACAGAGGTAATTTGACTCTGAGGGTAGTGCTCTGCCATCCACAGAGATAAAGAGCCCCATCCACAGCCTAATTCTAAAATAGCATGACCGTTTTGGAGGTCGGCATGATGGCATGTTTCTTCTAGCGCAGCTGCTTCAGACGCATCGAGGGTTTTAACTTCGCTAGGCCAAAAACAACTACTATATTTGCGATGCTTTCCAAGGGCGAAGTTAAAAAAATCTGCAGGGACTTCATAGTGCTGCGCATTAGCTATTTCTGGTAATGGCGCGATTTGGGCAACCTTCATACTTTGGAAAAATTTTGCTCTGAATTCGCTTGCAATTTCTGCATTGCCAGCAGATATTTCATTGAGACGCTGCTTGCAAAGATTTCTTATGCCTGCGCGAATGATAAAATCTGGCATTAAGCCACGCTCTGACATATGGATAGCTAGTTTTGAAAAAATCATGAAGTGCCTTTGATAAATTGACTCTGTAATAAGAGTAAAAAAACTGAATAAGGTTTTATCGATTGAACAATTTAATAATAATACACTCAAACAAATTATGAAAAAAATACAAACAATATATTTGGCTGGCGGTTGCTATTGGGGTATGGAAGAGCTTTTTAGAGCGATTCCGGGCGTTACGCTAACGCAGGTTGGCTTTTCAGGTGGTCATATTGCTAATGTGGCCTACAGAGAAGTGACAACGGGCACAACGGGTCATGCAGAAGCGCTGATGGTGGAATTTGATGTTGATCGAATTTCCTTGAGGTCATTACTGTTTGAATTTTTTAGAATTCACAATCCTACCAAGCTAAATCAACAAGGTAACGATATTGGCACTCAGTATCGCTCAGTCATTTTTTACTCAGATGCCGAGCAAGAAGTCATGGCCAAAGAGGTGATTGCGATGGTGAACGACTCTGGACAATGGGGTGCGCCCGTTGTGACAGAACTTGCACCCTTCAAGGCTTTTTATCCCGCAGAAGAAAAACATCAGAAATACATTATGAAGTTTCCTGATGGCTATACTTGCCATTACAGAAGAGATATTGACTTTGGAGAGACGCAATGATGAAAATTTTATTGTTATTACTGGCGATTATCGCTTTGATTTTTTTGTTTTCGCAGAGATCTGAAGCAGCTAACGTTCCAAAACTAGGGGATACAGCACCCGACTTTAGGTTGGTCGATCAACAAGGAAAAATTAAAGCACTGTCGGACTTCTCTGGGCAGTGGGTCGTGCTCTATTTTTATCCAAAAGATGACACCCCTGGATGCACAAAAGAAGCTTGTAGTTTTCGAGATGATCTAGTAACGCTAGAAAAATTAGGGGCCAAGGTGGTTGGTATTAGTGTCGACGATAGTGACTCTCATGCTAAGTTTGCCGCTAAATACCATCTGCCATTTCCTTTGCTCGCCGATGAGGATGGCAAGGTTGCCGAGTCGTATGGCGCCCTAGCCAATTTATTAGTCATCAAAATCGCAAAACGTTACACTTTTTTGATTGACCCAAAAGGCAAAATTGCAAAGGTATATTTGAGTGTGGATACCTCAAGACACTCTCAAGAAATTGTGGATGATTTAAAAAAACTGAGCCATTAATATGACAAAAAAAAGACTCTTCTTAGCGCTTGCTGTCTTGTCTCTCCCGGTCATGGTCTATTGGCTGGCGCTCAACCAATTAGATTCCCTTAATCCACCACAAAAAACATTGCTCGCTAAGGCGGGGGATGATTGTGCGGGGATTGCAGACAACTCAGTTGCGAATATGTCTGCGGTGGTTGAATTTCAAAAGCTTGAGATTAAGGGTCGAAAAATGCATGTGGTGCGAAGCTGCATGAAGGATAAGGGCTTTATCGAAAATCCATCTTGGCTAGCCTATGCCGCGCCACTTGCACATGCTAATGCCTTGAAACAAAACATCTCAGAAGATGAGGCCATTGAGAACTTAAGGCGCAAGCACATGATGATTTTTAACGAAACCCCGCAAAAGCCTATGTACTGGCGTCATCAATCTTAATTAGTTTTGTTTAATTTAAGCGCGGCAATCTTTTTACCTAACTCTTCAGAAGCGTAGCTGTCTAGTTTTTCAATAGATGCTTTGAGTTGGTTAAGACGTTCAATATCCACTTCTTTTAAGGCAATTTCAGACTGCTTTAAAAATACATCCAGATGTTTCGGGTTAATGCTTAGGGCTTTTTCAAATTCTGTTTTTGCTTTTGCGTGATTGCTAAGACCCCAATCAGACACTGCTAAAAAATACCAAGCATCAGCCACTTTGGGTTCATTTTTTGTCCATTTTTCTGCCACCGCATGGAGGCTTTTCCAATCTTGGTTTTGGTATGGAATCACCACTTGCATAAAGTAGGGTTGCTGATCATAAGGTAGCGCCCAAAAAGGTGAACCTTCCGCTTGTAATGTGAACTGATCGTTGGATGCAATGAGTTTTTTGATCCACTCAACAGGGAGACTGTAAAAGTAACCTTGTCGACCTGGGCTTTTAAAGCTGGTAATCCCAATTAAATTGAATTTCTGGTCAAACAAAGCACCCCCGCTTGAACCCATTGAAAAAGCAGCATCTGAGCGGATGATTAAACTGTCATCTAAGGGGTATTTAGCTTTAATGCTGCCGTAAGATGGTTGTGGCACATTGTTACCATTAGGATACCCAATGCTAAACACATCCTCTTCGATTTCAAGTGTCGCAGTGTCTCGCATCGGCACAGGCTTGAACGGCAACCCGTCAAATTTCAACGCACACAAGTCGTGCTTCCAGTCTGCTTTGAATGAGATAGGTTTATACCCATCTCCATATTTCGCGACGTTCGCTCCTTTGCCATTGGCTATTACATGGCAATTGGTTACGACATATTCATTGCTAATCACAACGCCAGTGCCAGAACCAGTATTGCCATTCTCTAGTTCAACAGAAATCTGAACAATCGACTCATGGAGTTGTAAAAGTTCGCCGATGTTTGGCTGCGCAAAGGCTGGGTTGAATTGCGCTAGGCCAACTTGCATCAGCACACTTGCGGCGAATATTTTTTTCATGGAAAGCCTAATAATAGAATTGATTGATTAACTCGTATTTTGTCTACCAGACTAAGCTTAGGTTCAATATTTTTATACCACTTAGGTTTGAGTTTGGATAGGAAAAATTTTAAGGAACTTTTATGAATTTGTTCTGACTAAGTGATTCACTTAAACCATGTTAAATGTTATCAGGGTTCATTTAACATCTTGAGTCTTCAGGAGGCCTTGCGCCTCCTTTTTTTATTGTCGATGAACCATCAACGCTTTTAATGTGTCGTATTGCTAGATTGATAAACGATGAGAGGTACGCTATGTTTGCATTACTGATTACTGCATCCATATTGGGCATCATGCTGTTTTTAAGCTTTGTGGTGCTGCCAATTACATTTAGCACATTAACGAAGGATGTGGCTGGCAACTTTGTCAGAAAGATTTTTCCTGTTTACCATATTGTCTTATTTATGGCATCGCAGCTTGCAGGCGTCTTGGCTTACACGCCACACCTAAAACCCATCGCTTTTCTTTGCGGCTTAATTTTTGCCTTGCACTTTGTATTCTTGACGCCGGCAATTAATAGAGCTTCGGATGCAGGCAATACAAAACGATTTACAACGCTTCATCGCTTGAGTGTGGTGGTCAATGTTATCGTCATGGCGCTATATGCTTTTGCACTTTATGCTGATGCTTATTTTTTCTAGAGGTGTTTAAGACGTGATGATGAGAGTATTCGCTTTACTACTTTTGGCAACTCTGGCAACGCCAGCCGCCGCTGCGCCTTCCAATGAAATGATTTATACATTGAAGGCGAGCATCGCAAAAATTCGCAGTGTAAATGCAAGCGGTGGAAGAAGTACTGGAACAGGCGTGGTTGTGGCTGAGAATAAAGTCGCGACGAATTGCCACGTCCTGGTTAATTCTGTCGGCATGGACATTGGTGCCATGGGCGAAAATTATCAGCCCGTGGGACTGCAAGCGGATTGGAAGCATGACATTTGTATTCTTAACTTTATGTTCCTGCCCCTTAAGCCAGCGACTTTAGGGGATAGTGAGCATCTTCAATATGAACAGGAAGTTTTTTCAATCGGATTTCCTGGGGGTCCGCCAAAACCACTGACAACATGGGGCACGATCAAAGCGCTTTATCCATTTGAGGATAGTGTTGTCATTCGCTCTTCTGCATCCTTTCAAATGGGGGCAAGTGGTAGTCCCTTGTTTAATGCTAAGGGTGAGGTGATTGGTATCAGTACATTTAAAAGTCCCGGTCGAAACGCTTTCTTCTATAACGTGCCTGTGCACTGGGTGAAAGCAGCCATGAATTTGCCGGTGGCAGAGTTTAGTCATAATGAACAGCCTGCATTTTGGGACGTGCCATTAGAGCAAAAACCTTATTGGATGCAGATTGTATTGCCTATTCAAAATGAACAGTGGGATGAGGTTGGGCGCATTGTTAAGCAATGGATTGCGAGCGCACCGAACGATAATGAGGCGATGTTTTATGAGGCCATGACCAAAGAACGTGCAGCTGATGTTGGGTCTGCGAAAAAAATCTATCAGAAGATTCTCAAGCAAAATCCTAATCATGCCGCTAGCATGATCAATCTGGCTGCCATCGCAAAAGCAGAAGCAAGACAGAATGAGTTTGATCAATATAAAGCGCTGCTAGCCAAGCTCAATATTGATGGTGCTGAACTGGATGAATTAATAAAAGATAGTAAGCGTTAATGGAGAATAAACTACAAGCCCACTGGCCTAAAACGTTGGGATACTTTGGGCTGATCCCTATCGTGGTTTCAACCATCCTGATATTTTTTGATTCGTACCATCTCATTTTTTGGCGAAATATGCTCTTGACCTATGCGGTCGTGATTTTGAGTTTTTTGGGTGCCCTGCATTGGGCTTTCGCGATGACCCTAGATAATCTAGCCGCTAAAAAACGTCAGACCATGATGGTCTGGAGTGTGCTCCCATCGCTCATCGCTTGGGCAGCGCTTTTCATCCCGCCAAAATATGGATTCTTACTCTTATCTTGCTTCTTTGTATTTACATTATTGATGGATTTAAAACTCGCGCAAACAGCCACTCTTCCAACTTGGTATATTCCACTTAGGTTCAGGCTCACCGTCGTGATGACCTCTTGTTTGATGGCGACTGCCTTTCTTTTAAAGCCGTTGCTTATTAACGCTTAAGCACCTCAGCGCCTACTTCGTTCCAGTATTTAGAAAACCGAACGATTCCCTTTGCACGCAGTTTTTCTTTTACGTTTTTAGTGTAAATAGATTGCTCTTCAATGTAAGTCACATCACACCCAGCAAGTTGTTTTCGTAATGTGGTATTGGGTGTCATTTGAGTCTGAATACTGCCTGCATTCATAAGCCTGAGCAACGCTAATCTATCCCCAGCCCAGACTTCAACCTCGGGCATTTCAGCCAGGCAGTCTGCTAAAAACTGTAATCTATTTAACGCCCAATCTTGGTAGAAGTGTGTGTCAAAAATAAATACTTTGCGCGCCATGGACTGATAGAGGGGATGGTTTATTGATAGCATCTCATCATGAAATAAGATGATGGGTTCTGTTCCCACTACTTTTGGTGTGACTGGAAAATCTTGGCTGGCTGAGATTTTTGCCGGGGCAGTGCTTGGCTCAAAGAGCGCAGTATTTAAGCTTTCATAACTGTGCTTAAAGGGACATCTGGCTTGGCAGTTTTCACAGAGCTGATTGTCTGTGTATTTACTTAAATTTTCTTGGTTGAAAAAATAGGGCTTGCTACCAAAAGTTGATGCTACCCATTGCCAGGATAGCGTGTTGGAGGCCTCATCGCCGTCCAGTAATAAGTCGTGCATCCATTTGGCGGCGACTCTCCAGTCAACCTTCTCCCAGTGGACAAGATAACTCGATAACCACATGCGTGCGTGGTTATGAAGATAGCCGGTGGCTTTCAGTGTCTTAACAAAGGTATCGATACAAGGCAAATCTGTTTGTGATGAAGTGATGGATAGCGGCAAAGGCTTTCTCCCAAGCACTACCTTAGGGGGCTCCATTTCAGAATGAATGCGCTCGCCTGACATGTACCAAATATGTCGCCAGTAGTCTCTCCAAGCGAACTCAAACAAAAGCTTTTCGTTGTCTGACGCAGAAATCGTTTTGGTTAAATCAATCGCCTCAGTTAAAGAAACGCAGCCATGTCGAAGATAAGGCGAGAGCTTAGTAACTGCGCCGTTTAGGTAGTTGCGTGTTTTTCCATAAAGCGAAGGCTTTATTGCTTGAAGTCGTCTTAATCCCTCGGCTCTTCCGCCCATCCATTCTTCCGTTAAATCAGCGCCTGAGTGGTTGGGAAACATCACCCGAACATCGTCAAGGCGCTCGCTTCTGGAAGCGGATAGATGAATTCTGATGGGTGACATGGTTGGAGGTATGGGCTCGTTTATTTATATTGCAATCCTGGTTAATAAGAGCGCGGTGTAGATGACTTAGTTCAGCTTAACATTGCATAAGGTGAACTAAGTGTTCATTGCTATGACTAACGATTAGTTTTAAACAGAGACTTTTTCTTGTGATTAAAAAAAGTGACCTTCCAACCAAGCAATGCTTAACTTGCCATCGGCCATTTGCTTGGCGCAAGAAATGGAAGTTGGTTTGGGAAGATGTGAGGTATTGTTCACATGCTTGCCGAACGTCAAAAAATTTAAATAAATAACCATCCCTTAACTGCTTTAAGGATCACCCTATGTTGCTCAAATCTAAGCCCTTATTAATCCTTGC
>Ga0209135_1000122_pt1 | contig 27574 bp, 26 predicted proteins | sample LauGreSBDMM110SD_4_FD_187570 | JGI IMG/M metagenome (GOLD analysis project Ga0209135, IMG submission 187570) | Freshwater lake microbial communities from Lake Michigan, USA - Su13.BD.MM110.SD (SPAdes) (version 3) | ecosystem: Environmental > Aquatic > Freshwater > Lake | place: Lake Michigan... | reverse complement strand
CTACAAACTAAAATGGTCATGCAGGTGCACGATGAACTGGTGCTGGATGTACCGCTGTCTGAAGTCGATCGTATCAAAGACAACTTGCCCGGCTTAATGTGTGACGTGGCAAGTTTGCGCGTACCACTAGTAGCCGAAGTCGGTGTGGGCCCCAACTGGGAGCAGGCGCATTGACAAAAAAACAGCCTCATTGCTGAGGCTGTTTAGTTAGGCTCTGGTCGATCGCCGCTTTTACTTCACGCGCAGATTTTGCAAAGCGTTGATTCGCGCATTGATGGGTGGGTGCGTCGCAAACATGGCGCTAATCCCGCCGCCGCCGCTAATCCCCGAAGCTTCAAAGCTTTTGGGCAACGCACCAGGCGTCAATCCGCCGAGTCGCGATAAGGCACGAATCATCGGCTCGCGTGAGCTGAGCAGCGAAGCTGAGCCTGCATCTGCGCGATATTCGCGCTGCCGTGAAAACCACGCGACGATCAGGCTAGCTGCGATGCCAAAAGCGATTTCACAGACAATCACTGTGGCGTAATAGCCAATCCCAGCGCCCTTATCGTTTTTAAGAATCACGCGGTCAACAAAGTAACCAACGACGCGAGCCAAAAATACGACAAAGGTGTTCACCACACCTTGAATCAAGGTCAAGGTAATCATGTCGCCATTGGCGATATGCGCAACCTCATGCGCCAACACGGCAGTCACTTCTTCTTCGGTCATGCTATCGAGCAAGCCCGTTGAGACAGCCACAAGCGAATCGTTGCGAAAGGCGCCTGTCGCAAAGGCGTTGGGTTCGCCGTCATAGATCGCGACTTCAGGGCGACCAATGCCGGCGCGATCCGCAATTTGATGAACCGTGTCGACGAGCCACTGCTCTTTCGCGCCGTTTGGTGCTTGCGGGTCAATCACTCTTGCACCGGTGCTCCGTTTGGCCATCCACTTGCTGATTAAGAGCGAAAATATCGCACCGGTAAAGCCAACAATGACCGAAAACACCAACAGCATCGAAACATTGAGGCCTTGGTCTGTCAAAAAGCGATTGACGCCCAAGATGCTCAAGGTGGCACTCAATACCAGCATGACCGCAAGGTTAGTCAGCACAAAAAGAATAATTCGTTTCATGGTTTTTTAGGGTGTAAAAAATTGAAAAGGCTTTCGCCGCCAAAAAAATCGTTCAATCATGTGGGTTCGACAAGCAAACCCGTTAAAAGTTCTCAGTTTCGTTCATGGCTTTGCGATACCACTCGTGAAAATGCTGCATGCCGTCTTCCATGGGTGACTGATAGGGCCCGGTTTCTGAGGTGCCCCGCGCCAGTAGAGCGGCGCGTCCGGCGTCCATGCGCTCAGCGATTTCGTCATCTTCGACCGCGGTTTCCATGTAGGCTTCGCGTTGCGCCTCGACAAACTCGCGCTCAAACAGTGCGATTTCTTCGGGGTAGTAAAACTCGACGATATTGACCGTTTCGGTGGGTGACTTTGGGTAAAGCGTTGAAAGGACGGCAACATGCGGATAGAGCTCGATCATGTGCGTCGGAAAATACGTGACCCAAACTGCGCCGAAATCAGGCGCCAGACCGCCACGAAAGGCTAACAACTTGTCGTGCCACACCTTGTACGCCGGCGACCCTGGCTGCGAGAGGGCACGGTGCACCCCCACGCGTTGCATGCTGTAGTGTTCAGTGAACTCCCACGATAAATCATCGCATGTCACAAAGTGGCCTAAGCCTGGGTGAAAAGGGGCGACATGATAGTCTTCAAGGTAAACCTCGATGAAGGTTTTCCAGTTGTAGTTGCACTGGTGCACTTCAACGTGATCAAGCACATAACCCGAAAAATCAAACTCTGGTCGCTTGAACAGGTCGCCGATTTCGGCAACAGGATTGCGCGGGCCCTCGAAGAGTAGGCCGTGGCAGTCGTTGAGTGCAAAGCGTTCGAGGTTTAGGCAAGGCGAGTTGTCAAAATGCGGTGCGCCTAATAAGTGACCTTGTTTGTCGTAGGTCCAGCGGTGTAGCGGGCAAACAATATTGCCCCCAGTATCCCTGAGATTGCCATGGGTATTGGTGTGCCCTGAAACATTGCCGGTCTCGCCGCCCAGCATTAAAGCCTGGCGATGACGACAAACGTTAGAAAGTAGTTCAATACCATGTTGGCCACGGACCAACACGCGACCGTTATTTTCGTGCGACAGGCTGCGCCAGTCTCCGGGCTGTGGGACGCTCTTTTGGTGCCCGACATAACGCGAAAACTGATTAAAGATACTTTTTTGCTCGCGCTCAAAGCGGGCTTGGTCAAAATACGTGTCGACAGCAAGCTGGGTACGAGCGGGCGCTAAGTGCGCCATCCGACCAATGTCGGTCATGATTCCCTCTGCACCGATAAAAAAGCCAGAACGGACAGTACCGTGCTGGCGAGAAGCCTACCGGTTTATCCGGTTAACCTTAAAAAACCATTGTACCTCAAGGTGTTGTGCCCGAATCATCTCGTACAATCAGGTTTACAGCTGTTTGTGTTCAATTTAGACAGCATCCCCGACTTCGGAGTATCGCTTGACCAAGGCTAACAAAACATCGACAACAGCAGGCGGGGCGTCGGCCGAGCTTGATCCAAGCTTGCCTGAAGATTTCGAGACGGCGCTGGCCGAGCTCGAGGCGTTGGTGGCCACCATGGAGTCCGGTTCGCTCGCACTTGAGCAGTCGCTGGCTGCCTATGCGCGCGGGGTCGCTCTGACTCGACTGTGCCAGCAAAAGCTGGCCCAAGCCGAACAACAAGTTAAAGTCCTCGAGGCTGGCATGCTGCGCCCCTTTGAAGGTCTAGGCTCCGACGTGTCATGAGTGCGTCTGCGGTTGACTTTTCGGTTTGGTTGGCTGAGCGCGCGCAACATGTCGAACAGGTTCTCGCACGCGTCTTGCCGCCCGAAGCCGCCTTGCCTGCGCGTTTGCACCGTGCCATGCGTTATTCAGTATTGGGTGGTGGCAAGCGCGTGCGTGCAGCGTTGGTGTTTGCCGCGGCGCGCGCCTGCGGGCCCGTGCTGACATCGCAGCAAGACGTCGAGCGCGCCTTGGCACAAGACCTTGCGGCGGCGGCGGTTGAGCTCGTGCATGCCTACTCTTTGGTACACGATGATTTGCCTTGCATGGATGATGACGTCTTGCGGCGTGGTCGCCCCACCGTGCATGTGCAGTTTGACGAAGCCACGGCCTTATTGGCGGGTGATGCCTTACAGCCACTGGCGTTTGACTTGCTTGCACAAATGCCGATTGCACCCGAGCTGATTGTCCAGGCGATTCGCGACTTAGCCCGTGCCGCAGGAAGCTTAGGAATGGCGGGTGGGCAAGCCATCGATCTAGAAAGCGTGGGCAAGGCCTTGACGCAACAGGCCTTGCAACAAATGCATCTGCTAAAAACGGGGGCTTTGCTTGAAGCCAGTGTGTCGCTGGGTGGGCTGGCGGGCGGGGCAAACGCGCACCAGCGCCAGGCGCTTGAGGCGTATTCTGCCGCGATAGGTCTAGCCTTTCAGGTTATTGACGACGTGCTTGATGTCACGGCCGATAGTGCGCAGTTGGGTAAAACCCCCGGTAAAGACGCAGCCGCGAATAAGCCAACTTATGTCACACTGATGGGCTTGGCGCAAGCCCGTAGCTTTGCGGGCGAGTTGCACCAACGGGCTTTAGCCGCTTTAAGTCCGTTGGGTGACTCTGCGGCCTTATTGGCAGGCTTGGCCGACTTTATTGTTTTACGCGACCATTAAAATCAGAGACTTATGCCAACCGACTTGCTTGACCGTATTCATTCTCCTGCTGACTTGAAGCCGCTTGATAAGCGCGAGCTTCGCAAGCTGGCAGATCAGCTGCGCGCCTTTGTGCTTGATTCTGTTTCGCGCACGGGCGGGCATCTGTCGTCAAATTTGGGCACGGTCGAACTCACCGTCGCGCTGCACTATGTCTATGACACGCCACATGACCGCATTATTTGGGATGTAGGTCACCAGTCTTATCCGCACAAAATACTCACAGGACGTAAAGCGGGCATGAGCACGCTCAGGCAGCTTGGCGGCATGTCTGGCTTTCCCAGGCGTAGTGAATCCGAATACGACGCCTTCGGTACCGCACACTCTTCTACTTCGATTTCTGCTGCACTGGGCATGGCGGTCGCTTCGCGTAATGCAGGCGTGTCGCGCCAGCATATAGCGGTCATTGGCGATGGTTCAATGTCGGCCGGCATGGCGTTTGAGGCCATGAACAACGCCGGTGTCACGCCCGATATTAATTTGTTGGTAATTCTTAACGATAACGATATGTCGATTTCGCCGCCTGTGGGCGCGCTCAATCGCTATCTTGCGCGTTTAATGTCTGGGCAGTTTTATGCTGCGGCTAAAAACGTTGGGCGCTCGGTGTTGCAACACATCCCGCCGGTGCTTGAACTCGCGCGGCGTTTTGAAGAGCACGCCAAAGGTATGGTCACCCCGGCGACCTTGTTCGAAGAAATGGGCTTCAATTATGTTGGGCCCATTGATGGACATGATCTTGATTCGTTGATCCCGACCTTGCAAAACATGCGTGCGCTGAAAGGGCCGCAGTTCTTGCATGTGGTGACTAAAAAGGGTCAGGGCTATAAGCTTGCTGAGGCCGATCCTGTGCTGTATCACGGCCCTGGCAAGTTCGATCCTGCCATCGGGATCCAAAAGCCCACTGCAATCCCTAAGACAACTTTTACACAAGTGTTTGGCACGTGGCTATGCGAGATGGCTGCCCAAGACGCGCGCTTGGTGGGCATCACGCCCGCGATGCGCGAGGGTAGCGGCATGGTTGAGTTCGAGCGCCGTTTTCCTAAGCGTTATTTTGATGTGGGGATTGCCGAGCAGCATGCGGTGACGTTTGCCGCAGGCCTCGCCTGCGAAGGCCAAAAGCCCGTCGTGGCGATTTATTCGACGTTTTTGCAGCGGGGCTACGATCAACTGATCCACGATGTCGCGTTGCAAAACCTCGATGTGACCTTCGCACTGGATCGCGCTGGCTTGGTGGGGGCTGATGGCGCCACCCATGCCGGCAATTACGACATCGCCTTTATGCGCTGCATCCCGAATATGGTGGTGGCCACGCCCTCTGACGAAAGCGAATTGAGGCGGCTGTTGTCAACCTGTTACCAACATCCGGGGCCTGCAGCAGTGCGTTACCCGCGCGGAGCAGGGGCGGGCGCTGTCCCCCAAACTGATCTGGCTGCGGTTGAAGTCGGACGAGGGTTGGTGCGCCGACAAGGTAAAAATATCGCGATGTTGGTATTTGGCACCTTGCTGCCCGCCGCGCTCAAAGCCGCCGAGGCCTTAAATCTCACCGTGGCAGATATGCGTTTCGTCAAGCCGCTTGATGTGGCGTTAGTGCTCGAATTAGCGGCCACGCACGCGGGGCTTGTCACGCTTGAAGAAGGCGCGATCATGGGTGGGGCAGGTAGCGCGGTTGCCGAGGCACTTGCAGCAGCAGCCGTTGTGTGCCCGCTGCTACAGCTTGGCTTGCCTGATCGGTTCATTGATCATGGCGAGCAAGGGGCTTTGTTGGCAAGCGTTGGGCTCGACGCTGCTGGCATTGAAGGTTCAATTCGCGCCCGCTTTGCGGTGCAGCTTGCATTAATTACGTAAACATACGATAATTAAAGGCTTTCTTGCTCGACCAACCAGTGTTTGGTGTGGCGGGCTGCCCCCGAGGCGCGCTTTTTTCAGGCTCTTCGGACATCCTTAGGAGTTCAAATGCGTCACTACGAAGTTGTATTTATTGTTCACCCAGATCAAAGCGAGCAAGTCCCAGCAATGGTCGAGCGCTATCAAGCGTTGGTGGCCACCCAAGGCGGTAAAGTCCACCGCACTGAAGATTGGGGTCGTCGTCAACTCGCTTACCCAATTCAAAAACTGGTGAAAGCACACTACGTGTGTTTCAACATTGAATGCGGTCAACCTACACTCGACGAACTCGAGCATTCGTTTCGCTACAACGACGCCGTATTGCGCCACCTTGTCATCAAGACCAAAGCCGCTCAAGCCGAGCCTTCACTCATGATGAAACAAGTTGAACGCGACGAAGCCCGTAAGGCTTCGGCTGAAACGACGCCCGGCGAGGCTGAGTAATCTAGGCAAGTTGTGAATCGGCTTGAAGTGCAGGGTCAGGTATTTGAGCTATCCCCCTTAAGGTACACGCCATCCGGGGTTGCAGTGCTCGAGTTTCTTCTCTCACACGAGTCCGAGGTCACTGAGGCAGGCCAACCGCGCCGTTTAGCGTTTACGCTGACAGTTGTAGCGATGGGAGACTTAGCACAGATGGCACGCACAACAAGTTTGGGTTGCACAGTACGCGTCCAGGGGTTTTTAGCTCCGGTTCGAAAAGATTCACCAAAATTTAGGCTGCATGCGCAGCAAATTCAACAGATTTAAGCGAGGCACATCATGGCTTTCTTCGGTAAACGTAAAGAAAAAAAGAAATTCACGCAACAAAATCCGCTTTTTAAGCGGCGTAAATTCTGCCGCTTCAGCGCGGCAAATGTTGATCAAATTGATTACAAAGATCTCGACACCTTGCGCGATTTCATTCAAGAAAACGGCAAGATTATTCCTGCACGTTTGACCGGTACTAAGGCGATCTACCAGCGCCAACTTGATACCGCAATCAAGCGCGCACGCTTTTTGGCACTGTTGCCCTTTACTGATAACCATAATTGATCCAGGGGCACACCATGCAAATTATTCTGCTCGAAAAAGTCGTTAACGTAGGCAACCTCGGTGAAGTTGTTCGTGTCCGTGATGGTTACGCTCGCAATTTCTTGATCCCTCAGAAAAAAGCCCGTCGCGCGACTGAAACTGCTTTAAAAGATTTTGAAGCTCGCCGCGCTGAACTTGAAAAAATCCAAGCCGAGAAACTCGCTTTGGCACAAGCCTTGGGTCAGCGTCTCGAAAGCTTCTCATTAAAAATCACCCAAAAAGCCGGTGTGGATGGTCGTCTGTTTGGTTCGGTCACAAACATGGACATCTCAACAGCGTTGGTGGCGGGCGGTTTTGCTGGTATCGAAAAATCGCAAATCCGTTTACCAGAAGGTCCTTTGAAAGCTGTGGGCGAATTTCCTGTGCAAGTGGCAATTCATCCTGATGTGGTTAGCAGCATCTCGGTTATTGTGGTTGGCGACGTAGTCTAAGTCTCTATCCGCTTGCACTACACAAAAAGCCGGCCCAGGTCGGCTTTTTGTATTCAGGGGTTTAACCTGTGTGGCATTTCTTGCTTTAAGTCACACGACAGAGGTTACAAAGATCGTGACACACCCTCTAGTTAACGCCGATGCACCCGACCTCCAAGTGCTGAGGACGCACACAGACGACGTGCGCTTCGAGCTCGCCCTAAACCAGTGGCTGCTGTTGCACGCTCATGACGCGACTGGCGTTTCGTTTGTTGAGTTTGCTGGGTACTCATGCGTGGTCAAGCGTCATCGCGCAACGTGGTTTTCTCCTTTGATCGCCGGGGTGAAGTTTGTCAGAGCAGAGGTGCTGTCCTGGCTATGTTGGCTGTTGATGGGCGAACGGCCTTCGTCTCAGGTGTTGTTGAAAAATACTCTGCAAGATGAGGCGGATCGCTTAGTTCGGCTCAAAGAGGCGGGCAGTTCAGTGCCAAGCGTGTGGTTTCAGGCATCTGGGATCTTGGTCTTAGAGTATGTGGGCCAAGATATGCCCTACTTAATCCGCATTGCAAACCCAGAGGGGCGTCTGAAGCTAATGACGACAGCTGCTCAAGAGCTTGCGCAATTTCACCGCGCTGGCTTTGTGCACGGTGGGGCGCAGTTGCGTAATCTCATGATCCATGATGATGGCACCGTAACGCGCATCGACTTCGAAGAAAATATTGGTGAGGCACTATCGTTGCCGCTCGCCCAAGCCTACGATGTGTTTCAAATGCTATCCTCAATGGCGGGCTTGCGGGGTCATGAATTTAGCGCCACTGAGCGCCAAGCGCTTTGCCATCAGTTACTTGCTGTCTATCTAATAGCTAACCCCGATCCGCGGGTACGTGCCTCTTTGAAAGCGATTGAGAAACATTTTGCAGCAATCAAAAAATATCTAGGTTGGTGTCTTAAATGGATTCCAGGCCGCGATATCCAAGGTTTTTTATCTGTAACAAACACCTTACGGTTATCATTACATGATGAATAATGCCCCTGATCCACAACTCGAATATCTTCGCGTGCCCCCGCACTCGGTTGAGGCCGAGCAGTCCGTGCTTGGCGGGCTCTTGCTTGACAATGGTGCCTGGGAGCGCGTAACCGACGTGGTCAATGAGGATGATTTTTATCGCTTTGATCACCGCTTAATCTGGCATCACATCGCGCGTTTGGTCAACTTGTCGCGCCCAGCCGATGTGGTAACGGTAAACGAGTCTTTGGCTAGCGTCGGCAAGTCTGAAGAGGTAGGGGGATTAAGTTATCTCAACGCCTTAGCGCACAACACACCCTCGGCCGCCAATATTCGTCGCTATGCCGAAATTGTGCGCGAGCGCTCAATGCTACGTAAACTCGTGACAGTGGCTGACGAAATCGCTGCCACAGCATTTAATCCCCAGGGAAAAGAAGCGCGTCAGTTGCTTGACGAAGCCGAATCTAAAGTCTTTAAGATCGCACAAGAGGGGGCGAGAGCCTCAGCTGGATTTCGTGAAATCCAACCACTCTTATCTGAAGTCGTCGATAAAATCGACGAGCTGTATCACCGTGAGGGCAACACCGATGTAACGGGTGTGCCAACGGGTTTCACTGACCTCGACAGAATGACCTCAGGGCTACAGGGTGGTGATCTGGTGATTGTGGCCGGTCGCCCCTCGATGGGCAAAACATCCTTGGCCATGAATATTGCCGAACACGTCGCCATCGAGCAGGGGCTACCTGTGGCGGTGTTTTCAATGGAGATGGGTGCGGTGCAGTTGGCGATGCGGATGCTGGGTTCGGTCGGCATGCTCGATCAACACCGTATGCGCACAGGCAAGTTGTTGGCGGATGATTGGCCGCGCGTGACCCACGCCGTGCAACGGATGCAAGATGCTCAAATGTACATTGACGAGGCACCCGCTTTAAGCTCGGTTGAGGTCAGAGCCCGCGCGCGCCGCTTGTCACGTCAGTGTGGCAAGCTTGGCTTGATTGTGATCGACTACTTGCAGTTGATGGGTGCAAGCTCGGCCGGTGAAAATCGCGCAACCGAGATCTCAGAAATCAGCCGCTCGCTCAAAGCGTTGGCCAAAGAGCTCGAATGCCCAGTAATTGCGCTATCGCAGTTGAATCGCAGCTTAGAGCAGCGGCCGAATCGACGCCCTGTGATGAGTGATCTACGTGAATCAGGAGCCATCGAGCAAGATGCCGACTTGATTTTGTTTATCTATCGCGATGAAGTCTACAACGCTGATTCACCTGATAAGGGCACCGCTGAAATTATCATTGGTAAACAGCGTAATGGCCCTATCGGAACAGTCAGACTAACGTTTCAGGGCTCAAGTACGCGGTTCTTGAATTTCGCGGGCGGCGGTGGGTCGGGTTATTGAATCAGTATGCTGTCTTGTGATTGCGTACCATCAAGCCCGGCCACAACCTTAGCTTGTTGAACCCATTGTTTGATTTTGACAGCATCACCCACCCGAGTGCCTTTGCCGTCTGCGTTGAGCAGAATGATTGCCATATCACGGTTGTTAATGCGCGCCATCATCACTAGGCATTGCCCAGCCTCGTTGATATAGCCCGTTTTAGAAACTTTGATCTCCCACGTCGGGTTCATCACCAACATGTTGGTATTGCGAAACAGTGTGGCGTGCCCACTTGTGCGCACTTCGTGTTGAATGTCGGTGGTGTATTGCCGAATAGCAGGGCGCGAGGCCGATGCTTGCAAGAGCTTCACTAAGTCGCGTGGGCTCGCGACGTTTTCACTTGATAAGCCCGTGGGCTCAACAAATCGACTCTGCGTCATACCAAGCTGTTTCGCTTTTTGATTCATTGCAGCAACAAAAGCTGTCATGCCACCTGGATAGTTTCGGCCCAGCGCGTTGGCAGCACGATTCTCAGAAGACATCAACGCCAAATGCATCATGTCGCTACGCGAGAGCTTGGTGCCAACTGGTAAGCGCGACCGACTATGCTTCACCGTATCGATGTCGCTAGTCGTGACCTCGATCATGTCGCTCATCGATTGATTCGCATCAACAATCACAATCGCAGTCATGAGTTTCGTGATTGAAGCGATTGGGCGCGCGATCTCGTCATTGCGCGAAAACAAAGTGGTGTTGCTACTCAGGTCTTGCACAAGCACCACGTTCGAACGCACTGCGCTGATTGAGCCCGCTGTTGCCACGCCAGCGGCGGCAACACCAGCTACGGCCACGCCTGCTGTACTGCGCGCCTTAGGAGCGTTTGAGGGTTTGACGGTTGATGACTTCAACCCACTTGAATTGGCTTTTGTCGAGGGCTTGTTACTCGCATCTGCAACAGAGCGACTGCCCTGAGGTGTACCCGAGGGGGCGACGGCTTTTTTAGTGGCTTTTGTGTTGTTTGTTTTTTTCTTGGCTTTGTTGGTGCCACTGGTCGTTGCCGCTGGCTTTTTGGCCGCGCTATCGACAGAGGCGGGTGCAGTTTGCGCAAGCAGCGGAGAACCGGCAAAGCTCAGGCTTAGACTGACAAGGCATCCAAGCCAGGATTTTCGACAGGATAAATTAAACTTAAAAAGCATCCTAAGTGCCTTGCGAAGTATAAAAACCATGCAAATTATATACTTAGCTTTGATACTTAAACCAGTTTTCTAGTAATTTTTCCTAAATTTTTATTGAGACGGCTAAAAATAAGTATTTACCCTTATTTTTTCTGGTGCAACATCATTCGGGCCATCTCAAACGCCTCACGCAGCGACGAGGGGTCTGCGATCCCTTTACCCGCAATATCAAACGCTGTGCCGTGATCGACACTTGTTCTTACAAAGGGCAGCCCAACAGTGATGTTGACCCCTTGATCAATGCCCAGATACTTGATGGGGATCAAACCTTGATCGTGATACTGCGCCACACAGATATCAAACTCACCGTTGCGTGCGCGCATAAATAGGGTGTCGCCGGGCCAGGGGCCTGAGGCATTGATCCCTTTTGCCTGCGCCTTTGCGATCGCGGGTGCGATGATGTCAAGATCTTCGCGGCCAAATTTGCCGTGTTCGCCTGCGTGTGGATTTAAACCCGCGACACCGATGCGCGGTGCGGCAATGCCCATTGCTTGACACGCCTGCTGCGCGAGTTCGATCGTGCGTAACTCAAGTGCTGTGGTCAGTGTGGGTGAGACCTCAGACAGTGCGATATGAATAGTGGCCAGTATGACGCGCAACCGATCGTTGACTAACATCATGGCCACGTAGGGCGTACCAGAGCGCTGTGCAAGGATCTCGGTATGTCCCGGAAAATCAAGCCCCGCCGCATGCATGGCTTCTTTGTTCAGGGGCGCTGTGACGATCGCACTGACTTTGCCAAGCATCGCGTCGTCGATCGCTAAGCATAGTGCATCGTAGGCTGACTGACCGGCACGCGCGTCAACGCGCCCCAAAGGTAAGTCAGCCGGCAATGCAGGGTGTGTGGGGCGTATAAACAGGCAGCCGGTGTCATGAGCATAAGTTGCCAACGCACTAACGTCAGTGAGTTCAATGATACGCAGGGGCGCGTTAAGCGCAACGCAGGCGCGCCGCAGCGCACCCGCGTCCCCATAGACCACACATGGCGCGGGCAGGCCCGCCATGTGAAGTTTGACAACGATCTCAGGGCCTATACCAGTCGCATCTCCGAGCGTGAGGGCCTGGGGAGTGTTTGGTAACGCAGTGTCTGAGTGTAGGGTCATCGTTTGTTAAGTCATTTTGCCTAAAGAACCTCGCCAGCATAGTCTGCTAAGCGCGAGCGCTCGCCGCGTTGCAGTGTGACATGTCCGGCGTGTGGCCAGCCCTTGAAGCGATCCACCACAAAGGTCAAGCCAGAGCTGCCCTCTGTCAGGTAGGGCGTATCGATCTGCGCGATGTTACCTAGGCAAACGACCTTGGTGCCCGGCCCCGCGCGCGTGATAAGCGTTTTCATTTGTTTGGGCGTTAAGTTTTGTGCTTCATCGATGATGAGGTATTTGTTTAAAAACGTGCGTCCACGCATAAAGTTTAACGACTTCACTTTGATTTTTGAACGAATCAGATCCATGGTGGCAGCACGCCCCCATTCGTTGCCATGTGAGTGTCCACCGCCGCCTTCGGTTTCGCCCATGTTCAGCACATCAAGATTGTCTTCTAGTGCGCCCATCCATGGCATCATCTTTTCTTCTTCGGTGCCAGGTAAAAAACCGATGTCCTCGCCCACTGGCACCGTCACACGTGTCATGATGATCTCTGTGTAGCGCTTGGTTTCAAGTACTTGTGCCAGCCCTGCGGCAAGCGTCATCAGCGTTTTACCTGTGCCTGCCTGGCCCAGCAAAGAGACAAAGTCACATTCTGGATTCATCAGGAGATTCATCGCAAAATTTTGCTCGCGGTTGCGCGATGTGACACCCCATACATTATTTTTACCGTGCGTGTAGTCGCGTAAGGTGGCGAGCACAGCGCTTTTTCCGTTGACTTCGCGCACCTGCGCATACAGCGGCATTGGCCCTTCAAAAAATACGAACTGATTGATCATGAACTGGCTGCACAACGGGCCGTTGATACGATAAAAAGTAATGCCCCCTTGTTGCCACGACTCAACACCTTTGCCGTGTTTGTTCCAAAAGTTTTCTGGCAGTTGCAGTACGCCGGTGTAGAGTAAATCTGAGTCTTCGAGTACATGATCGTTGAAGTAGTCTTCAGCGGCCATCCCCAGTGCACGTGCCTTTAGGCGCATGTTGATATCTTTGGATACCAACACCACTTCGCGCGTCGCGAACTGCTCTTGCAGTGAACGCACCACACTTAAAATTTGATTGTCGGCTTTACCCATCGGTAGATCTGGGGGCAGGCTGCCAGACATCGCTTTAGTTTGAAAGTACAGACGCCCAGCGGCATCTTTGTGACCTAAGCCATTGAGCGGCAAGCCCTCGTCGAGCTTGGTGTGATCGCCCACCAGGGTGTCGAGCGAACGACTGACCTGGCGCGCGTTGCGCGCAACTTCGGTCATCCCTTTCTTTTGATGATCAAGCTCTTCGAGCGTCATCATTGGCAAAAACACATCGTGCTCTTCGAATCTGAAGAGTGAGCTGGGGTCATGCAATAAAACGTTGGTATCAAGCACGAACAGTTTGGTGATGCCAGTGCTTGAAGGCTTGCTACCCGCACGCTTGGTACTGCGCGAAGCGCTGGGTTGAGTTGTTTTTTTTGTGGCTGCTTTAGTTGTAGTGCCCGTGCTTCGAGCGTGTATGTCGTGCACGGTTGCTTGGCCGGGCGCAAGAGCCGGGGTTGCGGGGTGCGCGGCGGGTGCATCAATGAGTCTGTGTGTAAAAGGTTCTGCGGTGTTCAGGCCCTCAAGTTCGGGTTGCATGTCTTCGACGTCACGCGTTGGTGCTTTTGCATTACGCGCTAGGGTGGTGAGATCCAAAATAGCGGCGGGGCGTGTAGGCAGCTTCGGTAAAGGCATAAAAGGTAGTCCCCAGAGAGGCGATTAAAGAAACAATGAACAGGACACTTCAATGAACAGAGCACTTCAACGAACAAGACACTTCAACGAACAAGACACTTCAGTGCATCAATGCTTGCCTAGTATTTTTATTTCAATGCGCGTGTGGCTTCGAGTACCTCTTGTGCATGGCCTGGCACTTTCACCCCACGCCACACACGTGCCAGGTTGCCTTGTGCATCGATTAAAAACGTGCTGCGCTCAATGCCACGTACCTGCTTGCCGTACATGTTTTTGAGCTTCATGACGCCATAAAGAGTACACAGTGCTTCGTCGGGGTCAGCAATCAGCGGAAACGGCAGCTCAAGTTTTTTGCTGAAGTTTTCATGAGACTTTAAAGAGTCGCGTGAGGCTCCTACGATGGCGCAGTTCGTCGCCATGAAGGTGTCGTGCAGATCGCGAAAATTTTCGGTCTCAGTGGTGCAGCCTGGTGTGTTGTCTTTGGGATAAAAATACAGCACCACTGCGCGACCCAGGCATTGCTGCAACGTGATTTGGCCGATGGTGCTTTGCACGGTAAAGGTGGGGGCGGGTTCGCCGATGAGGTCTGAGCTGAGTGTGGTTGTTTGGCTTGTTGTCATGTCACGCTGTTTCGGGGATCAAGGCTGCGATAACCTGTCGGCCCTCGGCCATCAGGATGTTAAAGGTGCGGGCGGCAGCCTGAGTGGTCATGCTTTCGACACCGATGCCGGCTTTCAAGAGCGGCGCTACGATATGGTGCGGCAACATCACTTGTTTAGAGCCGGTGCCGACCAACAACACCTCGGGCTTGTCGCCCAGCACCTGAGGCGCGCCGCCATCGTCTGAGTCAAGAAACGCCATGGGATCCAAGGGTGCCAAGCTCAGCCTAGCCGCGGTCAGCAGCAGGTCAGAAGAGATATCGAGAGGGTTTGAGGCCGACCAGCGGGCAATTTCGCCCAGAGGGCCAAAGGCAATCGCGTGGTCAAAGCGAACTTTATTGACTTCGACAAAACCGTTTCCGTAACCGGTGACGGTATTCATTGCCGAGTTGGTATCTGTGTGAAGCTTCAATCAGTACTCCGGCAGGTTCAGTAGACTATAGCGCACTCACTTGGGGTTTGTGTGGCTCAAAGCGAGGGGTTTTCAAGACAAAATGATGAAATTTTTATGACTTTTTAGCTTGATTTGCGAGACAGCCCAGGTTGCGCTAGATTAGAGGGCTTTGCTGCAGCGCAAACAGAGCACTTGAGGTCTAATAGATTTTAGGATTTCATTATCTTAAAAGATCAGAGTTGATCTGATCGTTCTGTGATTAGGGATCTCCGCCTTCCAGAATCTCAGATTTCAGAATTTGATTTCAGGATTTCAGGATTTCAGAGTTTCAGGATTTCAGGAGATTTCATAATCGCCTGCTATAAACATTGCTTAGCTTTCAGAGCGCTTTTGCCCAGCTTCCATAAGGACGTACGATGAAGAGGTTTCCCCGAATTGAGCGGTTGCCGCCTTATGTTTTTAACATTACGGCAGAACTCAAAATGGCCGCGCGACATCGTGGCGAAGACATCATCGATATGTCGATGGGTAACCCTGATGGTCCAACCCCACCCCATATCGTCGAAAAATTAGTCGAGGCTGCGTCGCGCCCGACCACCCATGGTTACTCGGTGTCGAAAGGGATACCGCGCTTACGCAAGGCCATTACTGATTGGTACGCGCGACGTTTTCAGGTGCAATTTGACCCTGACTCTGAAGCCATTGTCACAATCGGGTCAAAAGAAGGTCTCGCACATTTGATGCTGGCCACGCTTGATGCGGGCGACACGGTTTTAGTACCAAACCCCAGCTACCCCATTCATATTTATGGCGCCGTGATTGCGGGGGCTAATATCCGCTCAGTGTGCATGACGCCTGGTACCGATTTTTTCCAAGAGCTCGAGCGCGCGGTGCGCGAATCCATCCCAAAACCCAAGATGATGATTTTGGGGTTTCCAAGCAATCCTACCGCGCAGTGTGTTGACTTATCGTTTTTCGAACGTGTCGTGGCCCTGGCCCTGGAGCACAACATCATCGTGGTGCACGATTTAGCCTACGCTGATATTTGCTTTGATGGCTATCAGGCGCCTTCGATCATGCAAGTACCTGGCGCGCGCGAGGTTGCTGTCGAATTTTTTACGATGAGTAAAAGCTACAACATGGCGGGTTGGCGCGTCGGCTTTATGGTGGGTAACGCCGAGCTGGTCAACGCCTTGGCGCGTATTAAAAGCTATCACGATTACGGCACGTTTACCCCGATCCAGGTGGCTGCGATTGCAGCACTCGATGGCCCACAAGATTGCGTGACTGAAGTGGTGCAAAAATACCAAAGTCGCCGTGATGTCTTGGTTAAAGGGCTGCATGAGGCAGGCTGGATGGTTGAAAATCCCAAGGCCTCAATGTACGTCTGGGCGCATATCCCCGAGCCGTATCGGGCAAAAGGCTCGCTTGAGTTTGCCAAGCGCATCCTCGAAGAGGCAAAGGTTGCAGTGTCGCCGGGTATCGGCTTTGGGGATTATGGCGATGAGTATGTGCGCTTTGCCTTGATTGAAAACGAGCAGCGTACCCGTCAAGCCGTACGTGGCATTAAAGATATGTTTCGCAAGGATGGGTTGTTGTAATGGATTCAATCAAAGTTGGTTTATTAGGTCTGGGTGTAGTTGGTGGGGGCACCTACAAAGTGTTAGCCCGTAATGCCCAAGAAATTGCGCGTCGCGCGGGGCGCAAGATCGAAGTCACGCGTGTGGCTGTGCGCGATGTGGCCAAAGCGCGCAAGCTGTTGGGCTCAGATCTTGTGGTGGGCGTTGACCCCTTTGAGGTGGTGCGCGACCCCTCGATTGATATTGTGGTCGAACTGATCGGCGGCGATACGCTGGCCCGTGAGTTAGTGCTCGAGGCGATCGCACAAGGCAAGCATGTGGTCACGGCCAACAAAGCTTTACTCGCGAAGTACGGTACTGAGATCTTCGCGGCGGCCTCGGCGCGCGGTGTGATGGTTGCCTTCGAGGCGGCAGTGGCCGGTGGTATCCCGATTATCAAAGCGATTCGCGAAGGGCTAACCGCCAACCGAATTGAGTGGGTCGCGGGCATCATTAATGGCACCACGAATTTTATTTTGTCCGAAATGCGCGCACGCGGTCTGCCGTTTGCCACCGTCTTAGCTGAAGCGCAAAAACTCGGTTATGCCGAGGCTGATCCTACCTTTGATATCGAGGGTGTGGATGCCGCGCATAAGCTGACCCTGTTGGCGTCCTTAGCCTTTGGTATCCCAGTGCAGTTTGATAAAGCGTACATCGAAGGTATCTCTCAACTGGCCGCTGAAGACATCAAGTTGGCTGAACGTCTTGGCTATCGCATTAAGTTGTTAGGGATCACCAAGCGCCGTCCTGAAGGGATCGAATTACGCGTGCATCCAGCACTTGTGCCCGTCAAGTCGCTATTGGCGAATGTCGAGGGCGCCATGAACGCTGTGCTGGTGTGCGGCGACGCAGTGGGCCAAACGCTTTATTACGGCAAAGGCGCAGGCGAAGAACCCACTGCCTCGGCGGTGGTCGCTGATTTGGTCGACGTCACGCGTCTGCACACAGCAGATCCTGAACACCGTGTGCCACATTTGGCATTTCAGCCCGACGCAATGTCCGATACGCCGATTTTGTCGATCGACGATGTGGTCACCTCTTATTATTTGCGTCTCACCGTAGCCGATCGGCCAGGTGTACTTGCAGAGTTAGCGCGCGTGTTGGCCGATGCAAAAATTTCGATCGGGTCGATGATTCAGCAACCTGCTGAACAAGGCGCGGACGCCGAACTAATTTTCTTAACGCACGAAGCCGTTGAGCGTAATGTCAAGGCTGCGATTATAAAAATTGAAGCCTTGCCTTTTGTGCGGTCACGGGTCACACGCTTGCGCATGGAAAGCCTGGCATGAAATACGTTTCAACCCGCGGTGGCATGCTAGCTCAGGGCTTCTCGGATATTTTGCTTGAAGGCTTGGCGACCGATGGTGGGTTAGCGATGCCAGAAAGCGTGCCACAGGTGTCTGCGACGCAGCTCGAGTCTTGGCGCGGCTTGCCCTATCACGCGCTCGCGGCTGAAGTGCTGTCGCTGTTTATCAGTGACATCGACGCGGCTCAACTCAAGGCGCTGACGCAGGCGGCCTATCTGCCAGAAACGTTTCAAAGTGCTGAAATTGTTCCGCTGCGGCCTCTGTACGATGGCCTATCGCTCTTAGGCTTGTCTGAGGGGCCGACGTTGGCCTTTAAAGATATGGCAATGCAGTTTTTAGGGCAGGTGTTTCCGCATGTATTACATACTCGCGGCGCCACGCTCAACATCTTGGGTGCGACGTCGGGTGATACCGGTTCAGCCGCTGAATACGCGATGCGCGGTAAAGACAGCGTCGCTGTATTTATGCTTTCGCCCTATGGGCGTATGAGTGCGTTTCAGCGTGCGCAAATGTATTCACTGCAAGACGCCAACATTCATAATATTGCGGTCAAAGGGGTCTTTGACGAAGCGCAAGACGTTGTTAAAGCGCTTGCTGGTGACTTGGCTTTTAAAAATAAATACCATTTGGGCGCGGTCAACTCAATTAACTGGGCGCGTATCGCCGCCCAAATCGTGTATTACTTTCACGGTTGGTTGCGTGCCACCACAGGCCCAGGGCAACCGGTATCGTTTGCTGTCCCTTCGGGCAATTTTGGCAATATTTTGTCTGGGCATATTGCGCGTAGCATGGGCTTGCCGATCAGGCGCCTGGTACTCGCCACCAACGAGAATAACGTCCTGGATGAATTCTTTCGCACAGGTATTTATCGGCCTCGCTCTGCAGCCCAAACGTTTTTAACCTCAAGTCCTTCGATGGATATTTCACGCGCTTCAAACTTTGAGCGCTTTGTGTTTGACTTGGTCGGGCGTGACGCTGAGCGGGTCGCCCAGCTCTGGCAACAGCTTGCCGCACAGGGTTCGTTTGATTTGTCGGCTTACCTGCCCGAGTTCACCGAGCGCTATGGTTTTGTATCGGGTACGAGTACGCATCAAGATCGTTTATCAACGATTCGGCAGGTCATGGATCGTACCGGTATCTTGATAGATCCGCATACCGCAGATGGCGTGAAAGTAGCTGCGCCTTTTGTTGAAGAGGGCGTGCCGATGCTGGTGCTAGAAACGGCTTTGCCGGCAAAGTTTTCAGAGGTCATTGAAGAGGCGCTTGGGCGCCCCGCACCGGTACCGTTCGGCCTTGAAAACCTTGAGTCGTTACCGCAAAAAATGACTGTGTTGCCTTGCGAGGTGGCAAGTGTGCGGGCGTATATCGCCGAGCACGCGAGCCTCTAGCCATGGCACTATTCACGCCCTTTCATTTTGTTGCGATTGCCGTTGGGGCGGCGTTGGGCGCGTGGCTGCGTTGGTTGCTGGGTCTGTGGCTCAATCGCCATGCGGATGCGATCCCTTGGGGCACATTTTCTGCCAATATGCTGGGCGGTTATCTGATCGGTTTAGTGCTCGGCGTCGTTGCCGCGCACCCCGAGTGGCCACCCTTTTGGCGCTTGTTGATTGTGACGGGATTTTTAGGTGGGCTCACGACATTCTCAGCGGTTTCGGCTGAAACGGTTGCCTTTCTTGAAGAAGGGCGCTTGGCAATGGCGGCAACTTATTCTGCAGTCAGTCTTGCCGGTTCGTTGGCGCTGACGTTGTTGGGCTTATACACAGCGCGGGCGTTACAAAGCTAACCTCTCGGCCACCACGCCGAGATGTTTCGCAAAGCCTCAGGCTAACCATCACCACGTTGCCATGTTTCGCTGAGCGTCAGCCTCAGCCATTCATTCGCTGTAATGCTTCGCTAAGCGTCTTGGCCGCCTGCTTTCCGCTGCGCACCGCACCTTCAAGCACGGCAGGGTAGCCGGTATCTGTCCAGTCGCCGGCCAAACTCAGGCGTGGCCAAGGGCTTTGATTGGTTGGGCGTTGCAGGCCAGGCACTGCTGCAAAGGTGGCGCGTTTTTCAACGATCAGGCGATGGGCTTTGACGGCAGGCATTGTTGGGTGTGCGCTGCGAAGCGAGTTTGGATGATATTGTACCTGCTCACGAATCTGCATCGCGATATTGTCCACAAAGCTTGCACGCTCATGCTTTAAATAATCAGCGGCATCGCTCATGACCACGCTGATTTGGTCATTCGCTTGCGGGCGTTTGAAGACCCATTGCCCGAAGTGACCGCGCGCTGAGTCTTCATCCAGCAACAGGATTGGTTGGGGTGGATACCAGGCTGCTTCTAATTGCAACGTGAGCGTGGCTATCGAGCGATATTGAAAGGCGCCTAGTTGGGCGAGTAAGGTGTCGCTTGCCTCGCTGCTTTCGCTAGGTTTCAACATACGCGCGCAGGCATAAGGTGGGGTCGTTAAGACACAACCCTCAAACGCCTCGCCGTCAATGCTGACAGCCGTAGCAGTCGGGCAAATCTCTCGCACAATATGGCGGTACCGTATTGTGACCGTGTCGGCCGCAGCCTGTGGCCACAGCGCGGTTAAGTCTACGCTTGGGATCAGCATGTCAGAGTGATGGCGAGGTGCGTCCAGGCTATCACGCAAGACATTTAAAAATAATTGCGCGCAGGCTTGCTCGGTTGACGTATTTAAACTGGCCAGACATAAGGGTATCCAAAGTCGGCGGCACAACCGAGCCGATTGCTGGTGTTGCTCAAGCAATTGGGCAACGCTCAGCATGGCGGGTGCCTGCCAACGCTGTCGTTTGAGCAACACAACCATCCGGATTGCCTGCCAACGCTCTTGCCAAGACAAACCGCGTGCGTTGAGCAACCCCCATAGAGTGTGCAAGGGTGCTGGTAGGTTGGCGGCTTTTAAACAAAACTCTCCGTCTGCGCTTTCAAGGTGCAAGGGGATACGGTGAAGTAATGCGTCAACCCGACGCCCAGGATGCAATTGCGTGAGCAAGGCAAGCGTTTCGGTATATGCACCCAAAAGTAAATGCTGGCCGTTGTCGATGGCTCCCATGTTGAGGTCATCCACGCGCCGTGCGCGTCCGCCTGCCAACGGGGCCGCCTCAAAAACGGTCACAGTTGCCCCGTGTGATTTCAGCGCCACCGCAGCAGCCAAACCGGCCCAGCCCGCGCCGACCACGGCAAGCCTCATTAGGCGCGACTCGTTCGCTTAATTTGACGAATCACGCTCGCACCTTCGCCGATAAAGTTTTTCCAGGCTAACCAAAGCTTACGCACAGGTGTGAGCGAAATTCGCTGATGTAAAACCTGCCACTGCTCGAGTTCGATTTCTGTGAGCAAGTCGTAATAAATAGCAGCCATCATCAGCCCTGGGCGCTGAGCGCGCTGATCTTGGCTAGGTAAGGCTGCGATGGCCTCGGCATAGAGCGTACGCGCACGCGCCGCTTCGAAGGCCATCAGCGCAGAAAATTTTTCAGAGTAGTTACCATTCAAAATATCGGACGCGCGCACGTCAAATTTCTGTAAATCGCTGAGGGGCAAGTAGATGCGGCCTCGCCGGGCATCGTCCCCCACATCGCGGATGATATTCGTGAGCTGAAAGGCGAGCCCTAATTTGGTGGCGTACTGTAACGTCGAGGCGTCGGTATAGCCAAAAATGCTCGCTGAAAGTTCGCCCACAACACCCGCTGCGTGCCAACAATACGTTTGCAGAGCGGGCCAGTCTAGGTAGCGTGTCTGATCGAGGTCCATCTCCATGCCATCAATCACGGCCAGTAGTCGTTCGCGCGTGAGGCCAAACGGAGCCAGGCAGGGCAACAGCGCCTTCATCACCAAGTGCTCGGCTTTGCCCTCAAACAGTGCGTCCACTTGCGTCCGCCACCAGGCAAGCTTAATGCGCGCCAGTGAGGGGTCGGAGCACTCATCCACGACATCATCGACCTCGCGACAAAAAGCATAGAGCGCTGTGATCGCTTGGCGGCGCTCTGGCGGCAGAAACAGAAAGGCGTAATAAAAGCTTGATCCGCTTTTAGCTGCTTTATCCTGACAATATTCTTGAGGCGTCATGCGTTCAGGTTCGAAGGGCGCGTGCGAGCATCAATGCCCAGTCCAACGCGCCAAGGGTTGGTCGACGGTGAAACACGTCAAAATCAACATGTTCGATTTTTTCTAAAATACGCAGGCCACCCTGAACGATGAGTCTCAGTTCAAGCCCGATGCGCCCGGGTAGCCGTCGGCCGAGTGGCTGCCCAAAGTGTAACAAGGCTCTGCACGCCGTGACTTGTTCTTGCATCAGGGCTTTCCAGGCGACATTAACCTCAGCGTTTGCAATCGTCTCCTCGGTCACACCAAAGCGCTCAAGCGCTTGCTGGGGCAGATAAATGCGATCCTTTTGCCAGTCGATGGCAACATCTTGCAAGAAGTTTAGCCTTTGTAAGGCCGTACAAATTGCATCTGACCAAGCCGGGGTGTCTTGAGCGATCGCACCATAAAGGTGCAGCATTAGACGACCGACGGGGTTGGCTGAGCGTGCGCAATAGTGATCAAGCGCTGCTTGATCGACGTAACGCTTTTGTACGATATCTTGTTCGAAAGCCGAGAGCAGATCTTCAAAAGGTTGAAGCGGCAGTTGGTGGTCAACAATGGTTTGACCAAGTGGGATGAAGATCGCGTCAAGCGCTGGGTGTAGGGCGGCGGGTCGCTGTGCAGACGGTCTTGTGCAGGCGTTAAGCCCGTCACGATAGGTTTGTAAGGCTTGCAGGCGCTCAGCATTGCTCGCGTCACCCTCGTCGGCGATGTCGTCGGCGCTACGCGCAAAACGATAGATGTTCAGTACGGCCTGACGCAAACGTCTGGGCAATAGAAACGAAGCAACCGGAAAATTCTCGTAGTGATTGGCTGACATAATTTTGTTGGCTTGACGGCATCCATAGCCCAAAAGTGCAAAGATTGACGTCTAAATCGTTAAGCGCCGTGCCATGGTGGCATCTTTTGCCAAGACATACTTGATTTAGTCATGAATGCCCCAAATATATTAAGACAAGCTCAGCGTGGGCTGCGGTAGACTAACACTCATAAGCGTTCGTGTGTGCGTGCTCGGAGATCAGGTTGAAAGACAGTTGCGTATTAATTACTGGCGCCACAAAAGGCATCGGTTGGGCGCTCACTCAGCGTTTAGCGGATATGGGTTGCCATGTGGTTGGCATTGCGCGCAATACCGCCGAAATTGATTTTCCGGGTTACTTGTACGAATGCGATTTGTCAGACGCGGGTCAAACGCAAGATGTGTTGCAAGTTATCCGTGACAAGTTTCCGGTCGACGCCGTGGTCAACAACGTAGGTTCGGCGATTTCACAGCCGCTTGGCTCGGTCGAGCTCTCGGCGCTTTACGAAACCTTTGACCTGAACGTACGCACCGCGGTGCAGGTCACACAAGCGTTTGTCGAATCGATGAAAGTGCGTCGCAGCGGGCGCATCATTAACTTTTGCAGCTTGGCAGTACGTGGCGCGCGCGACGCCACAAGCTACGCGGCCGCTAAAAGCGCCATCATTGGTTGCACCCGCACTTGGGCCTTGGATTTGGCTGAGTATGGCATCACCGTCAATGCGGTCGCCCCGGGTGCGATTGATACCGAACTCTTCATGAACGCGATGCCTGCGGCCGATCTCTCGACCGCTGCTGCCTCGATGGTGCCGATGGGGCGTTTGGGTACGGCCAACGAAGTGGCGGCGTTGATCGCGTTTTTGTTATCGGCTGACGCGGGGTTTATTACTGGTCAGGTCATTGGGATTGATGGCGGCGGCAGCTTAGGCAGTACCGCCTCGTAAGACGACGTCGGGTCATTGAGGGCGCACAGTTCAAGGGGCTTGGCCGTTTATGCCCCCCAGCCTTGTTAAACTGACACATGGCCAAAATTAAAACGATTTTTACTTGCACCGAGTGTGGCGGCGTTAGCCCAAAATGGTTGGGTCAGTGCCCCCATTGCAACGCCTGGAACACGCTCGAAGAGTCGCGCGAAGCGCCGCACGCTGGCGGGCAGGCCGAGCATCGTTATGCGCCGTTGACCGCCTCAGCACCGCTGCGTAGCCTGGCGGATGTTGAAGCGCTTGAATTGCCACGCATTTCGACAGGCATCTCCGAGTTCGATCGTGTGCTGGGTGGCGGCTTGGTGGCGGGGGCCGTCGTACTGATCGGCGGCGATCCCGGCATCGGAAAATCAACGCTGTTATTACAAGCGCTGGTGGCCATGTCGGGTCAGGCCCGCGTGCTGTATGTCACCGGCGAAGAATCTGCTGAACAAGTTGCCTTGCGCGCACGGCGTTTAGGATTAGTCGGGGGGGCGGTCGATTTGTTTGCTGAAATCCGCCTTGAGGCCATTCAACACGCTTTGCTTGAGCAAAAGCCCGCCGTAGCAGTGATCGATTCGATCCAAACGATTTATTCCAGCGAACTTAGCGCGGCACCAGGGTCGGTCTCGCAGGTCAAAGAGTGCGCGGCCCAACTAACGCGCTTGGCCAAGCAGGCAGGGATCCCGATCGTGATGATTGGGCATGTCACCAAAGACGGCACGCTAGCCGGGCCTAGGGTGCTTGAGCACATTGTGGATACCGTGCTGTACTTTGAGGGCGACACGCACTCGTCGTTTCGGCTGGTGCGCGCCTTTAAAAATCGCTTCGGCGCGGTCAACGAGCTGGGCGTCTTCGCGATGACGGATCGCGGCTTGAAGGGGGTGTCTAATCCGTCGGCCTTGTTTTTGTCGCAGCATACGAATGAAGTGTCGGGCTCTTGCGTGATGGCGACCCAAGAAGGCACGCGTCCGCTCTTGGTTGAAATCCAAGCCTTGGTAGACACCGCGCACGTGCCTAATCCGCGTCGCCTTTCTGTGGGGCTCGAGGGTAATCGGCTGGCGATGCTATTGGCGGTGCTGCATCGCCATGCAGGTGTCTCAACCTTTGATCAAGATGTCTTTGTCAATGCGGTGGGTGGCGTGCGTATTACCGAACCCGCGGCTGATCTCGCTGTTTTATTAGCGATTATTTCGTCGCTGCGCGACCGGCCCTTGCCGAAGGGCCTGATTGCTTTTGGTGAAGTGGGCTTAGCGGGTGAAGTGCGCCCAGCGCCACGTGGTCAAGAGCGCTTGCGCGAAGCTGCGAAACTCGGATTTTCGGTGGCAATTATTCCTAAGGCTAACGCGCCGCGTCAGCCAATTGAAGGGTTAGACGTCTGGGCGGTTGATCGCTTGCAAGACGCTCTTGACCGCTTACGTTGAGGCCCAATGTTTGCATGATCAATCTTAAACTCGCCTTTAAACAAGCTTGGCGCGATGCGCGTGCCGGAGACCTGCGCTTACTGTTATTAGCCGTTGTCGTGGCGGTAGGCGCGATCACCAGTGTGGGCTTTTTAGCGGATCGAGTGGGGCGGGCGCTTGAGCGCGATGCTGCGCAAATGTTGGGCGCAGATTTAGTCTTTGAAGCAGATGAGGCGGTACCAGAGGCGTTTTTATCAGAGGCACGCCGACGTGGGTTAACCACTGCGTTGACCTGGCAGTTTCCTTCGATGGTCGGTACAAGTACAAATCTCGTGTTGTCTTCTCTAAAAGCTGTTGAAGGCGCCTACCCCTTACGCGGTAGCCTACGCACGAGCACCGCGATTGCGGGCCTAGACCAAGCGACCAAAACAGCGCCCGAGGTGGGCGAAGTTTGGGTAGACGCGCAAATTCTAGGTCAAACGAGCTTGCAACTCGGCCAGCGACTGAACGTGGGCGGTATTGATCTGACGCTTTCGCGGGTGATTACGTACGAACCCGACCGTGGCCCTCAGTTTGTCAACTTAGCGCCCAGAGTGATGTTGCGCGCTGAAGATTTGGCGCGCACCGGCTTGATTGCACCAGGCAGTCGCGTACGTTATGCGATGTTGGTCGCGGGCGAGGGCACTACGGTGCAAGCGTACCGTACTTGGCTCGAAACTCAGGTCAAGCAGGGTCAAAAAATTCTAACGATTGAGGCGGGCCGTCCCGAGATTCGCCGCTCGCTTGACCGCGCGCAGCAGTTCTTAGCGCTTGTGGCCATGCTGGCCGTTTTAATTGCCGCGGTGGCGGTTGCGCTCGCCGCAAGGCGCTTTGGTCAGCGCCATCGGCTCAGCATCGCGTTGATGCGCTGTCTGGGCGCCACGCAAGCTGCGGTCTCACAGATCGTGGTCGGTGAGTTTGTATTGGTGGGCGTAGTGGGGTCGATTCTAGGAATCGCGCTGGGTTGGTGTGCGCAGTTTTTGATGATCGCTGCGCTTGGCGAATTGATCGGCACAGACCTGCCCACTGCCTCGTGGTTGCCCGCTCTACAAGGTTTGTTCGCTGGGCTCTGGTTATTGCTCGCCTTCGCCTGGCCACCGCTGCAAGCCTTGCGCAACGTTGCACCTTCGCAAATTTTTCGTGCTTCGCACCCACGCATGCCAAAGGCCAGCTTGTTGGGCTACTTATTAGGCTTAGCGGGGTTCACCGCCTTGATGTGGTGGGTGGCCCAAGACTTAAAGTTAGGGGCCGGTGTGGCGCTAGGATTTTTGGCTGCGGCACTATTGTTTGGTGGTGTCAGTGCCTTAGCCTTAGCTGGGTTGGGATTGTTGCGCAGTCGTCTCGATGCTTTTCCGATGTTGCGCTTCGCGCTGAATGGTGTAGTGCGCAGGCGAGCGGCGACCATCGCGCAAATATGTGCCCTAGCGATCGGCATGATGGCGCTGTTGCTGCTGACAATCGTGCGCACTGACTTGCTAGCCGGCTGGCAACGTACCTTACCCCCTGATGCGCCCAATCGGTTTTTAATCAATGTGCAAATTGATCAAGTGCCAGGTGTCAAAGAGGCTTTGCAGCAGGCGGGTATCCCTAAGGCGGTATTGTCGCCGATGGTACGCGGCCGGCTGCTTGCGCGCAACGGGCAGGCGTTAAGCGCAAACGATTACTCGCAAGAGCGCGCGCAGCGGCTGATTGAACGAGAGTTCAATCTTTCGTACGCAGCACAATTGCCAGAGCCAGGTCAAATCGTGGCGGGGCGTGATCTGACCGCGGATGCGTTTGAAGTCTCACTTGAAACCGGGCTCGCTAAAACGCTCTCGCTACAACTTGGCGATATTCTAGAGTTCGACATCGCCGGTCAGTTGGTCAAAGTGACGGTAACGAGCCTGCGTCGAGTCGACTGGGATTCTATGCGGGCGAACTTTTTTGCGATTTTGACACCCGCGGCCCTCGGTAGCGCGCCGCAAACGTTCATGACGGCTTTTTATTTGCAGCCCGAGCAAATGGGGCGGTTACAAAAGTTGGTTCAGACGTTTCCTAATCTGACTGTTTTTGATGTGGGTGCGATCCTTGGTCAATTACAAAGCATTTTGGATAAAGTCTCGGTCGCGGTGCAAGGGCTGTTTGTGTTTTCCTTGTTTGCTGGCGCGTTGGTATTGGCCGCAGCCTTGTCAGCGACGCGTGACGAGCGTGTACGCGAGGCCGCCTTGATGCGTGCGCTCGGTGCCTCGCGGCGACAGTTGGCCACGGCTCAGCGTATTGAACTGCTGGCGGTCGGGGCGCTGGCTGGCCTCTTGGCCGCGGGCGGCGCAACGCTGGCCGCCTGGGCGTTATCGACCTGGCTCTTTGAGTTCAATATGCGTTTTACCTTGTGGCCGTGGCTACTGGGGGTGATCCTTTGCATGTTTGGCGCCTGGCTAGCCGGCGCGCTGGCCTTGCGTGGCGTCTTGCAGACCCCGCCTTTAAATATTTTGCGGCAAGTCTGAGTATGCCCTCGACAAGCACCAGCCAGCCAGCTGCCGATGGGTTGCCTTCGACAAGCACCAGCCAGTCAGCCGCCGATGGGTTGCCTTCGACAAGCACCAGCCAGTCAGCCGCCGATGCCCTGGGCTTAGTAGGCAATATTTCGACGGTCGCGCTTGAACAAGACGGTCAAACTATTCATCTGCGTTTTGATTCCTTAGTGCCCGAACCCGCT
>Ga0209135_1000121_pt1 | contig 27753 bp, 35 predicted proteins | sample LauGreSBDMM110SD_4_FD_187570 | JGI IMG/M metagenome (GOLD analysis project Ga0209135, IMG submission 187570) | Freshwater lake microbial communities from Lake Michigan, USA - Su13.BD.MM110.SD (SPAdes) (version 3) | ecosystem: Environmental > Aquatic > Freshwater > Lake | place: Lake Michigan... | reverse complement strand
AAATATAATATCCGGAGAGACTATATAATTATGCCGGGGATTGCGACAGTGTTGTATAATGACATTCTGAGACCGCGGAAGCGGTTGATTCTGTATGTGTTTCTCATTGTCGTGTTTAGTTTGGCGACGTATTTTGCCATCCAGACGTTGGTGAAACCGCGGATGGCATTTTACGAAAACTTTGGGTCGGACATTTCCAACGACAATTCCCGTGAACAGCAAGCCACTATAATGGCGTTTTTCGCAGGATGGTGCCCCCACTGTAAATCCGCACAGCCGGAATGGCAATCGTTCACCTCGGACATTTCGAGAAAACCGTATGGCAGTTTCTTGTTAAATTCCAAAGAGGTGGATTGCACCGACGGTACCGACCCGCTCATTCAAAAGTATAGCATCAACGGCTACCCCAGTGTTATCATTTTGAAAGACGGTCAGACTGTCCGATTTGAAGGAAAAGTGACCAAGGAGAATTTGGAACAATTTGTCACGGGTACCTTGGGCCCCAAAAAGGCCTAATTCTTCTTCGAAGACGACGCAATCGCTTTTCCTTCGTCAACGAGGGTTTGACGCAGCGATTCCGAAGAACAGAGATGTAGAATATCCAACGAGGTGACGAGACCCGACGTGATGTGGAATTCGTGACGAAGCGAGGGAAGTGGAATCCGATGCCGCGACGACATGATGATGTGAGTGATCAAATAGGTCAGGGTGTCGAATAACGTGGACGTGGATTGCATCGGTTCCGTGTCGTCAAGTTGTTTGTTGATGCCCAAAATGGTGTCGCCGTGTCCGGTAGTTGGTCGTTCGAGACATTTGGGGAGCGGATAATTTAGCAAGATGCCGCCGTCGACATACCCTATCCCGTCTTTGAACAAGGGTGCAAAGAGGACGGGGACACAGGAGGATGCGTACACGGCTTCAATAATGGTCCATGTGGGATGCGTACGATGCGAAAGGTCGACCAATTCGCACCGTTCCTTCATGGCCACAGTATACAAGTGCACGTCGATGCCGGACACGCGATGCAAGTCGTCGAGGGTGGACGTCTTGTCCAGATTTTTGGCGAGCAAGAGGGGGGACAAGAGTTCTTCGAAAATTTCCTGTCCCCACATGCCGCGTCGCTCAAACGCCCCCAACATGCCGTACAAATCGGATTTGATGACGTGATGCCATGGTCGTTTGACCAGGTATGTTTCGGCGTCGTCCCAATCGAAGCGCAACGCAATCAAAATGGCCAGAATGGTTCCCGCGGACACGGCGTCGATACTGACAATGTCATCGTGGGACCAGAGTGGTTGGGGTTGTTGTTGTTGGGAAGCTCGAAGTGCTCCAAATGCCACGAGACCGGAGGTGCCGCCGCCAGACAAGACGAGATGACGAATCACAGAATTAGAATCACGCGAGGAACCGTGTGTCGGATCCTTGGTCTTCTTCTTCTTGCTACTACTACTACTACAACTACTCTTCGTGGGCGACGTTTCGACGGCTTCTGACAACATGACACTGGCTCCCAAGTCGTCGCGTAGCTCGACGATGATGTCATCGTCTTCGACATCGACCATTCCACGGTGTATGTTTGTTTGGGAATCGTGCATTGTTTAAATCTTTTTTCCTCCTTACACAACAACAAATGTCGTGTTTTTTGTTCGTGGACGACGAAGAAAGTGCGTCGCAGATTGACATTGATTCCCTGTATGAAAAACGCCATCGTCGCGACTTGAAACAAGTGGCCATTTTCAACAAGATTTTGAATCGAATTCACAAACGCGTGACATTGACCGCGCGCAACAAGGCCATTTCGGAACAGCACATATGGTTCGTCGTGCCCGAGTACATATTCGGCGAGCCGGTATACGACAAGGCGGACTGCATTGCGTATTTGGTGGCCAAGCTCGAGAGCAGCAAGTTTCACATTCGGTATGTGCATCCCAACACCCTGTTTGTATCGTGGTCGCATTTTGTGCCGTCGTATGTCCGCCAAGAGTACAAGAAAAAGACGGGCGTTGCAGTCGACGAGTACGGGAACATCAAACAGAAGGAGGACGTCGAGGAATCGACGGAGACCAACAGTACCAATAGTACGGGTGCCACCCACGGAGCCCGGCGCGTTTTTACCCCGGTGGACAAGTACAAACCGACGGGAAATCTCTTGTACTCGCCCGAAATGTTTGAAAACATTGAACGCAAAGTCAAATTTGCATAGCGTAGTGTGCGTCAAAACCGCACGTTACGCAATGTTTGGACTTTAGTATACAATGGACGATTTTGTCATTTCGAATTTGCACGAGTCGCGCAACGAATGGTGCAGTCGTTTGGTCAGCATATTCACCCCCCTGGTCATTGAAGGATTTCGTTCCATTTTCAACGAGGCCTGGAAAATGTGCGTGGACACGGACGAGATGAACAAGTACCTGATGACGTTTCAAAACCTCTTGTCGCGCGTGCCGCAGTGGAATGCGCTGATTGTGGAAGAGGAACGCAAACGCATTGTGGAACGTAGCGGATGCAATTATTTAGAGGATTTGATTACCTGTGTGCACATTATCCAACTCAAAGTCTTGACGTGCATCCGCGTGGGCAACAAACAAAAGAAGATTGACATTTCGGTACCGAAACTTGACGGGTTTGTGCACAAGGTCTACGTCCACACGGCCCGCAAAGTGTACATGAACATTTACCTCTTTGAGAAGAACATTTCGCCGCTCCAGCAGCAAAAGAATTTGCGCGAGCTGGAGGTCATGGTGCAAGAGGCCATCATGATGACGATTCGTGAGTCGATTCCCACCGAGGCCATCATTCGGGCGTACATGGACGAAAGCATCGAGCAAGAAGAGGAAGTCTTTATTGAACCGGTCAAGACGACGGTGGAGGCCGACCTGGCCAAAGACGCTGCTGCTGCTGCAGCTGATGCTGCCACGAAAGAGACGTCATCAACGGAAACGACGCCCACGGTACCGTCGGTCCAGAATTTGGACGATGCCCCCGTGGTGTCGCGCCTGACCTTTAATGATATGGATTCGGTGTTGACGGAAGGAGCGAGCAGGCCGGAAGAAGTGTTGGCATCCAAAGACATTGACCGACTGGAGCAACTCAGTGCAGCGCGGGCACTGGAACGGAAGTTGGAGGAGGAGCAAGAGGCGGAAGAGGACCGCATCAAAATTTTGGACGAGCCCGTGTCTCTGGATTTCACCGACTTGGGAACCACCGCAGCCGCCGCAACAGCAGCAGATTTGGATTTAGGAATTCAAGAGTTGTAGCATCCTAAACAAGAATACGCGTCAGGATTTATAAAATAATATGCTTCTATTATTTTATACACACACAAATATGAATTGTATTTTTTGTTGTGTATTCAACCAAGAAAGCTATGTTGATATGTTATACCTTCTTTTAGAAAGTATATTTATTTATGGAGATTTAGACGATCACACGAATATATTAGTCTATACCTCTACACTATTTATGAATAAGATTAAACAGAGTCACTTATTTAATGATGAAAAAGTGAAATTTGAAATTAATGATACATACGACGATATAGATAAAGCGTGTAAGGCACGCTTAGATCTGTTTAGTTTTCCCTCTATAACGAATTACAATAAAATACTTTATTTAGATACCGATATAATAGTAAAAGATTTTATCAATAAGGTGTTTGATGTTTGTAAGGAAGATGTTTTATATGTACTAGAGGAGGGAGAAATTGATAGTCATTATGATTATTGGGGAAAATCACTTTTTGGTAATGAAATTGATAATTATAATGATAAATCTGCATTTTCTAGTGGAATTTTATTATTTAATAACTGTGAAAAAATAAAAGATTTATTTAATAAAATAAACGAGGATATTGTTAAAAGACCTTATAATTTTGCTTGTTATGATCAACCGTATATAGTGTATAATGCTTTTAAATATAAATTATACAATAATAAGATTTTAAAATCTTTGGTTGTGAACAATGATAGTAACATTCATGGTGATAAAGTGATACATCATTTTCCAGGAGGGCCAGGTATTTATGGACATAAAATATATGCCATGACTCTGTTTTTAAATCAGATGAAAGATTTTACCATAAATAATAACATACAATAAACAAAATCTTATATTGATTCGTATTTACTTCCAATTATTTATAATTGTGGGGAATTATTAGAAGGAAATATCTTTATGACACATCATACAACTCATTATACAGATGTGTTTTTAAATAAATCCAAAAATATAAGCAATATGGTGTTAAACAGAAATATTAAAAATGTAATGGAAATTGGATTTAATTCTGGATTCTCTACATTACTAATGCTTATAACTAATCCAAATATTCGTATATCTTGCTTTGATTTAGGCGAGCATAAATATACAATGCTTTGTTACGAAAAATTGAAAGAATTTTTTGGTGATAGAATAAATATAACAATCGGAGATAGTGTACAAACATTAGAGAATCATAATGCTATTTATGATTTAATACATATAGATGGAGGACATTCCACAGAAGTTGCCACTTGCGACATTATAAATTCATATACATTATCGAAACAAGGAACAATATTAATCATGGATGACTATGATTTTCCTAATTTACATAATTTATGGGATAATTATGTTGTACAATATAATTTAAAAAAGTTGCATATAAATGTATATAGTTCTCCACATCACGATATTAAATATGTGTAAAGTTAGGATGAAAAGAAAAATCATTCTCCCGGAGTAGCGGGGAACCCAAGGTTCAAGTCAGGTCAGGTTGTTTCTAGAAAGAAGACTAAATCTAATCTCTATCGAAGATGGCGGACTTTTTGGCGAAACAGGTTGCGTTTAAATTTTAGCAAATTAAGTGCCCTGATGATGCAATAATGAATCCCGTCTTCTTGTTGGCGGTGGGGGTGACATTCTTTTTCTGCGTGTCCAAGTTCGCCGAGATGCGGTTTTTGACACCGGAAGACGAAGACCCGATTCCGTTGAAGCAAGTCGCACGAGATGGCCTGGTCGTCTTTTGCTCGACCTTGTCGGCGTCCTTCTTGTTCTTTCACTTTCAATCGTCCATTGCCGAGTTTTTCAACGTCTTGACGGAGACCAAGGTGCTCAATCCAGCGTCTACGCAGATTTTCACCGACGTTCCGCCATTTTAGAGGCGTTTTGCAAAACGGGCAATTGCTCGGGTTTGCAAAAAAAAACAAAATCATATATCCATGATGGCCACGGATATATCATCACATTGTTCTTTCCGGAAAGCAAACGTTTCTCGGGTTCCATCGGAAAAATGCCCATGCCACGTTTGCAACCACCGTGTTTTTGCCCAGTTGCAAATGTCTTGTGCGACCAACGAGGGGTCGGCGAGGTTTTGCAGGTCCGGTGCATGGTCCAACATAAGCATGTCAAACAGGCCGTCGCTTCCGAGGACGATGCGATAGCGTGTTCCCTGGACCACGTCCAATCGAAAATATTCGGGAGCATATCCCGTCTTGGAGTTGTGACCCAGAGACTGTGTGGGTGCCAAGAGTTGACGCCCTTGGGCAGGATGCAGGGGTCGGAAGACTGTGTACAGGGACGGTTTGAGTGTCATGGTCGTTTCCGACGTCAGTTGAATTTCGCTGAAATCTTCAAACGAGGCTCCCAGCGCAGCCACGCGCATGCGTTCGCTTGGATTCGCCGCATTGTGAGGCGTACTGGTATACACCAACGATTGATTTTCAAACACCATGCAACGTGAATCCCCGGCACAAATGCACTCGATGCGTGTGGCAAAGCGTTTGACAATGACTGCAGTAGCCCCCGAGGATTCCCATTTCAATATATGGCCACTCGCATCGAGGTCGGCAGCCAAGGCTTCCACCGGGTGGCGTTGCGCAATCAATTCCGTCTTTTTAACAATGGACATGTTGCGTAACGCCTGAATGCACGTGTTTGTGCCATGCCCATCATTCAGCATGACCCATTCAAAGTGTTCCTTTGTTTCGACGTCTTTTCCAACACCGGAACACACATAGTCTTGGTTTTTACTCATGGGCTCGATGGCCGTCGTGAGTTTCGTCTTTGGAAACGTCGACATTCCCGCCGCTGACGCGCCGCCGCCGCCACAATAATATTTAAAAAAAAAGAGAAGTGTGATGTGATACGAGGTGTGGTGCAAACCGGGCTTGCAACAAGTTGCTTTTTATTGTCTTCGCGCTGGAAAATTACACTATATAACGTTCGTCTGCCGAACTTGTCGCGACGACGTTTGCAGCTGCGGTTCAGTATACTTACGTGCGTTCGCCGCGGATGCGGCGGGCCAGCGCCATGTCCTTGGGCATGATGGTGACGCGTTTGGCGTGGATGGCACACAGGTTGGTGTCCTCGAACAAGCCGATGAGGTAGGCCTCGGCGGACTCTTGGAGTGCGAGCATGGCGGAAGACTGGAAACGCAGGTCCGTCTTCCAGTCCTGGGTAATCTCGCGAATCAGCCGCTGGAAAGGCAGCTTGCGAATCAGGAGCTCGGTACTCTTCTGGTACTTGCGAATTTCGCGCAACGCGACCGTGCCGGGGCGGTAGCGGTGGGGCTTCTTGACGCCGCCTGAAAGTGTTGGGTTTTTTAACAAAGGGTGAGAAAAATCATGCGATGATGCAATCCCAAAAAAAAGCCAAAAAAAACAAACAAACGTACCCGAGGTCGGGCAGGCCAGGCGGGCAGCCTTGGTGGCCAGTTGCTTGCGTGGGGCTTTGCCTCCCACGGACTTGCGAGCCGTCTGCTTCGTGCGGGCCATGGTAGCAGTAGTAGTAGGAAACGAGGTAGTGTTCGAAGGTGTGTTCGAGGGTGTGCAGCAATCCACCCACTGCGAATGGATTGAATTGTGTTCGCTCAGACAATGTCCACGGGTCATCAGAATTGTTTTGGCGATTCCGTGGTTCTGCAAAGCTGGGGAACAAAATACATCTCAGGTGATTTGAATTGTGGTTACATTTCTTACTAAAAACAATCAGGAAACAATACTTGCGGTTTTACTGTTGGACAATGCTGTTTCAAGTGGTGGTGGACTGCAGTCCACATACAAAGTGTCTCCCCACACGAGTTGCATCGAGTCCAACAAATCAGTAGAGCGGACTGCATGAAGTCGTGGTGCTGCAGTTGGACGCACAATATGAATGCGAAATAACTTGCCAGCCGAATAGATTGTTGTTGGACGAACCACGTTCATGAGTTCCAACAATGAAAAAGTAGATGCACAATGCACAAGTCTGTGGGCGAGATTCTTGTGCCCTTTGTTGAAAAAAACTAAAAGTCGCATCATCACACGCAGAGAGGTTGGTCCGGGTCCTGGTCCGGGTCCTGGTCCGTGTCCTTGTCCTGATGGTCCTTCGTAACATTCTTGTCGAACGTCCTTGACTGCAAACTTGTCCTTCTTCTCTTCTTGATTCAAAGTCTTCGCCATTTTTGTTTTGAGTTTGGATTTTGCCATTATGTCAGCACATCTCTTTTTCCCGAAAATTTTGTTCAATTCCTTTCGATGCATTTTTGCTTGAGATGAAATGCAATTGACAAAAGGTACAGAGAGGGTGTGCCGAAGGGTGTGTGACAATGAAGAATACACTCGTCAAAAATGCCCGGAATGGACAATTTTTGGAGTTCAACATAGCTGGGTCAACACAAAGAAATTCCCCCTTTGTGCTTTTCACACACTTTCTTTAAAAAAATCTGACAATGTAAAAAAGTTAAATCATATTTCATGTCTTGTTGGAATGTTGGAACGACGTGCTCCTGGGGCCCTGGAAAGAAAGTCCCTGGGTCAGAACGGCTAGTCGCTTGGCAAGTGAAACGGCTGGTCCTGTCTGGAGTCATTCCAACAATCCAACAACAGAGAGAGCTCTTTCGTGCTTTTCACACACTTTCTATAAAAAAATCTGACAATGTAAAAAAGTTAAATCATATTTATTTCATGTCTTGTTGGAATGTTGAACCACGACGAACCACGACAGAACCCTTCGGGTTCGTCGTGGCAATGACCAACCAGACCTTGGTCTGGTTGCGTTGAACCCGAAGGGTTCTGTCGTGGCAATGACCAACCCAGACAAGGTCTGGGTTGCGTTGGAACGACTGGGTCCTGGGGCCCTGGAAAGAAAGCCCCTGGGTCAGAACGGCTAGTCGCTTGGCAAAGTGAAACGGCTGGTCCTGTCTGGTGTCATTCCAACGCAACTGGGTTGGTCATTGCCACGACGATAGGGGTCTGTCGTGGTTCGTCGTGGTTCAACAATCCAACAATGGGAAATGGAAACAATTGTTTTCTTTCTTTTTAGTATATGTTCACGCAGTTGTACATTCAATCCACGGACCCGCAGCGTCGCACGGCGATGGTCGACATGGTACCGGCCATGGTGGGTTCCATCGTGTTTCATACCCTCTTGTACACGGCCTTTGTGAATCTCGTCAGTTTTATTTTTGTTGGAAAACTTCTTTCCAACATGGTCAACGTCCGACTCGTGGTGTCCCTCGTGTTGATCATGTGCGTTGGATTTGTGGCCCGCATGTACCACGTGCAAGACATTTATCGCGCGTATAATTACGACTCGCATCAAGCACGGGGACACATCGACCATCGATTCATAACGTGGCCGTTTTTGTCTTAGTATATGGCAAAGAAAGAAAAAGGCGGCGGTGAACAACATGACAAGAACAATGAACAGACGGAAGAAGATGCGAAAAAGAAAGACGGCCAAGAGAACCTATACCAACTCCGAGTACAACAGTGGCGACGGAATGCTCACGGCCGTATGGGGCCCCAGTATGTGGCACGTTTTGCATACCATAAGTTTCAATTACCCCGTGGAGCCCACATGCGATGACAAGCGCAATTACCGCGAGTTGGTGTATCACCTGAAGACCGTGTTGCCCTGTGGCAAGTGCCGCAACAACTTTTGCAAGAATTTAGCCAAGCTACCGCTGACATGGGCGCACATGAAATCCCGGGCCACGTTTTCAAAATACATGTATGACCTGCACGAATTGGTAAACACGATGCTCCACAAGTCCTCGGGACTTTCGTACCATGCCGTAAGAGAACGGTATGAGCATTTCCGTGCCCGATGCACGGCGACTGCACGTACAGAAGAGCCCCCACCATCGCCGAAAAAGGAGGATGGGTGCACGGAACCCTTGTATCACGGCGAAAAGTCAAAGTGTGTGTTGCAGATTTTGCCCCAGACTGAAAAATGCGAGACATTTCAAATGGACAAGAAGTGTGTCAAACAACGTATCAAAAATATCGTCTAGTATATCAAGATGTTGGATACAAAACCGTGCCAAGATGGTTTAGCCAAGAAAGATGAGAAGAACACGGACCCCCCCAAGACAAACGAATCGTCGCAACAACAACAACCCAATACCCAAATACCGTTTTGGTCCGAAGACCCCAATGTTCTGTTTCGTCCCCCGTTTGATGTGTTTCCCATGCCCGACATGACGCTGGACCAAAAATTGAACGCACTCACGCGTGGCATGGTCATCGTCACGGCACTGAGTTTCATGTATTCGGGAAACACGCGTTTGCTGGTCATTGGCGTCATGTTGATGGTGGCCATTTTCCTGTATTATTGGGCAAACAAACGCCAGGAAGGGTACTTGACCCAACAACGGGACGCGGCGGAACGTCGTTTGAAAGAGTTGAAGGGTAAGTCGTCGGAGGAAGTGTTTCAACCGTCGACGCCCATCAACCCATTGAGCAACGTGTTGGTGACGGACTGGGTCGACAATCCCAACAAAAGACCTGCCCCTCCAACGGAAAAGAATGCCGACCAGATTCTGTTGCAAGCCAAACGCATGGTCGTCCAGCAACATCCGGGGCAACCGGACATTGCGGAAAAGTTGTTTGCCGATTTAGCCAATGAATTCGAGTTTGAGCAGTCGTTGCGGCCCTTTTTCAGCAATGCTGCCACCACAATTCCCAATGACCAACAGGCCTTTTCCGAGTTTTGTTATGGCAGCATGATATCATGCAAAGAGGGCAACATGTTTGCTTGTGCGCGCGATAATCCGCAGTACCGCAACCAATAAAAGCACCCCATTGAATATGTTCCCCGCTACCGCTGGGGAGGATAAAATCTGTGCATGCAATATAGAAAAGGTTTGGTGGTAGAGCATGTCATCGACGGTCAAAACGTATTACAACCAAGACCGTTTAGGCGATGATGCTGCCTGTGAATCCCAACGCACTGTGCAAAACATTCGATATGACACTTACCTCCACACGGGGTTTTTTAACGCAACGACATTCAACGACGAAATCAAGTTTGCCACGTCGTTGCCTGCGGTGGTGCCCACCAACATTTCGCACGGCTATGGGATTCCGGGTTCCGTGATTGACATGGATTCCCAGTTGGTGGTCAAGTCGGAGCAGGAGCGCAATTTAGGCAGACTTCAGCTTGCCCAACGTCCGTTTATCACGGTGCCTTATTTGGGCCGTGGGTCCTGTGACCCTGAAGTGGAGTCGCAGCTCATGCAAGGACAAGCGGTGACCGACAAGAAGAGCGTGTCCACGGTGATGACCCAGAGTTTCATGGGTTACACACTGCAACCGTCGGATGCCAAGTTGGAACAGCACGTGCGCGACCCCAAGTATACGGTGGAAGAAGCGGCCATGGAGGGATGGGTGCGTGGGGGGACGGATACCCGGTACAATACCCAAGATTCTTACCGCGGTGCCAATTCCAAAGCGTACTAAGAATAAATATACATTTGTTTTGTCACACCATGTACGACACTTCCTGTATGGAAATCTCGTACTCTTCGGACCGTGAGTACCGCGCAACGTTTCGCAGTATTTTTGGCATGGTGTCCTCCAACAACAACACATTATCCCCAACCGACACTATGAATGATTCGGACGACGACATTACGGAGGATGAGAATGACTATGACGTGGGTGCGGCCACCCATGTCATGGACGAAATTTACGAAAAGATTCAACACGACGGATTGTTTCGAGAATTGTTGGACCATGCTGCGGGCAAAATGTTGTCGTTCGACCCTTCGATCGGTCTGACCATTTTGTTTTCGTACGACTACTTTGCCGCCTTTCACCGGTGTTTGTGTGTGTTTCTTGCGCCCATGGGAGTACTACTATGGAATCGTGAGCATCCGGCGTTTGTGGCGATGTTGGAAAAAATAAAATGATGTACAATATCATAATAAAACAAAGTTGTACCATAAAACATGGCCTCGACACGTAGCAAGAATACACCCGGAAATTATTGTTTGGAACAACGCGCCTATACGCAGGGTTCGTCGTATGTCGCCGAGCGGGATTATGCGTACCCGAAACATGTCTTGATGGCCGGCACGGGTTTGCTGCAAGGGTACATGGGCAATGCCGTCTTGGCCGAGAATCCGCAAGACGTCGAGTCCTTTTTGTTTGGCATTGGGGCCACCAATCTCGTGGACCCCGCAACCCAGCCCTTTGCGGCGCACCTCGTGGAACATCCCGCATACACGATAGTGGACCAACGCGTTCCCCTGGTCATGCCAGAGACGCTGCACGTGGAGCCCCATCAGCGGCAGTACCCCATGCCGAGTGGACCTCTAGTGGTTCGCAAGTAGTAGGTAGTAGGTCTGGATTGCCAGAAAAAAAAAACATGTTGTCTCGCAGAGCTACAAGATGTTTTTTACCGAGCAGTCGTAGGGCTGGAATACGACGCAATGGCGTACGGGTTGCCCCGAAGTTGCGACTGCAACAAGGCGCCGTCCATGCTGCGGTCCTGCTGTTGCATGAGGTTAAGTCCCGGTTTGGTGTGGAGAGTAAACTGCCCCAACGCATCAACGGACGGTGTGGAATTGTGGATTCCGCTGTTGCCCGACGGTACAGGTGCGCGTTCGACGTGGGACAATCCAGGGGAGCGGTCATACGCGCGAATGTTGACCTTGTTGTTCAACAAAGACATGTTTCCCTGCTGCATGCGCCCGTCAATCGTCTGGGCTTTGATGTCATTGTTGCGTTGGCGGTATTCCGCATCGTAGGCACGCATTTGTCGGCGGTCGCCGCCCGCACTTGAACCTCCCGCATAGTAGTACTCCGATTGTCCCGCACGTTCGGTCACGGCGGGTTGATGCGCCGTGACCCGGTAGGCTCCCCCCAACTGATTGGCATTGATATTCATGTGGAACTTGGAACGTTCCGTCGTTTCGCGTACCGTGGTCGGTGCACGATCATTGGGATTCAGCACATAGGACTGCGGCACTGTGCTGCCGGCATCGCCGTAGACGCGCAAATTGCCCACCGTGTTTTCTTTACGGGAAGGACGCAAGACGTCCAACACGGGGGTCACTGCCGCATGAATGGCCGAGGACAGCGCACCAAAGTACCCGGCACCACCCCCCACCTGTTGTGCAGTGCGGTTGTTTTTGTACGCCTTGTGGGACTTGACGGAATAATCATTGGCCAATATGGGGGTCACGGCATGGGTTTGTCCGGCGATGCCCACGGGCACTTCCCCCAACTCTTGGCGTTTGCTGGGCAAGTAGGCACCATCGAGGCTCTCATTTCCGGGCGACAGTTGGGATTGTGCCACCCCAACGTATTCCGTGGCCGTCTCGGGCCTCGCCACGCGGCGTTCCACGACGGTGGAGCGGAGAGTTTGCGCCTTTTCCAACCCGGTGGTGGTCATCAACCGGTCACTGCCCATGTCAAATGCCTTTTCCGGGCGATTCTTCTCCATTCGTCCCATGTGTTCGGAGGTGCCCATGCTTTTAATCCGACTGTCGGCGGGTCCTTCGTATCCGTAGACGCCCGCGCCGCCGGCTTTGGGATTGTTTGCCGTGCGCAGTTGGTCGACGTCGCGGTCCATCCAGGTCTCGCGGTCCATCATGCCGCTGTTGAAACCCGAAGCCCCCTGGGTGGTGTACCCTAAACCTAACCCCGGGCCGACACGTTCTTCCTCAAAGGGCTTGACATTGGCCATGCGCAAACTGGGATTCACGCGAGCTTGCATAAAGTCGTTTTGATTGGGCATTCCGTAGGCCCATTGCAGGTGATCTTCGGGTTTGAACAGAGGGGACTGCTCCGTTTTGGTGAACAACTGGGATCCCGTGCCGTTTTTCGAATCCAATAGCGATTCGGACGTGTTGGGGTCAAATTGCCTCTGGCGAATTTTGGAGCCAAAATAAGGGACCATGTTCTGGTGTTTGAAATAGGTCTTGTCCACGGGAACACCCATCAGGGAGGTATAGACGGCTTCGCTGTTGTTGGAACCATTGCGGTTATCTGCAGCTCCGGCACCTGCGGCGGCGTCACCTACGAATTGGTTTTGCGGATCAAAGACGTTGAAGAACTTGTCCGTGTAGGCTCTTCCTTGGTACAAATTGTCGTGGTCCAATTTTTCGGTGCGGTCCAACACATTGTTGGCATCCATGAGTGGATATTGAACATTATCGACGGCAAAGTTGTGATTCGGCATGTCAGTGTTGGGTAAAACGTCCTCTGTGGAACCATTGGTCAAACGAAACCCTTCTTTATTCTTTTTCGACTGCACGGAAATGGCAAATAATCCCGCCAATGCGGCAAACGGAATTGCATACTCCATTTTTTTTTTCAAAGACAAAAAATTGCTGTATACAATCGTATACAGAAATTATCCCCATGTTTCTCCACGACGTGTGCGGCATTTTATTTGTTAACCCAGACAGAGTGACCGGCCGCTCAAGTAATAGTCAATGGCTTCCGAATTGGCGGGAGGTTTGGCACGAGGGTCGCAGGGTACGTGCAACGACAATTCGGGTTGAAAGTAGTCCTTTTCCAACAGTCGTGTGGGCAAATTGTCATGAAACGGTTTCTCTAAATGAGCCTGTGGATTGGTCCACGGCAATTCCCAGCGACTGTGTTCTGCCTCGCGAAATTGCCAGGCGGGTACGCTGGCACGGCTCTCTTCGACCATGGGAGTGGCTGTTCCATAGCCGGTAGGCATGGTCGAAGAGACTGCAGTCGCAATGTAGTTGTTGGAATCGACGTCGTCGCGGTTGAGAGAGCGTGTCATCCCCATCAAGTCGCTTTCTAAATTGACCGTTTCATTGCGCAAATTGGCGCCCCAGCGTTGAAGACGAAGTTGTGCATCTTCTTGAAAAGGTAAGTCGACGCCCGGACCGGGCATGGCAATCGCGTACCGACCCGCAAATGTTTGAGCACGCATTTGGGCCTGAATGCGCACCTCGTCATCATGGAATCGCGTAAACATTGTCTAGGTTAGTTAGTTTGTGGGTAGATTATTTTCTTTTCTTCATCCAGCACGGTTGCACATCATATAACACTCCACAGATGCCCTGTTTGACGGTGCATCATCCGGAACAATTTCGTGAGCATGTCCGACAGCGTGTACAACGCGTCTTTGACGGAGCGGATTCTTCCTCTGCGGTGTCGATAGTTTCGATAGTAGTGGTCAATTTGGAAAAGGGAGTGTACAACTATGCAGTACAAGAGGCAACCAACAATCGCGTGGTGAAAAAGTGGGAAAATTCCGCGTTTGTGCAATTGTATGTGGACCGTTTGCGAACATTGCTCAGCAACCTGCCGGCCATTGTTCCGCTGTTGCAATCGGGCGAGATTACGGCTCCCGCGGTGGCGAAAATGACGCACCAAGAGTTCCGACCGGACCGCTGGAAGGACTTGATGGACCAAAAGATGAAACGGGACGCCTCCAAGCTAACGGGAGACGTGGTGGAGGCCTCGACGGACATGTATACCTGTAAAAAGTGCAAGTCCAAACGGTGCACGTATTACGAAATGCAGACGCGAAGTGCGGATGAGCCAGCCACTGTATTTATCACGTGTTTAGATTGTGGAAAGCGATGGCGCAACTAGAGTTTACAGTGTTTCCAAATCACACACCTTCCAGTACTCACATGTGCCGTTACGCAGCGGCCGCTTGATGATGAATGGAATTTTCTTGGCCTCAAATTCCATCCGAGCAATGAGGTAGCCGTCCAACACCGTTTCGGGGACATCAAGAAAGGGCTTGGCGCCAGAATTCAATTGTTTGGCGCGCTCGCCTAAAACACGCGCCTTTTCGTACTTGGTCAAGAGCGGCACCGTTCGGTGATGTGGGTCGACAATGTTGCCTTGGTCGTCGCGTTGAATGAAGGTGCGGGCTTGGACATCTTCATTGTTTTCCACCAAGAGTTCGGGGTGATGCTCCTCCACCATGCTGTAGCGCACATTGGTGTCAAACTTTTTCAAATATCCGTACCCGCCTTCTTCTTCGTCCTCCACAACATCATCCAACATTCCTTGACGTTGCTGTTGTGGAAGTAGTTGCGTTCCGTCGTCGACGTCGTCTCCTTCGTCGTTTCCCTCGTCTTCGTCTTCGTCGTCGTCTTCGTCGTCGTCGTCGTCGTCTTCGTCCCCGTCAACGTTGTCCTCTTCATCCTCCGAACCTTCTTTGGGGACATCATCTTCGTCGTAGTCGTCTTCTTCATCCTCGTCTTCTCCACGTCGACGAACCACCTTGTCCTCTTCCTCATCTTCGCTTCGATATTCGGGTTCAAACGCGGACATGGTGTGAAACCCGGTGTGATATAAATTATATCTTTTTTATTTATTAATTAATTATTTGAATTTCAGTATTGTTTGAGCCCCCGACGAGAATTGAACCCGCGACCTCCAGTTGTCTTTGACGTACAAGACTGGTGCTCTACCACTAAGCTACAGGGGCAATATCGGCATCAGAGATTGGCCTGCCATTCTGGCAGGTTGTTTCCTGATTGTTTTCGGTAGCAGGACAAAATCCCTGAAAAGTTTTCTGGGATTGCCCCGCTAAAATGTCGTCCATCATTTTCTCATATTTTTCGACATGAATTTTCACCATGTCCTTGTTTTTTTTAATTGTAAAAGTGTCTTGCAAATATTGGATTACATGATGTATCACCCACACGATGCATATCGACACGACCACCCTCCAAATCCACCACATGAGTCATGGTGAGATACAGTTTGGTCGAATTTCAACGAATTAATAAACATATCGGTATTTGTATTTCCGCGAACGACGGCCATTGCGTTTTTGACGGCGACGGAAGCTTTTTGCACCACCACCAGTCCTCTTGGACTCATCCATTTCCGAAGAAGCTCCAGGGCCAGGGCCTCCGTTCATTTCCGAAGAAGCTCCAGGGCCAGGGCCTCCGATCATTTCCGAAGAAGCTCCAGTACCAGGGCCTCCGTTCATTTCCGAAGAAGCTCCAGGGCCAGTACCAGGGCCTCCGTTCATTTCCGAAGAAGCTCCAGGGCCAGGGCCAGGGCCAGTACCAGGGCCTCCGTTCATTTCCGAAGAAGCTCCAGGGCCAGGGCCAGGGCCAGGGCCAGGGCCTCCGTTCATTTCCGAAGAAGCTTCTTCAGGGGCAGGACCGGCAAGAGGACCTCCGTCCATTTCGGCTCCTTCAGACGCAGGAGGGCTGACAGATTCCAAAGCAGGAGAACTTTCCATCTCACCATTCGTGGGACTTGTGACCGTGTCTTTGAATGACGATTCGCCTTCGTCTCCTTCTTCCTCTCCTTCTGCATCCGGTAGTTTATCGTCTCCGTCGCTCGGGGAAAGAGGAGACTGGGGCTGTTTCAGCAATATATCCAATTTGGTAGACACGGCAACCAATTCTTTCAGCAAATTGGTTTGAACCTCCGAGTTTTGTTCTTTAATTTTGACAATTTCCAACAAATCTTTCACGATGCTGTCATTGTGCGTGTCTAAAGGAGGAGGTGCCTGAGAATTGACCATAGGTTGGGGTTCTGGTTCCCCAGATGCCTCGGGTACTACAGCAGGCTCTTTCGGTCCCGCTACTATGTCTGTCAAATTGCTCAAAAAATTGTTACCAGAATTCATAATTCCATTTTTCACTCCCGTATACATGGTCTCATCTTGAGGAGGTGGCTGTTTTGTCTCATCAGAGGGGGGTTCCGAGGGTTTTCCCTCTGCACTTCCTTCTGGCATGGTAAATGGTGTTGATGATGGCGCAGACTCTAGACTCGTGTCGTTCTCTTCCACTTCTTCTCCTTCTTTGCGTTCTTCAACGACACCTTCGGGACCTGCGCCGCCCCACATTTTGTACACTTTGCGATGCGTTGTTTTGTGATTCATGGCTTGCTTATTGACCTTTCGAGACAGCATGATATACTTTTTGGGGAGATTAATTTACCGTTAAATAGCATCCATCTTTCTAAAGCACCTCGGATGACACTCCTGTCCATTGTACTTGTTCCCAAAACGGGTGTGTTGGAAGCCATCAACATCAAGCATCACACGTCCGACCTAGAGGATGTGTCATCGGGCAAAGAATTTGCAGATTTGTACAAGCGAGCGGGATTCAAGCATGCCACGGACTTCGTTCAACACGCGGTGTATACTTACGGCGACAAGGCCATTCACGTGTATGGAAAATCGGTGGGTCGTGCGGGACAAGAAAACAAGTACGAATTTCCGCCGCCCATTGCAGAAACCCTGTTTTTCGGCACGGTGGTCCTCGTTGCCAAAGTCGCCGACAAGCCGGTGAATTTTTCCGTCGAAGAGTGGAACAAGGCGTGTGAGGCATTGATGGGCGGATTTGAAGATTTACAATCCGAGGAGTTGTCCGAGGATTCCGCTTCCGCCTCTTCTACCGATGTCACCGACGAGGAGTTGACGCGAGACGGGTACTCCAAGAGCGATGGTTTCGTCGTGGACGATGACGAAGAGGACGTCGAGGAGGAGGAGGAGGAGGTGGTGGTGGAGTGCAAGAAAATAAGCAAGCGTAAATCCGTCGTCAAACCTCGCAAGAAACGAGCCCTGGAGAATGTGTTTGTAGTGGCCACGGAAGCCATGACCACGTTGGATTGTTCTCAAGAATTGAGCGAGGAGGAGTATGTAGCGTAGCCCAGCTATGCCCACCGGTCTTCAGAATCGACAAGGAATTAACCTGCCGGGAGTCTGGAATCGCGAAGCGATTCTGAAGAGGAGGGGTTCTGAACCTGGGTTCCCCGCTAGCGTAGCTACGTAGCCTTTGCCTCGGGTTAATCTGCACCAAACGTGAGCAAACATTGTTGCATCATGTAAAATATACTTGCAAATAAGACGGACTTGAAGACCAATCCAACAATATTAAAGTTGCCGTCCTCGTTGTACAATGCTAAAAACGTGAAATTTTTTCGCAAAAACGTGTTGAATACAGGCATTTGAAAAATGAAAAAAAGCAGACCCACCAAAATGGGAATCTGTAGGCGTTCATACCAGTCGTCGGCTGCCAGCAGTTGGACTTTTCGCCGCTCGACTTGTCTCCGGTCACGAGTTACATCTTGCTCGTATTCCCGGATATAATCCGCCGTTGCTTTGGGTCGCGGGATATAATTCGCTTGAATCTCTGCATCGTGTTGGAATTCCAACGTATTCCTGGGAATATCGCGGGACGGAAGACGATATTGTTGCTTGTCCGCGGCAGCATCGGGATTTCCGGTTGCGGTTGCGGTTGTGGCTGCAGGCAACTGACCATTCGGGGAAGGAGGTGGATGGCCATACGGATTTACATGAACGTTCAAGGGAACGTACGTGGTTTGTGCATTGATGATTTCGTTACTGAGTTTCTCGGGTGCACGCGTTTCCAATGCCGGGGGAAATACTCCAACGGGACTACTCGTCGTGGTGTGTTGAAGCGTTACATTCTCTGGCAAATCCGAGATGCGTGTTGTAGACATTGTTCAATCAATCAAATCAACCCCGGGCGTGGTTTGCACTATACTTTGACTAAACCAAGTCGAATTCAAACGCAAATTTGAATCGTATGTCCCCCTCCCCACTTCCCCCACATTCAGAAGACCTTGTTTTTTTTACCACCATACAGTAAATGGAAGCTGTTCGTGACGGTGCAACATCAACCTACAATTCAGCTGCAAATGCCATTGGAAATGCCACCGAATCCGTCAAAGATTCACTCAGTTCCTTTGGAAGTAGCACGGAAGTCGATGGCAGCAGCGATTTCCTGCAGAGCAATTCAATTTTAGCCAAATTCGCCTTTTTAATACTCATGCTCATCGTGTTCTTCCTTTTGATAAATTTAGGCATCCTCATTCTTGGATTTTTCATCAAACCGCCGTCCAGCCCATTTTTGGTCAGTGGGACGTCCAATGCATCGAGCAGTACGCGCATCATCCAAGATCCCAAAGACCAAAATGCCATTACCATCCAGCGTTCCAACAACCAAAAGACGGGTATCGAATTCACCTATTCGATTTGGGTCTATGTCAATGACATCAACCCGACCAATATCCCGCCGTACCAAAACATTTTCAACAAGGGAAACGCAACGTATGATGCTTCTGGCATTGCCACGGTGAATAATGCACCTGGCCTCTATTTGGACAATATCAAGAATCAGCTCATCGTCGTCATGAGCACGGTGTCCAATGCCTCTCCGAGTCAAATGGTCGAAGTTCCGAACATTCCGCTCCGGAAATGGTTTCACGTTGCTCTCCGCTTGGAAAACACGTTTTTGGACGTGTACGTCAACGGCACCATTACCACGCGCATGGTTCTGACAAACGTGCCCAAGCAAAATTACTTTGACGTGCAAGTCTGTCAAAACGGGGGATACAATGGCAGTTATGCCGATTTGCGCTATTACGACCATGCCCTGTCTGTGTTTGAAATTAACAATATTGTGGTCTGGGGAAGAAACACAAAGGCTTCCGCAAGGGGCGGTTCGTCGGACGCCACGGGTTTCCCGTATTACCTCTCCAATTTATGGTACTCCAACAATTATTAGAATTTTTTTAAACTCTCTTGAATAATACACACGACAGTAGTATTCCAGAGAGAGAGAGAGAGAGAGAGAGAATGAGCGGTCGTGCATCTCTCACTGAAAAGGCGCGTGAATTTCTTGCTGAAAAGGAGCAGTTCAAAAACATCCTCTATCAAAGTTGCCAACAACGCAATCAATACTATTTGGCACTGGTACGTACACGACTGGCAAATACAGGCAGTCCGCGCTATGAAGGCAATCCATTTTTAATGTCTGCGATATTGAACGAGCCCACCTCATTGCTTACGTATACCCAGCAACAACTCGACATGCGTCGCAAGGTCGAGGTTTTGCAGTACGCCGGGGCTTCCACCCAAGGCGGTAAACAAGAAAGTAATGTCCAGCAATTTTCTCGTATCAATCGCATGTACAATACCCGTACGGCACAGCTCAAAACCAATGCAGACTGTTCTTCGAACAAGTATATTCCACGCGCAACTACAGACAGTAATGTGCCGGGTCCACCTCAACTCCTCGTGTATGACCCCAATGTAGAGTTGTACAATTATAAAGGCTTGCAGCAAAACATGCCCCTACAAAATATGCCCTTTGAAAAATTGCCAACCTTTGATGCCGTCTTGTCCGGCAGCAATTCGAGTGTTGTCCGGTACCACCCCTTTTCATATGATGTGCAAGACGTTTCATTTGTACCCTTGTCCATGGGGTCGGTCACGTTTATTACTCTACCTGCACAAAAGAGGTTGAATGCAACCGTCACATTTGACCTGAAGGTGGCATTCCGGTATACCGTGATAGATACTGTCCTCGCACCCACGCTGACCAAAGTACATCGTTTATTCTTAAGAATTGAAAGCATGAATCCCGAAGTCTATTATTTTTCAGACCCGCAGCGCTTCGATTCGACTTATGCGATACTTATACATCCATCTAGAACAGATGTTCAAAAGAAGGATATATCTACCGATATACTCCTCCCGGGAAACTTTGAACGGATTATAGAATATACAAATACATCTTTGAGTTTCGGTGTGAATGACGTAGTCAACTACGTCCAAGCATTGCATCAACAAACAGATAGGTTGTCCTTGAATTTAGGTTTTAAATTGGTTGCATATGATGAGTTTGGCTCACAAATCAACCCTGCGTTAAAAATCAATGTGACGGGCATGTCGATTTCGTTCAATATAGATCCGTCCAGCCTTTCCATTACTGAGCAAGTCTAATTGTTATCGACGTTGTCGATGTCGTCGAGTTCCAAGTAACTGCCACCTCGAGTATCATGTTTACCAAACAAGTCTTGAAATTGCAACACGATTTCGTCCACTTCCTCCACCATTTTCTTGTAGTCGTCCTCGGTGAGAATGGCAGGCGCTGTAACAACATCGTATCCTTGCAAAAGATTGGATGGTTGCCGTAAAGGCAACGTCAGTACTATCCTTTCGGGAGCATACTTTTTGCAATATTGAAAATGCAGACACTCTTCGAGAATGTCCTCCCACTTTGTATTGACGGACATGTGCAAAAACATTTTATTGTCACGCAGACTTACAAAGTGAAGTAGCATGCGGATGGTGTGTACAACACACATGGTTTGATTTTATACTTTTTTTTTTACAGCAACGGTTGTTTCTGCGAAAAGTCGATATAGTTGGGCGCCCCGACTCCCAATTGTGGGGCGCCGATGGCGATGTTGGGTTGTTGTTGCAGTTGCAGTTGCGGCTGGACTTGGGTCATTCCGGGAGGAGGGAAATTGGGCGGACCCATGTATTGTGGAGGGCCAAGCGAAGGGAACTGCACGATGACGCCGCCCGTGGGCGCCACCTGATAGCTAGGTTGTTGTTGTTGTTGTAGTTGTTGTTGTAAGGCAGGAGTTGTGGTTGTTGAAGGGGGTGTCAAAAATACTCCAGTCGGCACCCCGTGTGCAGCGTTCGGTGGAAGAGGGGGAGGCGTTGCCATCATGAGTCCACCATTTGCAAATCCTTCCTTTCCTGGTCGTCCGCCGCCGTTGACACAATCCGATTTGGTAGGGTAGTACTGCCCCGACAAACACAAGTTGCTGCTCGAGACATCTGCGCAAGTGCGTTTCCCATCCATTTCCCCGACCAAACACCAGGTGGTCGACGATTGAATGGCACTGGTACTCATGTCCGGAGACGGTTCTTTGGAGCGAGCAGAAGGAGATGCTGCGCGGTTGAGCACCACATCCAACGTCGACGGAGCGACTTGTTGGATTGTCGTCGTCGTCGTCTGTTGCGTGGCTGGAGGTTGAATGACATTCGCAGTGGGTGACGATGCAATCGCTGCTGCTGCAGCAGGTGCGCCCAAAATATTCGACGCCAGTTGCGCCCTTGTAGTTGCATCAACATCGGTACTGCTCCCTTGAATCAACAAATTCCCGACCGATTGCACCGTCCCTTCGGCAATGTCGATGCCGGCCTTTGCCGTGCCCGACACTACATCCACCGTTTTGTTCAACACCGTGCCAGTGGTATAGCCAAAGAGCGACAAGATGTTGGACACGAGAATCCAAAAGACGTTGACAATGGGCTGAAAGATTTGGCCCAGAAGCATGACGAAATTTACTCCTAAAAAGGACAAGACAAGTAAGACGACCAGCATGGCAATCCAGAAATTCTTGTTGGAAAAAAGTGATACGACTCCAGATGTCAGGGTGGAACTGTCGCGTTCCACATTCGTCTCGCGAAGAATTTCCTGTGAAAACGGGGTTTCGGACTCTTTAACGGGCGGAGGAGGAGGCACCTCTGGTCTCGAAGGTTCCAAGGATTCGCCTCCATGTTTCGGATGGAAAGACCTTTTTCTTGAACCACCACCACTACCTGTCGAAATTCGCCCGTTTTGCATATATATTCTGCACGGACAATTTTATTCCTCGGATAGTTCAACGCAACCCAGACCTTGGGTTGGTCAGTACCAGGACGGGTTCCGTCGTGGTTCGTCGCGGTTCGTTCAGTTTGGACTCAGAATTATGTTGGAATACGATAAAGACCAATGTTCATGTTTGACTTTATCCAGACGCTGTTCTTCTTTAGTTTAGCCGTTACGTTTCTCCTGGTCTTGTTGCTGGTTTACCACTTTAAAAACCGCATGGTTGCATTGGAGCAAAAACACGAAGTGCTCCTCGAAGTGATGAACACACTCGTGCAGGAAACGCACCTCTTGAAGTCCGTCGTTGGAACTTTATTTCGCCCCAACACGCCATCAAGCACGGAAAACTTGGTGACCAAGTATGGGGAGAACGTGGAGCTGGAAGAGTTTGATGAAATCAACAGTGAAAAGGGTGATGTTGAGGACGAGGACGAAGACGAAGACGAAGACGAGGACGAAGACGAGGACGAAGACGAGGACGAGGACGAGGACGAAGACGAGGACGAAGACGAGGACGAGGACGAGGACAAAGACGAAGGCAAACCCGAGAAGAAAGAGAACAACAACGTGACGACCGAACTGGAAGAAATGGTCGTAGAGGAAGTCGTCGAGGAAGTGCTTGCCGACGTCGTCGAGGTTTTAGAAAAACTGGAACAAGACGAAGGACCTCAACTTTTGCCTCAACCTTCCTCGATGGATGACGACAACCTTGCAAAGCCGACGGAAGCGAAGACGGAGGAGGCGGAGCAGGCGACAGTGGATGTGGACACGCTGAAACTACCCGCTCTCCGTGAATTTGCGGTGAAACAGGGAATGATTTCTACAGCGGATGCCGCCAAGTTGAAAAAGCCGCAGTTGTTGGAGTTGTTCGCGCGGCCAAAAAGTTCCGTTGAATTAACTCTATAGTAAGTATAATGTTTGCCTATCCCCAGCCCGAGTCCGTGGACTGTGCCTTTCCCGTCATCAAAGAAACGTTGCCCCGTTCCTCGTTGGGGTACACGACAAACAATCTCTATCCCGGATTTCCTCCCATCATGAATGATGGACGTTCGATTGTCGCATCGTACCAACCCGAGGCCATTTTGAACAGCACATTGATTCACCAAAATCAGATACAGTCCAACTGGCAGTATCGGAAATTCTTGACTGCCAACGCCGACCAAATTATGCAGCAAAACTTTAGAGAAACATGCAACGACATGGGGTACAATGAACGGTTTCTTCCTTCGGAACGTGGAGATAGCGGACCCATATCCCAATCGGGTCCTCGAACTTCCCGCAACAATTGCAGTGATTTGAAACAATTGTATTTGAGTCGCGAGGAATTGAGCGAGAAACAAAGTGTGATGTTGCAATCGCAGGAAGCGCTGTTCCGCCAAGGATTGCCTTCTTCTCGGATCTAATCTACACTAACGGGGAACCCGGTGGACATGGCTGATTGGATTCCAAACCAAACTTGTACACCTTTGCGCATTCAAAATGCGCATGGAACCGTTGCCTTTGCACTAATAAATCGTCCCAGAATGGGCGATTTAATTGTGCAAAGGTGTAAAAATGATGTTGAGAAGAATACACTCTCAATATCATATACACAGAGTAGTATGTTTCCCCCTTCCACAACACTACCTTTTGCAGTCATTGTTGCCTGGCTCGCACCTGTGGTCAACTGCATTCAACTTCTGCCGCAGGTATACAAGACATGGACCACCAGACGGGTGCATGACTTGTCGCTTCACTCCCTCTTGTTGCTTTTGCTCACGAGCATTCTCTGGCTCTTGCACGGGTACTGTATAGCCGATGTCCCCTTGATGGCGGCAGGACTGTTCACCGTGACTGTCAATATCGTCATGGTGACCTTGTATGGAATGTACTCCTAGGCGTCGTAAAAGGGATTGTCGTGGATTTCCATGCCGCAGTACTCGACGGGTTTCTCCTTGTAGTCCACCGGTCGGTGGATGCCCGCTTCCTTGGCATTTTCCAACAAGAACTTGAAATTGTCCCAGAATTCAGTCTTGTGGCCGATGGATTTGGTGGCGACGTGGGACAATTCGTGAATGGCCACAAAGGTCAGGGTGTGTTCGTCAATCATTTCGGCATCCGCCTCCCCGCGTTTCGTGTTTAAACAAAAGGCGATTTTCTCCCCCTTGTTTTCGCTGTAGGCCGTGTATTTGCTGGTGGGCAAGGTTTCCACAATGCGCTTCGGATTGTATCCTTTGACTAAACGCTTGACACGTTCGTCGTCGGGGTATTTTTCTTGTGTGTACTCTACCAGCGATTTGCACTTGGCCGTGACGTGGGCCAACATGTCCGCCGCATCATTGAGTTTGGCACGGTCACGCACACAATAGGTGTTGCCGTCGACGGTCGAGACGATGCACTTCAACTGGAACGCATCACTGTCCCAGTACATGTATCCGATGATGCCAATCACCAAGGCTAAAAAGACGTACGCCAACACGTCGAGTTTGTCCATATATGCTTGCAAGGGGTCGGTTTGTTTCTTATACTTGCGTCACACATTTTGATTCATCAAACGTTAAAAAAAAACATGTGATGAAATGGTTTTACAACTTAACGCTGTCCCTGACCTAATTCCAAGGGAACTCTGGCGAGGTCCGGGTCAATCGTGCTGTTGTTCCACGGTCCCACATTCACTTTGGGGATAATCGGGTCGGAACGGAAATCGTAGGACGGATTCTTCAACGTATTCGAAATGGTATCAATACCAATAAAAGCCTGCGGGGACATGATCAGGTCGGGCATGTTTACCGCGTTCAACACAATGTCCGAGGGCTGGAGAGTAGGACGTGCTACCGCGCCGCCGCCGGAAGGAGGTGGCGGCATGGTCGCCATGGCGGAATTCCCTCCCGTCGCCGACTGGCTCGACATGGCCAGAGGGGAGGCCGTTTGACTTGGAATGGAGGAGGATGCGCTGCTGCTGCCTCCACCAATCATGGTATCGCGAACTTTTGTTTTGCTACCCGAATACGAAAAAAGTGCCCATATCAGGACAAGAACGACGACGGCAACGAGAATCCACATCGAAGTATCCGACTTGAACATACGACCGACTGCCTTCAACATTGGGTATAATATAAACGTCGGATAATTTTTTTTTCCTTCATTCAGGCTTCCGGCTTCAGGGGCGCATCGTCGGCGACATCATCGTCGTCGTCGTCGTCGTCTTGGATGTTGTAGGTATTTTTGATGTGTTTTGCTTCTAAATAGGCCGCCAGAGCAATGGCTCGCGCTTCTTTGGCTTTTTGGCGCGCTGCCCGATAAATTTCATAAAAGACTTCGTTTCTCGGTTTGATTTCCATGGCTTCACTCGAATCGTCTAAACTGACATCAACTGCCAAAAGTTCGTCGTTTTGAACTCTCTGTATTTCTTCTTCTTTTTCAGCTACAGCGACGTCTTTGATTTCTTCCTGCGGCGATTGCAGTTCCGACGACAGGTTCACACCACCACTGTCTCTTGGCGGCGGCGCCACGACGGCGTATGACGTTTGTTCCACCACGTGATTCTTGTCCGCCCATGTTTCTTCTTCCTGCTGTTCGGAGAGGGATTTGCGACCACTACTACTTCCTAAAAGAAGGCATCTTTCAAATACATTCGTCGGAGAGAGAACCAGCATCTGTTTGAGTTCCAACTCCACCTGAAAACTGCGCGACGAACATTTGATACCCTGGACCTGAACAATCGTCATGACATCCATTTCGTCTGTAATGGTGTTGGGGTCGACCTCGCGTTCCGAATCATCGTACACCTTCAGTGTCACTTTTCCTAAACGACTCGGAATATTCGTTCGTGCCAAATAAAACTTGCCCGACTTGTAAATTTTGAGTGGCGACTGAAAATAGTTTTCAATGTCACTCATGTCCATGTCCGACGCAAACCATTTCTCCTTACGGTCAAAGATGTACTTGCAGGTATGAGACTCCAATTCTTCCATCCAGCGTATCCACGCCTCGTTTTCATTTGTAAACATCAAGTCACAGTAAGGTCGCTTGTTATTCGATAGGTCAATGTGCAATCCCCCTTTGGTTTTGCACACGGGCGTTTGGAGATACAAGGGCTTGCCGTGGACCAAATATTTCATGTAATGATTGCCGCCTGTAATGGCAACGGGTGCCGTCAACGTGATTTGTGCAAACGGGAATTCAGCAGTGGGTTCGTGAATGACGTCTGCCGACATATCTTCGACCTGGTCTTTTTCTCTACGACACAATTTTCTAGTCTCCGGTTTACCGCGCGTTTGCTACGAACGACAAGTCGTCTCACCTATAATACAAAAACGGGGAACTCCGCCTGAAGAAATCATGAATCTACGCGATCACTGTCTGAAACTCTTCCAAAACGACGACATAAAGCGCGACGTGCAGTGTCTGTTAAAATCCATCATTGGCATCATTTACAACGAAATATACCCGTACTTGGTGTTTTTATGCATTTATAATGTCCTCGTACTGTTGCTGATTTTAGGAATTTTATTTGTCGTTCTTCGGGCCACGAAAAATGTAAGAGAAGTGTAACCAGTCCCAACAACAACAACAAACACCACCACGGTACAATGCAATGCCGACGAGACGTGGTAGTTCGGATACTTTGGCTGATTCTCGTAGTGTTTGTGATTCTATTGGCTTGGATTCAAATCCACGGACTGTCCTTCTCTTCACGCCGCGAAGCGATTCAAGACCAATGTTCTAGCGGCTGTGACGCCCGCGTCGGTAACTTGGTCAAGGGATACGGCACTACCTTTATTCAAGGAGCAAACGACAATTTCGGTTCTGACCCCATTCAGAATTTTTGTTTGAAAATGAATGGTAATAACGGGAAGGTAATTCCCGACAGTTCTCTTAACTATGTGTTGAATTACAACGCAAACTCGTTTGCATGTGTTGACCCTTGGAACCCGTCGCAAGCTTTAACAAGTGCGAAATCGAATACAATTACTTCTCACTATGAGAACAAGAAACAATTCAAAACCATTGACGATGCGACTAATTATTGCAGCAATGGAATTAATAACTTAGGACCCATTGTTGTGGACTCGAGTAATGGTCAACCCGTCTGGAATTTTATGACATTTACGGCAAAGGACGGGACAAGAAAACTGGGTTGTCGA
>Ga0209135_1000116_pt1 | contig 27966 bp, 25 predicted proteins | sample LauGreSBDMM110SD_4_FD_187570 | JGI IMG/M metagenome (GOLD analysis project Ga0209135, IMG submission 187570) | Freshwater lake microbial communities from Lake Michigan, USA - Su13.BD.MM110.SD (SPAdes) (version 3) | ecosystem: Environmental > Aquatic > Freshwater > Lake | place: Lake Michigan... | reverse complement strand
TCAAATCTGTCCAGTGGGTGCGCTCACCGGTGCTTCATACCGATTCCGTGCCCGTCCATTCGATCTTGTTTCAACTCCATCTGCCTGCGAGCACTGCGCGTCCGGTTGCGATATGCGCACAGATGTACGTCGTGGCAAGACACTTCGACGCCTTGCAGGAGATGACCCAGAAGTTAATGAAGAGTGGAACTGCGATAAGGGTCGTTGGGCATTTAAATATGTCACATCACAGAACCGCATTACTTCACCGATGGTACGTAACTCTGACGGTGTTCTAGAAGTTACATCATGGCCGGAAGCACTTGCAGCAGCTGCAGCAGGACTTGCTGGTAAGCGAGCAGGAGTTCTGGTCGGTGGTCGCCCAACACTGGAAGATGCTTACGGATATGCAAAGTTTGCACGTATTGCACTTAAGACAAACGATATTGATTTCCGTGCCCGCGTTACATCAGATGAAGAGGCAAATTATTTAGCATCGCATGTTGTCGGATCATCTGTGCACTATCGCGATATTGATGTGGCTGATCATGTACTTCTCGTTGCATTCGAGCCAGAAGAAGAGTCACCTATCGTCTTCTTGCGTATTAACAAGTTCTTTAAGAAGCGTGGACTTGCCGTCACTTCAGTTGCATCTAAGGCATCTATCGCCATGGATAAACTGAAAGCGAACTTTATTAAGGTGGCTCCAGGTGCTGAAAGCGGCGCACTTTCAGCGATTGCACTCACATCCAAGTCAGTCATTCTTCTTGGAGAGCGCGCATCAGAGAGCACAGGCCTCATCTCAGCAGCCATCGCACTTGCCGATAAGACGGGTGCAAAGTTGGCATGGATTCCTCGTCGCGCAGGTGAACGTGGCGCACTCGAAGCTGGCGCATTCGCAGCACTTCTTCCAGGAGGTCGCCCAGTTGCAGATACAGCTGCTCGTGTAGATATCGCAGCAGCGTGGGGAGTGAGCACTCTTCCTACCGAAGCTGGTCGCAGCTCTGCACAGATGATTGATGCAATTCATAACGATGGCCTTGATGCTCTTGTTATTGGTGGAGTAGACCTTGCAGATCTTCCAGATGCTGCGCGTGCAACGGATGCGATGAAGAAAGCATTTGTTGTCTCACTAGAAATTGCACATTCTTCTGTTACAGAAGTTGCAGATGTTGTTCTCCCTGTTGCAGCTATCACCGAAAAGTATGGAACATTTATTAACTGGGAAGGTCGCCAACGCACATTTGCAGCAGCTGTCGGTGATTCACTTAACCGAAGCGATGTCCGCATCTTGTCTGCCTTGGCCGATGCGATGGGTGAATCCATCATGCTTGGAACAGTTACTGCTGCAGCTCGTGAATTTGCTCAACTCGGTATATGGGATGGCGCACGCGCTCCATTTACTTCAATCGCAGCCGCTTCTTCACAAAAAGTTTCTGGCAACGAGGCAATCATCACGTCATGGCGCAGACTTCTAGATGAAGGAACGCTGCAAGCGGGAGAAGATAATCTGGCCGGCACGCGCCGCCCAACAATTGCTGTGATCTCACCACAACGTGCAACATCACTTGGTGTGAAATCTGGAGATCACCTTCGAATTTCAAACTCACATGGTTCGATCACACTTGCAGCTCTCGTTGAAGATATTCATGATGATGCAGTCTGGCTTCCACGTAATTCAATTGGTTCAACACCATTGGCCACACTGAACGCGGTTCACGGCGATCTAGTCACGGTGGTGAAGGCATGACAACAGCAGAACTTCTCGGACAAGATCCGGGTTGGCTTATCGCAGCAAAGGCGCTCATTGTCTTTGTGATCTGCGTTGTATCAACTTTGATGGCGGTCTGGACTGAGCGTCGCGTATTAGCCAAGATGCAGCTGCGCACAGGACCTAACCGCGTTGGTCCTTTTGGCCTTCTGCAATCACTCTCTGATGGGGTAAAGCTGGCACTTAAGGAAGACATTATTCCTGCAGCTGCCGACAAAGTTGTATTTATTGCAGCACCGATCATTGCAGCAGCAATGTGCTTCATGTCCTTTGCAGTAATTCCAATGACCGGCAAGGTCAATCTCTTTGGACAAGAGACTGCGATGCAGTTAACAGATTTATCGGTGGGTGTTCTCTACGTTTTGGCGGTGACATCAATCGGTGTGTATGGAGTTGTATTGGCGGGATGGTCTTCTGGATCAACGTATCCACTTCTTGGTGGGCTCCGCTCAAGTGCGCAGGTTATTTCCTATGAAGTTGCGATGGGACTCTCACTCGTTGCCGTCTTTATCTACGCGGGATCAATGTCTACCTCTGAAATTATTAATTCTCAGCACGAGAATTACTGGAACGTTGTAGTTCTCTTTCCATCCTTTGTGATCTATGTGATCGCAATGGTCGGTGAGACAAACCGCGCACCATTTGATTTAGCGGAAGCAGAAGGTGAACTCGTCGGTGGGTTCCATACCGAATACTCTTCACTGAAATTCGCACTCTTCTTCTTGGCCGAGTACGTCAACATTGTTGCTGTATCAGCCTTGGCAGCAACGCTCTTCCTCGGCGGTTATCACGCACCTCCAGGACTTGGATTCACCGAAGCCTGGTTAGGTGGCTGGTTCACCATCGTCTGGTTCTTCCTCAAAGTTAATATTTTCTTCTTTATCTTTATGTGGCTACGCGCAACTCTTCCACGTCTTCGCTATGACCAATTCATGAAGTTCGGCTGGAAGGTTTTGATCCCAGTATCTCTTCTATGGATTCTCATCGTTGCAACGCTGCGTGTAATCCAACAACAAGGAGCTTCGCGCGCTGTCATCGTTGCATTCGCTGTGGGACTTGTCTTAGTCGCAACTGCAGTGAGCTCACTCTTTGATCGGAGCAAAAAGAAATCTGACGAGCCACTTCCCGAAGGTGAAGCTCCAGATTTCCCAGTCCCATCTCTTCCAGGTGTTTCATCATTTAACGCTTCAACTCAGTCAGGAGATAAGAGTGAGTAACTCAATCGAACCAAAAAAATCGGGGAGCGCTGCCAACGTTGACGATGTTGCATTCGTCGAAGTAGATCAGCCGGGTCCAGGATCACTCTTTCAACAAGCGAAGGGATTCTGGGTCACCTTTAGTTCTATCTTTAAGAAGAACCTCACAGTTGCCTACCCTGATGTGAAGGCACCGACAGAGGAACGTTTTCACGGACGCCACCAACTCAACCGTCACGCAGATGGTTTAGAGAAATGTATTGGATGCGAACTCTGTGCCTGGGCATGTCCTGCCGATGCGATCCTTGTAGAAGGTGCCGATAACACTCCAGATAATCAAATGTCTCCTGGAGAGCGTTATGGAAAGGTCTACCAGATTAATTATCTGCGTTGTGTTTTCTGTGGCCTCTGCATTGAAGCATGTCCAACACGTGCTCTGACAATGACAAATGAGTACGAATTGGCAGATACTTCACGTGAAAAGCTAATCTTTGAAAAAGAAGATTTACTCGCACCATTGCGCGCTGGAATGCTCCAACCTCCACACCCAATGTATCCAGGTATGACTGATACAAATTATTACAACGGTGATGTAACAGTTGCTCATCCTTCACAAAAAGGGGACAGTAAGTAATGTTAGAAATTGCCACACCCGAAGCGATTTTATTCTGGGCACTTGCTCCACTTTCAGTGGTGGCTGCGCTCGGAATGCTTCTTGTGAAGAAGGCGGTCCACTCAGCGCTATTGCTCGCCTGGGTAATGATCACTTTGGCAATTTTCTATATTGCTCAGGAAGCTCTCTTTCTTGGAATCGTTCAGATCGTTGTCTACACAGGCGCCGTCATGATGCTCTTCCTCTTTATCTTGATGCTGGTCGGTGTAGATGCATCAGATTCACTCGTTGAAACAATCAAGGGTCTTCGTTGGATTGCAATTACGGCAGCTGTTGGATTCGGCGGATTGATGATTGCCCTCATTGGCCGAGCAACTATGGGCCGCCCTTTCGTTGGCTTAGAGCAAGCAAATGCTGATGGAAATGTTGAAGGAATTGCAGCGCTGCTATTTTCAGATTACGTCTTCCCATTTGAGGTTATTTCAGCGCTCTTGATTACAGCAGCGCTCGGTGCGATGGTATTAGCTCACCATCAGCGCACAAATCACCGACCATCACAGCGCGAGCAAGCGATTGCACGTTTTCGCACCGGTTCATTAGGTGATGCTGCCGGCCTTCCAGGTCCAGGTGTGTACGCCCTTCACAACGCAGTCGATGTTCCAGCGCTTCTTCCAGATGGCACACCTGCGCCTACCTCGATCTCTGCAACGCTGAAAGCTCGTGGCGACATTATTGATTCTGCAAACTTCCAACTCGATGTTGTCGATCCAACAATTAAAGAGGAGAAGTAAGTGAATCCTTATAACTACCTCTACCTCGCTGCCCTGCTATTTACAATCGGTGCAGTTGGTGTTGTCGTTCGCCGCAACGCAATCGTTGTCTTCATGTGTGTCGAGCTCATGCTCAACGCCGCAAACCTCACTCTTGTGACTTTCTCTCGCCTCAATGGAAATCTCAATGGTCAAGTTGTTGCATTCTTTACGATGGTCGTTGCAGCGTGCGAAGTTGTAGTTGGTTTGGCAATCATCGTGGCCATTTATCGCTCACGCCGTTCAGCATCGATCGACGATGCTAGTTTGTTGAAGCGATAACAATGGTTTCAACTAGCTCACTCGTCTATCTCATCGGACTCCCACTTTTTGGAGCTACCTTCCTTATTCTTATGGGTCGCAAGGCTGATAAGTGGGGACATCTGCTCGCAACTGCAATGTCTGCTGGCTCATTCGCACTTGGCGTAGCGCACTTCTTCGCAATGACTAATCGCGCCACAGAAGAGCGCGCGCTTACTCAGACCTTGTTCTCCTGGATCAAAGTGGGAGATTTCGATGTAGATGCAGCTCTCTTGCTTGATCAGCTCTCAATCTGCTTTGTACTTCTCATTACGGGTGTTGGAACTCTGATCCACATCTACTCAATTTCATATATGGCAGATGATAAAGACCGCCGCCGCTTCTTCGCCTATCTCAACCTCTTTATCGCAGCGATGCTGCTATTAGTTCTTGGTAATTCATATCTCAACCTTTATGTAGGTTGGGAAGGCGTAGGACTTGCTTCATACCTTCTTATTGGTTTTTGGAATCAGAAGCCGGCATATGCCACCGCTTCAAAGAAAGCTTTCGTCATGAACCGTGTAGGTGATATGGGATTGTCATTTGCAATCATGATCGCCTTCGCCACCATGGGAACAGTTTCATTTGATGGCGTGAAAGAAGCGGCAGAGCGTGCCGGTACTCCAGCTCTGACAGCTATGGGAATCATGTTGCTCGTAGCAGCCGTCGGTAAATCTGCACAGTTCCCACTGCAAGCATGGCTGGGCGATGCGATGGCAGGTCCGACTCCAGTGTCAGCTCTGATCCACGCAGCAACGATGGTGACAGCCGGTGTCTACTTAATCGTTCGATCTAACTTTGTCTTTGATGCTGCACCAACTGCGCAACTTCTCGTTGTTATCGTTGGAGCCATCACATTAATCTTTGGTGCAATTATTGGTATGGCTAAAGATGACATTAAGAAAGCTCTTGCAGCATCAACAATGTCCCAGATTGGTTACATGATTTTGGGTGCAGGCCTTGGCCCAGCTGGATATGCATTTGCAATCATGCACTTACTTACGCACGGTTTCTTTAAAGCCGGAATGTTCCTTGGTGCAGGCTCTGTGATGCATGGCATGAATGATGAAGTAAATATGCGCAAATACGGGGCGCTTCGTAAATTTATGCCGATTACATTTATTACCTTTGGGCTTGGTTATCTCGCAATTATTGGAGTGCCACCATTTGCTGGCTTCTACTCTAAAGATGCGATCATCGCCGAGGCATTTAATTCGGGTGGAATCAAGGGAGTACTACTTGGAAGCGTCGCACTCCTTGGTGCAGCAATTACAGCTTTCTACATGACTCGCGTCATGGTCCTTACATTTACCAGCAAGGCTCGTTGGGATGATGAAGTTCATCCTCATGAATCACCAGCCTTGATGTGGTTGCCAATGGCACTCCTTGCAGTGGGTTCTGTGAGTGCAGGATTCTTACTGACGCGAGGCGATGCTCTCGTCAATTGGATGTATCCACTCTTTGATCATGGTGATCATCAAGAACTTCATGAGGAGTTACTCCCACATAGTGTTGTCACGATTTTGGCTGTAACGATGGTTGTTATCGGTGTCACCGTCGCGCTTGTGAAATATCAATTTAAAGATGTTGCGGCAGTTGCTCCCACAGATGTTTCGTGGGCAACTCGATTTGTTCGTAATGATCTAGGACAAGATGCATTTAACGAGGCGGTCTTTATGCGCCCAGGACAGGCACTTACTCGTGGTCTTATCACCGTTGATGAGGTAGTTATCGATGGAGCAGTACATGGCGTTGGCGCAATGGCGCTGGGCTCTGGCTCAACCTTACGCCGTACCCAAACTGGATACGTTCGCTCCTATGCAGCGTTGATTCTTGTTGGAGCACTCGCTCTACTCGCAGCGATCTGGGTGGTGACTCAATAATGAAAATTACACTCACAATCATCATGCTTCTTCCGCTGTTGGGTGCTCTCATCATCGCAGCGATGCCTGCAGCAAAGACAACTCTTGTGAAGCAGATTGCTTTGGCAACAACGGTGCTCGTTGCCGTTGCCACCATTGTTAAAGCACTGGGCTTTAATACTGAAAATACTGCGCTTCAATTTAGACAGAGCTATTCATGGATCCCATCTTTTGCTATCAACTGGGCGCTGGGTGTGGATGGAATTGCACTCGTACTTATTCTGATGTCAGTCATTCTTGCCCCTGTTGTGATTCTGGCCGGTTGGAATGAATCCGAAGGCGGTCGTTGGGGAGTGAAAACTTTCTACATTTTGATTTTAGTTCTTGAGACCATGATGATCGGTGTCTTTGCTGCAACTGATCTCTTCCTCTTCTATGTCTTCTTTGAAGCGATGCTTATCCCTGTCTACTTCCTCATTGGTGGTTATGGCAGCGGAGAGCGCGCAGCCGCGGCTGTGAAGTTCCTTCTCTATAGCCTTTTCGGTGGCCTCTTGATGTTGGCTTCAATCATCGGGCTCTATGTAATCTCAGGAAATAACGGTGGTCATACATTTGATATCACCGCACTCTCCGAACTTCATACATCGATGAGCGGTACTACTCAGAACATTCTCTTCCTGGGATTCTTTATCGCCTTTGCAATCAAAGCTCCGCTCTGGCCATTCCACACCTGGCTACCGGATGCAGCAAAGAGTGCAACGGCGGGTACCTCAGTTCTGCTCTTAGGTGTGCTCGATAAGGTCGGAACCTACGGAATGATCCGTTTCTGTCTCTCTATATTTCCTGATGCGACGAAGACATTTACACCGTTGATCATCGTTCTTTCACTTATCTCAATTCTCTACGGAGCATTCTTAGCAATTGGTGCAAAAGATATTAAGCGCCTCATTGCCTACACATCGATCTCTCACTTTGGTTTCATCACACTTGGCATCTTTGCGATGACAACACAAGCTCAGAGCGGTGCAACTCTCTACATGTTTAACCACGGGTTCTCAACAGCAGCGCTCTTCTTGGTTGCAGGTTGGATGGCAACTCGTCGTGGATCTTCAACAATTGCAGACTTCGGTGGCTTGCAGCGAATTACACCGATCATGGCATGGAGTTTCTTTATTGCAGGAATGTCGAGTTTGGCGCTACCGGGACTCTCAAGTTTCGTCAGTGAATTCCTTGTTCTTGTGGGTACATACACGCGTTATCCGGTTGCAGCGATTATTGCTACCTTCGGAATTGTTCTTGCAGCCCTCTATGTTTTGATTCCGGTGCAGCGCGCTCTTCATGGACCGACAACTCCTGGAAATGAAGATCTCAAGGACTTGAACCTTCGCGAGAAGGTTGCGATTGCTCCGGTCATTGCGATTATCGTCGTACTCGGTTTCTATCCAGCACCGCTACTCAACGCTATTAATCCTGCAGCAGCACAAGTTGTAAGCCAGATGGGCTATAGCGATCCTGCACCAACAATGAATGGAGGAAAGTAAATGACAACATTTACACTCCCAGTTCTTAACTATGGAATTTTGGCTCCGATCCTTATTGTTCTAGGTGGAGCACTGATTGGTGTTCTTGTGGAGGCATTTGCACCACGTAAGTCACGTAGCTCATCGCAACTCTTTATCGCTGTTCTCACCCTTGTCATTGCGCTAGCTGCACTACTTCGCACACGTGGGGTCTATTCAACAAAGGCTGCAATGTCATCGATCACCTTCGATGGTGCAGGTTTCCTCTTGCAGGGAAGCATTCTTATTATTGCTCTCATAGCAATTTTGCTCTTGGCCGATAGCGATAAATTTGCAGCAGCTCCTACCGCTGTTCCAGGTTCAGATGAAGAGCGCCAAGCGCAAGCAGCAAATATTCGCGTGACAGAGATTTATCCTCTGACACTCTTTGCCATTGCCGGAATGTTGATCTTTCCAGTTGCTACTGATCTGATCACGCTTTTTGTAGCGCTAGAAGTTCTCTCATTGCCACTTTATTTGATGGCTGGTCTTGCTCGCCGTCGCCGCTTAGCATCACAAGAGGCAGCGTTGAAGTACTTCCTACTCGGTGCATTTGCATCGGCCTTCTTCCTCTTTGGAGTGGCCTACCTGTACGGATATTCAGATTCAATTACCTTTGCAGGTATTGCTTCGGCAATTTCTGGAGGATCAGCAAATGATGTCTTCCTCCTTATTGGTATCTCTTTTGTCAGCGTCGGCCTTCTCTTCAAAGTAGGCGCAGTCCCATTCCACTCATGGACTCCTGATGTCTACCAAGGCTCACCTACTGCTGTCACTGCATTTATGGCAGCTGCAACAAAGGTTGCTGCCTTCGGTGCCATGTTGCGCATCTTCTACGTTGCCTTCGCTGGAGATGTCTGGCAATGGCGTCCGCTACTGACAACTATTGCAATCATCACAATGGTCTTTGGTTCACTCGTTGCAATCTCACAGCGTGATGTGAAGCGAATGCTTGCTTACTCATCGATTGCACACGCGGGCTTCTTGCTCTCTGGTGTAATTGCACTGAACAAAGCTGGACTTGATGCCTCAATCTTCTATCTCTTTGCATACGGTGTTGCCACAGTTGGCGCATTTGCGATTGTCTCCCTTGTCACCGACTCATCAGGAGAAGTGACAGATCTCAATCGTTGGGCAGGACTTGGAAAGCGATCTCCATGGATTGCATCGTCATTTGCATTCCTACTGCTGGCTTTTGCTGGAATCCCACTGACAAGTGGATTTTTCGGAAAGTTCTACATCTTCTCAGCAGCGTATGAGAGTGGAAATACAGCAATTCTCATTACCGGAGTTCTTTCATCAGCAATCGCAGCATTTTTCTACATTCGCGTGATCGTCCTTATGTTCTTCAAGGATTCAGTTGATGATGGAACAAGTATTGTGATCCCATCTATCTATACGCGCATTACAATTATCGCCTCTGTCGCGATCACCGTGGTACTCGGAGTATTTCCAGCACCTCTTCTTGACTACATCGCCGAGACCGCTTCCTTCCTTCGCTGATGCCTTCCTTTGGAATTCCCGATCTCTCGCCCGAACTCGAGGCAGATCTTGCTGCACGTATGGCAGAGGTTGAGGTTCTCTTACGCAAGCAGATCGGTGGAAATTACCCTCTTGTTGTTGAGACATCACGCCATCTTGTTGAAGCGGGCGGAAAACGCTTACGCCCGCTATTGACCCTGATTACCTCCCACTTTGGAAACCCTGCAGCCCTAGGCATTATTGAAGCTGCCGTCGTCTGCGAGCTGACACATGTTGCAACTCTTTATCACGATGATGTGATGGATGAGGCTCCACTTCGTCGTGGAGTGGAAAGTGCCAATAATCGTTGGGGAAATACCGTTGCCATCCTTACCGGAGATTACCTCTTTGCACGCACCTCGGATCTCCTGGCTGATCTTGGCCCAGCAGCAGTTCATCTACAAGCGCAAACTTTTGAACGCCTTGTCATTGGACAGATCATGGAGACTCAAGGACCTGCAGATGGTGAGGATCCACTTGCACATTATCTAAGAGTCGTTAGCGACAAGACGGGTTCACTGATTGCAGCGAGTGCACAATTTGGTGCAATGCTTGCTGGCGCACCAAAAGAAAATATTGATGCTGTGGCAATCTTTGGGGAAAAAATTGGTGTGACCTTTCAATTGGCCGATGATGTCATCGATATCGCTAGCGATTCAAAAGAATCAGGTAAAACTCCAGGTACTGACCTTAAAGAGGGTGTACCAACACTTGTGACGCTTAATGTCATGAAATCAACACGAGCCGAAGATAAAGAGCTTAAACACTTACTCTCTGCCCCAATTGCTGACCAAAAGACTGTTAATCAGGTACTCAAAGAGCTACGCAAGCATCCAGCACTTGAACAATCACGCGAACAACTCTTGGCAATTGCAAAAGAAGCACGAACGCTGTTGGGCCCACTACCAGTTAATGATGCGACAGGTGCGCTCTTCTCGCTATGCGATGCTGTGATCGACCGTTCTGCTTGATCTTATTAGATCTAAGGCAAGGCTCATCAGAGCAACCCAGATAATAAGAAAACCTGCCCATCTCGCTGCGGGCATATCTTCGTGGTAATACCAGACACCAATACAGAATTGAATCGTCGGTGTGATGTATTGCAAGAGTCCGACAAGTGTTAATGGAAGTCGGTTGGTAGAACCATTAAATAAGAGCAGCGGAATGGCGGTAACTGCGCCTCCGCCAATGAGTAGAAGTGTCAGTGTGAGTGAATGAGAAAATTGACCTTCTCCACGGTTACCTAGCCAGATGAGATAGCCGAGGTAGAAACCACTTGAGAGAAGAGTTTCAATGGAGAGCCCTTCAAGTGCTCCTAAACCAAGTTGTTTCTTCACTAATCCATAGCTGCCCCACGAGAGAGCTAATCCGAGTGCGATCCAAGGAAGGCGACCGTAATCAATGGTGAGTACTGCGACACCGAGTGCTGCAATGCCGACGGCCAACCACTGCAAGGGGCGCATCTTCTCTTTCAGGACGATGACACCAGTGGCGATGACAACGAGGGGGTTGATGAAGTAACCCAGAGAGGCTTCGATAACGTGTCCGGTATTGGCGGCATAAATGTAGATGATCCAATTGATTGAGATCAGGATCGAACTAAGAAAGAGGCCTACAACAATTTTAGGTCGCTTCAATAGTGAGAGCGTTGATTTAAGTGTCTTTGTAAGAGCGAGAACGATAAAACAAAAAACCAAAGTCCAGACCGCACGGTGAGAGACAATCTCTAGCGGATTAGCTGGCTTGAGCAGAGGCCAATAGATAGGAAAGAGCCCCCACAGTGTGTAAGCACTGACTCCAAAGAGTAGGCCAAGGCTTCGAACCTTCGCCTTATCTTCAACCATTACTATCTAAAGTTCACGAACTGAACCGCGAAGTCCCATTTTCCATCTTTGATCATTGCAATTGCATCTTGAAGATCATCACGACTCTTACTTGTGACGCGTAATTCATCGCCCTGGATCGCACTCTTGACCGTCTTAGGACCTTCATCGCGCAAGAATTTTGCAATCTTCTTGGCATTCTCAGTCGAGATCCCCTCTTTAAGGGGACACGAGATCTTATAAATCTTTCCAGATAGTTGTGGCTCACTTGGATCAATATGCTTAAGTGAGACTCCACGTTTAATTAACTTATCCTTGACAACATCCAGGGTTGCCTTTGCGCGCTCTTCTGTGTCAGCTTCGATATTAATCTTTTCGCCAACCAACTCAATTTTTGCGCCAGTATTTTTGAAGTCGAAGCGAGTATCAATTTCACGAATCGCCTGATTGATTGCGTTATCGAGCTCCATACGATCAATCTTGGAAACTACATCAAAACTGGAATCTGCCACAGGAAGTGCCTCTTTCTTTCTTACTAGCGGACTAGGGAATTCTTTTAAGAATCTCTTGCGCCTGCGCTGGTGTTGGATATGAAGATTGAGTGCCAAGTCTAGTGACACTATCGGAGGCACAGGCGCATCCCAATGCGATGGCCCGCTCTTCTGCCAGACCCAACGCTAAGCCGACGGCAAAAGCCCCCACAAAAGCATCTCCGGCACCCGTTGTATCAATTGCTGTAACCGTTGGCGCGCTCACTCGATGGACCTTTCCATCATGAGTGGTAAATGCAGCACCCTTGACACCCAGTGTTACTGCGAATCTAGTCTTTAAAGTGGCAGCAAGTTCAAGAATTATTTGATCACTCATTGGTTCTTGACCTTGTGGATGCATTCCTGCAAATTCACTTTCATTCGGAATAATCCAATCGCACTCGGCAATTAATTCTTGTGAGATGGTTGCAAATGGAGCGGGATTGAGAATTGTAATTGCGCCATATTTATGGGCAGTTTTAAAAGCTTCGATCGTTACTTCCTGAGGAATTTCTAGTTGGCCGATAACGATTTGGTAGCCGTTTAAAGTCTCAAGTGCAGATTTAGCCTGTGCGGGAGTCATCGCATTATTGGCACCCGGCACGCAGATAATTCGATTTGTACCGTCAGGTTCTACCCAAATTGGTGCGACGCCGCTGGCACCCGGGGCTCGGGAGACAAATGTGATGTCGATCCCTTGCTCTTGGAAATTTCTCAGAGTAGTGTCTCCGAATACATCATCACCAAGAGTGTTCACCATCGAGACTGTTGCATTTAAACGTCTTGCCATCACTGCTTGGTTTGCACCCTTCCCACCAAAACCCAGTGCAAATGAATCACCAATAACTGTTTCACCTGCTTGTGGAACTTTCTTAACGTAGGCAACCATGTCAATCATTGTGCTTCCAACGACTACAACATGCGGTTGCGCTGACATTAAAACTCCTTACGACACGAAGAAATAAAGACTGAACTCTCTAGACGGAATCTACTCCACAGGATAGGTTATCTGCAATCGTTCTCAGTAACGATATCCTTACGGAAAAGGGGACGGCGTTGTCTACTGTAACAATCACTGATGTTGCAAAGCGCGTCGGTGTTTCGGTAGCAACGATTTCTCGCCATCTCAGCGGCTTTACAGTTCGCAATCAAGAACAAATCCGCGAAGCAATTATTGAATTAAATTATCGCCCGAGTGCTGCCGCTAGAAACCTTAAATCAGGGCGTACCGGAATTATCGCAATCGTTGTTCCAGATATTACAAACCCATTCTTTGCTTCGATCGTTGAGGGTGCAGAGAGCGCGGTCGGTGAAGATCGGATGATTCTCCTTGTCAACACTGGAGATTCGCGAGAGCGCGAAGAGAAGGCGTTGAGCCAACTCTTTGGGCGAGTCGATGGGGTGATCATGGCTCCTTTGACTGAAGATGAGGAGGGCCCGTCATTTTTTAGCCAATTCGGATTGCCGATTGTCTTTGTTGATCGAGTGACTAAAGATGGTGAAAAATTTAGCTCCGTCCTTACCGATAACGCCAAAGGCGCTCAGATTGCAACCGATTATCTGATCAGTCACAGCCATCGAAAGATTGCAATGATCGGCGGGCCCTGCAGCACTACGCCTGGCAAGAAGCGGGCAGAGGGTTACCGTGCTGCGCTCAAAAAGGGTGAGATTGCATCTGTCGATCAATATTTCATCGAGTCAGACTTCTCTGAAGCCGGTGGTTACGCCGCGATGTGCCAACTATTGGAAATTGATCCTCCGCCGACAGCCGTTTTTGTTGCAAATAATCTAATGACGATGGGTGCTCTTCACGCACTCCGCGATCGAGGCGTGAGCGTTCCGAGAGAAATCTCAATCATTGGTTTTGATGATCTCGAATGTGCAGAGCTAATTAGCCCACCACTTACAGTCATCGCTCGAGATGCGCGCCTTCAAGGGTCGCAGGCGATGGATCTGATGATTAAGCATCTCAATAACGGGGGAGCAACCCCACCAGAGCATTCAATGGTCGATGTACAGCTTGTTGAGAGAGGGTCGTGTGCGCTTCCTCGCGAATCGCAAAAGATCCGCTCCAACAAGATAGACCATTGAGTAAACGAGTGATCACTCAAATAATCAAAAGGAGAAATACCGAATGCAGAAAAAACTTCTAGGCCGCTGGGGAGTATTTGCAGTAGCTGCAACCCTAGCCGCTTCAGTTGTTACCGGTTGCGGTAGCGATAGCGAAAGCGAAGATGCAGCATCAACAGTTGAAGGCACCATTGGAATTGCCTACAGCCTCGGTGGACGCGATGTTCCAGGCTTTAATCAGCTTGCATACATTGGTGTAGAGCCACTACTTGCAGCAAACGAAAATCTTGAACTCATTGAGTCACAAGATAACCCAACAGCTACAGATGATCAGCGCGCAGAGCGCCTTCGTCTTATGGCACAAAAGGGTGCAAACCCAATCGTTGTAGTTGGCTTCACATATGCCGCTGCACTTGGCAAGGTTGCGCCAGAATTTCCTGATACAACATGGGGCATCGTTGATGACTCATCTGTAACAGCACCAAACGTTCACAGCATTGTCTTTAAAGAAGAAGAAGGCTCATACCTCGTAGGTGTAGCAGCTGCTTTGAAGAGCCAGTCAGGTAATGTTGGATTTATCGGTGGAGTTAACACACCTCTTATCGCTAAGTTCGAAGCCGGCTTTATCGCAGGCGCGAAGGCTGTAAATGCAAAGATCAAGGTTCAGTCAACCTACATCAGCAACTTCCCAGACTTCTCAGGATTTAACGATCCTGCAAAGGGATACGAAGCTGCTAAGGGTATGTACGAGAACGGCGCAGATGTTGTTTACGCAGCAGCTGGCGGAACCGGAACTGGTATGCACAAGGCTGCATCTGAGGCTGGAAAGTGGTCAATCGGCGTAGATGCTGATGAAGCAACCTACCCAGCACATGCTGATTACACAGCAACAATTCTTACATCAATGCTTAAGCGCGTTGACGTCGGAGTTGGAGCATTTGTAGCGGATGCACTTGCAGGAAACCCAACCGCAGGAGTTAAGACCTGGGGATTCGCTCAAGGTGGAGTTGGATACACAACTACTGGTGGATACATTGATGACCTCACAGGAAAGATCGAAGAGTTCGCAGCAAAGATCGCTTCAGGTGAAGTTGTAGTGCCAACAGATCCAAAAGCATAAGTAAGGCATAAGTTAGCTATAAATCAATTAAGTAATGCGAAGTGCGCCGCTGACATGGCGGCGCACTTCGCACTTAAATTAGAGAAAGTAGTTCTGCGTGGGAAATATCCTCGAAGTAGTAGGAGTTGAAAAGAAATATCCCGGTGTAATTGCAAACCGTGATGTCTCTCTTCTCGTACGTGAAGGATCTATCCACGCCATTATCGGTGAGAACGGTGCTGGCAAGTCAACACTGATGAAAGTTCTCTACGGCCTCATTCGCCCAGACGCTGGATCTATAAAAGTTTTCGGCAAGGAAGTTTCTCTCAAATCTCCTCAAGATGCGATCGCACTTGGTATTGGCATGGTTCACCAGCACTTCAAGTTAGCTGATAACGCGACAGTTTTAGAGAATGTTATTTTAGGTAGTGAGCCATCACGATTTGGGTTTGTAATTAAATATGACGAAGCTCGCAAGAAATTGCTGGAGATCGCTGAGACTTACCATCTAGATATTGATCCTGATGAGTCACTTTTAAATTTAGGCGTCGGAGAACGCCAAAGAGTTGAGATCGCAAAGGTACTTTTCCGAGGAGCAAAGATTCTTATCCTTGATGAACCGACAGCGGTTTTGGTCCCACAAGAAGTAACCGAGCTTTTTGAAAACTTGCGTGACTTGGTTGATAAGGGACTCACAGTCCTCTTTATCTCTCACAAATTAGATGAAGTCCTCTCTATTGCAGATGAAATTACGATCATGCGTCAGGGCACAACTGTTGCAACCAAGAAGCCTGCAGATACCAATAAGAAGGAACTTGCAGAGCTCATGGTCGGTGGAGAGCTACCTAAGCCAATTGCTGGAGTTCAAAATATTAGCCAGAAGAGCATTCTCTCGATCAAGGACGCTTCATACTCTCGCCACGATGGGCGAGAAATTCTTCATCATCTCAACCTTGAGCTCCATGGTGGAGAGATTCTTGGTCTTGCCGGAGTTGAAGGTAATGGACAGAGCGAACTCATTGAGTTAATCATGGGTCTTCTTCCAGCAACTAGTGGAAGCGTTGAAGTTTTAGGACTTGATGCATCAACAACTCATACAAAAGAGATTCGCAATGCCGGCGTTGCCTATATTCCACAAGATCGTCAACGCGATGGATTGCTCATGTCAGCACCACTCTGGGAGAACAGAATTCTTGGCCATCAATTTGCAACGCCAATGGCTAAAGGTATGTGGGTCAATAAAACCGCCGCCGCTGAAGATTCAAAGCGTGTAGTTGAAGAATTTGATGTGCGAACACCAGGTGTGAATGTGTTGGCAAGTGCGCTTTCGGGTGGAAATCAGCAGAAATTTATTGTCGGTCGTGAATTAAGCGGAGATCCAAAACTCATTGTTGCAGCCCAACCCACTCGCGGCGTTGATGTCGGTGCTCAAGCAATCATTTGGGATCACCTGATGAAGGCGCGTTCAGCTGGTACAGGAGTACTTCTTATCTCTGCAGATCTCGAAGAACTCTTCTCACTCTCGGATCGAATCGCGGTTATCTATAGCGGAACCATTGTTTCAATTCTCAATCCACTGAAAACCACGCCCGAAGATCTTGGTCTAGCAATGACTGGAGCAAAGAGCGCATGAAGAAGGATCGAATTTTCTGGGGGACAGTCGCTCCACTCGCTGCTGTAGTGAGTTCGCTGCTATTGGTTTCAGTAATCCTGATTCTGCGCGGTGCTAATCCAATCGATATTTTTCAAGTAATGATTTCTTATGGCTTTGACCCTCGCAACTTAGTCTCAGAGCTCAACCAAACAGTCTCTTACTATCTTGCCGGCGTTGCAGCTGCCATCGGATTTAAGATGCTTCTCTTTAATATTGGTATTGATGGCCAGTACCGCATGGGAGCATTTTTTGGCGCAGTAGTAGGTGCCGCTGTAAGTCTTCCACCAGTTCTGCACGTACTACTTATTGTTATCACTGCGATGCTCGCCGGTGGTTTGTGGGCAGCCATTGCTGGTTATCTCAAAGTTCGACGAGGTGTCTCTGAAGTTATCAGTAACATCATGCTCAACTTCATTGCAGCAGCGATCATCGCCTTCTTATTGGGTGAAGACTTACTTGGAATTCTCCCTGAAGGTTCTCAGAACGTTCAAACGAAGCCGATTCCACTCAGTGGCCAGATGCCTACCTTTAAGATGTTTAACGGAGAGATTTACTCATTCCTCTTCGTAGCAATCTTTGTCGGTATTGCTTACTGGATTATGCTCAACAAAACAGTATTCGGATTTAACTTAAGAGCAACTGGCTTATCTTTCCGTGCAGCGCGATCAAGTGGTGTTAATGCACCAGGAATGATCTTTATTACAACAGTTCTTTCTGGAGCGATTGCAGGTTTGGTTGGATTAGGAACTCTCCTCTCCGATACCCACTCATACAGCATGGCATTCCCGTCGGGCTTTGCCTTTACTGGGCTATCACTCGCTTTGTTGGGAAGAAATCATCCGATTGGAATCTTCTTTGCAGCTTTCCTCTGGTCGTTCCTCGAGCGTGCGGCACCTGTTCTGGAGTACGAAGGTGTGCCACCAGAAATTGTGATCGTGATGCAGGGAACAATCGTTCTCTCGATTGTTATTGCCTATGAAGTTGTGGCGCGCATCAATCTGAGCCAACAGCAGCGAGCAGTCGGTAAGGCAAATGTTGAACTTGTTAAGGAGTCCAAGTAATGGCTACCGATGCTCAGAAAGAGATCAAAGCACCAAGTAAGGTGAAATCGCTATTTAAATCTCCGGCTCGAATTACACTATTGATTGCCGGCATTTTCTTTATTCTGGCTCTTGTCGAGAATCTGACTGGCGCAACCGATATTACGTCACCAGGCACATCTGGTGCGACTCTTCGCTTTGCAATTCCACTTCTTATGGCTGGTCTCGGTGGACTGTGGGCAGAGCGCGCCGGTGTTATCAACATCGGTCTTGAAGGAATGATGATTGTCGGAACATGGACTGCAGCGTGGTTTGGTTATCTACACGGTCCATTGATGGGCTTTGTTGCAGCTGCGATCTTTGGTTTAGCATCTGGATTCTTCCACGCAATCCTTACCGTCAAGATTGGAATTGATCAGGCGGTCTCTGGGCTTGCAATCAACCTGATTGCAGCAGGTGGTGCAAGATACCTTTCAGGTGTCTTCTTCCCACCTGTAGGTGGAGACCGAACAGTTTCGCCTCCCGTTGATTCCTTCCCCACCTTTACGATTCCAGTGATTGCACCGATACTTGAAAGTATTGATGCTCAGAACATCTTCTTTATCTCAAATCTTGCAGGAATTCTCCATGGATTAACTAAGGAAGTATCTCTTGTAACAATTGCGCTACTTCTTCTCGTTCCATTGACCTCGTGGATTCTGTGGCGCAGCAAATTTGGTCTTCGTATGCGCTTCTCTGGCGAAAATCCAATGGCCGCAGAATCCCTCGGTATTAACGTCTATCGCATTCGCTACATTGCAATTTCTGTCTCAGGAATGCTCGCATCCCTTGGTGGCGCATATCTTGCTCTCGTTGCTTCATCCGTATACCGCGAAGGACAGACTGCAGGGCGAGGCTTCATTGGTTTAGCTACAGTCATCTTCGGTAACTGGAAGCCAGGCGGAGTCTTTGCCGGTTCTATCCTCTTCGGATTTACCGATGCACTTCGTGTGCGCCAAAGCGAATCAGTGATGTCACTGATTATGGTTGCAGGAATTGTCGCGCTAGCCCTTTCTATCTTCTACTCGATCAATCGTCGCTGGAAGCCAGGACTTATCTCAGGATCACTCGCACTTCTAGCGTGGTGGATCCATCAACGTGTTGATGTAATCCCTCAAGAGTTTGTCACTGTCTTCCCTAACTTTGCAACGCTGATAGTTCTTACCTTCTTGGCCCAGCGATTAACACCGCCTGCCATGGCCGGTATGCCGTATCGCCGCGGCTCGGAATAGCGACGATGTAACGATGACAGTTAATTGGAAGTCACCTGTTTTAGCGAGCCTGCAACCGGTAGTTGACGGTGCAAAGTTCGTACATATCAACCATGAGAAGATCACCGAAGTAGCGAATTGGATGGCCTACGAAGAGTTTGCCAAGCCAGATGGTTCGATGCTCTTTGACTTTGGTAATGATCCTGATGTCTTGATGGATTTCACCTTGGTTGTAAACACCATGAACTTTGCCTTTACAGATTTCTCTACCGGTGTGAAATTTGAAACTGATTACATGGGTAAGCGCTGGTGTGACTCTGAAGGCATGCTCGCCTGTCTGCATCGCGCAATTAACGCTGGGATTCCATTCTTCAGTGGTGAGTATCTATCAAAGGTCACACGGAAAGATCTGGAATCAGTATTTTCAGGAACTATCGAGATGCCTATGCTCGATGAGCGCGTAGCTCTATTTAACGAGGTAGGTCGCGTATTGGTTGAAAAATACCAAGGGCGTTACTCCAACTTTGTTCGCTCTTGCGCCCCGCGTCTCTATGCCGATGGCGATGGCCTACTTGAAAGATTGACGACAGAGTTCCCTCGTTTTCGCGATGTCAGCATGTATCACGGCTCAGAGGTTCATATCTTTAAATTAGCCCAACTTGGTATTTGGGGAATGCATCTAGCGCTCTCTCCACGTGGAGCATGGAAGTTAGAGGATGCGGATAATCTCACCGCCTTCGCTGATTACATTGTTCCTGTGGGTCTGCGTGTGATGAATATCTTTGAATACACGCCAGAACTTGAAAAACAGATCAACAGCCTGGTTGAGGTAAAGCGCGATAGCGAAGCTGAAGTTGAACTACGCGCTAGTTCGATCTATGTCATTGCTAAACTTACTGAGGAGATTAATAAGCGTCGCCCTGGAATGGAACCGCTTCTGCAACCACAAGTTGATTTCCGTTTCTGGAAGAGCTATCACGCAACACATTGGCCACACCACCTAACAAAGACTGTGATGTATTAAAAATGAAGATCTACTTTGCTGGCCCACTCTTTACACCGTATGAACGAACCTATATTGATCAATGCGCCAAGCGTATGCGCGATGCTGGGATGGAAGTATTTGTCCCTCATGAGATTGCCCTTCCAGATCCCGTCACTCCTAAATTCATCTTTGAGACAGATGCTCGTGAGGTGCTCAGCGCCAACGTTGTTTTAGCTCTCCTTGATGGGCCTATGGTCGATGACGGAACAGCTAATGAGATCGGAATCTTCTGGGCAGAGATGCGCCACGACAAGAGCAAAAAAGGAATGATTGGATTGGTTACAGATACACGAGTTATCCGCGACCGAAACATGATTGATGGCAAAGGCATTAACTTGTTCGTACGTGGTTGCGTGGAAGATGCTGGCCACGTAGTTGATAGTTTTGATAAAGCGTTCGATATTCTGCTCACGTGGCAGCAAGAAATAGACTCCTAATTTGGCTGGTTCTTACGCGTCAATAATGCGCAAGCCCCATGCTCTATCGACAGTTGGATTTGGCGCACTTGGCCGAATTCCGATGGCGATGAATACTGTGGCGATCGTATTTCTAGTCTCAGATGTACGAGATTCTTTTGCCCTAGCTGGCCTTACCTCAGCTTTCTACACCTTGTCGGGAGCGATTTTCAGTCCGCGCGTTGGAAAACTAGCCGATCAATATGGCACCCGTTCTGTCTTGCTTCCAGTTACTGCCATCAACGCAGTTGCCACGTTAGGTCTTCTCTATTTCATAAATCACTCGACAGTTGGACTTTTGTTAATTGCAGGGCTGTGTGGTGCAACTTTTCCAAACATTGGTAGTTACACACGTACCCGATGGAGTAGATCGATCGAGGATCAGAAAGAACTTGGATCGGCGCTCTCTCTTGAATCAGTCTTTGATGAAACTGCATTTGTTGTAGGACCTGCCCTTGCTGGATTTTTACTCTCACTATATGGATCACGCTCTCCATTACTCGCTGGAATCGTTTTTCTTGTAATTGGCGGAGTTGGACTTGCCCTCACCAGTACAGATCACGGTGGCTTTGAGCGAGTCCACGATGATCACACTCGCGGAATTCTGGCGATTCCATATGTGAAATCCTTATTGCTCTCACTTATTGCACTCGGACTTCTCTTTGGTTCAAATTTCGTCGTCATCATTGCAGTTGCAAAAGAAGCTGGACGAGTAAGTGAAGGTGGGCTTTGGGTTGGTTTGTACCCAATAGGAAGCACCATCTCGGGACTTATATATGGATTTATCCATTGGAAAATTTCTAGCTCAATCAGATATACAGTCTCGTTAGCCGTGATGACAGTATGTACATCAGGCATTCTCTTCTTTCAGGATCTGGATACGATCGTTTTCTGGATCATCATCTCGGGCGTCGCAATTGGTCCAGCGCTCATCTCTGCCAACGCTTACATGAAGGAGCTAGTACCGCTGAGTCGCCTCAATGAAGCCTTTGCCTTCGTCAGCGCAGCACTTTCTATCGGAGTTACGATCGGAAGTACGTCAGGTGGCTTGATTGTCGAAGCTTTTGATGGGTGGACCGGCTTTTACTTCATGACAGCAGCGACAGCTCTTGCCACACTTATCTCCTGCTTTGGATGGGGTTTCCACAAAAGTGAAGTCGGGGAGGAGCAAGCATGAAAGTAATTCTTGATACCGATCCTGGAATTGATGACGCACTTGCATTTATCTTGCTCAAAGCTATGCCCGAGATTTCTCTACAAGCGATCACAGTGACTCACGGCAATACCACTGTAGAGAAATGCACGACCAATGCACTCAAGCTCGTCGAACTTCTAGGAATGAGAGATATTCCAGTAGCTATGGGAGCAACAGAACCTTTAGTAAAGGCACTCTCAGTTGCAGAAGAGACCCACGGAGATACTGGTTTGGGACATGCCGTGCTACCGAATCCAACAACGAAGATTGTTGAAAGCAACGCTGCAAATTTGATTATTGATATTGTCAATGCAAACCCAGGTGAAATCACAATTCTTTGTATTGGCCCTGTTACTAACTTGGCTCTAGCGCTTCTTAAAGATCCATCACTTCGTAAAAAGATTAAGAACGTGGTGTCGATGGGTGGAACAATTCACTATCCGGGTAATGCCACCCCATCATCTGAATACAACGTCTTCTGCGATCCAGAGAGCTTCGATATTCTCTTGCGTTCCGGGATCGATCTGACAATTGTGCCTCTTGATGTCACCTATCAATGCGTCTTCACTAAGGCACATATTGAGCGATTAGCAGGTGTACGAGAAGATCTTCGTAACTTTATCGATCGATCTACCGCCTTCTATATGGAATTTCATGCCGAGTATCAAGGTATTCAAGGGTGTGCGATCAATGATCCTTTAGCTGCAGCGATCTTGGTAAAACCAGATTTAGTAAAGATGCGTGACTATTACGTCGATATTGAGCTACATGGTGAGTTCACCACTGCAAAGATTTCTGCAGATCACTTCAACGCCTCAGGCAAAGCGCCAAATGCAAAGGTAGCGATGGAAGTTGATGTGGATGCATTTATGGACTTCTTAATTGAAAGGGTCAAGACGCTATGAGCCAACTACAGCACCACATTCATCTCAAAGAAGGTGATGTCGGTGAGTATGTACTTATGCCAGGAGATCCTGGCCGGGCTGAAGTGATTGCTCGCCATTTCGATAACGCTGTACATGTTGCAACCAATCGTGAATACGTTACCTATACGGGCTTTCTTGATGGAGTAAAGGTCTCAGTTACCTCAACTGGTATCGGTTGTCCCTCATCTGCAATTGCTATGGAAGAACTTGTACGCGTTGGCGCAAAGACTTTTATCCGTGTGGGGACATCAGGTTCCATTCAACCCGGAACTCAATCTGGCGAGCTAGCGATCGTTACCGGTGCAATTCGCGATGAGGGAACATCCCTTCACTACATGCCGGCAGATTTTCCAGCAGTTGCGCACTATGAAGTTGTGCAGGCGCTTCGAAAGGCTGCAACGGCAAAAGGGTTGGCTCACCGAGTGGGCATCTCGCAATCTAAGGATTCTTTCTACGGTGAGGTCGAACCCGAGCACTCTGGTGTGACGCAACGTCTGCTTGATCGATGGAAAGCGTGGGAGATTGGTGGAGCTATCTGTTCTGAGATGGAAGCTTCGACACTATTCATTGTTGCTTCTATGCTTCGAGTACGTGCCGGAGGAATTATGGTGATGCATGGTGAGGGCGAACTTGGTTCACTTGAACCGTTGATTGAAACTGCAGTACTTGCCGTACGTGAACTAATTAAGGGAGATCAGAATGCTTAACGATGAGAAGCAATATCACATCCAATTAAAAAAGGGTGATGTCGGAAAGTATGTTCTCCTGCCTGGCGATCCGGGACGTTGTGAGCCAATCGCCGCACTCTTTGATAACCCAGTTCATGTAGCAAGTAACCGCGAGTACAACACCTACACCGGATACCTTGATGGAGTTAAAGTCTCTGTCACTTCAACAGGAATTGGCTGTCCTTCTGCTGCAATTGCGCTAGAAGAACTTGTACGAGTAGGCGCGGATACATTTATTCGCGTAGGTACTTCTGGGCATATCCAGCCAGATAGCGTCTCAGGCGAACTAGCAATTATCTCTGCCGCAATTCGCGATGAAGGAACATCAAAGCATTACATGCCTATTGAATTCCCAGCTATCGCCGATATCGATTTGGTGATGGCAATTAAGCGCGCAGCTGAGAAGAACAAAGCCCGTTATCGAATTGGAATTACCCAGTCGAAGGATTCTTTCTACGGCCAACATGAACCTGAGCGCATGGGCGTTGCAGCAGATCTTCTCAATCGCTGGAAAGCGTGGGAGATCGGTGGGGCAATATGTTCTGAGATGGAGGCATCGGCGCTCTTTGTGATCGCTTCAATGCTGCGAGTACGTGCAGGCGGAGTCATGATGGTTCACGCAAAAGAGCCAATGCCACCGCTAGATATTTTGCTCAACACATCCATCGATGCGCTACGCGAAATTATCGCCTTCGATAAGGAAAATGGTCGAGCAGTAAATTAAGCTTTGCCGGCTTTGGTTACCGCATCAAGCATCATCGACCAGAACTTATCGAAATCTAATTCGAGGGCGACATCAACATTTGCTACTGATCCGCTTCGGTTATAGATATCGACAACGGTTGCACCACGGGTAAATTTTCCATTAAGTTCGATTTCAACGTTAGATCTGCGAGTCTTAACGACGCTTCGATCGATCAAAAGCGCTACCGCTACTGGATCGTGCAACGGTGGATCTGGCATCTCAAAGACATCGTTATAGGTTGAGGCAAAGAACTTAAGCAATCCGATCACAGTCTTTGAAAGGTCGGTCCCCATCGCCTCTAACTTGGCGAAGATTGGCTTGGTGACAAGGGCCTGGTGTGTGACATCGAGGCCACACATAGTCAGTGGAATACCTGATTTCATTACAACATCTGCTGCCTCTGGATCCATCCAGATATTAAATTCTGCATACGGTGTGCGATTTCCGCGAGAAGCACTTCCACCCATAAAGACAATCTCTGCAATATTGCCGCGAAGGTTAGGGTAGAGCTTAAGAAAGAGAGCGATATTTGTCAGTGGTCCTGTTGCAACCAGAGTTACCTTTTCAGGGTGTTCGCGGACTACCTTTGCGATTAGATCAACGCCAGAGATTTTCTCAAGTTCGAAGGCAGGTGGTGGAAGTGGTGCACCATCGAGTGCGGTCTCACCATGAATATCTGTAGCAGCTTCTATATATCCAAGAATTGCATTGCCAGCACCTTCTGCAACTGGAACGTTGATCTTTGCAAGTGCGCAGATAGAGAGCGCATTAGCGGTGACCTTTGCAATAATTCCGTTTCCTGAGACAGTTGTGATTGCCAAAAGATTAATTGCCGGATTATGGGCGGCTAAAATCATGGCAAGTGCATCATCGTGACCAGGGTCGCAGTCGAGAACTATCGGAGTTGGCTTCATACAGGCGAGTTTAACGAAAAAGGGACTTCTCAGTAAGAGGCTGCGAGGTTAAGATAGGCAGATGGTTACAACCGCTGGAGCTCTTACCGATGGCTCACTCTCTTCGATCAAGGGATTTCTTAAAACACTTTCTCCCGTTGATCAAGTAGGTGCTGATGCACGCGCTGCCATGCTTGCAACTCGCAGCATAAAGACTGCAAGTAAAAAATGGGCGATCGATATGGCAATTAGCATGATCGACTTAACAACTCTTGAAGGTGCCGATACCGATGGCAAAGTAAAAGCTCTCTGCAACAAAGCAATTCGTCCAGATCCAACTGATCCGAGCGTTCCACATGTTGGTGCGATCTGTGTCTATAACGACATGGTCAGTATTGCTCGTACACATTTAGATGCAAGTGGCGGCCACGATATTCCGGTCGCTGCAGTGTCAACAGCATTTCCTTCTGGACGCGCATCTCTTGAAGTGAAAGAGCGCGATACAAGAGATGCCATCGCTCATGGAGCAAGCGAGATAGATATGGTCATCGATCGCGGCGCATTCTTATCAGGGGATCTCGAGAAAGTATTTAGTGAAATCGTTTACATTAAATCCCTATGCGGGGATAAGGCCCATCTCAAGGTCATTCTCGAGACTGGTGAGCTTGTCACCTATGACAATGTTCGCAAGGCGAGCTTCCTTGCAATGGCAGCAGGGGCTGATTTCATCAAGACCAGCACCGGCAAAGTGGCACCCGCGGCCACCGCACCGGTTGTACTTGTCATGCTTGAAGCAGTCCGTGATTTCTACCAGATGACTGGTGTACGAATCGGAGTAAAGCCTGCAGGCGGAATCCGAACAACAAAGGATGCCATCAAACAACTTGTTCTTGTAAAAGAGACAGCAGGAGAAGAATGGCTCAATCCAGGGCTATTTAGAATCGGAGCAAGTGCTCTGCTGAACGATCTCCTGATGCAGCGACAAAAACTCACCTCTGGCCATTACGGCGGAGCTAATTACGTGACTTTAGATTAAGCGAGAGTAAGGAAACCACCATGACATTCGAATACTCCAGCGCACCTGAATCTAAGGCGATCGTCACAATTGATCCTGTCTACAAACTCTTTATCGGCGGCAAGTTCGTAGCGCCAAAGGCCGGCAAGACTTTTACAACTATTAATCCTGCCACCGAAGAAGTATTGGCAAAGATTGCCTACGCAGAGAAATCAGATGTTGATAAGGCAGTCAAAGCTGCTCAAGAAGGACTTAAGGTCTGGTCAAAGATGGCGCCGTCAGAGCGCGGCAAGTACCTCTATCGCATCGCACGCATCATGCAAGAGCGTGCACGCGAATTCGCTGTCCTTGAAACAATGGATAACGGAAAGCCGATCCGCGAAACACGCGATGTTGATATTCCTTTAGCTGCAGCTCACTTTTTCTATCATGCAGGTTGGGCAGATAAGTTAGAACATGCAGGCGTTGGTAATAATCCAAAGCCTTATGGAGTTGTTGGTCAGATCATTCCGTGGAACTTCCCGCTCTTAATGCTCTCATGGAAAATTGCTCCAGCACTTGCCACAGGTAACACTGTTGTTCTAAAGCCAGCAGAGACAACGCCATTGACTGCACTTTTATTTGCTCAAGTCTGCCAACAAGCAGAACTTCCAGCAGGAGTTGTTAATATTGTCACCGGCGATGGCGCAACAGGTGCTGCAATCGTTAACCATCCAGGAATTAACAAGATCGCATTTACTGGATCAACTGATGTAGGAAAGCTGATCGCACGCTCAGTTGCTGGTACCGGCAAGGGTTTAACCCTTGAGCTCGGTGGCAAGGGCGCCAATGTCGTCTTTGAGGATGCACCCCTTGATGAGACTGTCGAAGGAATTATTAATGGCATCTTCTTTAACCAAGGACATGTCTGCTGTGCTGGATCGCGTCTTCTCATACAGGAGAACATTCAGGACGAGTTTCTTGAAAAACTTAAGCGCCGCATGTCTCAGATTCGTCTAGGTGATCCGCTAGATAAGAACACCGATATTGGTGCAATTAACTCTCGAGAGCAGTTAGAGAAAATTACAGAGCTAGCGATATCTGGAGATACCGAAGGCGCAGAACGATTCTCAGCTGCCTGCACAATTCCTGCAAAGGGATTCTGGTATCCACCAACCTTCTTTACCGGCGTCACACAAGCACACCGCATCGCACGCGAAGAGATTTTCGGTCCAGTTCTTTCAGTGATTTCATTTAGAACACCACAAGAGGCGATCGAGAAAGCAAACAACACTCCATTCGGATTATCTGCTGGAGTATGGACAGATAAGGGATCACGAATCCTCTGGAGTGCAAAGCATCTTCGCGCAGGTGTGATTTGGGCAAATACATTTAATAAGTTTGATCCTGCAAGCCCATTCGGTGGCTATAAAGAATCTGGTTGGGGTCGCGAAGGCGGACGCCATGGACTTGCTGCTTACTTGAAGGGAGCAAAGTAATGTCGAACTCAAAATCACGTGCGATGCGTCTTGATGTGAAGAAGACCTACAAACTCTTTATCGGTGGAGCATTCCCACGAAGCGAATCTGGCCGTACCTACGAAGTCACAGATTCCAAGGGCGAGTTCATCGCTAACCCATCGCTGGCCTCCCGCAAAGATCTTCGTGATGCAGTTGTTGCTGCACGCACCGCACACGCAGGTTGGTCTGGTGCAACAGCATTTAACCGTGGACAGATTCTTTATCGCATCGCAGAGATGATGGAAGGGCGCAGTGCGCAATTCGTTGATGAAATCATCGCACTCGAGGGCCTCACACCATCAGCTGCTAAGAAGCAGGTGGAAGAAGCTATCGATCTCTGGGTCTGGTATTCAGGATGGTGTGACAAGATCGGGTCAATTTACGGCTCA
>Ga0209135_1000114_pt1 | contig 28061 bp, 30 predicted proteins | sample LauGreSBDMM110SD_4_FD_187570 | JGI IMG/M metagenome (GOLD analysis project Ga0209135, IMG submission 187570) | Freshwater lake microbial communities from Lake Michigan, USA - Su13.BD.MM110.SD (SPAdes) (version 3) | ecosystem: Environmental > Aquatic > Freshwater > Lake | place: Lake Michigan... | reverse complement strand
AACTTATCGGGCTTATGTCGATATGCGCAAAGACATCAATTGCGAAGCAGCAGCCCAGTTGCACACCACCACCACTGCAGCGCAAAGAGAATTTATGGTGAAAACGCTCAAGGCTTATGAGGCTGATATTCGGGGTTTGGTGAAGTAAACCCATTTTCTAAAGTGGCAATCACCTCTTGGGCAAATGCGTCGTAACTGAGGGGTCCTTGGGGTCTGAGCCAGGTGAAGGTCCAGTTGATCATGCCAAACAGCATCATGGTCAGGGGGATTTTGTTGTGCGCCGACACCCGCTCAGGATAGGCTTGGCTCAACATATCGCCCAATGCACTCACCACTTGGCGCTGCCTCTGGACCACCAAAGCACGTTGAGCCTCACTCAAAAACTGCATGCTGTGAAGCAAAGCAATATGTCTTGTGGCAGAGCTTTCATAGGTCTGCAAAAATCGTGTCACCAATTTGTGAACAGCTTGCTTGGGCGTGCAGTTGTCCGCTTTAGCCAGCGCATGAACCTCTGTCACCAATTCCAATAAAAGTTGGGTGTATCTGTCTAGCAAATCAAAAAGAATCGCTTGCTTGCTGTCGTAGTAATGGTAGAGCCGCGCCTTAGAGGTACCTAAAGCCGTGGCTAAATCGTTCATGCTGGCAGCCGGATAAGACGAAGCCGCAAAGCAGTTAGCAGCTACCTCCAAAATCTCTTCGCGCTTGAGGTCGTGGCTTGCAGATTTAGGTCGCGCCATCCAACACCCTTAAGACATGGGCCAGACCACGCCGTTTTCATTTAACAAGGCATTCAAGGCCACGTCATGCGGCTCTGGAATGAAGTCAGACAAAAAGCCATGCGTAAAGCCCAAACCCACGGTATACGGTTTGGGGTTTATTTGATTTAAAGTGCGGTCATAAAAACCACCGCCATAGCCCAAACGATAACCGCCTGGCCCATAACCCACACAAGGCACAAACAGCAATGTAGGTTGAATGAGCGCGGTGTCTTTGGGCTTGGGGATGTTGTAGGCATCCTCCTCCATGGCGCAGCCAGGGTACCAAGAATGAAAGCTCAAGGTTTTGGTTTGTTTGTCCATCACGGGCAAACCAATGAGACGGCGAACAGGGTGATCTAACAGCTCACCGTCTTCTTTCCATCTGTGCAAAGCGGGCAGAGGATCAAACTCCCCTTTGATGGGCCAATAAGCACCAATCACAGTGTGGGGTTGATCAAACAACCAAATACGCATGACTCGTTGCAGCAAATCTGCACGACGCTCACGGTCTGGCATTTGCAGTCTGGTTTGAATCAGTTCTTGGCGAAGGGCTTTTTTGTCCATGGGAGAATCCAAGCATCCTATTAGTTGATTGATTGTGTCATGCCTCCAAAGTTACTTCGGTTTGCCTGTTGCGCCCTCTTATGGGGCTGCATGATGACCGCAGAGGCTGGCGACGCGGTCATTATTGACATGTCACAAGCTTTTCAAAAAGCAGATCGCAAAAAACTAACGGCCTTGCTCCCTCAGGCCAAAGGCCATTTACTAGAACCTTGGGCGGCATTTTGGGAGTTGCGAGTGCGCTTGGGTGACGCCAGCGACACCGAAGTTAAAAATTTTTTGCAGCGCTATACCGGCACCTACCAAGAAGACAGGATGCGTAACGACTGGCTGCTGCTTTTGGGCGAGCGTCGCGAATGGACTCAGTTTGAGCGCGAATATGCGCTTTACCGCATGCGCGACGACAAGGAAATTGAGTGCTATGCACGTTTGCTTGAAGTTCAACAAAAAGACTTGAATCTGGGCTCCTCGGCTATTGAGGAAATTCGTCGCACTTGGCTGAATATGCGTCAGGCCGATGAGGGCTGTACCTATGCGGTTTCTCAATTACTCAAACAACATAAATTCAATCCTGAAGATGTTTGGCTCAAGGCCCGTTTGTCTGTTGAAAACAATCGCAAAGTGCCTGCCCGCGAGGCTTTAAAACTTGTCTCCGAGCACAGCTCGGCCCTGCTGGATGAACTCTTTGCCAATGGGCCTCGGTTTTTTTCTCAGCGTGCAGCCAGCCTAGGGTCTGAGTCTGCCGAGTGGATGACCTTGGCGTTGATCAAAGCCGCCAGTTCAGACCCAGATAACGCCATCAAACTTTTGCAAAGCAAGTCGGCGTCCCCTTTGAACAATGAGCAAAAGCGGTGGGCATGGGGAGTGGTGGCCAAGCAAGCCGCACAACAGTTTGATGACAAAGCATTGGACTACTTTGCCGTGGCTGGCAACGCGACGCTGAGTGACGACATCTTGGCTTGGAAAGTACGTGCTGGTTTGCGTGCTGGCAAAACACCTGCTTGGGCTGTGATTCAATCGGCCGTCGACGCCATGAGTCCTGCTGCGCAAAAAGACCCCGCTTGGGTTTACTGGCGGGCGCGTGCATGGATGGGCCAACAAGCTGCGGGATCTGCCCCTTCAGAACAAGCCTTGGCCGCATTGCAAAGCATTGCGGGAGCACAAGGTTTTTATGAACAACTGGCCAGCGAAGAGTTGGGCAAAAAAATCGCCGTCCCGCCCAGACCTTTGCCGCCACAATCCCAAGAGATGGCAGCCGCCAAAGCCAATCCTTTGCTGCAACGTGCCATCTACGCCATCAAAATGGGTTTACGCCCAGACGGTGTTCGAGAGTGGAATTACGCCACCGGGCTGGTTGACAGCGCGGGGCAACGCGGCCGTCTGAATGAGCGCGAACGATTGGCTGCTGCGCAGCTGGCGTGTGACCAAGCGATTTGGGACCGGTGCATCAACACCAGCGAACGCAGCGTACAAATGGACGCGGTGCAGCGTTACCCCATGCCCTTCAAAGATGATGTGGTGCAAGCCGCCAACCGCATCGGGCTCAGCCCGGCTTATGTGTATGGTTTGATCAGACAAGAAAGCCGCTTCATCTTGGACGCCCAATCCAGTGTGGGCGCAAGTGGCTTGATGCAAATCATGCCAGCCACCGCAAAGTGGACGGCCAAAAAAATAGGCTTGAAAAATTTTCGGCTTGAACAACTGCAACAACGCCAAACCAATATTGCCATTGGCACCAATTACCTCAAAATGGTTTTAGATAATTTTCAAGGCTCTATGCCCATGGCTGCTGCGGCCTACAACGCAGGCCCCAGCCGTCCTCGCCGTTGGCGCAATGGCCCCGTCATGGAAGGTGCTGCTTGGGCTGAGTGCATACCCTTTAGCGAAACCAGAGACTATGTGAAAAAAGTCTTGGCGAACACCACCATGTACGCAGCTTTGATACACAGTGAACCGCAATCCCTCAAGGCCAGACTGGGTGTGGTCGGGCCTCGCGACAGCAATGGGCCTGAGGAAAATGCCGAACTTCCCTAGGGCGTTTGCTCTTCTTGGCTTTGCTGCAAAGACCACATTTGGGCATAACTGCCTTGTGCCAAAAGCAGTTGTGCATGGGTTCCTTGCTCCACAATTTTCCCCGCCTCAAGCACAATGATTTCGTGGGCATCAACCACGGTCGATAAGCGGTGCGCAATAACCAAGCTGGTTTTATTGCTGGCCGCCTCACGCAATTGCGCTTGAATGGCGCGTTCATTGCTGCTGTCGAGCGCCGAGGTGGCTTCATCAAAAATCAGAATAGGTGGGTTTTTTAACAACGTGCGTGCAATCGCCACGCGCTGTTTTTCTCCCCCTGACAACTTCAAGCCACGCTCGCCAACCATCGTCTCATAGCCTTGTGGCGTCGACGCAATAAAGTCATGGATACACGCGTCCCGTGCGGCTTGCTCAACCTCCTCACGCGAGGCCGCGGGCCGTCCATAGGCAATGTTGTAGTAGACCGTGTCATTGAATAACACGGTGTCTTGCGGCACGATGCCAATGGCTTGTCGCACGCTGGATTGGGTCAGCCTGTTTATTGGATGTCCGTCAACTCTGATCACCCCTTGCTGAACATCGTAAAACCGAAACAGCAAGCGAGCCAACGTGGATTTACCCGAGCCTGAGGGCCCCACAATCGCCACGGTCTTGCCCGCAGGAATTTGAAAACTCAGGCCCTGAAGAATCGGTCTGTCCGCTTCATAAGCGAATTGAATATTTTCAAATACAACGCTGGGCGGGTTGGCCAGTTTCAGAACTTGTGCATCAGGCAAATCTGCCACTTCCCGCTCTTTCTCCAGCAATGTGAACATCCGGTCTAAGTCGGTCAAGCTTTGCTTGATTTCGCGGTAAATCACGCCTAAAAAACTCAAGGGTATATAGAGTTGAATCATGAATGCGTTGATCATCACCAAGTCACCCAAGGTCAGATGGCCATCGACCACGCCTTGGGTGGCTCGCCACAACATGGTGACCAAGGCTACGGCAATGATGATTTGCTGGCCTATATTCAAAGCACTCAAGGAGTTTTGTGCTTTGATGCGTGCGCGGCGCAATTTATCGAGTTTTTGGTCGTATCTTTTGGCTTCAAATGCCTCATTGCCAAAGTACTTCACAGTTTCATAGTTGAGCAATGAATCAATCGCACGTGTGTGGGCGCTGGAATCAAACTCATTGACTTGCTTGCGAAACTGGGTGCGCCACTCGGTCACCACCACAGTGAAATAAATATACAGACCCAAGGCGCACAAAGTGATGATGGCGTACCACTTGTCAAACTGCACGCCCAAAATTGTCAAGACCAACAGCACTTCGATCAAGGTCGGCACGATGCTGTAGAGCGAGTAGGCGATGAGAGACTCAATGCCTTTGACGCCTCTTTCGATGTCGCGGCTCATGCCACCGGTTTGCCGCTCCAAATGAAAACGCAAACTCAGCTCATGCAAATGCGAAAAGGTTTGCAAAGCAATGGTGCGAGCCGCACCCTGGGTGGCTTTGGCGAAAATTAACTCGCGCAACTCGGTGAATGCAGACACCGACAATCGAAGCATTCCATAGCCCAACAGCAAAGCCACAGGCACCACCAATAAAACCTGCGCACCCGTTGGCTGGGGCGACATGCTGTCGATCAAATTTTTCAACAAAATGGGAACACCCACATTGGAAAGTTTGGCACCCACCATGAACGACAAAGCGGCCATCACACGCCATTTGTATTCCCACAAATAGGGAAATAAGCGCTTGAGGGTTTGCCAATCTGACACGGGTGCTGCAGGGGCAGCAGCTTGGATCTCAGGCGTTGAAGAGACAGCAGAAGGGCGCATACAGCACAATAGCCTTGGAATGAACAACCAAGGATTGTGCCTGTGACCGATAACCTCGACCTGCGCTTTACTGTAAAAGCCCTGCCTACCGACCAAGAGCTGGTGCTCAAAGTCATTCCCATGCCCGCCGATTGCAATGCCAATGGCGATATTTTTGGCGGATGGGTGATGGCCCAGGTGGACTTGGCCGGTGCGGTTTTGCCAGCGCGTTATGTGAATGGTCGCTTAGCCACGGTAGCGGTGAATGAATTTATTTTCAAGCAACCGGTGAAGGTGGGTGATATTTTGAGCTTCTTCAGCACCATCACCCGTGTTGGCAATACCTCCATCACCGTCAAGGTGGAGGTGTTTGCCGAGCGCTTTACCTTGCAAGGTACTTATTTGAAAGTGACTGAAGCCACAGTGACCTATGTGGCGATTGATGCCCAGGGAAAACCTAGGCAGATTCAACGTAAAGAAGCTTAAGGGCTAGGCTTTTTGTTTTAACTAGTTGAATACTGGTTTGCGTTTTTCCATGAAAGCGCTGAACGCCTCAATGGCCGCAGGTTCTTTGAGCATGCGGCCAAACACCAAGCCTTCTTGCTTGATGCGGTCCAAGACCTGCGGCGTGAGATCCGCCTTCATCAAGCGCTTGGTTTCCATCAAGGAAGACATTGGTTTGGCGGCCATTTTGCGGGCTTGCTGTTGCGCGTATGCATTGACTTCGGTGGGTGGCAATACCCTGCTGACCAAGCCCATTTCTAAAGCCGTCTCGGCCAAAAACGGCTCACCCAAGAGCAGCGCCTCGGCGGCTCGTTGGTAGCCCATGAGTTGCACCGCCAGCAGGCTGGAGCCAGCCTCAGGACACAAACCCAAATTCACAAAGGGCATGGAAAAAGCCGCGTTGTCCCCTGCATAAACCAAATCGCAATGAAACAACAAGGTGGTGCCTATACCCACCGCAGGACCACAAACTGAAGCGATCAAAGGTTTGGGGAAGAGGGCAAGACCGCGCAAAAAACGAAACACGGGCGAGTCTTCGCCCGATGCAGGTTGTTTTAAAAAGTCAGCAATGTCATTGCCCGCACTGAACACAGTTTCGTGGCCTTGCATCAGCACCACTTTGGTTTGTGTATCGGTTTGAGCCGAATCCAAAGCTTGTGCCAACTCCGCGTACATGGCCGAGGTGAGAGAATTTTTTTTCTCAACCCTGTTGAGGGTGAGCGTTAAAACACCGTTTTCGAAGTGAGACAAGATGGGGTTCATGTTTGTGACAGTTGGGTGGGTTAATTACTCGACACGATTCCAGAATTGGGTGCGGTAGATGGGCCCAATATAGCCACGCACTTGCAATCGCTTTCCACCTTCAATAGGAACAATTTTCACGGTGTACACCTTGCCGTTTGTGGGGTCGAGGATTTTTCCGCCGCCCGCCCATAAATTTTCCTCGGGTTTGCCATCACGCTTGAGTCCACGGATGATTTCCATGCCAATGATGGGCTGACCTTTGCGGTCATCCGCGCATTTGTCACAGTTGGGTTTGGCATTCGGGTCTTCTTTGAGGGAGCGCACCACGGAACCAATGAGCACACCCTCTTTTTCAACAATGCGCACTTCACCTTTGGGTTGGTTGGTCTCATCGTCTAAGGTGTGCCACAGGCCCACCGGCGTCATTTGTGCAAAAGCGGCAGCGCTTGTTAAGGAAAGTAAAGCAAAGAATTTTTTAATCATCAGTGTCTCCTTGGGTGGGTGGTTTTAAGAAAAAACTTCTGTGGCGTCCATCATGACGGCGCTTCCAGCGCGTGCAGTTTGCATCAAACTTGCTGTTTCTGGTAATAACTTTGCAAAATAAAACCTTGCGGTTTGGACCTTGGCTTTGTAGAACGGATCTCGGTTGCCTTCTGCGATTTTTTGCAAGGCCACTTTGGCCATGCGAGCCCAAAAATAGGCAAACACCAAATGGCCTGTGACGCGCAAATAGTCGACGGCGGCAGCCCCCACCTCATCTGCATTGGACAAGGCCTTCATGCCAATTTCTCCAGTGAACTGCGTCATTTGTTGACCCAGTTTGGCTAAAGGTTGAATGAACTCAGCCATGTCTTCGTTGTCAGTTTCTTCAGCAACCAAATTGGCAATGAGTTTGCCAAATTTCTTCAAAGTAGCGCCTTGGTTACCCAACACCTTGCGGCCCAAGAGATCCAAACTTTGAATGGTGTTGGTGCCTTCATAAATCATATTGATGCGCGAGTCACGCACAAATTGCTCCATGCCCCATTCATGAATAAATCCATGACCGCCAAACACTTGCAAACATGAAGATGTTGCTATCCAACCGTTGTCAGTGATGAACGCTTTGACGATGGGTGTGAGCATGGCCACCATCTCCAGCGCCTCTGCGCGAACAGTTGCATCAGGGTGGTGCAACTCTTGGTCGATCAGCAAAGCGCAGTAAAGGTTCAAGGCTCTGGCGCCTTCGGCATAGGCTTTGGCAGTCAACAGCATTTTGCGTACATCGGGATGAACCAAGATGCTGTCAGCGGGTTTGTCGGGGCTTTTCACACCTGAGAGGCTTCTGGACTGCAAACGGTCTTTGGCATAGGCCAAGGCATTTTGATAGGCCACTTCGGTCAAACCCAGTGACTGCATGCCCACACCAATACGCGCTGCATTCATCATCACAAACATCGCCGCCAAGCCCTTATGCGGTTGACCCACCAGCGTACCCACCGCACCGTCGAGCACCATTTGGCAAGTGGCATTGCCGTGAATGCCCATTTTGTGTTCTAAACCACCGCAGTAAATCGTGTTTCGCTCGCCCAAACTGCCATCGCTGTTGACCAAAAACTTAGGCACCACAAACAAGCTGATGCCTTTGCTGCCCACAGGTGCGTCGGGCAATCTGGCCAGCACCAAGTGAATGATGTTGCTGACAAAATCGTGCTCGCCCGCACTGATGAATATTTTGTTGCCGGTGATTTTGTAACTGCCATCCGCCTGCGGTTCTGCTTTGGTTCTCAAGAGACCCAAATCGGTACCGCAATGCGATTCGGTCAAACACATGGTGCCCGTCCATTCGCCACTGGTCAGATGCGGCAAATACATTTGCTTTTGCTCTTCGGTTCCATGGGCATGCAGACACTCATAGGCGCCGTGCGTCAAGCCTGGGTACATGGTCCACGCTTGGTTGGCGCTGTTGAGCATTTCATAAAAACACTGGTTGACGACGATGGGCAAGCCTTGGCCTCCATAAGCGGGATCGCAACTCAGGGCAGACCACCCGCCTTTTGCAAATTGTTTGAAAGCCTCTTTAAAGCCATCAGGCGTGGTGACTTCATGGGTTTGGTTGTTTAACTTGCAGCCCTGCTTGTCGCCCACTTGGTTCAGCGGCAGCAAGACCTCAGAAGCAAACTTGCCGCCCTCTTCTAAAACAGCGGCAATGGTGTCGGCATCTAGTTCGGCATGGGTGGGTAAGCTTTTCAGCACGCCAGGCACATCCAAGACGTCGTTCATGACAAACTGCATATCGCGCAGGGGTGGGGTGTAGCTGGGCATGGTCAGACTTTCTGGGTGGGCGTCGCGCCGTAGCGCAACAAAATATGTTCAAAACCGCGCTTGGCGCGGTCTAAGCTTTTATCGGTCTTAAGAAAACGCGCTTCGTAATGCAAGGCTAAAACCAAACCATGCAACTCGAATGACATCTGGGCTGCATCGCTAAGCTCAGATAAATGACCCGCTTCTCGCGCTTGCACCACGCAGCGGTGTAAGGCACTGAGCCAAGTCTTGACCGAGCTGGCCAGTGCGTCTCTGACAGGTCCGGGTCGGTCATCAAACTCTGCTGCACCACTGATGTACAAGCAACCCGAATCAATCTCAGCTGAGGTGCGTTTCATCCAATTGGAAAACAAAGCTTGTAAGCGGGGCAAGCCCTTGGCTTCTTGCATGGCTGGGTAAAAAACTTCCAATTCAAAACGGTGGTGGTACTCACGTATGACCGAAATTTGTAATTCTTCGCGTGACCCAAAATGAGCGAACACCCCAGATTTGCTCATCTGCATGACTTCGGAGACCGCGCCAATACTCAACCCTTCTAAACCAATTTGGGTGGCCAAGCCCAAGGCCGCATCCACAATGGCGCTCTTGGTTTGCTGGCCTTTTTGGAGAAGACGGCCACGTCCGCTTCCCGTCTCGGGATCAGGCAATTCAGTCAATGATGCGTGGGTGGACACTGGATTTCATTTCAAAATAGAACGACCGTGCTATTTTGCACCATTTTTTGTCCGACCGCAAAAATGCGACTTAAACTTCATTGCATGGAAATCACCCGCATATTGGCAATTCGCCATGGAGAAACCGCTTGGAATGTCGATACCCGCATACAAGGGCAAATCGATATTCCTCTTAATGATCACGGCCGCTGGCAAGCGCAGCAACTCTCCAAAGCCTTGGCAGAGGAAGAGATTCATGCGGTTTATGCCAGCGATTTAAGCCGCGCATTTGACACCGCCCAGGCTGTCGCCAAAGACAAAAAACTCTCCATCACTGCCCATGCCCATTTAAGAGAGCGCCACTTCGGTCACTTTCAAGGACATACCTGGGAAGACATTCAGAACCAATGGCCAGACGACGCCGAACTGTGGCGCGTACGTCAACCTGAATGGACCCCGCAAGGTGGCGGGGAAAGCTTGGTCATGCTGCAAGAACGCATCACGCAATTGATTGATGAACTGGCCAGCCCACACACGGGGCAACAAGTGCTTTGGGTCACCCATGGCGGCGTATTGGATATTTTGTACCGCTTGGCAACGGGTCAAGACTTACAAGCGCCGCGCACCTGGGCTTTGCGCAATACCGCCGTCAACCGCTTAATTTGGACGCCCCAAGGTTTGCAAATGGTGGGCTGGGCGGATGAAACCCATTTAGACCTAGCCAAGGACGAGTCCAGCGCTTGAGCGCTTACTCGCCAAACAAGCCGCTTTCACGCTGAGGCGCGGCCACGCCTAAATGTCTGTAAGCAGCCAAAGTGGCAATGCGCCCGCGCGGCGTGCGTTGCAAAAAACCTTGCTGAATTAAAAAGGGTTCGATCACATCTTCGATAGTGTCGCGCTCTTCGCCAATGCTGGCGGCTATATTGTCCAAACCCACGGGGCCGCCATCAAAACGGTGAATCACCGCCTCCAACAACTTGCGGTCCATCAAATCAAAGCCTTGCGGGTCCACATCGAGCATGGCCAAGGCGGCTTGCGCCACGGCTTGGGTGATGCGCCCATCCGCTTTAACCTCCGCATAGTCGCGCACTCGGCGCAACAAGCGGTTGGCGATGCGCGGTGTGCCACGTGAGCGCTGGGCAATCTCAAAACCACCTTTTTCATCGAGCTGAGCTTTGAGCAAACCGCCACTGCGCATGACGATGCGCTGCAACTCTTCGGCACTGTAAAACTCCAAACGCGCGACGATACCAAAACGGTCGCGCAGGGGGTTGGTCAACATGCCCGCGCGGGTGGTGGCCCCGACCAGTGTGAAGGGTTGTAAATCGAGCTTGATGCTGCGCGCAGCTGGTCCCTCGCCGATCATGATGTCGATTTGGTAGTCCTCGAGCGCGGGGTACAAAATCTCTTCCACTACCGGCGACAAGCGGTGAATTTCATCGATGAACAGCACATCGTTTTTTTCTAAGTTGGTCAATAAGGCTGCTAAGTCTTTAGGTTTTTCTAACACCGGCCCGCTGGTTTGGCGCAAATTCACACCCAGCTCTTGCGCAATGATGTGGCTGAGCGTGGTTTTACCCAGACCCGGCGGTCCAAACAACAGCACATGGTCGAGGGCTTCGTCGCGGTTGCGCGCAGCGCCAATGAAAATTTCCAACTGCTCGCGCACCTTGGCTTGGCCCACATACTCTTGCAGCAGTTTGGGGCGCAAGGCGCGCTCAATCGCCTCTTCACGCGGGCTCACCGGCGCGGCTGACACCACGCGTGGTGCGGGGTTGAAGTCTTCGCCAAAGTTGTCGGTTTGAATGCTCATGGTTGTGCTTATCGGGCCAATGCCTTAAGAGCAAATTTAATGCCCTCGCTGACACCCACACCAGCAGGCAAGGCTTTGAGACTCAAGGCGGCTTCTTTGTCGCTGTAACCCAGCGCCACCAGCGCTTGCAGGATGTCGTTTTGCGTGCTGTCTGCGGCGGCGGCCGTGGCTGGCCCTAAGTCAGCACCCATCTTGCCTTTGAGTTCCAGTAACAAACGCTCGGCGGTTTTTTTGCCAATGCCGGGGATCTTCACCAAGCGACCTGCTTCTTGCAAGGTGATGGCTTGGGCCAACTCAGACACGCTCATGCCGCTGAGCACACCCAAGGCGGTGCGTGGCCCCACTCCCGAAATTTTGATGAGTTGGCGAAACGCTGCGCGTTCCTCAGAGGAGCCAAAACCGTACAAGATTTGCGCGTCTTCACGCACCACAAAATGTATCAGCAGCGACACTTTTTCGCCTACAGCTGGCAGGTTGTAGAAGGTGCTCATGGGCACATCCACCTCGTAACCCACGCCTTGGCAATCCACCAACACTTGAGGGGGATTTTTTTCGCTCAGGGTGCCGCTCAACTTGCCGATCATCGAATGCCTATCATTGGGGAAATTTCAACGGATTATCAACTTGATTCTGCGCCACACTTTCAGCCCTTCTAACAACACCCGACTTGGCCACGTGTGTGGCCCCATGGATGAGCATTTGCGCACCATCGAAGTCGGTCTCAGCGTCAAGATTTCTCACAGCCATGAGAAATTCAGAATCGATGGCCACAAAGCCAAAGCCACCCGCGCTTTGGAGGTGTTGCAAGCCTTGTACGAGCGCGCGGCCAAGCCTGTACCTAAGGAACAGGTTCAACTGATGTTGGTCGGCGATGAACACATGGCGGACGTGAGTGACGGTTCTTTGATGCTGGCAACCCGGCGTAACGATGTTAAAGCTCGCACGCCCACCCAAGCCCTGTATTTGGAAAATATTGCTCAGCACGACATCACCTTTGGCATTGGGCCAGCGGGTACGGGCAAAACCTATTTGGCTGTGGCTTGTGCTGTTGACGCACTGGAACGCAGCGCCGTGCAACGCATCATCCTGACGCGACCCGCGGTGGAGGCCGGTGAAAAATTGGGCTTCTTGCCAGGCGATTTAGGTCAAAAAGTCGATCCCTATTTGCGCCCTTTGTACGATGCGCTCTATGAATTGATGGGTTTTGACAAGGTGCAAAAAGCGTTTGAGCGAAGTGCATTAGAAATTGCGCCGCTGGCCTTCATGCGGGGTCGCACCTTGAACAACGCCTTCATTATTTTGGATGAAGCGCAAAACACCACGCCCGAGCAAATGAAGATGTTTCTCACCCGCATCGGCTTTGGTGCCAAGGCCGTCATCACCGGCGACGTGAGCCAAATCGATTTGCCCAAAGGCAGTCCCAGCGGTTTGGTGGACGCAGAACATGTGCTGCGCCGCGTACCTGGCATTGCCATCACCCACTTCACCAGCAAAGATGTGGTGCGCCATCCGCTGGTGGCACGCATCGTGGATGCCTACGACAAGCAGCGCAAAGAGGCCTAAGCATGGCGCTTGCCAAACTTCAACTCTCTTTGCAATTTGCAGACATTTCCTACGCAGCAAGACACCGCGCTGCATTGCCCAGACATTTTGTAACGCGCTGTATTCGGCATGCATTGGCTACTGACGCCGAAATCACGGTGCGCATAGTGGGGGTTGAAGAGGGCCGTGCGCTGAATCTGAACTATCGCAAAAAAGACCACGCCACCAATGTCTTGACGTTTGATTACGCGCAGTCACCCATGGTGATGGCCGACTTGGTGTTGTGTGCGCCTGTGGTTGCACAAGAAGCCAAAGAACAAGGCAAAACCTTGGCCGCGCATTACGCGCATTTACTGGTGCACGGCACTTTACATGCCCAAGGCTGGGACCATGAAACTTCCGTGAAAGATACCAAAGCCATGGAGGCACATGAAGTGACTGTTTTGGCGGGCTTGGGTTTTGCTAACCCTTATATTTAATTCGCGGGGTCGTCCAGCAAACGCACCCTCACGCTCTTGCCTTTGATGCGTCCCTTGGTCAACCTCTCGACCGCTGTGTGGGCGATGGCTCTGTCAACCGCCACATAGGTGGAAAACTCGTTCACATTGATCTTGCCGATTTGATCGGCAGTGAAACCCGCCTCTCCCGTCATCGCACCCAGCACATCGCCAGCGCGGATTTTTTCTTTGCGCCCACCCACAATTTGCAAAGTGCGCATGGGGGCTTGCAGTTTGTCGCCAGCAGCAGTTGACAGTTCAGACAATGGGGCCCATTGCGATTCTTGGCCTTGCAAGACCTCGACACGCCCGACAGCGCCCATCTCGTCCAAGCTGGCCAAGGTCAGCGCCAGTCCTTGGGCGTCCGCCCGACCGGTGCGTCCTATGCGGTGTATGTGCAATTCGGCGTCAGGCGTGACTTCCACATTGATGACCGCATTCAACTGGCTGATATCCAAGCCGCGCGCCGCCACATCTGTCGCCACCAACACCGAACAACTGCGGTTGGCAAACTGCACCAGCACCTGATCGCGCTCGCGTTGCTCCAATTCGCCATACAGCGCCAGCGCATCAAAACCCTGGGCTTGCAACACCGCCAACAACTCGCGGCATTGCTGCTTGGTGTTGCAAAACGCCAGCGTCGATTCGGGCCTGAAGTGATTCAGCAGCAAAGACACCGCGTGCAGGCGTTCGTCTTCGCGCACCTCGTAAAACACTTGGCGGATTTTGTCCGCAGCATGCACGGTTTGCACTTTCACAGTTTGCGGGTTGCGCATGAATTGCGCTGACAACTTGGCAATGCCTTCGGGGTAAGTGGCTGAAAATAAGAGGGTTTGTCGCTGCGCAGGGATTTGGGCAATCAACTGCTTCATGTCGTCGTAAAACCCCATGTCCAGCATGCGGTCTGCTTCATCCAGCACCAAGGTTTTGACTGAATCCAAACGTAAATTGCCACGTGTCAAGTGGTCCAAAATTCGCCCAGGTGTGCCCACCACCACATGCGCGCCGTGTTGCAAGCTTTGCTCTTGGCCGCGCAAGGCCACGCCGCCGCAGAGCGTGACCACTTTGATGTTGGCAGTGGCGCGGGCCAAGCGACGAATTTCGGTGGTGACTTGGTCAGCCAATTCGCGTGTCGGGCACATCACCAAGGCTTGCACCGCATGAAAGTTGGCGGTGAGTTTTTCCACCAGTGGCAAACCAAATGCCGCTGTTTTGCCGCTGCCGGTACTGGCTTGGGCGATCAGGTCTTTACCGTCTAGCGCCAGCGGCAAACTCGCCGCTTGGATAGGTGTCATCTCGGTGTAGCCGAGTTGGTCGAGGTTGGCAAGGGTTTCGGGGGAAAGAGAAAGCGATTTGAAAGAAGTTGTCATGCATCGATTATCTGCTCGCAAGCAAGGCTGGTTACTTCAAGTCACGCACATCATCGAAATGTGCTTCCACATCGTTGGGCAGCAACTGAATGGTGGCTCTAAGACCAGGCACAGCGCTCATCAAGGCTTGCTCCACACTGGCGCGCAAAGCAGCGGCTCTTCCCAGCGACCAGCCAGAGGGCATGTGCATATGCATATCAACAAAGCGGCGTTGGCCCGCGCGGCGGGTGGTGACATGGTCAAAACGAATAATGTGTATTTCAGCTCGTTGGTGTTCAAAACCGTCTAAGACTTCCTTGATTTGCGCCAGCACTTCTGGCTCCACCGCTTCATCCATCAGGCCTTGCGAAGAGCGCCAAATCAGTTTAAAGCCTTCGTTCAAGATGTTTAAAGCCACGGCCATGGCAACCACTGCATCCAGCCACAACCAACCGGTGAACAAGACCATGGTGAGACCGATCACCACGCCTGCAGAGGTCCATACATCGGTGACCAAATGCTTGGCGTCAGCCTCCAAAGCAATCGAGCGATGCACTTTGGCCGCACCAAACATCACCCAAGCCAAAAGGCCATTCAGACCCGAACTGCCTACCGACAGGGCCAAACCCCAACCCAAATCTTCGACAGGCTGTGGATCAAAAAGGCGATGCGCTGAAGCCCAAATAATGGCCGCTGCTGCGCCCATGATGAGAATGCCTTCAAAGCCCGATGAAAAATACTCGGCCTTGTGGTGGCCGTAAGGATGTTCTTCATCGGCAGGTTGTTCGGCCACGGTCACCATCAGCAAAGCAAAAATGGCGCTGGCCAAATTGACAAATGACTCCATCGCGTCCGACAGCAGGCCCACTGAATCGGTGATGTACCAAGCCAAGGTTTTCATCACAATGGTGATGATGGCCACCACCACCGATACCCACAGCAGCGTTTTAGGTTGAAGTTGGCTGAGAAAATTCATAAAAAATCCTCATTGCGGCCTGGGCTTCAAGCGCTATAAGCAAGGTTTACGCGGGCAAACTTGCGCTTGCCAACCTGCACCACATAAGTTCCGGCTTCTAGCTTTAAACCTTTGTCGCTGACCACGCTGCCATCGATGCGCACACCGCCGCCATCAATCAATCGACTGGCCTCGCTGCTCGAAGGCGCCAAGCCGGCGCTTTTCAAAAGTGCCGCAATGCCCAGCGGTGCGCCGCTCAGGTTCACCTCGGGAATCACATCGGGCACACCGCCCTTGCTGCGGTTGACAAAGTCTTGCTCAGCGGCATCGGCCAAGGCTGCACTGTGAAAGCGGGTGGTGATTTCTTTGGCCAACATCACCTTGGCGTCGCGTGGGTTGCGTCCGCCCTCGACCTCGGCTTTCAAGGCGGCTATGGCGTCTAAGCTTTGAAAGCTGAGCAAGTTGAACCAGCGCCACATCAAGGTGTCGCTGATGGACAGAACCTTGGCAAACATGGTGTTGGCGTCTTCGGCGATGCCGATGTAGTTGTTTTTGCTTTTGGACATTTTGTCCACGCCGTCCAAGCCTTCCAACAAGGGCATGGTCAATATACATTGCGGCTCTTGGCCATACTCTTGCTGCAAATGGCGTCCCATGAGCAGGTTAAATTTTTGGTCGGTACCCCCTAACTCGAGGTCGCTCTTCAAAGCCACGCTGTCATAGCCTTGCATCAGCGGGTACAAAAACTCATGCACGCTGATGGACTGGCCACTGTGAAAGCGCTTGTGAAAATCGTCTCTCTCCATCATGCGCGCCACGGTGTAGCGTGAAGCGAGTTGGATCATGCCGCTGGCCCCCAAGGGCTCGCTCCATTCGCTGTTGTAGCGGATCTCGGTTTTGGCGGGGTCCAGCACCATGCTGGCCTGCTTGTAATAAGTCTCAGCATTGAGCTTGATTTGCTCTGGCGTTAAGGGCGGGCGGGTGCTGTTGCGCCCCGATGGGTCACCGATCAGCGAGGTGAAGTCGCCGATCAAAAAAATCACCTGATGTCCCAAATCTTGCAACTGGCGCATTTTGTTGAGCACCACAGTGTGGCCAATGTGGATGTCGGGCGCCGTGGGGTCAAGCCCCAGTTTGATGCGCAAAGGCGTGCCACTGGCGTGCGCGCGTTGTAGCTTTTTCAGCCACTCATGCTCAGGCAGCAACTCCTCACAACCACGTTGGCTGACTTGCATGGCATGCGCAACCTCCTCTGGAATTGAGATTTGCGATGTAGGTCCTTGATTCATATAAATTATTAATATTTTTGTCAGAAAAAAGTGCTTGTATAATGCTGCATTGTTTTTAATGCTTTCGAATATCTTGGCATCTGGCCTTCACCACTGGACATCGACGTTTGCAACCTGCTGATTCACCCACTTCACAGACCTTTTCGCCCCGAGCTCAAACCTGGGTTTGGGCGATGAGCTTGCTGTTGGCTTTAGGTGCAGGCGGCGCATTCGCTGTTGCAGGATTGTCGCCGCTTTCTTCCTCCGTGCCCATCAAGCAGCTTGTGGAGTCGGTCAGCACGCTGTCACTCGACAGCCAGCTTCAAAGTTTGGTCAAAGGTGATATTCGCCTTTACCGCTCCGACACTTCGCGCTCTAGCGACAACGCTGACAGTCTTTTAGCCAGATTGAATGTGAGCGATGTGCAAGCTGCAGATTTTTTACGCGCCAACCCTTTGGTGCGCAGCCATTTGCTGGGTCGTGCCGGGCGTTTGCTGCGAGCTGAAATGGACGATGACAACCGTTTATGGCGCCTGACTGCCCGCTGGGCCACCGACAGCCATGTGAACTTCAAACGCTTGGTCATAGAAAGACAGGGACAAACATTTTCTGCGCGCCTAGAGGACGGTGAACTTAACCGCTCTGTGCGGCTGTCAAGTGCTTTGATACAAACCTCTTTGTTTGCCGCCACTGACGATGCCCGCATACCTGACAGCGTTGCCGTGCAGTTGGCTGAGATTTTCTCAGGCGATATTGATTTTCACCGTGCCTTGCGGGTAGGCGACCGATTCAGCGTGTCCTATGAAACCCTTGACGCTGATGGCGAAACACTCAAGCCTGGCCGAGTTTTAAGCGCTGAGTTTGTCAACCGAGGCAAGTCATTTCAAGCTCTGTGGTTCCAAGAACACAGCAGTCAAGCTGGTGGCTATTTCAACTTGGAAGGACAGAGTTTGCGCCGCGCTTACCTCGCCTCGCCTCTTACTTTTTCGCGCATCAGCAGTGGCTTCAAAATGCGCTTTCACCCGATTTTGCAAACTTGGCGTGCGCACTTGGGTGTCGATTACGCCGCCCCCAAAGGTACTCCCGTGCGCGCCATTGGTTTAGGGTTTGTAGAAAGCGCAGGCCCCATGGGTGGCTACGGTAACGCCGTCGTCCTCAAGCACCACAATGGCCAATCAACGGTTTATGCCCATTTGAGCCAAATACTGGTCAAGCGCGGTCAGTCGGTTGTACAAGGCCAAAGCATAGGCAAAGTGGGCGCGACTGGCTGGGCCACGGGGCCCCATTTGCATTTTGAGTTTCGCGTCAACGGTAAACACCAAGATCCTCTGCTCATGGCACGTCAAAGCGAGAGCGTGCCTGTGTCTGCACAAGCAAGGCCAGCTTTTGACCAATTGGCGCAGCAAGTCAGCCGCCAATTGGCCTCTGTCGCCCTCGCACCCTCCTCACCTTAAAACCAAATGTCCACGCTCTATATAGGCGTGATGTCTGGCACCTCGCTAGATGGTGTCGACGTGGTTTTGGCTGATTTTTCCAAGGGATGTCGAGTCTTGGGTCATCAAGCGCTGCCTTTGCCCGAGCCGCTCAAAAACACCCTTTTAGCGCTTAATCAAGCAGGAATTAACGAGCTGCATCTTTCGGCTCTGGCTGCCAACGCACTGGTCAAGGTCTATGCACAGGCCATTCATATGCTGCTGGACAAACAAGCATTGAGCCCTTCTTTGGTTAGCGCCGTGGGCTCGCATGGTCAAACGGTGCGACACCAACCCGGCTTGTACGACGGCGTGGGCTACACGCTTCAACTTAACAACCCCTCCTTGCTTGCCGAGCTTTGCGGTATCCCTGTGGTTGCCGATTTTCGCAGCCGAGACGTGGCTGCAGGCGGTCAAGGCGCGCCACTGGTACCCGCATTCCACCAGTATTTATGGGGCGGTGTTGAGGACAAGACCACCGTTATTTTGAACTTGGGCGGCATGGCCAATCTCACGGTATTGGGCAAAGCTAATAGCGTGATGGGCTTTGACTGCGGCCCTGGCAATGTGTTGCTTGATTTATGGTGCCAACGGCATTTGGGAAAAGCTTTTGATGCAGATGGCGCTTGGGCTTGCAGCGGCAAGCCATCAGAAGCCTTGGTTGAATCTTTTTTGACAGATCCCTTTTTCGCACTCCCGCCACCTAAAAGCACCGGCCGTGATTTGTTCCACGCCGACTGGCTTGATGCGCATCTTCAGCAGTTTGGCTCACTTGCCCCCGAAGATGTGCAAGCCAGTTTGGCTCATCTGAGCGGGCGAAGTGCTGCTCAAGCTGTCCATCGCTTTGCGCCGCTAGCGAATCGAATATTTGTTTGCGGAGGCGGTGCCTACAACCAACACCTGATGTCATTGCTTGGTATTTATCTGCCCAAAGCCACTGTCAGTTCGACTGAGTCCCATGGCTTGCCGCCCCTGCAGGTTGAGGCAGCGGCCTTTGCTTGGTTAGCTAAGCAAACCATAGAGGGGCTTAGCGGTAATCTGCCCCATGTGACGGGAGCAAAGGGTTTGCGGGTGCTGGGCGGCATTTACCCCGCATAAAACTTAAGCTGAGAATGAAGAACCACAACCGCAGGTAGAGGTAGCGTTAGGGTTTTTGATAACGAACTGTGCGCCTTGCAAATCTTCTTTGTAATCGATCTCAGCACCTAGCAAATATTGATAGCTCATGGCGTCAATCAGCAGCGACACGCCATGTTTAGACATGGTGGTGTCGTCTTCATTGGTGATTTCATCGAAGGTGAAACCATATTGGAAACCAGAGCAACCGCCGCCTTGCACAAACACGCGCAATTTCAATTCGGGGTTGCCTTCTTCAGCAATCAAATCGGCCACTTTGGCGGCTGCGCTGTCGGTGAAGACTATGGGTTCGGGCATGGTGGGGGAAACTGTTTCAGCTAAGGCACTCATGGCGCACTCCAATATTTAGATTCATTAATAGTAACCTAGTTTACTCAACAATACCCCAGACGAGGTTATTGCAGCCTGAAAAAAAGCCGCCTGCACATATGAGCGCCAGCGGCTTTGGGTCCCACACACAAGGCGTGGGGTTGCAAGATTAACGTTTGCTGAACTGCTTGCGGCGACGAGCGCCGTGCAAACCAACTTTTTTACGTTCGACTTCACGTGCATCGCGGGTGACAAAGCCAGCAGCGGACAACACGGGCTTAAGCGTTGCGTCGTAATCGATCAAGGCGCGGGTGATGCCGTGACGGGCTGCACCGGCTTGGCCGGACTCACCACCGCCTTGCACATTGATTTGGATATCAAACGACTCGCCATGCTGGGTCAGCAACAGCGGTTGTTTGGTGATCATGATGGAGGTTTGACGGCCGAAATATTCGGCGATGTCTTTGCCATTGACCTTGATTTGACCCGTGCCTTTTTTCAAAAACACGCGGGCTACGCTGGATTTGCGACGGCCTGTGCCGTTGTTCCATTCACCAATCATTTCGAAGCTCCTAATATGTCCAGCACTTTGGGCTGTTGAGCGGTGTGGGGATGCTCGGCACCGCCGTACACCTTGAGCTTTTTGATCATGGCAAATCCCAAAGGACCTTTGGGCAACATGCCTTTGACAGCTTTTTCCAAAGCACGACCTGGGTGCTTGGCTTGCATATCGCGAAAGTTCATGCTGGAGATGCCACCAGGGTAGCCAGAATGGCGGTGGTACATCTTGTCTAAGGACTTGTTGCCTGTGACACGAATTTTGGAGGCGTTGATGACGACAATATAGTCGCCGGTATCGACGTGGGGCGTATAAATGGCTTTGTGCTTGCCGCGTAAACGGAGGGCTGCTTCGCTGGCAATCCGTCCGAGCACCTTATCGGTGGCGTCAATCACAAACCACTCATGCGTCACGTCAGCGGGTTTTGCGCTGAAAGTGGACATGTGTTTCCTAGAGTGGGTTGTGGGGCCCTTTTCCACGGTCGGTGTTCCTCTGCTGGGAATCTCTTAGGTGGGGATGAAAACTTCGCCGCGGGGCCTTGGTCGCTGCGAAGCCTTACATTCTATGCCATTTCAGCCTCGCTTCCACATACCAGCATGTCAGCCGGTTACCATAGTGCATGTTCAGTTACCGTCACGCCTTTCATGCTGGAAACCATGCCGATGTCTTAAAACACACGGTTTTGATATCCGCAATGAACTATCTTGCACAAAAAGACGTGGGCTACACCGCGATTGATACCCACAGCGGACCGGGTTTGTACAAACTTGACAGCCCTGACGCCAAGCAAAGTGGTGAAGCACAAGAAGGTTTGCTGGCACTTTTGCGCAACAAATCCAAGTTAGCGGGCCCCATGGCACCCGCTTTGCTTGCCTATCGCGCCGTGCTTGACCATTTCAACCCGCAAGGGGGCATGGTGCATTACCCAGGCTCGCCCTTCATCGCCCATCATCTGTTGCGTGAACAAGACAAACTGAAGTTGTTCGAACTGCATCCCACCGACATCCGTACTTTGGTGGCGAATGTGGAAGCCTTGCAAGCGGGCCGGCAAACCATGGTCATGAATGAAGATGGTTTTTTAGGACTGCCCAAATACCTGCCGCCCACAACACGAAGAGGCTTGGTGTTTATTGACCCCAGTTATGAGATCAAACTGGATTACGAACGGGTGGTGGTCGCCGTTTCAACAGGTTTGCAGCGTTTTGCTACCGGCACTTTTGTGATTTGGTACCCCATCATTCCCCGCCCACAGGCACACAGCCTGCCTAGGCACCTAACTAATTTGGCGCGTCAATCGAATCGCCCTTGGCTGCATGCCACGCTGCGAATTCGCTCCGGTGCGCAACGCCCCGAAGCGGTGACGGGCGACCCAGTCAAGCGTTTGGGTTTGGTAGAAAGCGGCGTGGTGGTTATCAATCCGCCCTTTAGCTTGCAAGAAGATTTGCAAGCGGCAATGCCGCAAATGGTGCAACTTATGGGCCAAGACAATCAAGCGGGGTTTACGCTCACCACCAGTTAGCCGACCGACTGGTTGGCTAATTGATATACTGTTGCTAATGCCCTGCGTAAAGGGCAATGGAGCAGCCCATGTACACACAGGCCTTGGATATTCATCCTCAACTTGCAACACCTCTTGTTGCGGCTGAGGATGCGCATAAACAAACGCATTTTGAAGAGACGATCAACCACGAGGGCAAGATCGAGCCTCGCGACTGGATGCCAGCGCATTACCGCAAGACCTTGGTGCGTCAAATCAGCCAACACGCGCACAGTGAAATTGTCGGCATGCTGCCCGAGGGCAACTGGATCAGCCGCGCACCCAGCTTGAAGCGCAAAGCTATTCTGATTGCCAAAGTACAAGACGAGGCTGGCCATGGCCTTTACCTGTACAGCGCGGCCGAAACCTTGGGAACCAGTCGCGACCAAATGCTGGAGGCCTTGCACACCGGACGCGCCAAGTACAGCTCCATCTTTAATTACCCCACCCTCACTTGGGCCGATGTCGGTGTGATTGGCTGGTTGGTAGATGGTGCCGCCATCATGAACCAAATCCCTTTGTGCCGTTGCTCATATGGACCTTACGCCCGGGCCATGGTGCGCATTTGCAAAGAAGAGTCTTTCCACCAACGCCAAGGTTTTGAGTCCCTGATGGTGATGATGCAAGGCACCCCAGAGCAACAAGCCATGGTGCAAGACGCGGTCAACCGCTGGTGGTGGAAATGTTTAGCCATGTTTGGTCCCCCTGACAGCGACAGCCCCAACTCAGAACAAAGCAAGCGCTGGGGCATCAAGCGCATCAGCAACGACGATTTGCGCCAAAGCTTCATAGACGCTACCGTGCCCCAAGCCAAGGTGTTGGGCGTGAGCTTGCCGGACCCCGATTTAAAGTGGAATGAAGAACGCCAACACCATGACTATGGCGCCATCGATTGGGACGAGTTTTGGGCCACGGTGAATGGCAAGGGCCCCTGCAACAAAGAGCGTTTGGCCACCCGAGTCAAGGCTTGGGAGGACGGCGCTTGGGTGCGCGAGGCCGCCTTGGTCCACGCCAACAAACAGCAAGCTCGGCTGTCCCAGGAAGCCGCATGAGTACCAATGCCGCCACCGAGTGGCCATTGTGGGAAGTGTTTGTGCGCAGCAAACAAGGCTTGGAGCATCGCCACTGCGGCAGCTTGCATGCCAGCGATGCCTCGCATGCCATGCAAATGGCCCGGGACGTCTACACCCGTCGCCAAGAGGGCGTGAGCTTATGGGTGGTAGCGTCAGCGCAGATTCACGCAAGTGAGCCGCATGACAAAGCTGCATTGTTTGAGCCCGCCAGCGACAAGATTTTTCGTCACCCCAGTTTTTATGAAATTCCCGACGACGTCGGGCATATGTGATGCTTGCGCCACAACTGCCTTTGGTTTTGCATTTAGCGGACAACGCCTTGGTCTTGGGTCAACGCAATGCTGAATGGTGCGGCCATGCACCCGTGCTGGAAGAGGACATCGCTTTGGCTAACCACAGCTTGGACCTAATTGGACAAGCGCGACTGCTTTACCAGCATGCCGCGCAATTGATGGGCGAAGGTCACACCGAGGACAGCTTGGCATATTTACGCGATGCCCCAGCATTTCGGAACTTCACGCTGCTGGAGTTACCGCACCACGGGCCCCTCGCGGCAAATAGCGAAAGCGATAGAGATTTCGCCACAACACTGGTGCGTAATTTTTTATACAGCGCATGGGCGCTGGGCATGTGGACACGGTTGACGCAAGGCAACGACCCCCAACTTGCGGCAATTGCTGCCAAAGCCATCAAAGAAACCCGTTACCACTGGCAGCATGCCAGTGATTGGGTGGTTCGCTTAGGCGACGGCACCAGCGAGTCGCAACGGCGCGCGCAAGCGGCTGTGAATCACCTCATGCCTTACACGCAAGAATTTTGGGCACCCTTGGCGCACGAACAAGCAGCCCTGCACATTGGCGTGTCACTTCAAGAGACACAGTTCCTTAGCGAATGGAACTTGCTGATAGCCGCTGTGCTTGAGCAAGCCAACCTGACGCGTCCCTCGGATGGCGGTTTTCTCTCGAGTGGAAACCACGGCATCCATTCCGAGCACATGACTTACTTACTGAGCGAAATGCAAAGCTTAGCGCGGGCCCATCCCCACGCGGTGTGGTGACATAAGCGATGGCCATCGATATGACTGCGCTGCATAGCGCGCTTGATCAACTCTGTGACCCAGAGATACCCGTGGTGAGTTTGCGCGAGATGGGCATTTTGAGAGACGTGAAAGTTTTATCCAACAGCGTTGAAGTGGTGATCACGCCTACCTACAGCGGGTGTCCTGCGATGGAACAAATCCATGACGATATTTTGCTCACCTTGAAGCAACTCGGCGTGACCGGCCATGTCACAACCCAACTTGCGCCCGCATGGACCACCGATTGGATGACAAGCAGCGCACGCGAAAAACTCAAAGCCTATGGGATAGCCCCACCGCAATGCCAAAGCCCGGACACCAGCCAAGTCATGCATTTCATTCGCCGTGTGCCAGCTGAGCTGATTGAGTGTCCGCGTTGCGGGTCGTCCAACACCACCATCACCTCGGCTTTTGGCTCCACCGCTTGCAAAGCACTGTGCAAATGTTTAAGTTGCCAAGAACCCTTCGATTACTTCAAGCCCTACTGAGCACGCTATGAACACAGTCACCCGTTTTCATTCGCTCAAGGTGTTGCGCCTGCGCAGCGAAGGCCTCAACGGTCGGGCCATCACTTTGGCAGTCCCGCCAGCCTTGCGGCAGACTTTCGACTTTCAAGCGGGGCAATACCTGGTGGTGAGAGCAGACATTGCAGGTGTTTCCACCCGACGCAGTTACTCGGTTTGCAGCACGCCCGCCCATCTTCGCGCAACCGGAGAAATTGAGATCGGCGTGCGTTCGGTGGCCGGCGGTGTTTTTTCTGTGTGGGCCAACACCCAATTGGAGGTTGGCGAAAACTTGGAGGCCATGCCGCCTGAGGGCCGGTTTGTGTCTACTCACCCGCAGGCCCATCACACCGTGTGCTTTGCAGCGGGTTCGGGCATCACGCCTATTTTGTCTTTGATAGCCACTGGCTTAGCTTCAAATGACCACAGTCGCTATACCTTGGTGTATGGCAACCAACGCATGCAAAGTGTGATGTTCAATGAAAGTTTGCAAGACTTGAAAGACCGCCACCCACAACGCTTGTCTTTGCTGCATGTGTTGTCTCGGCAAGAACAAGATATCCCCTTGCTACAAGGCCGCATCGATGAAGACAAAGTGGCTCATTTAACCAGCAGCTTATTGCCTGCTGCGCACATTGACGAGGTATTTGTCTGTGGTCCCGCCGCCATGATGCAAGCGACTGTGCAAAGCTTGCAGCGTGCAGGCGTGTCAGAGGACCTAATTCACAGCGAACACTTTGGACAATCCAGCACACCCCGCGAGCCTGCGACTGTGGTTCAAACCACCCAGACCGGCGATATTGACTTGCACATCATCTGCAACGGCAAGCGCCACAGCGTACCCATGTCCGCTGACAACAATCCTTTGTCTGCAGGATTAGACGCGGGTTTAGACTTGCCGTACTCATGTCGCAATGGGGTTTGCTGCACCTGCCGCGCCAAGGTCATGGAAGGACAAGTGCATATGCAAAAAAACTTCACCCTGACAAGCGAAGAAATGGCGCAAGGCTTTGTGCTGTCTTGCCAAGCCAGAGCGCTGACACCGAAGTTGGTCCTCAGCTTTGATGAACGCTAAAGCCTAGACGGTCTGTGTCAAGTGATGGCAAATTTGCTTGGTTGCTGTGCTTTGGTTCATGGTGTAAAAATGTAATCCTGGCACACCCGCTGTCAGCAGTTGATCGCATAAATCGTTCACCACCTCTAAACCAAACGCCTTGATCGACGCACTGTCATCGCCATAAGACTGCAGTCGCAAGCGAATCCACCGTGGGATTTCTGCGCCACACGCATCAGAAAAGCGCATCAATTGGGTTGAACTGATGATGGGCATGATGCCAGCCACCACGGGTATGTCTGCGCCATGTTTATAGGCTTCGTCAACAAAGCGGAAATACGCGTCGGTGTTGTAAAAGTACTGGGTGATGGCCGAACTTGCCCCAGCCTTCACCTTGGCCACATAGGCTTGCACATCCGCCTCGGGCGACTTGGCCTGCGGATGCACCTCGGGATAGCAGCCCACCTCTATATGGAAATGGTCGCCGGTTTCTGCGCGAATGAACGCGACCAACTCACTGGCATAACGAAACTCGCCAAACGTGCCGTGACCACTGGGCAAGTCGCCGCGCAAAGCCACCATGCGACGAATGCCTGCTGCTTTGAATTGTGCCAACTGCGCACGCACACTTTCGCGGGTGGCGCCTATGCAGGAAAAGTGAGGCGCTGCATCATGACCCTCAGCCAAGATGGCTTGCACCTGCTGCAAAGTGCCGTCTTGGGTGGAGCCGCCCGCGCCATAGGTGACACTGAAAAACTGCGGATTGAGTTCATACAAATCACGCCTTACTTGCTCGAGTTTGACCACACCCTCAGGTGTTTTAGGGGGGAAAAATTCAAAACTGATAGGTGTGCTTAGGGCTTTGCGCATGCAGGCCTCCTGAGATAAATAAAAAATTCGTGGTTACCGTCACCACCCGAGATGGCGCTGGGCAACCACTGACTGACATGCAAATCCAGTGCCAGCGCAGCTTCACGCAAGCGCTGCTCAACTTGCACATACTTGACAGCGTCTTTGACCACGCCACCTTTGCCAATATCGCTGGCCTGTAATTCAAACTGGGGTTTAACCAATAACAACATCTGCCCGAGTTCACTCATTACCGACTTCAATGCCGGCAAGACCAGCGTCAAGGAGATGAAGCTCAAGTCAGCCACAATCAATGCAAAACCCGAGCTTTGTCCACACTGGGCCAGAGTCAGTTCGCGGGCATTGCAATGTTCTATGCAAACCACACGCGAATCACCGCGTAAACGGGAATGAAGTTGGCTGTGTCCCACATCCACACCCGTCACCTGAGCGGCACCGTGTTGCAATAAACAATCGGTAAAGCCTCCAGTGGACTGACCCACATCCAAGCAATGCAAGCCTTGGGGCTTTATGCCTGTTTCTCGCAAAGCGCCCGCTAGCTTCAAACCGCCGCGCGAAACATACTTGGTTTCAGCATCATTTTGCAATTGAAGTTCTGCATCTTGCGGCACCAGTGCACCATTTTTATCAACCCGCTGCCAAGTTTGAGAACCCACTCGCCACGTCACACCCGCAGCAATCAAACGCTGCGCTTGCGAGCGCGAGTGGGCCAAACCGCGCTCGACCAGTAACTGGTCTGCGCGTGGCATATCAATAGCGGTAGGCGTCGGCTTTGTAAGGGCCGTTTTTGCTCACACCGATGTAAGCCGCTTGCTCGTCGCTCAAAACCGTCAGCATGGCGCCGACTTTTTCAAGGTGCAAACGTGCCACTTTTTCGTCCAAATGCTTGGGCAACACATAGACCTTGCCGTTTTCGTAATGGTCTTGCTTGGTGAACAACTCGATCTGAGCGATGGTTTGGTTGGCAAAGCTCGCGCTCATCACAAAGCTGGGGTGGCCTGTTGCGCAACCCAAATTCACCAAACGGCCTTTGGCCAACATGGTGATTTTTTTACCATCAGGGAAGATGACGTGGTCGACTTGGGGCTTGATCTCGTCCCACTTCAGTTTTTCCAATGACACTACGTCGATTTCGTTGTCAAAGTGACCGATGTTGCAAACAATGGCTTCGTCTTTCATGGCGGCCATGTGCTCGTAACGGATGACGTTTTTGTTGCCGGTGGCAGACACGAAGATGTCGCACTTGTCGGCAGCGTATTCCATGGTCACTACCTTGTAGCCTTCCATGGCGGCTTGCAAGGCGTTGATAGGGTCGATTTCAGTGACCCACACTTGGGCGCTCAAAGCGCGCAGGGCTTGGGCAGAACCTTTGCCCACATCGCCGTAGCCAGCCACCACGGCCACTTTGCCGGCGATCATCACGTCGGTGGCGCGCTTGATGGAGTCCACCAAAGATTCGCGGCAGCCGTACAGGTTGTCGAACTTGCTCTTGGTGACGGAGTCGTTCACGTTGATGGCGCGGAACATCAAGCTGCCTTTGGCGGCCATTTCGTTTAAGCGCAACACACCGGTGGTGGTCTCTTCGGTCACGCCAATGATTTGCGCACCTTTGCGGCTGTACCAAGTGGGATCGATGGCCAATTTGGCTTTGATGGCGTTAAAGAGGCAAACCTCTTCTTCGCTAC
>Ga0209135_1000112_pt1 | contig 28192 bp, 20 predicted proteins | sample LauGreSBDMM110SD_4_FD_187570 | JGI IMG/M metagenome (GOLD analysis project Ga0209135, IMG submission 187570) | Freshwater lake microbial communities from Lake Michigan, USA - Su13.BD.MM110.SD (SPAdes) (version 3) | ecosystem: Environmental > Aquatic > Freshwater > Lake | place: Lake Michigan... | reverse complement strand
GCCACCCAGGTCTTCAGTTGAGACAATTTCTCCGGTCGCCGCCTTCACCAGCGGTGGCCCCCCTAAAAAGATGGTGCCTTGATTGCGCACAATAATCGACTCGTCACTCATCGCAGGCACATAGGCGCCACCTGCGGTGCACGAGCCCATGACCACGGCGATTTGCGCGATGCCCTGCGCTGACATATTGGCTTGATTAAAAAAGATTCGACCAAAATGATCACGATCTGGAAACACGTCTTCTTGGCGCGGTAAGTTTGCACCGCCCGAATCCACCAGATACACACAAGGCAAATTATTTTGCTGTGCAATCTCTTGCGCCCGCAAATGCTTTTTGACTGTTAATGGGTAGTAGGTGCCGCCCTTCACCGTTGCATCGTTACATACGATCACACACTCAACGCCTGAGATTCGCCCAATGCCTGTGATCAGGCCCGCGCCCGGCGACTCGCCGTTGTACAGCCCATGTGCCGCCAAGGGCGATAACTCTAAAAAGGGCGTACCTGGGTCAAGCAGCTGCTCGACACGGTCGCGTGGCAACAATTTGCCGCGACCGACGTGCTTTTGACGCGCCTGCTCGGTGCCGCCTAACGCGGTTTGCTCTAGGTGCTTTTGTAACTCATCAATCTGCGCCTGCATCGCCAGCGCATTTTGCGCAAACTCCGGCGATCGCGTGTTGATGAGTGATTCGATTTTTGGCATGTCTTTCGACCTTTGACCTTGTAAGTTGTTCTCTTAGCGCCGTAGGAATTCCCGCTCTTTAGGGCGGGGAGGATATCAAATTGTTTCGTTAAAGAGCTCGCGGCCGATCAGCATGCGGCGAATCTCACTGGTGCCGGCGCCAATTTCATAAAGCTTTGCATCCCGCCAATAACGGCCTAAGGGATAATCATTGATGTAGCCATTTCCGCCAAAGATTTGGATGCCTTCACCCGCCATCCACGTCGCTTTTTCGGCGCAATACAAGATCACCGCCGCGCAGTCTTTGCGGATTTGACGCACGTGTTCGCTGCCTAGCTTGTCAAGATTTTTTCCAACCGTATAACAAAACGCGCGGCATGCCTGCAAGGTCGTATACATATCGGCAACTTTGCCTTGAATCAATTGAAACTCTCCAATTGACTGGCCAAACTGCTTGCGATCGTGGATGTAGGGGATCACCTGATCCATCACGGCTTGCATGATGCCTATGGGCCCTGCGGCTAAGACGGCGCGTTCATAATCCAGACCACTCATCAGCACACGTACGCCGCCATTGACTTCGCCTAGTACGTGGTCACCAGGGATCAAACAGTTTTCAAACAATAACTCCCCCGTGTGACTGCCACGCATCCCCAACTTGTCAAGTTGCTGCGCGATGCTAAAGCCCGGCATACCCTTCTCAACTAGAAATGCCGTGACGCCACGCGCGTTTGCCTCAGGATCAGTCTTGGCGTACACCACCAACGTGTCAGCGTCGGGGCCGTTAGTGATCCACATCTTGGTACCGTTCAGGACGTAGTCTGAGCCCTTGGGCGTGGCCCGCAGCTTCATACTCACCACATCAGAACCCGCACCGGGCTCGCTCATCGCAAGCGCGCCAATATGCTCGCCCGTGAGTAACTGGGGCAGGTATTTTTTCTTTTGCGCCACGCTGCCATTACGGTGGATTTGATTCACGCACAGGTTAGAGTGCGCACCATACGATAATCCAATCGAAGCGCTGGCACGCGAGATTTCTTCCATCACGATCATATGCGCCAGATAGCCCATATTGGTGCCACCGTACTCTTCGCTGACCGTCATCCCCATCAGCCCAAGCTCACCCATTTTTTGCCATAAATGCATCGGAAACTGATCGTCGCGATCGGTTTGCGCGGCCAGGGGTGCGATCTCGTGCTGTGCAAAATTGCGCACCGCGTCACGCAGCATGTCGATATCTTCACCTAATTCGAAATTCAAGCCTGGCAAGTTCACTGTCGTCTCCCGTCCGAACCGCTTAGTTTACGTTTACGTAAGCGTCATTGCACATTATGATGCTCTGATCATACCGTCAAGCCCGGAGACAAAGTGCCGATGAACCCCCTTGAACTTCAATTGCAATACCCCTTGGGTGACGCACTGCCTGGCGCAGGGCTCACCCTCGAAGTCGCTCCTGGTGTACGTTGGCTCAGAATGCCGCTACCATTCGCGCTCGATCACATCAATCTATGGCTCTTGCGCGATAACCTCGATGGCAAAGAAGGTTGGACGATCGTAGATTGTGGCATTAGCAGCGATCAAACCAAAGCCCTCTGGGACGACATTTTTCGTACTCAACTCGACGGCTTGCCTGTGTTGCGCCTCATCGTCACACACATGCACCCCGATCACATCGGCCTGGCCTATTGGTTATGCGAGCGCTGGAACATCCCCATACACATCAGCATGACCGACTACATGACCGCTCAAGCCTGGTCCCAACGCACAGACGGCGGGGCAACCGGCGGCGAACGCACCGCGCAACATCTCATGCGCCACGGTATGGTTGACCCAGACTCGATTCAACAAATTCGCGCACGCGCCTCTCACTATCCAGGGATGGTTCCCCGCGTGCCACCCGCTTTCGTGCGCATCATGCACGGTTCAACATTTCGCATCAACGGACACCTCTGGAGCGCTATCGCCGGCTACGGTCACGCACCCGAACACATGTCACTTTATTGCGACGACAAAAAGGTTTTGATTTCGGGTGACATGGTGTTGCCTCGCATCTCAACCAATATCAGCGTGTTTGATTACGAGCCCATGGGCAACCCCTTGCCCCTCTATTTAAACTCGTTACATGCTTACGATCACCTGCCAGACGACACCTTGGTGTTGCCCTCACACGGGCGGCCTTTCAATGGCTTGCACGTACGTACCGCGCAACAACACACCCATCACGCCGACCGCTTGGCAGAGGTCTATACCGCTTGCGCCGTACCTCAATCGACCACCGATATCTTGCCACTGATGTTTAAGCGCAAACTCGATTTGCACCAAACAACCTTTGCGATGGGTGAAGCGGCAGCGCATTTACATGCCCTATATTTTGAAGAAAAACTCACCCGCGAACTCTGCGCCGATGGCATCATACGGTTTACGCAAAGCAGCAAATCTCTCGCCTGACCTTGACTAAGGATTGACCTTGACCACTCACCATCTGGATACTCGCCTGTTACACATCGGAGCCGCCGAGTTCAATCCTGAAACCGGCACTGCGCCCGTTAGCATCCCTGCCATTCGCACCAGTACCGTACGTTTTAAAAATCTCGACATGCTCGATCGCGCCCTCACCAAACGCGCGGCAGGCGAGCGGGTCGTCACCTACGGCATCGCCGGGCTTGATACCCATCGCGCCCTCGAAGAGGTCTTCATGCAGCTAGAGGTGGGCAGCTATTGCGTGCTTGCGCCCTCTGGTTTATCCGCGATCAGCATCGCGTTTTTAGCCCTGCTCAGCACGGGTGATCATATGCTCGTGTCTGACTGCGTCTATGGCCCAGTACGTACAGTCGATCAAACACTATTGCAACGTCTGGGTATCTCAATCACTTATTTTTCAAGCCAAGATCAAATCGCTGAGCTTGTACAGCCCAACACCAAAATGATTTATGTTGAGTCGCCCGGTTCGTTGCTGTTTGAGATGCTCGACATGCCCGCGCTATCAAAGATCGCGCAACACCATGGCTTAATTTTGGCCACCGACAACACGTGGGGCTCGGGCTACATTTATAAGCCGCTTATGCTCGGTGCAGATGTCTCGATTGTGGCCGGTACCAAATATATTGCAGGCCACTCTGATGTCATGTTGGGCGCCATCATTGTCAAAGATGAAAAAATTGCTGCGCGTATTCACGCGACTCAGTACGCACTTGGCAATTCGCTTAGCGCCGATGATGCGTGGCTATCACTGCGTGGTGTCAAAACGATGGCAGTGCGTATGGCCCAGCACGCCCGTAACACCCACGAGGTCTCTACGTTTTTAGACTCTCGTCCCGAAGTCGTACGCATCTTTGACCCAGCCTGGCATAAAGACCCAGGCCATGCGTTGTGGCAGCGCGACTGCACTGGCGCAAACGGCATGTTGGCGATTGAGCTGAACTGTTCGGCACTCGCCGCCAAACCCTTTGTCGATGCCTTGACCTTGTTCGGTATTGGTTTTTCGTGGGGCGGCTTCGAAAGTCTCGTGCAGTGGGTCAACCCGGCGGTGCTCACAAATCACGCCTACTGGAAGGGTAAGGACCATGCTCTCATTCGTCTACACATTGGCCTTGAGTCGCCGCGCGATCTGATCGAAGATCTGACCCAGGCTTTTAGTAAAATTCAACACAACTAAAAAAAGGATTTTTATGAGTTCACCTAAAGGCTATGTGTTCGTTGAACTGGTCGTGCGCGACCCAGAAAACTTCAAAGATCAATATCAAGTTCGTTCAACGGCCGCTGTAGCCGGGTTCGGAGGCAAATTTTTGGTGCGTGGCGGCGCTGTGTCAATTAAGACTGGCCCTTCTGACGAACGTCGCCGCGTCTTGATCGAATTCGACAGCTACGAAAAAGCGCTAGCGTGGTACGACTCACCGCTCTCGCAAGAAGCAAAAACGTATCGCGACCAGTTTGCTCACGTGATCACGTTTTATGTGATTCAAGGGGCCTAGCTCAATCGCTGACGACCTTAGTTTTTTTACAAGACGGTAGACGTTGATGTGGTGCTGCGCTAATGCGTAGAGATGTTGACACAACTTGACGATGTCGTTACCCGTTTGACAAAAAAAATGCAGCGCCCGAGCGCTGCATTTTTTTAGGGCGTCTATCTAAGCTTTCTTATTTTGCGCGTAGCTGTCTGATCAAAATATCAGTCACGTCAAGCGTTTCTTGGTAACCACCCGCTTCTGAAGGAGAGGTTAAAAACCGCCCTCCAACGGACATTGAGGGTGTGCCCTGAACCTTGTACGCGCCTACAAGTTGATCCGCGCGTCCGCTTTTTGACACCACACCAAACGAATCGTACACACTTTCAAATTTTGCGCGATCAACCCCTTGCGAGGTGACCCACGCGACGATCTCTGGCTTAGTAAACAAGCGCTTTTTTTCTTCGTGAATCGCATTAAAGATCTTGCCATGCAAATCTAAGCGGTCGAGTGCTTCAAGCGAATAAAACAATTGTTGCAACGGTTTCATGCTGGCATTAAAAGCCACGGGCACGCGCTTAACGATCACATCAGACGGAACTTTTTTAATCCATTTTTCTAAGAGCGGCTCAAGCACCGCGCAATGAGAACAGGCGTATGAAAAAAACTCGAGAACTTCAGTTTTGCCTGGCTCGGTGGGCTGCACAGGACTCACCTCAAGGTACCGCGCCTTTGCCGCGGCCGGTGTCCCCTGTGTCAACCCTGGAGCTGAAAAAAACAGCGTCGTGGCCGCCATCAATACGCCAAGTGTTCGCACCAACAAAGCTATCTTCATCTCTTGCTCATCCTAAATCATTAAACACGCGAAACAACCTACTGCCGCACAACCGCCGTCGGGATTTTTTCTTGCCCAAGCCGCGTGCGGGTCTGATTCATATCGTCGATCCGGGCAAACGGGCCAACCCGCACGCGGTTGACCTGTAAGCCATTGACCTCTGCCCGCTGTATTTCAACCGACATGCCCATCAACAAAATTTTTGCACGCAAGGCCTCAGCATCTTCGAGCACTCTAAACGAGCCGACTTGCAGAAAATATGGGCCGCTTGCTGCAGTAGTCGAACCGCTTAAGTTTGACGCTGAACTGGCCGCCGGTGCCGCCGGTGCGGGCTCAGCACGCGTCGGCGGGCGCGCCTGACTTGACTGGGAAGATGCAGATGAAGATGGCGTTAACGTCGCGATCAGTGCACCCAGTGCGTCGGGTGCTGCCGCTGGGCGCGACGACGACGCTCCGGCAATTTCGCCGGTCGGTTGATCGGGTGAACTTGGTTCAGTGACGGGCCCCGTGCCCCGCCCACCTAACCCCGCATTCGGGTCTGGTGCGTTACGCGGATCAATCGAACTTGTTGTATCTGGCGAACGACTCGCCTTATCAACAAACGGCATCGGCGACTTGATCACATAGAAGGCAACAGCCGCCGCCGCAATCAACCCGATCAATAGCCCAGCTAACACCCCGTAGAGCGTGCTGCCACCACCAGAAGATTTACGTTTAACCATGAGTGTGATCTTACATCCGTTCGGGCGCAGAGACACCCAACAAAGCTAGGCCATTTGCAATCACTTGACGCGTGGCATCGGCCAGCCGTAGGCGCGCGTGCTTTAACGCATGGTCATCCACCAAGACGCGTTCAGCGTTATACCAACCGTGAAAATCGGCCGCACAATCACGCAACCAAAACGCCACAAGATGCGGTGACAGGTCAAGCGCAGCTTGAGACACCAGCGCTGGAAACTCGGCCAGGCGCTGCATCAGCGCAATCTCTGTGGGTGCAACCAAGCAAGTACTATCAGCCGCGCTTAAGTCTTGCGCGCTCAGGCCCGCCTGCAGCAACATCGAACAAATCCGTGCGTGGGCATACTGAATGTAATAAACCGGATTTTCTTCACTTTTTGAGCGTGCCAAATCAACATCAAAAACAAACTCGGTATCGGCGCGTCGCTGAATCAAAAAGAAACGTACAGCATCACGCCCGACCCATTCAATCAGGTCTTGCAGCGTGACATAACTACCAGCGCGTTTTGAAATCTTGACCTCAACACCCCCGCGCATCACCTTTACCATTTTGTGCAAAATATAGGCGGGATAATCAGCGGGGATACCTAAGGCCAGCGCCTGTAAACCAGCGCGCACGCGTGCAACGGTGCCGTGATGATCACCGCCTTGAATATTGATGGCACGGGTATAACCGCGTTGCCATTTTGTGACATGGTAAGCAATGTCTGGCACAAAGTATGTGTAGCCACCCTCTGACTTACGCATCACGCGATCTTTGTCATCACCCGTACCCAGATCGGTGGTGCGCAACCACAAAGCACCCTCGCTTTCGTAGGTATGGCCCGAGGCGACCAGTTGCTGCACGGTTTGCTCAACCCGACCCGAGGTATAAAGCGAGCTCTCAAGATAATAATGATCAAAGGCCAAGCCAAAGGCTTGTAAATCAAAATCTTGCTCGCGCCTAAGATATGCCACCGCAAAACGGCGAACGTTATCTAAGTCAGTAAGATCGCCGCTTGCCAACACGGGTTCGCCGTCGCTCGCGCTAACGGTTGCCTGTGCCAGAAAATCTTTGGCGATATCGACGATGTACTCACCCTTGTAACCCTCGGCTGGGTACGCCGCGTCATCGGGGCTTAAGCCCTGGCCTCGCGACTGCACACTTAACGCAAGGTTGTGAATCTGATTGCCCGCGTCGTTGTAATAAAACTCGCGACTGACATCAAAACCACTTGCATCAAACAAGCGACACAAGGCATCGCCAAGCGCGGCCTGTCTGGCATGGCCTACATGCAAGGGCCCTGTCGGGTTAGCGGACACGAATTCGACCAACACCTTTTGCTCGTTACGCGAGGCGCGACCAAACGTTGCGCCTTGCTCGGAAATTGCCGTCAACACAGCAATACGCGCTGCATGGGTTAGACGCAAATTAATAAAGCCGGGGCCGGCTAACTCGGCAGCCGCAATCAGTGCTATCGCATGCGGGTTCGCCATGAGCGCGTCAACGATCTGCTGCGCAAGGTCACGGGGGTTGCGCTTGGCGGGCTTGGCCAATTGCATCGCGACGTTTGTGGCAATGTCGCCATGCGCTGCAACTTTCGGGCGCTCTAGCAAAATAGCAGGGTTAGCCTCTGGCAAAATGCTTGCCACGGCGGCCTGCAAACAAGAAATAATGGTCTGGTGTTGCTCGGGCAGCATGGGCTTAAAAATACGACAAGTTGAAGTGTCAAATGATAGCCTGAAATGCGCTTAGTCCCAGTGCCAGCCCACCTCGTCGCGTAACCATTTTGTATAGCGCGGTATGTCGACCCACCCAACAGCGTCGGGGGCCTGCGGCAAGAGCGGCGACGAACGTGCCAGCAACGACTCAACGTCGCGGCGTACCTCAGCACCCATCGCTGGGGCGTGATCCTGATAATTTACCCAAAGACGGCCATCGGGCTGGTTGACTCGGCGATCCCCGCGCTGCATGGTTCGAGCAAATACCGCCCGCTCGTCATGAACAATCGGTCGGGTCACAGAAGCTACTGTGGGCCCGGCCCCAAGCGGCACGCCAGCTGCCTTCGCTTGCCAATGCATCCACGCCAAGGCCACTTGAGACAAATCCCCAGGGGTCGAGCCAGGCGACGCCTCGCGCGTCAAGTAGCCGCCGCCAATATCGGCATGCGCCCCAACAAAGGCGCGCTCGACGACATTGCCCCCCACCTGCGTACCGCGCGCCGAGGTCAACGGAAACAACCACCGGTGCTCATGCAAGGCCACAGCATGCGCCACCCACTTCCAAGCCGGGGCAATGGTCAAATCAAACGCAGCATTGCCAGCACCCAGCACATTAAACTGCGCCACCGTGTCAAACAAACCCATGAAGCGCAGGTCTACACAACTCGACAAGGTTCCGCGTTGAGGATCTTGTAACCAAAAGCGGCCATCTCGCAGATGCTGAGCCACTCGGTTCCCAAAATGGCGAGCAAGCGCTGCCCCACGCGAAAACCCCACCACATCCAAGGACAGCGCCGGTGCACCCTCTCGCTGCAAGGCTATCGCATTGAGCCAGCGCTCCCACTGCTGATCGACACGACTCGCACCAGACCAAGCGACGGCCGCATCCGATGCATGCTTAGCGCTACCTGTTTCAAGATCGCCGGCGGGGCCTTCAATATATTTCACTACCCCACCCAGGTATTGCCTGGCAAATAGCCAAACATTGGTTTGCGACGCTGGGCTATTGCCCGTGCCATCAAATGCAAGCAGCAACAGACCAAGAGGGTCAACGTAGCGCCGCGGTTGTTGATCTGCATACCCATACTGACTGTTCCCCGGGATTGGGCCCAGTGGATCAGGTTCAAGATAGTGTCCCCAGCGAGGATCGTAAGTTCGTTGATAGTTGTCATGCCAGCCCGTTAACGGATCCGCCACTTGCCCTGGCAGGCGCAAGGGCTGCACAAAATCTTTTCCTAGGTCGTGGTGCTGCTCGAGTAACTCACCAAGAGGGCTATAGGTGGCATGCCAACGAATCGCTTGCCGTGCGTCGGTCAGCAACTGGGGCAACCCCACTGCATCCGTATGAAAGAAATAGAGGCTAGCCTGTGTCGCGTCGTTGCCGTATTCAATCAGGCCAATCGGCACCTGTTGCACATAGATAAAGCGTCGCTTCACGCGCAGGCCGCTCTTACTTTCGTAGGCTTGTGCCACCATCTTTTGCTGGTCATACAAAAACTGCGTACGCCCGTGCTGATCTTCGCGCCAGATTTGCTCGCCCACCGCGTTGTGGCCATAGCTGATTGCCCGCCCCGCATCACGCTGTTCAACCACACGCGTGAGCCGGCGCTGTGCGTTATAGCGCACCACAAAACGGTCAACACGTGTCGGCAACCCGGTTGCATCACGCGCGATCGCTTGACGCGCGGCCCCTGACACACGCCAGGCATACTCTCGCGCCGACGTCTGCTTCTCAGCTGACGACCAACTACGATGTCGACGCAAGCGTTGCTCATGATCATAGTCATAGCGAGTGTCTCGTGTTTGTCCGAGCAGCGTCGTGCGCTCGTGGCTGAGCCGTGCGCGCTGATCGGTCGCGACTTGATGCCGATACAGGGGCAAACGCGTTACGGGTTGATACACCAGCAGCTGCTCAAGCCGCATGGCCTGCCGCCCGATGCCCTGAGACGTGGCCATTTGCCTAACGGTTAACAAGCCGTTGCCATGCACAAGCCCATTTGGGCCGATCTCGACAACCTTCTGCCGCCGCCCCGCAGCAGTTTCCCACTCAACCGCTTGCAACGCTGTCGGCGACCAGCGATAGTGCAACACGCCGCCCTCGGGCAACACGTGCGTTAAACGCCGGCCCCGCGCATCATAGGTAAACGTCTCGCGATACCTCCACTCAGGGCGAAGCACCTTACGCGGACCAGTGCCCACTGTTCGTCGAAACACGACACGCTCACGCAAGTCGCCCGCCGAATTAAAGCGCCAATACTGCGTCTCTTCAGGGTGTGCAATCACTGCTGGATGGCTACCTCGCCAAGCTATGCGTACATCGACTGGCTGTGCAAATTTCGAACGCGCCTCCAAACTTCGCATTCTTCCAAAGGAATCAAAATTCCACCGCCAAAGATTTTGCTCGCCAAATTTTCGTAAGACTAAAGGCGCGTGCGGCAAGGGCCGCTCGCTTTGCGAAGCCCCTTGGTGTCGATCTAATGGCCTTTGCAACTGATGTGGCATCTGATACTCAAGGCGCTCAGTCGCAACACCACGACTGTGCCGTTGCGTTAAGTGTCCAGACGCATCAAACCATAAGCGCAATCCCGGCCAGCCCTTGCCATTAAAAGAGACCTGCCGAATCACGCGCCGCGCATCTTGTTCAATCGCAAGTCCAAGCGCCGAATCAGACAAGGCGGTTGGCAATCCTGCCAGAAGCAACTCTGGCGCGCCCGCGGCAAATTTCTGCACTCGACCCGCTCGGTCATACTGCCACGTATGTGTTCGCAGCTCCTGCGACCCCGTATGATTGATAAGCGAGATGCCAGTCACGGCATGCATATGGCCGGCCTGTAATTGCCCTTCGTGATGATAACGACGACGCATCCCATCAGGGCGATGCACCTCAACCAAAGCGTTCGCCTCATAACGATAGTGAAAGATCCCCAGTGGCGACTCGACAGCAACCAGCTTGTGCAAAGATTCAGGGTTCATCGTGTCTAGCGATGCAGGTTGCTGAGCCACTGGTGCCGCATAGATAAAACGCAAACTCTGCTTGGTGTGGGTATCTGTCACACGGTCAAGCTCACCGTGCCATTTCGACGGTGCCTGATGCCGCACAATACGCACAGCAAGCGCCTCACGACAAGGACCTTGTAATTGACCGCGCTTGTTCGCCTCTACAAACGACCAACCAATCAAGCGGCCGGGCTCATCAAAGCGCAAGCACTTTCCAAACGGCCACTGCCACTGCCAGCCTTGATCCGCTCGCGTAATCACGCCATCCTCACGCGCTCGTCCAACACAACGCTGCGTTTGATCGCAATGAAAGGTCAAGCGACTACCATCCGCCTGAAGCACCTGTAGGTGCGCACCCATCCAATAGAGTCGCGTGTCATACGACCACGACCAACTTCGCCCCAACGCACTCTCCCGAGGATCCATTGCGTTGTAGTGTCTGACCAACTCAAGGCCCGGTGCGCTGACTAAACTGGGCAGGTCCGTATCACGTTGATATTTATTTCCATTGCGTCGATCAACCGGGTTGCCGATGCCATGGTTCGGGCTACTATCCGCGCGACCTAATGTCGCAACACCGCCTTGCTGGCACGGGTTACCCAACTCTGTGACCTGGCATGACGACCCCTCTGCCCCTGCTGCTTTCAATAAAAATAACAATGCTCCGGTCAACAATAATCGCATCGGTTTTCTACCTGTGGCACAAAAGAGTAAGCTTGTAGCAATGAGGGTGAAAAAGCCTCAGCGCAAGACGCTTTGATCCATAAGGAAAACTACGATGCTAGTCACGTTTAGCAGTAAAGCAGGCGCAGATATTTTGATGCTATCGCAACACGCCAAACCGATACTACAGATCATGGGCAAGCTCGATGGCGCAGACTTAGCGGTCAGAGGCGTGTTCATGCCCGAGCACATGGCGCAAACTATTGACAAGCTCGAGCGAGCGATTGCATCGACGCCAACGCCTGACGAGGATGATGACGATGATGCGCCAAAGGATCCCATCACCAGACCCGTAGGTCTGCGTCAGCGGGCATTCCCTTTGCTTGATCTGTTACGGCGGGCCAAAGAAACAAATTACCCTGTCTTATGGGAAGCCAGCTCCCCTTGGTGAAATCGATGACCCTTGATTGCTGAGTTCTCGTTTACAGCGTTTAACGTGCGACTCACCGCTCTTCTGAACGAGGAGGATATCCAGGAATGCAGTTAAAACGCTTTTTCAAACAACGCGCGAAAATCTGCGGTCGTCGTATGGCGCGGATTCCAGCGGTTGTAGTTTGCCTGAGTACATAACTTTGCCATGTCATCAAAACAATCTTCGGTCACACCAACATCTCTAAGCCGCGGCGGGATACCTAAGTCTAAACACATGGCTTCAATCGCCTGAACCGCAGCTTGCGCAGCATCGAGCGTTGGCCATTGCTGAACCGGGCGTCCCATCGCAATTGCCACCCGCGCAAATTTTTGCGGGTTCGCCACCAAATTAAAACGCGCAACATGCGGCAAGCACAGCGCGTTAGACAAGCCATGCGACAAATGAAACTGTGCGCCTATAAAACGCGCCATGCAATGCACGTTACCCAACCCTGTTTGTCCAAACGTCATCCCCGCAAGCGCCGAGCCACACAACATATTGAGCCCCGCTTCAAGATTGCCTCGATTTGCCACAAACGGACGTATGTTCGACGCCAACAATTCTATGGCCTGCAAATTAATGGCATCGGTGATTAAATTTGTCTGCAATGAAACATAAGATTCAAACGCATGCACAAACGCGTCAATGCCAGAATGTGCAGCAACGTGTGCCGGCACCGTACGCAGCGCCAATGGATCCAGTATTGCAAACACGGCCGGATTCAACGCGGCATGCCGAATCGACATCTTGAGATTTTTTTCAGTATCCGTAATCACGCACGACCCCGACACCTCAGACCCCGTACCCGCAGTCGTAGGGATCGCGATGAGCGGCAGCGGTGCAATACTAAATTTATCAATCCCTTCGTAGTCGTGAATGCGCCCGCCATTGGTGGCTAAAATCCCAACCGCTTTAGCAACATCGATCGTGCTGCCGCCACCAATAGCAAGCATCGCAGTCGCCGCATGGGCTTGGCACACCTCAAACGCCTTCTGTACCGTGTGCGCACTTGGATCAGGTTCAATCTCAGTAAAGACTGCGCTCTGAACACCCGCCGTCTTTAACAAGGTTTGTATCTGCGCGTAGAAGTTGCTTTTCAACAGCGCGGCATCGAGCGCCACAAATAAGCGCTGACACGCCAACTTCGCAACGATCTCGGTTATTTTTTCTGACGCACCAACCCCCATATAAATCGTGGAAGGGCAAAAGAAACTTGAAAGAGTTGTTGTCATGGTCAGTACGCGCGATGAACGCCAGTTAGTTGCGAAGGCTTAGGCTTGTGACGACCCAACAGTAACGCCTCGTTCTGAAATCAAACCGATCGTCTTTAGTCGGGGGTTGCACCCAAATCAATAATCAACGGTCTCCAGCGCGCAACTTCGCTCGCTAACAATGCACGTGCACCTTCAGGAGTTTTTTGATCAGGCGTAGTGTCTTCAATGCCCGCCGCCTCAAAGCGTGCCCGCAACGCTGGCGCTTGCAATGCCAAGACGAGCGACTGATTCAATTTTTTGACAACCTCTGGCGGAGTCCCCTTTGGCACCAAAATCATATTCCAGATGTCATACAGTAAGTCAGGAAAACCCGACTCACCTGCTGAGGGTACATCGGGCAATGCAGCAATACGTTTTGGTCGTAACACGACCACACCCTTTACCAGTCCTGAATTAACGTACTTGACTGCCGTAGTGGTGCTCTCAACCATGTAATCAATATGGCCCGCCATGACATCGTTGACTGCTTGTCCGGCGCCACGATAATTCACGCCGTTCACTTTCACCCCTAATTTGACATTAATGAGCTGTCCGCCCAACCACGTCCCAGAGCCCACGCCAGCTGCACCAAAATTTAACCGCGACGCATTTTGCTTCAGGTAGGCGGCAAACTCATCCAGTCCGCTCGCTGGAAAATCTTTACGTGCCGACACAATTTGTGGCGCATCGCCGATTGAGGCTATCGGAATAAAATCTTTCAGTACGTCAAAACTTAAATTTTTATACAGCGTGGCGCTAACGGCTAATGTGCCGCCGTTACCAATCAGCATGGTGTAACCATCGCCAGGGGCCCGCGAAGCACGCGTGCCACCAACTGTGCCACCGGCGCCTGGCGTGTTTTCAACGATCACGGGTTGGCCTATCACTTTGGATAGACTCTCTGCCACCACCCGCGCCATCACATCAGTCGGGCCACCGGCAGCAAAGGGCACAATCAACGTCAACGATCGGTCAGGGTATGCGGCAACGGCTAAGGTACTTACAGTTGCCAACACCAAAGCACAAAAGTATTGCGCCGTTTTTTGCTTTACACGCTTAAACATAAAGTTCCTCTTTTTGAGTGGGTCTTTGAAACAAAAAGGGCTGAATGACGCAGCCCTTTTTTACCAACACAATGATGCTTAGTTACACATCCAAATTTGCTGCCTGAAGTGCATGCGTTTCGATAAAGGCTCGACGTGGCTCAACATGATCACCCATCAGCGTTGTAAAAATCTGATCGGCACCAATCGCGTCTTCAATCTGCACACGTAATAAACGGCGCACTTTAGGATCCATGGTGGTTTCCCAAAGTTGTGACGGGTTCATCTCGCCCAATCCCTTATAGCGTTGCTTGGTTACGTTGCGCTCAGCCTCGGCTCGTAACCACTGCATCGCCTCACGAAAATCGGCAACCATGCTTTCTTTGCGCTTCTCACCTTCGCCGCGCGCAACCATCGCACCTTTGCCGACCAAGCCTTGAAACGTTGCCGCAGCACGCGCCAGCACTCCGTAATCTGCTCCACCCGTAAAGTCTGGGTCGAGCACCGTCACACGCACATTACCGTGATGTTTGCGACGAACAATTAAACGATAGCGCTCTGAACCTTGATGATACTCAGGCGTCACTTCAACTTGATTGGGCAACAAGGGTTCTTCAAGCGTAGCTTGCAAGCGCGCCGCCGAGGCCTTGGCCAACTCATCTGTCTCGAGCTCAACGGTTGCGCCACCCACGATCGCAGACAAGGTTGCTTCATCCATGAAACGGCTTAAGCGCGCAATCACACCATCGGCCATCACGTATTGTTTAGCCAACTCGGTTAGCGCAGCGCCTGAGATTGCGTCGGCGCCTGCTTGCGGTACCAGTGAGGCGTCTTTAAGAGAGAGCGTCAACATATAGCTTGACTCTTCGACCTCGTCTTTTAAATACCGTTCGTCTTTACCCGCCTTGATCTTATAAAGCGGCGGTTGGGCAATGTAGATGTAGCCGCGCTCAACGAGCTGTGGCATCTGCCGATACAACAGCGTCAATAACAGTGTGCGAATGTGCGCACCGTCAACGTCAGCATCGGTCATGATAATGATGCGGTGATAGCGCAACTTATCGACGTTGAAATCTGGACCAATACTTGTACCAAGCGCCGTAATCAGTGTTGTGATTTGCTCGCTTGCAATCAACTTATCAAAGCGCGCTTTTTCAACGTTTAATACCTTGCCGCGTAACGGCAAAATCGCTTGAAACTTTCGATCGCGCCCTTGCTTAGCTGAGCCACCTGCCGAGTCACCCTCGACGATATACAGCTCACAAAGCGCGGGGTCTTTTTCTTGGCAGTCGGCAAGCTTACCGGGTAGACCCGCGCCTTCAAGCACACTCTTGCGACGCGTAAGCTCACGCGCCTTTCGCGCGGCTTCGCGCGCCCGTGCGGCTTCAACCACCTTGGCGCACAGCGCCTTAGCATCGATTGGATTTTCAAGCAGCCACGTCTCTAAGGTTCGTGCGACGGCCTCTTCAACCGCTGGACGCACTTCAGAAGACACCAACTTGTCTTTGGTCTGACTACTAAATTTTGGCTCAGGCACTTTAACTGACAACACGCAAGTCAAGCCTTCGCGCATATCATCGCCGGTGGTTTCAACTTTGGCCTTTTTGGCCATTTCGTTGTCACCAATATACTTATTCAGAATGCGCGTCATCGCTGCGCGCAAGCCAGTCATATGCGTGCCACCATCGCGCTGCGGAATGTTATTGGTAAAAGCGAGTACTTGTTCGCTGTAACCATCGTTCCACTGCATGGCCACCTCAACGCCCACCATCGTGCCACCAGCGTTAGATTCGGTGCTGACCGAAAAAACATTCGGATGCAACACCGTCTTGCCGCGGTTGATATATTCGACAAAGCCTTTGACGCCACCCGAAAACGCAAAGTTTTCTTCTTTGCCATTTCGTTGATCAACGAGGCGAATCTTCACGCCATTGTTCAAGAACGACAGCTCACGCAACCGCTTTGACAGAATCTCGTAGTGATATTCGACATTGTTAAAAATATCTGTATCGGCCAAAAAGTGGACTTCTGTCCCACGCTTTTCGGTTGGGCCCGTGACCGCTAAGGGAGCCAGTCGCTCGCCTTTACGAAACTCCATTTGATGCACTTGGCCATTACGACGAATCGTCAGGCGCAACCAAGACGACAACGCATTGACGCACGACACGCCCACGCCATGCAAGCCACCTGATACTTTGTACGAGTTCTGGTCAAACTTACCGCCGGCGTGCAACTCGGTTAAAACAATTTCAGCTGCGCTACGTGCAAACTCATCTTCTTTATGGATATCCGTCGGAATACCGCGACCATTATCAGTAACAGAGATGGAGTTGTCGCCGTGGATCGTAACAACGATATCGTCACAATGCCCCGCAAGCGATTCATCGATCGCATTATCAACGACCTCAAACACCATATGATGCAAACCGGTGCCATCGGACGTATCCCCGATGTACATGCCTGGACGCTTGCGTACGGCTTCAAGGCCTTTAAGCATCTTGATCGAATCGGCACCATACGCGTCCATATCTTCAGGAGCTTGGCCAGGTACTTGCGTGTTTTCTGACATTCTTTAAATCCGCATAGGCATGACGACGTACTTAAAAGACTCGTCGTCAAGCAAAGTAATAAGGGCTGAGGCGTTCGCGTCGGGCATCACTGACCAGCGAATCGTTTCGGCTTTGACGTTGGCTAAAAAATCTAGCAAGTAGCTGACGTTAAAACCAACGTCTAAAGCCTCGTGTGCATAATCAACATCGATTTCTTCTTGCGCCTCTTCTTGCTCAGCATTCGTTGAAGAAATCTTTAACAAGTGCTGCCCTAACTGCAAGCGAACGCTACGAAATTTATCTGTCGTCAAAATCGCTGCGCGCTGCAAGCAACCCTGCAAGATTTCGCGGGACACATCAAAATGCCGTGTGTAGTTTGAAGGGATCACGCGATTGAAGTCTGGAAATTTTCCTTCAACCAATTTAGAAACTAATTCAACGTGTCCAAATGAAAAACGAATTTGACCAGGTGCCACATCGACAGTAACCGGCTCGTCTGAATCATCGAGTAGGCGTTGCATTTCAAGCACGGTTTTACGCGGCACAATCACTTCGTGTTTGGCTAGTACACCATCAACTGGCGTTGAGCTATGCGCCAGCCGATGGCCATCGGTGGCAACGGCCCGCAACAAGCCTGGCTCAAAGACCATTAGCATGCCGTTCAGGTAGTAACGAATGTCTTGCTGCGCCATGGCAAAGTGCGCCATATTAAATAAATGCTTAAGCGTTTTGCGTGGGAGGGTCAACGAGACATCCCAGCGCTCGGGCTGCGTCATGGTCGGAAACTCGGTTGCCGCCAGCGTTTGTAGCGAGAAGCGGCTTTTACCTGTTTGCACAGCGAGTTTACCGCCCGTCGTCGAAAGTTTGACGTCCCCGGTGTCGGGCAGTGCGCGCAAAATATCTAATAGTTTGCGCGCCGCGACTGTTAACGACTCGCTTTCGGCGCCAATACCAAAATCGGCATGCGTCGTAATTTGCACTTCAAGGTCTGTTGCAATGAACGATACCCTTTCAGCTTGCTTGCGCACCAAGATATTCGCAAGAATAGGAAGTGTGTGGCGCCGCTCAACAATGCCGGCAACCGTCGATAGCGGTTTAAGTAAAGCGTCACGGGGGGTCTGGACAAGTTGCATGGATTATCCCTTTAAAGTTTGTTCAAGCACATGCAGCGTATGGTTAAAGTCTGCTTGTTTAGCGCGAAGGTCGGTTATCTTTCTGACCGCGTGTAAGACGGTGGTGTGATCGCGACCACCAAAAAGATCGCCAATTTCTGGCAAGCTTTTTTGCGTCAGTTCTTTGGCTAAATACATCGCGACCTGACGCGGCATCGCAATGTTGGCAGGTCGCCGTTTTGAGTACATATCAGCGACCTTCATTTTGTAATAATCCGCTACCGTTTTTTGGATGTTTTCAACGGTGACCTGCCCACTCGAGGCCGACAATAAGTCTTTCAAAGCATCTTTGCAGATGTCAACGTTGGCGACTTCTCGACCATGAAAGCGGGCATACGCCACGACTTTTTTAAGCGCACCCTCAAGCTCTCGTACGTTACTGCGCAAATGTTTTGCAATAAAAAATGCGACGTCTTCGGGCAGCGTGACGCCCTCTTGTTCGGCCTTACGTAACAAAATCGCAACCCGCATCTCTAGCTCGGGCGGCTCGATCGCAACCGTGAGGCCCGAGTCAAACCTCGAGATCAATCGTGTATCAATGCCCGAGAGTTCTTTCGGATAGGTATCGCTTGTAATAATGATTTGCTTGCGCTGCGCCACCATCGCTTCAAACGCGTAGAAGAACTCTTCTTGCGTTCGGTTCTTGCCAGAGAAAAACTGGATATCATCGATCAGCAATAGATCAAGCGAGTGGTAGTACCGCTTAAAGTCATCGAACGCTTTACGTTGATAAGCCTTCACCACGTCAGACACATATTGATCTGCATGAACATACCTGACTCGGGCACCCTTGCCCAAACCTAACAGCGCATTGCCAATGGCGTGGATCAAATGTGTTTTACCAAGACCCACGCCACCGTACAAAAACAACGGGTTGTAAGAGGTGCCTGGATTTTCAGCGACTTGCAATGCGGCCGCTCTTGCGAGCTGGTTTGCTTTACCTGTGACAAAGTTGTCAAAGGTGAGTTCGACATTGAGGCGCGAACGCTCATCTGCCGGTACTGTTGCTGAGTTCGCCGCCGGTACGCCTCTTAACGGACTCGTATTTGCTGTTGTTTGGCCTGAAGCAGAGTAGGGCGTATTGTGCGAGTGGTCACTGTACTCAACTTGCGGAGCTGTCGCTGCGGCGTCATTTGATCCTGCTGTCCCGTCACTGTGATGACGTCCGTTTGCGCTTTGCACTCGGTTGTCTGGCTCTTGGGTTGATAGCTCAAACAAAACATGCACGGGTCTTTTGTACCAAGTTGAAGCAAAGGCTTCGATTTGATGCGCAAAGTTTTTACGCACCCAGTCAAGCTTGAATCGATTTGGCGCAGACAGCCGTAAACACGCCTGCGCTTCATCGAAGGCGAGCGGAATCAGTGGGCGTATCCACGCACTGATTTGCTGGGGAGGAAACTCCTGCTCTAGGTGCAAGACGCAGGACTGCCAAAACTGGTTCATGTGACTCGCTAAGTAAACCCCGATTCTACCCTGTCAGGGCCAAGGTTATCCACAGGCGCGGCGGCAATTTACCCTTAGGTTTCCCCTAACCATTTGACTAAGTTCGGTTTTTTTGATGAAATGGAGGGCTTTCCAGAATTATCCTAAACCTTTTTCGCTCTTTGTTGGGCCATTCATCATGAAACGTACCTACCAGCCTTCCGTTACCCGTCGCAAGCGCACTCACGGCTTTCGCGTGCGTATGAAAACACGCGGTGGACGCGCCGTCATCAATGCCCGTCGTGCCAAAGGCCGTAAGCGTCTGGCTGTTTAATTAGCCAACTCAACTTATCAGCCAACTTTACTGTTGTGGGTAACTCGCCCACTTACGACAACACTGTTCTGATGACTAGCGCCACGTTTCCAACGGCGGCGCGCCTGCACCGCCCCACGGAGTTCTCTGCCGCCCTTTCCGGCCGCAGGGTAGCGCGTGGGGTTTATTTTGTGCTCACTGCTAAAGTCGTTATTTTGTCTGAGCCAGCGGTCACTTCGCCACCCATTGCCCGTTTAGGGTTGATTATGGCAAAGCGCTTTGCTCACCACGCTGCAACGCGCAATGCGCTCAAACGGGTGGTTCGCGAAGCTTTTCGCTCTTGTCGTCTGTCGTTGCCGGCTGCAGATTATGTGGTTCGGTTAAACAAGCGCATTGAGTCCGTAAGCTTAAGTGCGCTGAAACGCGCCGCTCGCCAAGAGGCAGATGCGCATTTTGTGAAGGCCTGTCAATGCTAAAGGCTCTGTTAATTCTCCCAATTCGAGCTTATAAGTATTTCTTAAGCCCTTGGCTTGGCAATAACTGTCGGTTTACGCCAACCTGCTCTAGCTACGCAATCGAAGCCATTCAAAGCTGGGGGGCCTTAAAAGGCTCCAGCTTAACTTTTCGTCGTTTGGGGCGATGCCATCCTTGGTGCACCGGAGGATTTGACCCAGTGCCCACCCATCCAACAGAAATAGTTTCTAAAAACACTGACAGCGGCGCACCTTCACACCGCTGTCATCTAGATTAACGCTAAACTGCGAGCCTTCTCTGGTTTGCTTTTTTATACATTTAGGCACGCATGGACATCCGTCGCACCATTCTGTTGATGATTTTCTCGTTTTCACTGCTCATGCTGTGGAACAACTGGCAAGTTCATCAAGGAAACCCTCCTGTTTTTGGCGCACCGACTCCGACCGCCAAACCCAAGACCGAGGCGTCTGATGCAGCAGCACCGGCAAGCAGTGCCGGCGTGCCCGTGGCGCCGACCGTAACAACAGCGACCACAGGCAGCACTGTTGCCACCGTGCCTGGCCTAAGCCCTGCAGCAAGTATTGCGCCGCAAACCGTTTTATTTAAAACCGATGTGCTGGCACTAACCTTTGACCTACTAGGCGCACAGCTAATTCGTACAGATCTTTTAGCGTTTCCGTCCGTTGACGACCCGTTAAAGCCGTTTACCTTGCTTGAGCGCGCGCCTGGACACACCTACGTAGTGCAAAGCGGATTAACGGGTGCTCCTGCTGGCGTTGCGTTTCCGAATCATCTCGCCCCGTTTGTCTTAGAGACTGATGCACGCGATCTAACGGGCGAAACCTTGGTAATTAAGTTCACTTCTACCTCTGGCGATGTGAAGCTGACAAAAACCTTCACGCTCAAACGTGGTGTCTATGCCGTTGACGTGTCCCACCATATTGAAAACTTATCCGCTCAACCGATTAGCCCATCGATCTACTTGCAAATTACACGCGATGGCTCTGATCCTGCTGGCACGAGCAGCGCGCCTAGTTTCTTAAGTGGCCCAGCAAACTTCGTCGGCGCGGCTATCTATTCCGAGCAAGAGAAGTTTCAAAAAGTAACGTTAACCGAGGTTGAAAAACGTAAGGCAAGCTATGTCAAACAGGCTGACAACGGCTGGTTTGCATTTATTCAACATTACTTTGTTACAGCATGGGTGCCCGTACAAGGCAAGTCACGCACCTACGACATGACAGAGCTCGAAAAAAATCTGTACGCAATACGAAGTATTGAACCTGCCGGAACCGTGGCACCAAACAGCAGTTTGACTATGACGTCCAAATTGTGGGTGGGCCCTCAAGATCAAACCGCCCTTGAGGCGTTGGCGCCCGGCCTAGAGCTTGTCGTTGATTACGGGCTTCTCACCATTATTGCTAAGCCCGTATTTGCTTTAATGACTTGGATATTTTCGTTAATAGGCAACTGGGGCTGGACCATTGTTCTATTAACGGTGTTAATCAAGGCTGCGTTCTATCCACTGTCTGCGGCAAGTTACCGCTCCATGGCAAAAATGAAAATGGTTGCGCCACGATTGCAGGCATTGAAAGAAAAATTTGGTGATGATCGGCAAAAGCTCAACACCGCGATGATGGAAATGTATCGCACTGAAAAAATTAATCCTCTTGGGGGTTGTTTGCCAATTGTGATTCAAATCCCTGTCTTCATTTCACTTTATTATGTTTTAGGCTCAAGTGTTGAACTACGCGGCGCTCCTTGGGTGTTGTGGGTCCATGATCTAGCGGTACGTGATCCCTACTTTATTTTGCCCGCGATCATGATGGTGACCATGTTTGTACAAATGCGTTTAAATCCCACGCCACCCGATCCAGTGCAAGCAAAAGTGATGATGTTTATGCCTCTTGTATTTGGCGGCATGATGTTCTTTTTCCCTTCGGGCCTCGTCTTGTATTGGTGCGTCAATAACATCTTATCGATCGCGCAACAGTGGTACATCACAAATAAGATGGCTACGCTCGCCACGGCGGCGCAACGCTAAGTGCGTGGCAAAATGAGCCCCACGCATCGGCGCCCTATTGTCGCAATTGCCACCGCCCCTGGTAGGGGTGGCATCGGTGTAGTGCGCGTCTCTGGGCCCCATTTGGGGCCCTTTATTTATGCGTTGCTAGGTCGAGTGCTCGAACCCCGTCAAGCAACCTATTGCCGCTTTCCAGATGCCTCCGGTGAAGCTATTGATCAGGGCATTGCGCTATATTTTGTTGGTCCTGCTTCTTACACCGGAGAGGATGTTCTTGAGTTGCAAGGCCACGGTGGGCCCGCAGTTTTACAACAACTATTGAATCGCTGTTTGGCTGTAGGCGCGGCCTTCAATATCAGCATTGCTTCACCCGGCGAATTTACGTTACGGGCGTTTTTAAACGACAAGGTTGATCTCGCTCAAGCAGAAGCGATTGCCGATTTAATCGATGCATCTTCAGAGGCAGCCGCGCGTGCCGCTGCGGTGTCAATGACCGGTTTATTTTCGCGGCGTATTAATACACTCTCTGCTGCGATCGTACAGCTTCGCATGCTAGTTGAGGCCACACTCGATTTTCCTGAAGAAGAAATTGAGTTTCTTGAAAAATATCAAGCACACACAAAGCTTGAGGCTTTACAAAATGTTTTGACTGATATTTTATCGGCTTCGCGTCAAGGGGTGGTGTTACGCGAAGGGTTACATGTCGTTTTAGCTGGCGAACCGAATGTCGGCAAATCAAGTCTGCTGAACGCATTGTCGGGTCAAGAACTTGCCATCGTGACCGACATTGCTGGTACAACGAGAGATAAGGTCAGCCAGGTGATCTCTCTTGAGGGGGTGCCGATCACGATTACCGATACGGCTGGTTTGCGCGATACCGATGACACGATCGAAGCACTCGGTATTGAACGGACTTGGGCAGCTATTGAGCACGCTGACGTAATTTTGCATTTAAGCGCAACCGATACAAACCATTCGACGCTTGATCCAAAAATTCAATTACATCGTTCGATAAAGTCGATTGTGCTTAGAGTGTGCAACAAAATTGATCTCTCGACCGACTCAATGCTTGACGCCAACGACACTTTATTTATTTCGGCAAAAACTGGACAAGGTCTGGATATTTTGCGCGCCAAGCTCCTTGAATTAGCGGGCTGGAACCCAGGACAAGAATCGCCTTGGTTAGCCCGTCAACGCCACGTTGACGCTTTGCTTGCTGCACAAAGTCATCTTGCGCAAGCGAGTGCGTTTGCTTTACAAAAAGATCTTGTTTTAGACCTGTTTGCAGAAGAGCTTCGCTTGGCACATAACCAGCTTGGTTTAATTACAGGGCAGATGACACCCGATGATTTGCTTGGCGAAATCTTTTCGCGCTTTTGTATTGGTAAATAAACACCCCTTCACTCGATTGTCCAACCACCATCGATTGGCAACACAGCGCCTGTAATATCTTTACCAGCATCGCTACATAAAAAAACCGCAAAACTTGCTACCCCCGACATGGCAACAAAGCGGCCCGTCGGATGTCGGCTCGAAATGTAATCATGCTCGGCCTGTTTAATTGTGATGCCCGCCCGTTCTGCATTGTCAGCAATGCGTTCTACGATTGGGGGTGTTGGAACAGTCCCTGGACATAGCGCATTACAAGTAATTCCATCTGATGCCACATCCATTGCCGTACTTCTAGTTAATCCGATCAGCGCAGTTTTTGTCGTAATGTACGCCACACGATTGGGCGTTGCCGTCGTACCATAAACAGAAGAGATATTAATGATTCTGCCCCACTTCTTTTTTTTCATGTTGGGTATTGTCAGGCGTGACGTATGAAACGCCGCAGATAAATTAACCGCAATTGATTCATCCCAACTTGCTGTAGCAAGGGCATCAATGGCCGCTACGTGTCTGATAACAGCGTTATTAACGAGAATATCGACACCACCAAATGTTTCGTGTACCTGAGTGATGAGGCGCTCTATCTCAGATACATTTTTTAAGTTTGCCTGGCTATGCATGACTGAAACACCGTAGGTTGTTTGCAGTCGTTCACTCGCGTTTTGTACCTGTTCTAACGGTTCAAGCCCATGCAATATTATGTTGGCGCTTTGTTGAGCAAACGCCTCTGCAATGGCGTAACCTAACCCAGCGATTGAACCTGTCACTAATGCTGTTTTACCGCGCAACATAATAATCCTTTATTGCGAAAAGCCAATACTGCAACTGTCATGTTGTTTCTACACGTCAAATGTAAATTAGTTACAAAAAAATTAGCTGTGGATAACAAGGGGTAGTCACTTGTGAACAACTTGTGCATGAATTACGAGTAACTCACCCAGCCTGTTTCCGTTAAAAACTTATCCAACTTAGTCCACAAAACGAAACAGAGGTTATTCACAGGACAATAATCGTGTAAGTATATGAAAGTTAATGAATTTATCTAGTTATACTACTTATACACAGGGCTTATTATCCATTAGTCTTTATATATAAAAATAAAGAAAGAAAAGAAATAAGACAACACCGTAGCGACTCAAAACCTATTTTTTTATTAATTTAAATTCGATTGTTTTCTCGTGGTTAAATCAAACCTTCGTTAAACGTTCAATTGCTAAATCAAGGGTCGCCACCTGTTTGGCAAAACAAAAACGAACAAGTTTGTGATTTGATGCGGGGGCATCAGGTGACCGATAAAAAGCCGAAACAGGGATCGCTGTGACGCCATGGGTTTGTGTCAACCAGATGGCAAAATCAGCTTCTGATTGGTCTGAAATATCACTGTAGTCGGCCAGTAGAAAAAAAGTGCCTGGGCTGGGCAGCACAGTAAATCGGGTTGTGTGTAGTCCATTTGTCAGGTAATCACGTTTTGCTTGATAAAAGTCTGGCAAGTTTAGGTAAGTGCTTGGATCTGCGGTGTAGGTCGCCAAGGCGTGTTGAAAAGGTGACGGAACCGTAAAAACCATAAACTGATGGACTTTTCTAAGTTCAGCGGTCATAAGCACTGGAGCACAACAGTAGCCAATCTTCCAGCCCGTTGTATGGGTTGTTTTGCCAAATGATGAGATAACGAAACTTCTTGCGGCTAAAGCTGGTCTGGTAGATAGGCTGACGTGTTCGACGCCATCAAAAATAATGTGCTCGTACACTTCATCAGACAGTAAGAAAATACCGTGTTTTTCTACTATTTTCTCTAGTTCATTAAGGTCAGCTGCGGTGATGACTGCGCCGGTTGGATTATGTGGGAAATTGACGATGAGCAGCTTGGTGTTTTTAGTGATGGCGGCATTAACTAGGGCCCAATCGACGCTGTAAACAAGGTCCGGCCCGCTTGGGGCTCGCATTGCGACACTAATTGGGGTGGCACCGGCGAGCTTAATTGCGGGGATATAGCAGTCGTAGCATGGCTCTAGAACGATTACTTCGTCACCGGCTCCTACGCAAGCCAAGACGCTAGCCATAATGGATTGTGTTGCGCCACTAGTAATCGTGATCTCTGTATCAGGATCGTACCTATGTTTGTAGAGAAGAGCTATTTTTTGACTGATAACTTCGCGTAGCTGCGGGACACCAGCCATTGCGGGGTATTGATTAAAGCCGCGCTCCATTGCCTCAGAAACTAAGCCCAATAGCGTCGGATCTGGGTTGAAGTCAGGGAACCCCTGGCCCAAGTTGATAGAGTGGTACTCGAGTGCCATCTTGCTCATCGTGGTGAAGATGGTGGCGCCAACCTCTGGCAATTTTGAATTTATCTGCATGGTTATTGGTTGCATGTGGGTTAGGCGTAGGTAAAACAGAGATTTGAAATCGAAATGTGGGTAGCGCTGGTTAGGTGGTTGTAACGCGACAGTTCACTCTATACATAAGCTAACAACAGGAAATCCACTGGTTGTACACACCATATTAACAAGTTACACACAGGGTTATTAACAGAAAGGCAGATGGAGAACGAAAATCTGGAGTATTTATCCCGCTTTATACAGTGATATTCAAAGCTTATACCTTAGTTATGCACAGAGTTATGAACTGCACTGTTTCACGTGAAACAATTGGCATTGGTTACACAGAGAAGCGGTGCGCGAGCACCCCCTTCTTTATGGCACCATTCTTTTCTTCAAATACAGTGATTTTCAACGACCCACCATCTACCAAGATGTTTTTATTATTGTTTCACGTGAAACAATGCATCAACTCAAAGCGACAAGTCTATAATCCATCCCCCGAACCTATTAAACTTACCAACAATGAATCACCCTACTGTCTTTGATGTTCTCGTAGTTGGAGGCGGTCACGCTGGGACTGAGGCCGCACTTGCCTCGGCGAGAAGCGGTGCAAAGACTCTTTTGCTTACGCATAATATTGAAACGCTTGGGCAAATGTCGTGTAACCCCTCCATTGGCGGCATCGGCAAGGGTCATTTGGTTAAAGAAATTGATGCGCTTGGTGGTGCAATGGCAATCGCTACGGACGAAGCCGGGATTCAGTTTCGAATATTAAATGCCTCAAAAGGACCTGCCGTACGTGCCACTCGGGCCCAAGCTGACCGAGTGCTATACCGACAAGCCATTCGTACCCGACTCGAAAATCAACCCAATCTTTGGTTATTTCAACAGTCAGTCGACGACTTGATCCTTGAAGGCGATCGTGTCGTGGCTGCAGTAACTCAATCCGGCATCACCTTTCAAACAAAGACTCTCGTACTAACCGCCGGCACTTTTCTAAATGGCTTGATTCATATTGGATTACAAAATTATTCTGCTGGCCGTGCGGGGGATCCATCGGCCTCTTCGCTAGGAGCTCGGTTACAAGAGCTAAAACTGCCGCAAGGCCGTCTAAAGACAGGCACCCCTCCTCGCATCGATGGAAGAACAATTAATTACGCGTTAACTACCGAGCAGCCAGGTGATGTAGATCCCGTGCCGGTATTTTCTTATTTGGGTAGCCAAGCCCTTCATCCAAAACAAGTGCCTTGTTGGGTGACCCATACGAATGCACGAACTCACGACATTATCCGAAGTGGACTTGATCGCTCGCCAATGTATAGCGGCGTCATTGAAGGAGTTGGTCCACGCTACTGCCCATCTATTGAAGATAAGGTTCATCGCTTTGCCGATAAAGACGCACATCAAATTTTTCTCGAGCCCGAGGGCCTAACAACTCACGAGATCTATCCAAATGGGGTATCAACAAGCCTGCCCTTTGATATTCAATTGGCGCTGATCCGCTCAATGAAAGGCCTAGAAAATGCCCATATTGTCCGTCCTGGCTATGCCATCGAATATGACTATTTTGACCCCAGAGAACTAAAAGCAACGCTTGAAACCAAGAGCATTCAAGGATTGTTTTTTGCCGGACAAATCAACGGAACAACAGGCTATGAAGAGGCCGCGGCCCAAGGGTTGATTGCTGGTATTAATGCGGCCCGCGCCGCTAGGCACGAGTGCCCTTTTATCTTGCGACGTGATCAAGCCTACATGGGTGTTTTGATAGACGACCTAATTACTAAAGGCGTCACAGAGCCTTATCGCATGTTTACCTCACGAGCTGAATATCGCTTAAGTTTGCGCGAGGATAATGCGGATTGGCGCTTGACTGAAATGGGACGAGAGTTTGGACTCGTTGATGATCACCGCTGGAACACCTTCATAAAGAAGAGAGACACCGTTGAAAAAGAGGTTGCCCGCCTGCGCTCAACCTGGGTAAATCCGCGCATGTTAGACCCGGCTGTTGCCGCCGCAACGCTCGGAAAAGAAATAGAACGCGAGTACTTACTATCTGATTTATTGAAGCGCCCCAACGTTTCTTATCAAAGCCTCATGAGTCTGCCGTTGTTAAGTGGCTTCGCGTTACCGAGTGGTTTGTTGCCTGGCGATGAGGCCGAGCAAGTACAAGTGCAGATCAAGTACGAGGGCTATATTGCGCGC
>Ga0209135_1000109_pt1 | contig 29058 bp, 29 predicted proteins | sample LauGreSBDMM110SD_4_FD_187570 | JGI IMG/M metagenome (GOLD analysis project Ga0209135, IMG submission 187570) | Freshwater lake microbial communities from Lake Michigan, USA - Su13.BD.MM110.SD (SPAdes) (version 3) | ecosystem: Environmental > Aquatic > Freshwater > Lake | place: Lake Michigan... | reverse complement strand
CCTGGGTAAATGCAGAGTCAAAGAGTGCACGCTGAGATGCTGTTTCAATTGTTGAACCTGATTTGGAACTAACAACAACAATTGTTTTCGCCAAATCAACATTGAGCGCGTGCCTTACATAATCAGGATCAGTTGAATCAAGAATGAAGAGTTTCTTCTTAAAGCTTTGAGCTATAACTTCAGGGCCAAGGGAGGAACCACCCATGCCACACAAAATCACTGTGCTCTTGTCGCGGTGCTTTGCATAGAGCGCATCGAGTGCAGGTAGAAGTTCTCTTGAACTCTCTGGAAGATCTATCCAATTTAATCGCACAGCAGCTTCGACTTGGGCAGCAGCGCCCCAAATTGTTGAGTCCTTATTGGCTAGCCGTGAATGAACTTCTAGAAGGGCCTGATAGCGCGAATCACTGCGATCAATTTTTAAGATTGCATTTCCTGAAAGCTTTATCATCCCTGCTGAGCTGCTTTCACGTTAGCTAATAGTTGATCCCATGCTTGCGCAAACTTCTTCACACCATCTACTTCAAGATCTGTTGTCACAGAATCGAGAGAGATGTTGAGAGCTGAGAGCCCTTTCAGGACCTCCACAGCAGCGGCGTAGTGTGAAGTAATGGTGTTGCCTCGTACTTTTCCATGATCAATCACGGCATCTAAAGTTGATTGCGGCATTGTGTTCACGGTATTTGGTGCAATTAATTCAACAACATAGCGAGTGTCATCATATGAAGGGTCCTTGACACCAGTAGATGCCCAGAGTGGACGTTGCTTGTGTGCGCCGCGAGCAACCTGTGCTTGCCATCTAGGTGAAGAAAACTTCTCTTCAAAGAGTTGATAAGCAAGATGGGCGTTAGCAATGGCGGCTTTTCCTAGTAATGAAGTGGCAGCCTCTGAACCATCCTTTTTAAGCAAAGCATCAATGGATGAATCAATACGGCTAATAAAGAACGAGGCAACGGAATGCACATGTGTTGGATTAGTAGCTGCTTCTATTCCAGAGATGTATGCATCAATTACTGCCCCGTAGCGTTTAACCGAGAAAATCAAAGTGACATTCACACTAATACCTGCGGCGATAAGAGCAGTAATGGCTGGTAGACCTTCAAGAGTTGCAGGGACTTTAATCATTAAGTTTGGTCGGTCAATAATTGACCATAACTCTTTACCTTGAGCGATTGTGGCCTCGGTGTCATGGGCAAGACGAGGGTCAACTTCAATGCTCACCCGGCCATCGACACCTTTAGTGGAAGAGTAGATATCTTTGAAGAGATCACAAGCAGCGCGAACATCATCGGTAGTCAGCTTCTTGACTACATCATCAACGGATGCGGATTTCATCGCTGCTATATCTGCTGCATATTCACCGGCTCCGGCAATGGCTGCACCAAAGATTGAGGGATTAGTTGTAACTCCAACAACGCCAGAGTTTGCGATTCGAGATGGGAGTGAGTGGGCATCACTGCCTGAAATCTTGGCTCTAGATAGATCATCGAGCCAGATGGATGTTCCACCCTTTGCTACATCAGCTACAGACATTTATAAAGCTGCCTTAATCTTGGCAGTTATCGCTTCGACGGAGAACCCAAACTCTTTGAATAAGCGCTTAGCATCAGCTGATGCACCGTAGTGCTCTAGTGAAATAGTGATTCCACCATCGCCAATAAGTCGATGCCAGCCTTGAGCGATTCCCACTTCAATGCTGACCTTTAACTTAATAGAGGCAGGAAGCACTTCATCCTTGTAGCTTTGATCCTGTTCACTAAACCACTCAAGACATGGTGCGCTAACAACGCGGACGGCAATTCCTTCAGTCGCCAATGCGCTTTGCACATCAATGGCAAGGGAAACTTCTGAGCCAGTTGCAATCAAAATTGCTTTTGGATTAGGGACATCTTTAAGAATGTATGCACCTTTGGCAGTTCCAGTAGCAGGTGCGCACTGGCTACGATCTAAAACAGGAAGGTTTTGGCGGGATAAAAGGATTCCTGCAGCACGTCCACGAGTAAGAATCTTCTTCCAGCTCTCAGCAACTTCATTGGCATCACCAGGACGGATGACATCCAGACCTGGAATTGCACGCAAAGCTGCAAAATGTTCAATCGGCTGGTGCGTTGGTCCATCTTCGCCCACGCCAATTGAATCATGTGTCCAAACAAATGTTGCTGGGATATTCATTAGCGCTGCGAGGCGAACTGCGGGGCGCATGTAATCGCTAAAGACTGCAAAGGTTCCACCAAATGAGCGAGTTAATCCATGGAGTGCAATTCCATTGAGAATTGACCCCATTGCATGTTCGCGAATTCCAAAGTGAATAATTCGACCATATGGATGAGCGCCTTTCATGGCACTGGATGAAGGTAAGAATGAACCGCCACCGTCGATACTGGTGTTATTTGATCCCGCTAAATCTGAAGAACCACCCCAGAACTCGGGCAGATGTTTTGCAATCGCATTAATAACTTGTCCAGATGCTGCGCGAGTAGCAACTTCTTTGCCCGGAGCAAATGTAGGAATGTCTGCATCCCAGCCAGCAGGCAAGGCTTTCGTGCGCAAGCGTGCCAAAAGTTTTGCTTGTTCTGGATTAGTTGTTTGCCATATTGCAAACTTTGCATCCCATTCTTTGCGCACTTTAGCTGCACGATCTTTTACTAATCGGGCATGTGCTAAAACATCTGCTGGCATTGCAAAGCTTTCTTCTGGATTTAAACCTAGAGCTACCTTGGTGGCAGCAACTTCCTCATCGCCAAGTGCAGAGCCATGAGAACTGGCTGTTCCTTGGGCTTTAGGTGCTGGCCAGGCAATAACTGACTTCAAGCGAATGAGAGATGGTTTTGTAGTTTCTTTCTTGGCAGCAATCATGGCTGCATCTAGGGCTGCGATATCAACGCTTCCGTTAGCAGAAGCTGCAACATCAATTACATGCCAGCCATATGCTCGATAGCGGGCAGAGACATCTTCAGTGAAAGCATTATGTGTATCGCCCTCAATCGAAATTCGATTGTCATCATAAATAACATTTAATGCACCGAGCTCTTGTGTTCCAGCTAGAGAAGATGCTTCTGCGCTTACGCCTTCTTGCAAATCACCATCAGAACAAATAACCCAGATACTGTGATCAAAAACTGAAGTTCCTGCGGGTGCGCCAGGATCAAATAATCCGCGCTCATAGCGAGCAGCCATGGCCATACCAACTGCAGTTGCAACACCTTGGCCTAGGGGACCGGTGGTCATTTCTACGCCGGCAGTGTGACCAAACTCTGGGTGGCCTGGAGTCAGCGATCCCCAAGTGCGAAACTCTTGAAGATCTTTCAACTCAAGCCCGTAACCGCTCAAGAAAAGTTGAGTGTAGAGAGTCAGTGATGAGTGACCACAAGAGAGAATAAAACGATCACGACCAACCCATTGTGGGTCTGAAGGATCATGAATTAAATGGCGCTGGAAGAGCGTGTAAGCAACTGGGGCCAGGGACATTGCCGTACCTGGGTGACCGTTGCCGACTTTCTGAACTGCATCTGCAGCGAGTGCACGAGAATAAGCAACTACGCGATCATCCATCTCTGACCAACCAGACATTGAGCTCATAGTGCCAACTCCTTTGCCTTAAATTGCACGGATAGCCAAATTCGCCATGCTGTAATCCAAACTAAGGTGGAACCTAAGATGTGAAGTCCAACCAATAGCTCAGGTACCCCAAGGAAGTATTGAACATAGCCAAGCACTCCTTGAGCAAGTGAAATGCCAAAAAAAATACGGAGACGTATTTTTGTAAGCTCTGTGATCTCTTTGCGCCTGTAAAAAATTATTGAAAATAGAATGAGAATATAAACAGAGAGAGAATGGATGCGTGTAACTTCTGGGATTTCAAGATCCAGGCGGGGTACATCGCTATCTCCAGCATGAGGACCAACTGCTGTAACAATTGTCCCTAAGACAATAACAAGAGCGGTCCACATTACGTGTATCTTGGAATAGCTGCTTAACCGACCGCTGACTTGTGTTCTTACTGCAGGACTTTTACGTCGTGAGTGAAGAGAAGTGGCTGCTGCAATCAAAATTATCGATAGCAAGAAATGGGCAGCAACGGTGATTGGATTGAGATCCGTAAGAACTGTGATTCCGCCAAGAATTCCTTGACCAAATATTCCTAGGAATTGTCCTGCGGCAAGTGGGCGAAGATCTTTTCTTCCTGAACGCAGTACAGCGATCAAAGTTGCTAAGGCAAAAATAACTAGAACAAAAGTAAGTAAGCGGTTACCGAATTCAATCCATGAGTGAAATACGCCTTCGACTTGGTTCTCAACTGGAAAATATGAACCAGGCGTGCATTCAGGCCAGGTAGGGCAACCAAGGCCTGAGCCTGTTAATCGGACCGCACCCCCGGTTACAACGATCGCTGCTTGGGAGATGAGTAGGGCCAAGGTCAGCGGGGTGAGTGCCCGAGCTGCTCTTTGGGATGCCATGGCCCAACCCTATGGCCACCGAGCGCTCAGGCGGGCCGAGTGGCCGAAGGTGTCGAATTACGACACAATAGTGTTGTGAAAATGAGCGGCCAAGCAAGCCCAGTTCCAGGTGATGATCTTCGCACCCGGGACTTAGTGGCGCGTTCCATCTTAGAAAATGGCCCATCAACTGCTGCAGTTCTAGGACAGCGCTTAGGTCTGACTCCGGCTGGCATTCGTCGCCATCTAGATTTGCTAGTTGCAGATGGAGTTTTGCAGGCACGCGAACCACACTCTGCGATTAATCGTGGAAGAGGTAGACCTTCAAAAGTATTTGTCATGAGTGATAAAGGCCGTGAGCAATTTGAGCACTCTTATGATGACTTAGCGGTAGCTGCTTTGAAGTTTATGTCAGCACAATCTGGTGAGCATTTAGTTTCAGGTTTCGCGCAATTGCGCGCTGACGATATCGAAAGAAAAGCTTCGGTTGTGCTGGCAAAAAAGAGTAATAAGACTGAAGCCCTTGCCCAATTTCTCACGGATCAAGGCTATGCAGCAAGTGTTGCTCAAAAGCCTATGGGTGAAGAACTCTGCCAACATCATTGTCCGATAGCCCACGTTGCTTCTAAATTTCCCCAATTATGTGAGGCTGAAACTGAGGCACTCTCACGTCTTCTAGGTACTCACGTTCAACGACTTGCAACAATTGCACACGGTGATGGTGTGTGCACAACTTTTATACCCACAACTACAACAAAGCGAAAGGTACGTGCATGACAATCGCACATCCAGAACTCGAAGGCATCGGCAACTACGAATACGGTTGGTCAGATAAAAGTGATGCAGGCACAAACGCTAAACGCGGCCTGAATGAGGATGTCGTGCGCGACATCTCCGCTAAGAAATCTGAACCACAGTGGATGCTAGACCTTCGCCTTAAGGGCCTTGCACTCTTTGAGAAGAAGCCAATGCCTAACTGGGGTTCTGACCTTTCTGGAATCTTCTTTGACACGATCAAATACTTTGTGCGTTCAACAGAAAAGCAGGCTGCAACGTGGGATGACCTGCCAGATGAAATTAAGAACACCTACGATCGCTTAGGTATCCCTGAAGCTGAAAAGCAGCGCCTAGTTTCTGGTGTCGCCGCTCAATACGAGTCAGAGGTTGTTTATCACTCAATCCGTGAGGATCTAGAGAAGCAAGGCGTTATTTTCCTTGATACAGATAGCGCTCTCAAGCAACACCCAGAGTTATTTAAGGAGTACTTCGGAACAGTTATTCCAGTGGGAGATAACAAGTTCGCAGCTCTTAATACATCTGTGTGGTCTGGTGGTTCATTTATCTATGTTCCAAAGGGCGTTCACGTTGATATTCCTTTGCAGGCTTACTTCCGTATCAACACTGAGAACATGGGCCAGTTCGAGCGCACATTAATCATTGCGGATGAGGATTCATACATTCACTATGTTGAAGGGTGTACTGCGCCTATCTATAAGTCTGATTCACTTCACTCAGCCGTTGTTGAGATTATTGTAAAAAAAGGCGCACGCGTTCGCTACACAACTATTCAAAACTGGTCTAACAACGTTTATAACCTGGTTACAAAGCGCGCAACATGTGCTGAAGGTGCAACCATGGAGTGGGTCGATGGAAACATCGGTTCAAAGGTAACTATGAAGTACCCAGCAATTTTCTTGATGGGACCACATGCCAAAGGTGAAACTCTTTCGCTAGCTTTTGCTGGAGAAGGACAACACCAAGATTCTGGCGCCAAGATGGTTCACGCTGCCCCATACACATCATCTTCTGTGATCTCTAAGTCAGTTGCACGAAATGGTGGACGTACTTCTTACCGTGGACTTGTTCAAGTTCAAGAGGGTGCACATCACTCAAAGAGCACAGTCAAGTGCGATGCACTTCTTGTTGACACAATTTCTCGTTCTGACACATACCCATATGTTGATATCCGTGAAGATGATGTCTCTATGGGCCATGAGGCAACTGTTTCTAAAATCTCTGATGATCAGCTTTTCTACTTGATGTCTCGTGGACTAACTGAAGATGAAGCTATGGCAATGATTGTTCGTGGATTTATTGAGCCTATTGCGCGTGAACTACCAATGGAATACGCCTTAGAGCTCAATCGCCTCATTGAACTTCAAATGGAAGGCGCAGTTGGTTAATGTCTGTTTTAGCTACTAATTACTTAACCCCAACTGGGCGCGAGGAAGCTTGGCGTTTCACACCGCTCAAGCGCTTGCGTGGTTTGCACGATGGCTCTGCCGTTGTTGCTGACCGTAGCTCCCTAGTTGCAAAAGCTGGATTACCTAAGGGTGCTAGCTTTAAACGTGAATCATTAACACCTCTTGCTGTTAGTGATGATGTCATCATTGAGCGCATCCGTGGAGAAGTTTCTGATGTTTCGCATTTAGCTATAGAGGCAAATGCAGAAATTAAGGAACCAATCTTTCTTACTCGCTCAGCTGGTGCCTTAGATTCAGCCGAACTTTCCAGAGTGCGTATTTCACTTGGTACCCACGCAGTAGCAACAGTCATCGTTGAAAATGTTGGCGATACATTGCTGGCTGAGGACCTTGAGATCGCTCTAGCTCCAGGATCATCACTGACCTTTGTCTCTCTGCAAGAGTTTGATTCAAAGAGTGTTTACACAGCCCGCCACCACGCTGTGGTGGATAAGGATGCAACTTTCAAGTCAATCACAGTAACCGTTGGGGGAGATGTAGTTCGTATCTTGCCAACAGTGGAATTCACAGCACCTGGATCTTCAGCCGAACTTCTAGGTGTCTACTTTGCAACAACTGGACAGTTTTTTGAACACCGGATGCATGTTGATCATGCTGTTCCAAATGCAAAGTCTCGAGTGAACTTCAAAGGTGCACTTGCTGGCAGAGATGCACACACTGTGTGGATTGGTGATGTTTTGATTCGCGCAGTGGCGGAAGGTACTGATACATACGAGCTCAACCGTAATCTTTTGCTCACAGATGGTGCACGTGCAGACTCTGTTCCTAATCTTGAAATCGAAACTGGCGAGATTGTTGGCGCAGGCCATGCAAGTACCACAGGTCGCTTTGATGATGAGCAGTTGTTCTATTTGATGTCACGTGGAATCACTCTAGAAAATGCCCGTCGACTTGTTGTTCGCGGATTCTTTAATGAAATCATTACTGAAATCGGAAATGAAGAAGTACAAGAGCGCCTGATGGAACGCATCGATGGTGAACTTGAAAGAGCTGGTGCCTAAATGTCTGATTTAACCTTGGATCAATTAGAAGTCGGCAAGCCGGTCAAGATTGAAAAAGAAGGCAAAACAATCTGTGTCGCAAGAGTTGGCGAAGAAGTATTTGCCGTTGACGACACCTGCTCTCACTCTGAGGCATCTCTTTCAGAAGGTGAAGTTACAGATTACAAAATTGAATGCTGGCTCCATGGTGCTGAATTCGATCTACGTACCGGTGAGGCTTTGACCTTGCCGGCAAATATCAGTCTTGAAACATATGCCGTAAAAATCGACGGAAATTCCGTCACGGTTGAGATTTAGTACACGAGTAGAAGAGAGAAAATAATGAGCGTTCTAGAAATCCGCGGACTACAGGTCTCAGTTAATACAGAAAACGGTAGCGTTGAAATTCTCAAGGGTGTTGACCTAACGATTAAGTCTGGTGAGACACATGCAATCATGGGTCCTAACGGCTCTGGTAAATCAACTCTTGCATACTCAATCGCTGGCCACCCTAAGTACGCAATCACTGGTGGTTCTGTGACACTAGATGGCGCTGATGTTTTGGATATGACAGTTGATGAGCGCGCTAAGGCGGGTTTGTTCTTAGCGATGCAGTATCCAGTTGAAGTTCCTGGTGTTTCAGTTTCCAACTTCTTGCGCACAGCAGCAACTGCGCTTCGTGGTGAGGCTCCAAAGCTTCGTACATGGGTCGCAGAAGTAAAGGGAGCAATGGAAGCGCTTAACATGGATCCAGCATTTGCTACGCGCAATGTCAACGAAGGATTCTCTGGCGGAGAAAAGAAGCGCCATGAAATTATGCAACTCGAACTCCTTAAGCCAAAGATGGCAATTTTAGATGAAACAGATTCAGGTCTAGATGTAGATGCACTGCGTATTGTTTCTGAAGGTGTCAATCGTGCCAAGGCTAACAATGATCTAGGTGTTCTCTTGATTACCCACTACACACGTATCTTGAAGTACATCAAGCCTGACTTCGTTCACGTTTTTGCTAATGGCAAAATTGTTGAAGAAGGTGGACCGGATCTAGCCGACAAGCTAGAAGCCAATGGCTACGCAGATTATGTGAGCAAGTAAGGAATAAATGAGTTTTTCTGTCGCCGAGATACGTAAAGATTTTCCAATCTTTGAACGTACTATTCGCGATGGCAAAAGGCTGGTTTACCTAGATAGCGGTGCTACCTCCCAGAAACCTTGGTCAGTCATTAATGCCGAGAGTGATTTCTACTCCAAGCACAATGCTGCCGTGCATCGCGGTGCTCATCAGTTAGCTGAAGAAGCAACCGATGCCTATGAGGGCGCGCGGGCAATAGTTGCGAAGTTCCTGGGAGCAAAAGATAGTGAGATTATCTTTACGAAAAATGCTACTGAGTCAATTAACGCAGTCGCATACGCCATGGGTAATGCCGCGCCGGGTAACCGCTTTGCTTTAACTTCATCAGACTCCATAGTTGTAACAGAGATGGAACACCACGCAAATCTCATTCCATGGCAGGAGTTGGCTAGACGGACCGGGGCTCAACTTAAGTGGTTCAAGGTTGGTCAAGACTCCAGGCTAGATCTTTCAAATATTGATCAGGTTATTACTGCCAATACTAAAGTTGTTGCCATAACTCACCAGTCAAATGTCTTGGGAACTATTATCCCACTAGATGCAATTGTGAAGCGCGCACATGAAGTTGGCGCGGTTGTTGTTCTAGATGCCTGTCAATCTGTTCCACACATGAGTGTGAACGTCGTTGAGTTAGATATCGACTTTTTGGCGTTTTCTGGGCACAAGGCAGTTGGTCCAACGGGTGTTGGAGTTTTATGGGGAAAAGCCGAACTTCTCGAGGACCTACCTCCTTTCCTGACTGGTGGATCTATGGTGACCGCTGTAACTATGGAAAGCGCCACGTGGGCCGCTGCTCCACAAAGATTTGAAGCTGGCGTTCCTAACATGGCCCAAGCTGTTGGGTTAGGTGCTGCACTCAATTACCTTTCTAATATTGGAATGGATGCAATTGCCGAGCACGAGCGTTCATTAACTGGATATGCGTTAGAGAAATTATTAGCAATTCCGGGATTGCGAATTGTTGGTCCTGAAGAAAATCTTGATCGTGGGGCGGCTTTATCTTTTACTCTTAAAGATATTCACCCGCATGATGTTGGCCAGTATGTTGATAGTCAGGGAATTGCTGTGCGTACGGGCCATCACTGTGCTTGGCCATTAACAAAGATTATGAATGTCCCTGCAACTACCCGAGCATCTTTCTACCTTTATAACGATGAACATGATGTCGATGATTTGGTAGAAGCACTGCTGGGCGCTCAAAAGTACTTTGGAAAATTCTGATGGAGTTAGATTCCCTTTATCAAGAGGTGATTCTGGATCACTATAAGAATCCTCAACACAAGGGCTTGCGCGGTGATTTTTCAGCCCAGGTCCACCATGTCAATCCAAGTTGTGGTGATGAGATAACTCTCAATCTGAAAGTCTCTGGTGACAAAATCTCAGCAATCTCATGGGATGGCCAAGGTTGTTCAATCTCTCAAGCTAGTGTCTCGATGCTCAGTGATTTGCTTACGGGGAAATCATTTCCCCAAGCTGAGGTCATTGTAAAGTCATTTTCAGAGTTGATGGCCAGTAAGGGCACAGCAGCTGGAGATCCTGAAGTACTAGAGGATGCGGTGGTATTTGCCGGAGTTTCGAAGTTTCCAGGTCGTGTAAAGTGTGCACTGCTTGGTTGGATGGCTTTTAAAGATGCAGCAATTCAGTCACAGGGAGAGAGCAAATGACAACGAGTGTTGAAGATGTAACCGAAGCAATGAAGGATGTTGTCGACCCGGAATTGGGAATCAACGTTGTTGATTTGGGTTTGATTTATGATGTGATGGTTGATGAAGCCAACATTGCTATTTTGAATATGACGCTCACTTCAGCTGCATGTCCACTCCAAGATGTGATTGAGGATCAAACCCGTTCAGCGTTAGCGGGCATGACTACAGATGTGAAAATCAACTGGGTTTGGATGCCACCCTGGGGCCCCGACAAGATTTCTGATGATGGAAGAGATCAGCTTCGCGCTCTCGGTTTTACTGTCTGAGGTATAACTCAATAAGGTAGTCACATGTCAATGCATGCGGCTTGGATGACCCACAGATCGATGACTGCAGACCCATCGGTCAAGCAGCAAAAATTGAAGGCCGGCACCGTAAAGCGCATCTTCACATTTGCAAAACCCTATCGACTCAGTATCTGGATCTTTCTTTTCACGGTTGTTATTGATGCTGCCTTAATTGTTGCCACGCCTTTGCTCCTGCGAGATCTCATCGACAAAGGCGTCATCCCTAAAGATGGTGCGTTAGTTACTCGCTTAGCAGTTTTAGTTGGCTTAATTGCAATCGCAGATGCTGCCATGAGCATGCTGGGACGGTACTTCTCTTCCCGTATTGGTGAAGGCCTTATTTATGATCTTCGATCACTTGTGTTTGGTCATGTTCAGAGACAATCAATTGCATTCTTCACTCGCACACAAACTGGCGCACTGATTTCTAGAATCAACTCAGATGTCATGGGCGCTCAGCAGGCTTTTACAGCCACTCTCTCAGGCCTTGTGAGCAATGTAGTGAGCTTGGTTCTAGTTGGTGTGACCATGATGATTCTGTCGTGGCAGATCACGATTTTTTCACTTCTGCTCTTACCTGCATTTCTCATTCCAACTAAGTGGGTTGGTCGAAAGCTACAAGAGCTAACCCGTGATTCCTTCAATACCAATGCCCAGATGTCTAGCACTATGACCGAGCGCTTCAATGTTTCCGGGGCAATGCTTGTCGCACTCTATGGAGAGCCAGATAGAGAGCGTGAATACTTTAGATCTAGAGCGCGCAGGGTTGCCGATATTGGAATCAAAATGGCAATGCTTAACCGCCTATTCTTTATTGCCCTCACCAGCGTTGCAGCAATCGCTACGGCCTTCGCCTATGGAATTGGTGGCCACTTAGCTATCAATGGGGGAGTAACAGTTGGAACCTTGCTGGCTATTACTGCCTTGTTGGCAAGACTTTATGGTCCGCTTACTGCACTATCGAATGTTCGCATTGATGTGATGACATCACTCGTTTCTTTTGAGCGCGTTTTTGAAGTGCTCGATTTAGAGCCGATGGTTAAAAATCGTGAGAATGCAATTGATTTGAAACCTTCACATCCAAAGATTGAGTTTAAGGATGTGAGTTTTTCATATCCTCGTGCTGAGGAGATTTCACTTGCCTCCCTTGAATCAGCTGCTAAGCCTGAAACAATTCAAAGCGGTGAAGTACTTCGTGGTCTTTCATTCACAGCAGCCCCGGGGACATTAACTGCATTGGTAGGACCATCAGGTGCAGGCAAGACAACTATTAGTGCGCTGTTGCCACGGCTTTATGACGTGACAACAGGTGCTATTGAGATCGATGGACATGACATCCGTGATCTGACCCTTGAATCTTTACGTGGTGCAATCGGTGTTGTTATGCAGGACGCGCACCTTTTCCACGAAACTATCGCCGAGAACTTACGTTATGCCAAAAACGATGCAACAGAGGATGAGATGCGCATTGCCTGTGAATCAGCACAAATTTGGGATTTGATTAAGTCCCTGCCTAATGGGTTGGACACAATGGTGGGCGAGCGTGGTCATCGTTTATCTGGAGGAGAAAAGCAGAGACTTGCCATTGCCAGATTGCTGCTTAAATCACCGGCAGTTGTGATTTTGGATGAGGCAACTGCGCACTTGGATTCAGAGAATGAGGCCTTAGTGCAGGCCGCCTTGCAAAGTGCGCTCAAGGGTCGCACCAGCATTGTTATTGCACATCGTCTGAGCACTGTGCGGGACGCAGATCAGATTCTTGTATTAGAAAAAGGCCAAATAGTTGAGCGCGGAAAACACGATGAACTTGTAGCTCGTGGTGGCTTATATGCCGATCTTTATAACCGTCAGGACTTAACGGGTGCGGCGAATTAGTATTCGCCCGTAAATTACTAATCCGGCAAAGAAGAGCCACTGCAAGGCATATGCCATGTGCGGACCATCGCTGAGTTCGGGAAGTTGGGCAGCAGATTTTGGCGTAAGTGAGCTTTCGGATCCACTTAAAAGATCGATGTAGTAATTCTGAGTGTCCAATTGAGATTGAGCATCTAGCTTTGAGATTAATCCATCGCCATTTGCGGGTAATGCAAAAAATGAACCACGGGGAAGTGATGAATCTAAACGCAATCTTCCTGTGATTGAAACTTCATTTGTTGGTGGGGGAGTAATAGTTGGTGCAATTGCGGCAGTGGCTGCAGCTTTAACCCAACCACGATCCACCCAGAATCTTTCACTGTTGGGGGTTGTGAACAAGGTGAGAACTTCAAAGCCATAGAAGCCCTCGCTATAGCGGTTTTTCAAAAGTATTTGCTGTGTGGCATCAAAAACACCCTGCGTTGTTACAGTCTGCCACTCAGCGGCAAGAGGTGAATCTTTGACAGAGTCCAAAGCAACTGGAGCAAGTGCGATGTGTTTTAAGATGATTGCGTTACGCGCATGTCTATCAACACCGCGCTGATACTGCCATTGGGCGGCTATACAGCAAAGAACAATAAGAGCTAGAGCTATGAGTGATTTAAGTATTGCATATGGTTCGCGAACTTTTGCCATGATTAATCAAGTGATAAAGGTTTGTCTTCGATAATCTGATTTTTGCGAGTAATAGTTTCACGCCCAGCATTTGCAATCACTACAGCAAAATATGGCAATCCGACGGCACCAGCCAGAGCAAACCAGCGGTATGGACTAGGCAAAATTACGGTCAAGACAAAACATGCAGTTCTCACCATCATTGAAATGAAATACCTTTTTTGACGAGCGGCTTGATCTTGGGTCAGGGCTAAAGGTGCATCAGTTATCTCGAAAACTTTCTTGTTCTTAGCCATGTATCAAGAGTAGTGCTCGGCGCACGGAAGCGCTTCTTTTGAATACCTAGCGGTAACCAGTAAGTTTTGGCTATGAGTTCAGTGGCCTTGGTAACAGGTGGAAATCGCGGCATAGGTTTGGCAGTTGCGCAGTCACTGGCTGCGGCTGGCCATGATGTTGTCATCACCTATCGCAGCGGAACACCACCTGTTGGTTTCAAGTCCGTCATTATGGATGTGACTAGCACCGAGAGTGTTGATAAGGCTTTCGATGAGATTGAATCAGCGTGGGGAATCCCAGAGATCATTGTGGCTAATGCAGGCATAACAAAAGATGGTCTTGTTATGCGAATGAGCGATGAGGATTTTGAATCTGTTATTGATGCCAATCTTACTGGCGCATTTCGTGTGGCACGTCGTGCAACTAAGGGGCTACTGAAATTAAAAAAGGGACGGTTGATATTTATTGGTTCGGTTGTTGGAGCTTTGGGCTCTGCCGGACAGGTTAACTATTCATCTTCTAAATCAGGTTTAGTTGGTATGGCTAGATCTTTTGCCCGTGAAATCGGAAGCCGCGGAATTACAGCAAATGTTGTTGCCCCAGGATTTGTCGAAACAGATATGACCGCAACGCTGGATGAAAAGCGCCGCAATGAGATTGCTGCGTCTATTCCATTGGGTCGTTTCTGCTCAGCACAAGAGATCGCAGATGTTGTCACCTTTATTGCATCACCACAAGCAAGCTATATATCTGGTGCATTGATTCCAGTTGATGGCGGATTAGGAATGGGTCACTAATATGGGTTTGCTTGATGGCAAGAAGATTCTTGTAACAGGAGTGCTCACAGATAGTTCAATTGCTTTTCATATTGCACGCCTTGCGCAAGAGCAAGGTGCTCAGGTAGTTCTCTCTTCCTATGGACGAGTTCTTTCCTTAACAACTCGCATCGCTGGTCGCTTGCCGCAACCTGCCCCCATTATTGAATTAGATGTTACGAACGAGGCAGATTTAGCCGCTCTTGAAACTAGAGTGCGCGCGCATTTTCCAGAAGGTCTAGATGGCGTGGTTCATTCAATTGGCTTTGCTCCTGAGGCAGCGTTGGGCGGTAATTTCCTCAACACGTCTTGGGAAGATGTTTCAACTGCCATGCATGTCTCTGCATACTCACTTAAATCTCTCACGATGGCGGCTCGCCCTTTATTTAATGGTGGTGGATCTGTTGTGGGACTTGATTTTGACGCCAGCGTTGCTTGGCCCAAATATGACTGGATGGGAGTTGCGAAGGCTGCACTGGAATCAACTTCTCGTTATTTAGCACGCGATTTAGGTGCTGAAAATATTCGCATTAATTTAGTTGCCGCAGGTCCTATCCGCACCATGGCTGCAAAATCTATTCCTGGTTTTGATGAGTTTGAAAAAGTTTGGAATGAACGAGCACCAATGGCTTGGGATGTGAATGATCCGGTTCCTGCAGCCCAAGCTGTTGTTGCGCTACTTTCTGATTGGTTTCCAAAGACCACAGCCGAGATCATCCATGTTGATGGTGGCCTGCATGCCATGGGTGCTTAAGCCTGCCTTAGGGGCCAATTTCACCTTTTAGCCCCCAGCGGGTAATCTTTGCTCCAGACCAGTGGCCTAATAATCACTGCAAGAGGAGTTACCGCTCCCACCTTCTTCGCCACTAGTGCGAGCTGGTTTGTCGGATGAGAGATTCACTTCTCTTTTTCCTTGCGGTTTTCTCATGCAGCGCTGTTAGACCAAAGCGTTAAACGAAGCCGAAGGAGCACAAATCACAACTGACCCGCGCATTAATGATCGTATTCGCACACCCGAAATTCGTCTTATCGGTTACACCGGTGAACAAGTAGGGGTCGTAGATATCGATACCGCGTTAAAGATGGCTGATGAAGTTGGTCTCGATTTAGTTGAGATTGCACCAGAAGCCAATCCACCCGTTTGCAAGATTATGGACTTCGGAAAGTACAAGTACGAAGTTGCACAGAAGGCACGGGAAGCGCGACAGAACCAGACCCACATTGTGGTGAAGGAAGTGCGTTTAACACCAAAGATCGAAACTCATGATTACGAAACCAAACGTAATCAAGTTGAGAAATTTCTCAAGGGTGGCGACAAGGTGAAGGTGACGATGAAGTTCCGCGGCCGCGAACAAACGCGACCTGAGATGGGCTACAAGCTATTGCAGCGTCTTGCAGAAGATGTCGCAGAGTTTGCTTTTGTTGAGTTCGCCCCTAAGCAAGAGGGACGAAATATGACAATGGTGTTAGGTCCAACAAAGAAGAAGACAGAAGCAGTAGCTGAAGCAAAAGCAGCGCGCAAGGCAAAGGCCGATGCCGCAGCAAAGACAACGGATGGAGCGTAAGAAATGCCAAAGATGAAAACACATAGTGGTGCGAAGAAGACTTTCCGCATCACAGGTACTGGAAAGGTTATGCACGAGCGCGCTGGAAAGCGCCACTTACTCGAGCACAAATCTTCACGAGTCACCCGCCGTCTCTCAACTGAGAAGTCAGCAAAGCCAACCGTCACAATGACAGCCAAGCGCATGCTTGGTTTGAAGTAAGGAACGTGAATTAAATGAGAGTAAAACGCGGAGTTCACGCTGCTAAGAAGCGTCGTACAACATTAGAACGTGCCAGTGGTTATCGCGGACAGCGCTCCCGTCTTTTCACAAAGGCGAAGGAGCAAGTTACGCACTCTATGGTCTATGCATTCAACGACCGTAAAGATAAGAAGGGCGATTTCCGTCGTCTATGGATTCAGCGCATTAACGCTGGATGCCGTGAACACGGTCTTACATACAACCGCTTCATCCAAGGCCTTAAGGCTGCTGGAGTGGAAGTAGATCGTCGTGTTCTTTCAGACCTTGCAACAAATGATCCAGCTACATTCAAGACACTTGTTGATGTTGCTCGCAAGAGCCTCGTATCTGCTTAATAGATCCCAATGATTGAGAGCCTTAACTCGCCACACATCGCGCGAGTTAAGGCTCTAATTGGTTCTAGGGGCACGAAAGAGCGTAAATCATCTAGTCACTTTGTTGCAGAAGGATTGCAATGTGCCAGAGAAGCTTTAGCGGCAAGTAATGGCCCTCGCATTGAAACTCTGTACTTAACGCCGTCAGGCCGAACTAAAGTAGAACAGATTGCAGACCTAACATCATTGAACATCGTTGAAGTAAGCGATGAAGTCATGAAGGCCATGTCAGAGACGATTACCCCGCAAGGAATTCTCGCCGTTTGCTCGATTCCAACAAGCTCCCTTGACTCAATTGTTTTAAATGGCACACGCAAATTTGTTTATCTCTCAGAGATTCAAGATCCGGGTAACGCGGGAACGATCATTCGATCTGCCGATGCCTTTGGTATTGATGCCGTGATTACTTCACCGGGCAGTGTTGATCTTTACTCACCAAAGGTTGTCCGTAGTACTGCGGGTTCACTCTGGCACACACCAGTTTTTGAAAACATTGAATTGGCATCCGTTCTTGCTTTGGGTGTTCAAGCCTTCACTCTGGCTGCAGAGGCCTCGAAATCATTGAAGGAGCTAAAGATCACGAAAGATTGTGTGGCGATATTTGGCAATGAGGCTAGGGGATTATCAACGGCCCAAGCCACATCTTCTATTGAACAAGTCAAAATCTCGATGCCCGGTAACGCCGAAAGCCTTAATCTCTCAGCGGCGGCAACCATTGTTATGTATCACCTAGCAAATATCCCATCTTCCTAAACTCTCACAGGATAGAGTTGGCTCTATGCGCCAAGAAGATGTCTCACAATGGGTTAAAGATGCCCAAAGCGCCTTCAACGCCGCAAGTGATTTGGACTCTCTTAAAGCTGCTCGTTTAGCCCACACAGGCGATAAGGCGCCTATCTCTCTTGCTTCACGAGGACTCGGTTCTTTATCCCCAGATGAAAAAGCTAGCTTTGGAAAAATCATTGGAGATGCAAAAGCTGCAATAGCAACGGCTCTAGCTAAGGCCACAGAGAAGCTTGAGGCCGAGCGAGATAAGAAAGTTTTGCTAGAAGAAGTAGTTGATATTACTTTGCCCGTTAATCGCAGACATCGCGGGGGATTGCATCCGATTTCAATTATTAAGAACGAAGTATCTGATTTCTTCATAGAACAGGGTTATGCAGTTGCTGAAGGTCCAGAGTTGGAGTCTGGTTGGTTGAACTTTGATGCACTCAATATTCCTGCAGATCATCCAGCACGAACGATGCAAGACACATTCTTTGTTGAGCCGGTGGAATCCGGGATGGTTTTACGTACTCATACATCACCTGTCCAGATTCGCACCATGTTGACGCAAACACCTCCAATCTATGTCATCTGTCCAGGACGCACATTTAGAGCAGATGAACTTGATGCAACACACAGCCCAGTTTTCCATCAGGTTGAAGGTTTAGTAGTCGATAAGGGAATCACGATGGCACATCTGAAGGGCACACTCGATAACTTTGCCCGTCATATGTTTGGTCCAGATGTGACTACCAGGCTTCGACCTTCATTTTTTCCTTTTACCGAGCCAAGTGCTGAAGTAGATGTTTTCTTTAACAATCGCTGGATTGAATGGGGCGGTTGCGGAATGGTCAATCCAAAGGTGCTGCAAAGCTGTGGGATAGATACAGATGTCTATAGTGGTTTTGCGTTTGGAATGGGATTAGAGCGCACATTGATGGTGCGACATGGCATCAATGATATGCATGACATCGTTGAGGGTGACTTGCGTTTTACTCGCCAATTTGGGGTGGGCCTCTAATGCGCGCACCCTTATCGTGGATCAAAGAGTTTGTTGATATTCCGGCAAAGATCAGTGCAGATGAGATCTCTGATGGCCTTATTAGAGTTGGCTTTGAAGTAGAGGAGATTATCTACCAGGGCTCTGATTTAACCGGTCCACTTAAATTTGCCAAAGTTCTTTCCATTGAAGAGTTAACTGAACACAAAAAGCCAATTCGATATGTGGGCTTGGATTGTGGCGAGAAGGAAGTTCGTTACGTTATCTGTGGTGCTACAAACTTTGCTGTGGGGGACATGATTGTTGCAGCTCTTCCAAGTGCGGTGCTTCCCGGTAATTTTGCAATTGGTGCACGTGAGACTTATGGCAAAACATCAAATGGAATGATTTGTTCTGCGCGTGAGCTAGGCATAAGCGATGAGCACGCAGGCATTATGGTTTTCTCAGAGGCAGATGCAAAAATTGGTGCAGATGCAATTGAGGGCATGCAGATCAATGATGTGATTTTTGATGTGGCAGTTAACCCTGATCGCGGATATGCCTTGAGTATTCGAGGCATAGCCCGTGAGGTCGCAGGCTCACTTGGTCTTGCGTTCACAGATCCTGTTGAGGCACTTCGTTCATTGAAGTTTGAAGAAACAGGAAACGGAGTGAGCGCAAAGATTGAGGATAAATCATCTGCCTCAGTTTTCTACCTGCGCACTATGTCGCACTTTGATCCTACAGCCACAACACCGCTATGGATGCGCCGTCGTATCGAGAAGATGGGAATGCGCCCTATTTCATTAGTTGTGGATATTACGAACTATGTCATGTTGGAACTTGGACAACCATTACATGCTTTCGATAAATCTAAGATCAAGGGTGGTTTAACAATCAAGCGTGCTGGTAAGGCACAAAAATTTGTCACATTAGATGGGCAAGAGCGCACGTTGGATCCAGATGATCTGATGGTCTGTGATGACGATCAACCATTAGCCCTTGCAGGAACTATGGGTGGGCTTTCATCAGAGATCACACAAACCACAACAGATATAGCGCTAGAAGCTGTTCGCTTTGATCCAGTATGTATTGCGAAGAATTCACGCAGACACAAGCTTTCATCGGAGGCTTCACGACGTTTAGAGCGAAGCGTCGATCCATCGTTGGCAGAATTTGCATCAGCGCGATTTGTTCAACTATTAACGTCTCATAGTTCAGCTGTTCACGTTGCAACAGTGTTTGCAGGAGAGCCTGTTTATTCCCCTGTTGTGAAGATTGACCCAACCTCTATCTCTAAGATTCTGGGCTTTGAGGTTCCAAACGGTGAAGTCGCCCGCATCCTGCGACTTGTTGGTTGTGACGTGGATGAGAAGAGCTGGGCTATTGATCCACCGTCATGGCGCGCAGATCTATTGGGAGTTGCTGATTTTACTGAAGAAGTAGCACGCATGATTGGTTACGACAAGATTCCATCGATTTTGCCGCCTCGTCCATTACACGCATCGCTTACACCAACACAAAAGCGTCGTAGAGCAGTTGCCACGATGTTGGCTAGCCGCGGATTAGCAGAAGTTCAAACCTTCCCATTTACTAATCAAGAGACAATTGATGCAATGGGTTTTGTTGGAGAGCGCGCGGCTACCTATGCAATTGCAAATCCAATGTCAGAAGAGTTCCCATTGATGCGAGTCCATTTAGTTCCTGGATTAATTGAAGTTGCTCAGCGCAATATCAGCCGCGGCGCTAAGGACTTTGCAATCTTTGAAATGGGTTCTATCTTCCGTAGTCCGCAGAAATTGGTACCAGCGATTTCTCCAGATTTGACCAAGCGCCCGGCTCAAAAGGTGATTGAAGAGATTTTTACATCTGTACCACCACAGGCATATCACGTGGCTGGCTTGTTGGTAGGCAAAGTGGAGAATGAAAACTGGCAAGGTAAAGCACGTGCTTACACTTGGCATGATGCAATTGAATATGCCCAAGATATTCTTGCTCTGTGTAATCTTGAATGGAGTATCAAGCGCTCAGACTTTGCGCCTTGGCACCCAGGTCGCTGTGCTGAATTAATTGTTGATGGTAAAGCTGTTGCACATGCAGGCGAACTTCATCCACGAATTATCGCAAAATATGGATTGCCAGAGCGAAGCGTTGCATTTGCCGTTGGTTTAAGCGCTCTACCGGATTCCACGTTGGTTCGACCAACGAGAGTGGGAACAATGCCGGCGGCGCTTCAAGATGTGGCGTTGATTGTGGATGAAAAGGTGACTGCTGCTGAGGTGCAAGCGGCGCTGACTCAAGGAGCTGGAGATCTACTTGAATCCATTTCACTCTTTGATCGCTACGACAAGATCGGCGATGGCAAGATCTCGCTGGCTTTCACTCTGGTCTTTCGTGCACCTGATCGCACCCTGACTGGCGATGAAGTATCGGCGATGCGTGAGGCAGCTACAGCGGTGGCAGCCAAGAAGTGTGGGGCTGTAGTCCGCACCGCATAAATATGCATACATTTGCATAAATATCGACCTCATTATATCCTTACTCCATGAAAACAGCGGTCATCGGTGCAAGTGGCTATGCCGGGGGGGAGCTCCTTCGGTTGTTAGCAGTCCATCCTCATTTTCAGGTTACTGCCATTAGCGCTCACTCAAATGCTGGTGAACTTGTTACATCAGTGCATCCACACTTGACCACCCACACAGGTGAGAAGTTCCTAGCTGTTTCAGAGATAGATTTTTCAGATATCGAATTAGTTTTCATAGCCTTGCCACACGGGGAGTCTGCATCGCTGATCAAAAAGATTCCAGCAACTGCCAAGATTGTTGATTTAGGTGCCGATTACAGATTAGAAGATTCTGCGCAATGGGAGAAATATTACGGCGGAGCACATGCCGGTGCTTGGGTTTATGGACTACCCGAATTATCAGCCGGTCAACGTGCTGCTATCGCTAAAGAGAGCAGGGTTGCTAACCCGGGCTGCTATGCAACTGCCATCACATTGGGTATCGCGCCAGCAGTTAATCATGTTGATGTGAGTGATGTTGTCGTTGTTGCTGCGTCTGGCACGACAGGTGCTGGAAGAAGCGCCAAAATCAACTTAATTGCAAGTGAAGTTATGGGTTCATTGACTTCATATAAGTTCGGGGGAGTACACCAGCACACACCCGAAATTGAGCAAGCGGTCTCTGCGATTGCACAAAAGGAAGTGAAAATTTCTTTCACACCTATTCTGGCACCTATGCCTCGTGGCATCCTTGCAACAATTACGGCAAAGATGACGAAGCCTTTGAGTTTTCAGGCAGCTCATGATCTTTTTTCAAAGCACTTTGCTAACGAATACTTCGTGGATGTTCTGCCAATCGGGCAAATGCCTAAGACAGGTTCTGTTACTGGTTCTAACAAAGTGCAAATACAGGTTGCCGTTGATGAGCACACTGACCGACTAGTCATAAGCGTTGCACTGGATAATTTAGGTAAAGGTGCGGCAAGCCAAGCGATTCAAAATGCAAACATCATTACCGGTTTTCATGAAGGTTCTGGTCTATCAACGGATGGTTTAGGCGCATGAAGTTACCCCAGGGTTTTGTTGGCGCAGCATGTGTTGCAGGGCTCAAAAGCACTGGGGCTTTGGATTTAACCTTAATTTCAAATACAGGGCCCTCCTTCTTTGGTACTGCGGTCTTTACATCAAACAAAGTAGTTGCAGCCCCGGTTATCTGGAGTCGCCAAGTAGTTAAAGGCCAAGAAGTTCGCGCTGTTGTTCTCAATTCCGGTGGCGCAAATGCTTGCACAGGGCCTCAAGGCTTTGCCGACACACATAAGACAGCCGAGAAGGTCGGAGAGCTGCTCAATGTTTCTTCAGGCGAAGTAGTTGTCTGCTCAACTGGGCTCATCGGAGAGTTACTTCCGATGGAGAAGATCATCACAGGATTAGAAAAAATTGCACCTGTTTTGCATACGGATTCGCTGCAGGAGTGCGCGCAGGCAATTATGACTACGGATTCTGTACCAAAGATTGCACAAGCCACCTTAGGTAATGTGCAGGTAGCGGGAATAGCTAAAGGAGCTGGGATGCTTGCACCGGCATTAGCAACGATGCTTTCAGTGGTTATGACAGATGCCCTAGTAAGTCAGAATGCTTCTGCAATATTTTCAAAGGTAACAGATCGGACCTATAACCGTATTGATTCAGATGGCTGTACCTCAACAAATGACACAGTTCTCTTCATGGCATCGGGTGCTTCTGGACAGTCGCTATCGGATGAAGAGTTAGAAGGTTTGCTGATGAATGTGTGCGGATCTTTATCCTCTCAACTTATTGAAGATGCTGAAGGATCGACTAAGTCTGTGGCGATCACAGTCAATAACGCAACGAGTGAGAGCGACGCGGTTGAAGTGGCTAGAGCATGTGCTCGAAACAATTTACTCAAGGCTGCCATATTTGGCGGAGATCCTAACTGGGGAAGAGTGTTGGCTGCAGTCGGAACAGCAGATGCTCATATGGATCCGTTGACGATTGATGTGAGCTTGAATGGCATTCAAGTCTGCACAAATAGTGCACCAGATGCCGACAAAAGCGCTGTGGACTTTAGTAATCGTTTAGTCGAAATAGTCATCGACCTTAAGGTCGGCAAATCAAGTGCGACGGTTATGACCAATGATCTCTCACATGATTATGTCCATGAGAATTCAGCGTATTCAACATGATCGTCGTTAAATTTGGTGGACATGCGATGAAGGATGAAAACGGAGCCTTTGCTCAAGCAATAGCTGCTGCACAGGCCACAGGAGAATCTGTCGTTGTTGTTCATGGCGGGGGACCACAAATTGATGCTGCGCTTAAAGCCAAAGGAGTTGAGAGTTCTTTTGTTGGAGGCTTTCGTTATACAACTCCAGGGGTTTTCGTGGTCGTCGAAAATGTTTTGGCTAATGAGGTTGGACCAAAGGTTGCTCAGGCTTTGATGCAAGGAGGCATAAAAGCTCAAGCGATTTCTGGCCGAACACTTCCAACGCTTATTGCAAAAAAGAAATCAGCGTTAGTTGACGGATCTGCTGTCGATTTAGGTCAGGTGGGAGATGTCGTTCGGGTGGATACGTCAGAACTTCTAGCGCTTGTTGCTAAGGGAATAGTTCCTGTTGTCGCACCGATTAGTAGTGATGAGAGCAATGGTGGATTGAATGTGAATGCAGACTTAGCGGCAGCAGCTATTGCTGGGGCGCTAGATGCCTCCGCGTTAATCATCATGACTGATGTGGCTGGTATCTATCGCAATTGGCCAGATGAGTCATCTCTGATCAATGCAATTAATGCTCAGGAACTGGATGAGATCAAGGGCAGCTTTGCCCAGGGCATGGCACCAAAGGTTCAGGCAGCGTTAGAGGCAATTAAAGGTGGTGCTAAAGCTGTTCGTATTATCGATGGAACAGATCCTCATAGTTTTGCAGATGCATTACTGAGTAAAGGTGGAACGTTGGTGGTGGCATGAAAAACGCGGACTTGATCAAGCAGTGGAAGAGTACGACGCAAAACAACTACGGGGTGCCAACCCTTGCCTTAGTTAAAGGCAAAGGAATTGTTGTTACAGATGCCGATGGAAAGCAGTATTTGGATTTCCTTGGTGGGATAGCAACCAGCATTCTGGGACATGCACATCCAGCCATAGTCAAAGCTGTCAGCAAGCAAATTGCTCAGTTAAGTCACGTGAGTAATTTTTATGCCCATCCCAATGCTGTGGCACTTGCGTCTAAATTAGTTGAAATGACTGGCGATAAAAGCGCACGGGTTTTCTTCTGCCAATCAGGTGCTGAAGCAAATGAAGCAGCACTCAAACTTTCGCGCCGCACTGGGCGAAATCGAATCATTGCAGCGCAAGGCGCTTTTCATGGAAGAACAATGGGTGCACTTTCACTCACGGGTCAACCTGCAAAGCGTGAGCCATTCTTACCGCTAGTTAAAGGTGTGAAGCATGTTGCTTACGGTGACATTGAAGCTATGCGCAGAGCTATTTCAAAAAAGACAGCAATGGTTATCTTGGAGCCCATCATGGGTGAAGCGGGCGTAATTATTCCACCAGCTGATTACTTAGTGCAGGTGAGGAAACTCTGCGATAAATATGGCGCGCTACTTGTTATTGACGCAGTGCAAACAGGAATGGGTCGCACCGGAGATTGGTTTGGGCATGAGTACTCAGGTATCAAACCTGATGTGATTACTTTGGCTAAAGGCCTAGGTGGTGGATTGCCATTAGGTGCCATGATCGCATTAGGCAAAGCAGCAACACTGTTTGAAGCCGGTGATCACGGAACGACTTTTGGTGGCAATCCAGTAACAACTGCGGCTGGGCTTGCTGCAATCGCAGTGATTGAGAAGGAGAAGTTAATTGAGAAGGCTGTTCTCCATCATGAGTACCTACTGGCTGAGTTGGCGTTGATAAAGGGTGTGAAAGAAGTGCGGGGCGCAGGATTGCTTGTTGGAATTGAATTTGATAGCCCTCACGCGAAGGACTTTGCAGCCAACATGGCTAAGGCTGGGGTTCTAGTAAATGCAGCCAATGAATCAACGATTCGTATTGCACCTGCGTTGATTGTGACACAGGCCCAGTTGACTAAATTTGTTTCAATCTTTAGAAAGGTAATCAGCGATGGCAAGTAATGCAACCAATGTGTCTGCGCGTAGAGCAAAGGCGATTGCACTGATCCAGTCTGGGGTTATTCACTCGCAATCAGATTTAGTTGCTGCACTCAAGAAAAACGGCTATCGCGTCACCCAAGCAACAGCGAGTAGAGATTTAGAAGAAATTGGGGCAGTTCGGGGACGCGGTAGAGATGGCGAATCCATGTATCAGATCAGAGAATCATCCGATGATGCTTTGACTCGAATTAATCCAGTTCCATCGAAGTTAATTCTCTCTGTTGATCACAGTGCGAATTTGGCGGTTATTCACACGCCGCCGGGAGCTGCGCAGTTTGTTGCTAGTTCTCTTGACCACGCCAATCTCACAGGTGTTATTGGCACCATTGCAGGCGACGACACGATTATCCTTGTGTCCAAGAAAGCAACAGGTGGGGCGCAATTAGCGAAAGAATTACTCGCTTACGCAGCAACTAAGAATGGGAGAAAGTAAATGGCGCTCTGGGGTGCACGTTTTAGTGGTGACCCGGCCGATGCTGTCTTTGCACTCTCTCGTAGTGCCCACTTTGATTGGCGTTTAGCGCCATATGACATTCGCTCCTCTCTAGCCCATTTATCTGTTTTGGAATCCAGCAAGTTAGTAACTAAGGATGATGCAGCTGCAATACGCACAGCCCTTAAGGAGTTAGCTAGTGAGGTAGCCAAGGGCTCTTTTGTCGCAGATGCTACCGATGAAGATGTTCATAGCGCTCTAGAGCGTGGATTAACGGCAAAGCTGGGCCTAGTCGGGGGAGCACTTCGCGCTGGCAGATCTCGCAACGATCAGGTGACTACCGATCTTCGTCTTTTTGCAATTGATCACATGCTCGAAGTTGCGGCTTTGATAACTGATTTAAATTCGGCAATTTTGAAAAAGGCCAGCGAATATGTCAATGACAGCGCTCCGGGCTTTACTCATATTCAACATGCTCAGCCAGTTTCATTTGGCCATGAGTTGGCAAAGCATGCCCATGCATTTACCAGAGATTTAGATCGCATCAATGATTGGTTCAAGCGCACATCAGTGAGCTCTCTTGGGGCGGGTGCTCTGGCAGGTTCTTCACTTCCATTAGATCCAGCGCGCACCGCAAAAGAACTTGGTTTTGATTCTAGTTTTGCTAACAGCATAGATGCTGTCAGTGATCGTGACTATGTCGCAGAGGCCTTATTCATCTGCGCAACAGTTGGATTACATCTCTCACGCATTGGTGAAGAGTGGACTCTGTGGGCATCAACTGAGTTTGCTTGGGCAAAAGTGGCCGATGAATATTCCACAGGTTCATCAATAATGCCTCAGAAGAAGAATCCAGATATGGCAGAGCTTGCACGAGGTAAATCAGGACGTTTGATTGGCAACCTTGTCTCAGTGATGACCATGCTTAAGGGATTGCCTTTCGCATATAACCGCGATCTGCAAGAAGATAAAGAACCACTCTTTGACAGCATCGATACTTTGTTATTGGTCCTGCCTGCAATAACAGGCATGGTTGCAACCACATCTTTTGATCGCGAGAAAATGGCAGCATCGGCTCCAACTGGGTTTTCTTTAGCTACAGAGATCGCTGATTACTTGGTTCGAAAGAATGTTCCATTTGCATCTGCCCATGAATGTGCAGGTATGTGTGTTTCTTTATGTGAGAAGAGTTCTCGTCAGTTACATGAGCTAAGTGATGAAGAGTTCACATCGATTCATCCAGCTCTGGATGGGGGAGTGCGCGCGGTACTCACTGTCGCTGGTGCCTTGAGTTCTAGAACTACTGCAGGCGGAACTGCGCCAGCGCTAGTTACCGAACAGATTAAATTGGCAACGCTAGAAAATCTGACGCAATCTAAGAAAATAGCCGCCAAAGCCGCGGCCTTTTCAGAGATGATGGGGGCATGAACCTTCTAGAAGATCTACGTTGGCGCGGGCTTTTAGCCCAGTCCACTGATGAGTCCGCTCTGCTTGAATCACTGAAAAAACCCATTACTTTGTATGTGGGCTTTGATCCGACAGCGCCCTCACTTCACGTTGGTAATTTAGTAGTTCTACTTGTTCTACGTCGCTTTCAATTAGCTGGCCACACACCAATCGCATTAGTCGGTGGAGCCACCGGATTAGTAGGAGATCCCAGCGGAAAGAATGAAGAGCGCACACTCAATAGCACTGAAATTGTTGAAGGCTGGGTTAACAGAATTCGCACACAAGTCTCTTCTTTTCTGGATTTTAGCGAAGCCAAGAACAAGGCCATTGTTGTGAATAACCTTGATTGGACATCACCCTTAAGTGCAATTGAATTTCTACGTGATATTGGCAAGCACTTTAGTGTGAATCAGATGCTCTCGAAGGATTCCGTATCTGCAAGGCTAGAAGGTGGCGGAATTTCGTACACTGAATTTTCTTACCAAGTTTTGCAGTCCTATGATTTCCTAGAACTCTTTCGCCGCAACAACTGCACCTTGCAGTTAGGTGGTTCAGATCAGTGGGGCAATATCGTTGCTGGCTTAGATTTGATTCGACGCGTAGAAGCGGGAAGTGGGCATGCGCTAACCGTGCCACTTTTGACTAAAGCTGATGGAACTAAGTTTGGGAAAACAGCTGGGGGATCGGTCTGGCTAGATCCTGCGATGACCTCTCCGTATGCTTTCTTCCAGTACTGGTTAAACACCGATGATAAAGATGTCATCAATTTCCTTAAGGTCTTTTCTTTCAAATCTCATGAAGAGATTACTGCATTGGAAACTGCACACGAGGAAAACCCTGGTTTGCGTGAGGCACATCGAGCGCTAGCCCGCGAACTAACTGCACTTGTGCACTCACAAGTAACAACTGATCGTGTTGAGGCTGCAGCAAAGGCTCTTTTTGGTCAAGGAGATCTGACAGAGCTTGATGAAGAGACGTTGGCGGGCGCACTTGCAGAATTGCCTCGCACTACTGTTTCGAAAAATGTGCCAATTCCAACCTGGGTGGATCTTTTAGCAGCAACTGGAGTGGTTGATTCAAAATCAGCTGCCCGCCGCATTGTTAAAGAGGGTGGCGCATATCTCAACAATGAAAAGATCTCAGGAGAGGATTTTGCACCTGCAAAATCTGACTTTTTATGCGGTAAATATGCGGTTTTGCGAAAAGGCAAGCGAGATTTAGCTGCTGTGGAGCTCATCTAAGAAAACCCCTTTTTAGCCCTCAAACGCTAGCGGGCTTGCGTTTTTCGGCGTGTCAAAAGCTCTAAAAAAGGAGCGAAACCGCCGATTTGACCCCCCTGCCCGAGGGGGTTATAGTTTCCCTCTTGCTGTGAAACGGACGATTGAGGCCGAACAGCATTGACTCCCCAATCTAGAGCTCGCAAGGGCGCGGTTTGACCGTGCTCGCGTGTATGCACTAGGTTTGGCGGTCTGCCCTGAAAAATAGGAGAAATCCTAGGACTCAGTGCGCATCCGTACCTTGAGAACTCAACAGCGTGCTAATAAGTCAATGCCAATATGTGGCTCTATTTGTCATGCTTTTAATAGCAAAAAACCAGTGTTTTACACTGCTTTGATAGATATCCACGGCAAATAAATACTTCAATGAGGTATGACCGTTAAAAGTTATACCCGTTGATTTCCTTTGGTAATAAGACAAAATAAACGTTAGTTTGTTTGTCTGTACGCCAGATAAAACTTTCTATGGAGAGTTTGATCCTGGCTCAGGACGAACGCTGGCGGCGTGCTTTACACATGCAAGTCGAGCGATGAGATCCCTTCGGGGAAGGATTAGCGGCGAACGGGTGAGGAACACGTGAGGAATCTGCCTTCAACACTGGGATAACTCCGGGAAACCGGGGCTAATACCGGATACGAGACCTGCAGGCATCTGCGGGTCTGGAAAGTTTTTCGGTTGAAGATGACCTCGCGGCCTATCAGCTTGTTGGTGAGGTAATGGCTCACCAAGGCGACGACGGGTAGCCGGCCTGAGAGGGCGACCGGCCACACTGGGACTGAGACACGGCCCAGACTCCTACGGGAGGCAGCAGTGGGGAATATTGGGCAATGGAGGAAACTCTGACCCAGCGACGCCGCGT
>Ga0209135_1000105_pt1 | contig 29557 bp, 20 predicted proteins | sample LauGreSBDMM110SD_4_FD_187570 | JGI IMG/M metagenome (GOLD analysis project Ga0209135, IMG submission 187570) | Freshwater lake microbial communities from Lake Michigan, USA - Su13.BD.MM110.SD (SPAdes) (version 3) | ecosystem: Environmental > Aquatic > Freshwater > Lake | place: Lake Michigan... | reverse complement strand
CACACTGCCTGCGCCGTCGGTGCCTATAGCCAAAGGCCCCAAGCCCGCGCTCACCGCAGCAGAGGCCCCGCCCGATGAACCGCCAGGCGTGTGATCGGTGTTCCATGGGTTGCGGCTGATGCCCGTCAGTAGCGAATTGGTTTCGCCCTTGCAGCCAAATTCGGGCGTGGTGGTTTTGCCCAACAGCACCGCGCCAGCTTGGCGCAAGCGGGCGGCGACAGGCGCGTCCACCTCCCAAGGCAGATCGGGGTTGACGGTTTTGCTGCCGCGCAAAGTTGGCCAGCCTTGGGTGAGGATCAGGTCTTTGATGGACACCGGCACGCCATCCAAGGGCAAGACGGGGCTGCCACTGTGGCGGTGTGCTTGCCAACGGGCTTCGCTTTGGCGGGCGCTGGCCGTGGCAGCGGCTTCATCCACCCAGCAAAAGGCGTTGAGCAAGGGGTTTAAGCGCTCAATGCGTTGCAACACCGCTTGCGTGGCTTGCACGGGGGAGGCCTCGCCGCTGCGAAACAGACTCAGCAACTGGGTGGCGGTGCATTGGGTCAGGTCATGGGTCATGCCGGCTTCTCCAGTTAAGCGCTGCGGCGGGTGAGCGGGCTGAGTTTGCGCCAAGGCAAATCAGCCGGGTCAGCCGCCATGGGGCCGCTGGCCTTGGCCACCAACACATGGCTGGCGATAGGCGCGAAGTCGGCACGGAAATGGTTGGAGCTTTTCAGCACGATAAGTTTCATCGCCTCGGGCGTGATGCCTACGGTGCGCAGCATTTCACGGTCAAACAGTTGGGCTTTGCCGCTGACCACCGCCACCAGCACGCCGTCGATATCCAAACACACGCTGGCACCGAGTTGGCTGGTCATGCCGCGCATCATCGGCCCCTTAAGCACACAGCGACCCTCGCTGATGGCCAGCACTTTTGCCCGCGCCGCCAACGGCGAGTCACTCATGCCCGCATAGGTGGGCACCGACATGCCGAGCACCACATCAATGTCTGCGCCCACACCTGCGGCGCAGGCCATGGCCGCCACTTCGGGGTGGTACATCAATCCCAAAGCCACGGCTTGCGGAAAGCGTTTGCCAGCACTTTGCTGCAACAACGCATGCAGCATGCCGGTGGTGTTGCTGTCACCGCCCGCCCCTGGGTTGTCTTGGGTATCGGCGATCAGCACGGGGCGCTGGTGCTCTGCAGCCAAAGCCAAAGCCTGTGTCACTGCTTCACGGGCGTCTACAAAATCCATGCGCCACTGCGCGGGGGCACAGGCCAAGCTGTTGAAAGCATCGGCCGCGGCTTGCGCTTGGGCGCTGTCTTCAGCATAGGCCCACATCACCGGCCCGCACTCTTCAAAATCGGCGGCGGGAAAGCCCATGCAAAAACTCAGCACTGCGGCATGCGCGCTGTCGATGTCTGCCATGGCGGCGTAAATGTCTTTGGCCGGTTGCAGCCAAGTGGACTGGGCATTGAGCGAAATCAAATACGGCAAACGATGTACTGCCAAGGCCTGACGTCGACCCAGGCGTAAACGCTTTTGCAACAACTCGGCAGCGCGCTCTCCGGTGTCGGCCATGTCGATATGTGGGTAGGTGCGGTAGGCCACCAAGGCATCAGCTTTGAGCAACATGCGCTGCGTGACATTGGCATGCAAGTCAAGGCTCGCCACAATGGGTAGGTGCTCACCCACCATGGCACGAACGCGTGACAACAACTCGCCCTCGGCATCGTCGGCATGTTCTGCTACCGCTGCGCCGTGCAAGTCGATGTAGACAGCATCTATGCCTTGGGTCAGCGCCTCTTGCAAATCTTGCAAGATGTCGCCGGCGATGCGCTCAAAAGCATCTTGCGTCACAAACGACGAAGGGCTGGCCCCCGCCCACACCGAGGGCCACAGCTGCCAACCCAAGCGCTTGGCCGCGTCAATGAAGCCCCCCACCGGAATGTTCACCCCAGTGAACTGGGCTTGCATGGCTTGGCCGCGGATGTAAGCAGGAAACGCGTCGCCTCGGTTGAACGCGGCCCAGTCTGCCAAGCTGGGCGCAAAGGTATTGGTCTCGTGCTGAAAGCCCGCGATGAAAACCTGGGTCATGCAGCCGCCCCAGGCGCGCTCGCCATCAAAGCTTGGGTATAGGCGTGTTGGGGTTGCGCATACAACATGGCGGTGTCGCCTCGCTCGACGATTTCACCTTGGTGCATGACAATGACGCTGTCGCACAATTGCGCCGCCACCCGTAAATCATGGGTGATGAATAACAAACCCAAGCCATACTGCTGCTGCACTTGCCGCAACAGTTGCAAGATTTGCGCTTGCACCGACACATCCAGCGCACTCACCGCTTCATCGGCCACCAAGACCTGCGGTCGGCAGGCCAAAGCGCGGGCAATCGCGATGCGCTGGCGTTGCCCGCCACTGAACTGGCGCGGGTAGCGCGTCATGGCCTGCACCGGCAGTTGCACTTGCAGCAAAAGTTGTTCGGCCAAGGCTATGGCCTCGGCACGGGACATGCCAAAGTTGCGCGCGCCTTCGATCAAAGACTCGCCCACCGTCATGCGCGGGTTCAGCGATCTGTTGGGGTCTTGAAACACCACTTGCACACGGTGGCGCAGGGGACGTAACCCAGCTTCTGGCAAGGTGGCAATTTCGTCGTCGCCCCAAAAAATATCGCCGCTGCTGGGGTCGACCAAGCGCAACACACAACGCGCCAGTGTGGACTTGCCCGAACCCGATTCACCCACAATGCCCACCGTCTCGCCGGCTCGCAAGCTCAAGCTGGCGTCATGCAAAGCGCGTGTGGATACAGCTTGCCCCCAGGCACTGTCATAGGTTTTGCCCAAGCTCACAGCACGCAACAAAGGCGGCGTGTCAGCAATCTGGCGTGCAGGCGGCGGCGTCATGCTGGGCACCGCCGCCAACAAATCGCGGGTATAGGCTTGCTGAGGAGCATGCAGCACTTGCTCGCGGCTGCCCAACTCCACCGCCTCGCCTCGGTGCATCACCAGCACTTGGTCGGCGATATCAGCCACCACGCCCATGTCATGGGTGATGAACAACACCGCGCTGCCGGTTTCTTGCTGCAAAGTTTGAATGAGTTGCAAGATGTCTTTTTGGGTGGTGACGTCGAGTGCGGTGGTGGGCTCGTCACAAATCAAAAGCGCAGGCTTCATGACCATGGCCATGGCAATGACGATGCGCTGTCGTTGCCCGCCGCTTAATTGGTGCGGGTAGCTGTGCCACATGCGCTCAGGCTCGGGCAGTCGCACCTGCGCCAGCATGTGCAATACCGCTGCGCGGCGTTGGCTGGCGGAGTCGCGGGTGTGGGTACGCAGCAGCTCATCGATTTGCTCGCCGCAGCGCATCACCGGGTTGAGCGCGGTCATCGGTTCTTGAAACACCATACCCATGGCGCGAGCGCGCAAGCTGCGCAAACGCGCTTGGCTGGCGTCCAGCAAGGACTCGCCTTGCAACTTCAGACTGCCGCCCGCCACTTTCAACTCAGCATCCAGCAGTCCCATGATGGTGGTGGCCAGCACCGATTTGCCCGAACCCGACTCGCCGACCACGCACAAGGTTTGCCCCGCGTGCAGTTGCAAACTGATGTTGTGCAAAGCCATGGGGCGGTCCGCGCCGGTAGGCAGTGCCACGCTCAATTTGTCGATATGCAAAACCAGCTCAGCCATCAACCCACCCGCTTGGCAAATTTAGGGTCCAGCACATCGCGTAAACCATCGCCCAACAAATTGATGGCCAACACCGTGGGCACCAAGAACAGGGCGGGGAACAGCACATTGCCCGGCTGCTGGCTGAACTGCACCCGACCCTCGGCCATGATGTTGCCCCATGTAGGTACATCGGGGGGGAGGCCCAGACCCAAGAAACTCAAAATCGCTTCGGTCAACACCGCAGACGCGGCCACAAACGTGCCTTGCACCAACAAAGGTGCCATGGCATTGGGCAAGATATGTCGCCACAAAATGACCGCGGTAGGCGTGGCCAAAGCACGGGCGGCTTCCACATAGGGTTCTTCGCGCAGGGTCAGCACCAAGGAACGCACCAAGCGGGTGACACGCGGCACTTCGGGTATGGCAATTGCAATCACCACGGTTGCCACATTCGCACCCATTGCCGCCACCAAAGCGATGGCCAACAGCACCGCGGGTATGGCCATCAAACCATCCATGAAGCGCATGAGCAGCATGTCTACGCTGCGAAAATAGCCGGCCAACATGCCGCACAACCCACCCAAACCCAGCGCCAACACAGCGGTGGCAATCCCCACCACCAAAGAGACACGGCTGCCATACAGCACGCGGCTGTACATATCGCGGCCAAAGTTATCCGTGCCCAGCCAAAAGGTGTGGGCCACCACCTGACCATCCGGCAACGCAAATTCAGCCGCAAGACCCGCGGCTTTGTTGATGTGGTTGGCATCCATGGCGGCGGGGTCGACGGTGCCCAGCCAAGGCGAGAAAAGTGCCACCATCACCATGAAGGCCAACACCGCCACGCCAAAGCGCACCGAGCCGTGGTCCCACAAGCGGCGTTGCAGCGTGGCCATCAGTGGCGAATCCTCGGGTCTAAAAAAACATAGCTCACATCGACCAGCAAATTGATGAACACATAGCTGAAGGAGAAAAACAGCACCAGCCCTTGAATGACGGGAAAGTCGCGGTTGAGCACCGCGTCCACAGTCAGCGAACCCAAGCCCGGAATCGCGTAAACGGTTTCTGTGACCACCACCCCGCCGATGAGCAAAGCCACGCCAATGCCAATCACCGTCACGATGGGTACCGCCGCGTTCGCCAAGGCATGGCGCAACAGCACCGCCATCTCGCCAATGCCTTTGGCGCGTGCGGTGCGGATGTAGTCTTCGCTCAAAGCTTCAGATACGCTGGCGCGGGTCATGCGCGCAATCAAGGCGATATAGATGGTGCCCAAGGTCAGCCACGGCAAGATGAGTTGGCGCAACCAGTCCCACACGCTGCCCGCTTGCGCCCCGAACAAGGGCTTATAGCCTTGCACCGGCAACCATTGCAATTGAATTGCAAACACATAAATCAAGCCATAGGCAATGACAAACACCGGCACTGAAAAACCCGCCACCGAAAACGCCGACAAAGCACGGTCTAGCCAGCCGCCCATGCGCCAAGCCGCCAAGGTGCCCAGCGGCACCGCCACGCACACCGCCAACAAAGCCGTGCCTATGGCCAGCGACAAACTGGGCTCCATGCGCTGGGCAATGAGCTCAAGCACCGGCTTGCCCAAATAATAGGAATAACCCAAATCGCCTTGCACCACCTTGCCCAGCCAAATGCCGTATTGACTGATGAGGTTGCCGTCCAGCCCCAACTGGCTGCGGATTTGGGCGATGTCCTCGCTGGTGGCGTTGTTGCCGGCAATCACCGCAGCTGGGTCGCCGGGAGCCAATCGCAGGATGAGAAACACCACCACCGAGACCACCCACAACACGGGCAGCACCGCCAGCAAACGACGCAGCAAAAATGAGGCCATCAGTTTTTGCTCAAGCCCCACATCACCGGAACACCTGCGGTTTGCAACATGCCACTGACATTGCTGCGCAAAGCGGTGGGGTTGCGGTATTGGCCCAGCGGCGCAAAGGCGGCGGTTTCAAACACCAAGGCTTGAATGGCGGAGGCGATTTTTTTCTGCTCGGGGCCTTCATGGGCGCGGGCAAATTTGGCTTTCAAGTCTTCGATGCGCGGCTCGTCTTGCCAGCCAAACCAACCCGTGGCTCCTTTGGCATTCAGCATGGCGCTGGTCAATGGGCTGCCAATGTCTTGCGCGGTCCAAGTGGTGAAAAACATATTCCAGCCGCCTTGCGTAGGTGGCTCTTTTTTGGCACGCCGTGCCACCAAGGAGGCCCAGTCCATTTGCTGCAAATCCACCTTGAAACCAGCGGCCTCGAGTTGCTGCTTGGCCACCAGGGGCAGCTTGGTGATGGCCGCCAAGTCGGTGGGACGCATCATCACAATAGGCGTGCCGTCGTAGCCGGCTTCCTTTAACAACTCCCGCGCTTTGGCGGCGTTAGCCACCCCAGTGAAATAGCTGGTGCTCTCATCTGCCAAGGGGGTGCCGCAAGGGTAAATGCTTTTGCAAGGCCGCACCAAGTCGGGGATGCCGACCTGGGTATTGATGAAGGCCTGCTGGCCCACAGCGAGCATGGCGGCTTGGCGAATTTTCACGTTGTTAAAGGGCGCATGCAGGTGGTTAAAACGCATCACAAACTGGTAGCCCGCCGGCGAGAAATCGTCCACCTTGACGCCAGCGGTTTTTTTCAAAGACTCGTATTGCTCGAAACTGGGTTGCTCCACCATATCAACCTCGCCGGCTTGCAGCGCATTGAACTGGGTTTGCGGGTCGCGGATGATGACCCATTCCACACGCTCAAAGTTGACCGGGCGTCCACCGGCCAAGCCACTGGGCGCTTCTTTGCGCGACACATACTTGGGGTTGCGCACATACACCGCCACCGAGCCGGGCTTGAACTCATCGACCTTGAACATGAAAGGGCCCGAGCCAATGTGCTCTTTGATTTGCTCGGTGCCAGGTGTAGCCGCAATGCGCGCGGGCATGATGAAAGGCACATTGCTCGATGCTTTGCCCAATGCGTCGAGCACGATGGCGCAAGGCTCTTTAAGAATAAAGCGAAAGGTGTTGGCGTCGGGGGTCTCAATTTTCTCGATAAAGCCAAACAATATGCCGCCCATGGCGTCGCGACTCGCCCAGCGCTTGAGCGACGCTGCTACGTCTTCGCTGGTCACGGGTTTGCCGTCATGAAACTCTAAGCCGGCGCGCAGCTTGAAGGTCCAGGTCTTGCCGTCTTTGGCGGTGGTGAAGCTTTGCACCATTTGCGGCTGGATATTGCCCTTGGCATCCTCAGAGAACAAGGTGTCGTAAATCATGTAAGCATGGTTGCGGGTGACGTAAGCGGTGGTCCAGATGGGGTCGAGTACCGCCAAATTGGCATGCGGCACAAAGCGAAACACTTTGTTGGCGGGCAAGGTGTTTTGGGCGACTGCTGTGGCTCCCAGCATGCCAAGCATTCCTGCCACCACCACTGCTTTCAAAAAACCACGCCGCATATCTATCCCCTTGTTGGCCCAAGCTACATTTAAAGCTCAATATAAGCGATTCTCTTTTTAATGGGCTCACGCATGCTTGTTACCGAACTCAGCGCCGACGAACTCTCCCAAGCCATTCACAGCAAACGAGTGTCTTGCCGAGAAGTGATGCAAGCCTTTTTACAGCGCATTGAAAGCCTGAACCCGCGATTCAACGCCTTGGTCAGCCTGCAAGACCCGGCCACACTTGTGGCGCAAGCCGATGCCTGCGACGCCGATCTGGCCCATGGCCATTCACGTGGTTGGATGCATGGTTTTCCCATAGCCTTAAAGGACTTGGTGGATGTGGCGGGCATTCCCACCACCTGCGGCTCACCTCTTTTGCGCGACAACATCCCCCATGAAGACGCTCTGCTAACGCAACGCTTAAAGGCAGCAGGCGGCATTGTGATTGGCAAGACCAACACCCCCGAATGGGGTTTGGGCTCGCACACCTTCAACGAGGTGTTTGGCACCACCCGCAATGCTTACAACCCCGCATTCAGCGCCGGCGGCAGCAGTGGCGGCGCGGCCGTGGCTTTGGCGCAGCGCTTGCTGCCCATAGCGGACGGCTCGGACTTCATGGGCAGTTTGCGCAACCCCGCGGCTTGGAACAATCTGTTTGGCCTGCGCCCCTCGCAAGGACGGGTGCCCGCTTATCCTGCTGGCGATGTGTGGGTGAGTCAACTCGGTACCGACGGCCCCATGGCCAGAAGCATGCGCGACTTGTCGCATTTGCTGGAAGTGATGGCCGGTTTTGATGCTCGCTCACCTTTGTCGCTGCCCAGCCTGCCGCCCGGGTTTGCAACTTCGTTGCAGCCCAAGGCCAAAGGTTTGCGCATAGGCTGGTTGGGCGATTTGAATGGCTATTTGCCCATGCAAGCCGGTGTGTTGCAGGCTTGCGAAGACGGCCTTCGCCGTTTGGAGGGCTTGGGATGTCAGGTGGAGCCCGTGAGCTTGGGCTATTCCCCCGAGTCTGCTTGGCAAACCTGGCTGGCTTGGCGACGCGTGCTGACCGCTTCGCGCATCGCACCCATGGTGGCCAAGGGGCGCTCACTTGTGAAGCCCGAAGCGCTGTGGGAGTTTGACCAAGCCGCCGGTATGAGCGCCAGCGATTTTTTAACCGCAAGTACCGAGCGCACGGAGTTTTACCAACACATGCTGGGGCTGATGCGTCGCTTTGATGTGCTGGTGCTGCCCAGTTGCCAAGTCTGGCCTTTTGATGCCGCCTTGCGCTGGCCGGCCGCTATTGAGACGCCCAAGGGTGCGGTTCAAATGGACACCTACCACCGCTGGATGGAGGTGGTGATCTACGCCAGTTTGGCAGGCCTGCCTGCTTTGAATGTGCCGGTAGGTTTTAGCGCCCAAGGTTTACCCATGGGCATGCAGCTGATCGGCCAACCCCAAGGCGAGCTGGCTTTGCTGCAACTGGGCTTGGCTTACGAGGAAGTGGTGGGGGATTGGTTGGCGATCCAACCGGCTTGACAATTATTAAAGGCACTTAGTAAATTAGGCTTGGCTGCTGATTAAACCCCACCTACAATATACATTCCGTATATCTTTTGACAGGGATCAACTATGACTCACACCGCCGCTGTTTTCATGTCAGGCAATAGCCAAGCGGTGCGCTTGCCCAAAGAATTTCAATTTCAAAGCACACGGGTTCATATTGAGCGCCGCGGTAATGAGGTGGTGCTGCGAGAGGTCGTAGCCACACTTCGTGAGGCTTTGAAAAACATGCCAGAACTCAACATCGAAGACAAAAAAAACTGGGCCGGTGTGGAAGAACAGCTACGTGACAACCCGCCCCAAGAGCGCGACTGGGGTGGTTTGCTGGCGACAGACTTAAATCCCGAGCCATGAGATATTTGCTCGACACCAACGTAGTTAGCTATTTTCTGCGAGATGCCTCCGCTTTATTGTCTCAACGTATCTTGGACAGTCGGCCGCAAGACTTGGCCATTTCCACCATCAGCGCTGGTGAATTACGTTTTGGTCTGAGCAAATTGCCCCCCTCTAAGCGCGCAAATTCCTTGGCCCTGCGCATGAATCATTTGTTCAACAGCCTGTCCATTGAACCCTTGCCAGTCGAGGCAGCCATGCATTACGGCGAGATTCGCCAACAACTTGAAGCCTTGGGCCAACCCATAGGTGGCAATGATTTATGGATTGCTGCCCACGCTTTGGCACAGGACTTCACCTTGGTCAGCAATAACACCCGCGAATTCCAAAAAGTGACAAAACTTCATCTCGAAGACTGGTTAATTTAAGCCACCCACGCCTTCACTAACTTCACGTTATGATTGACGTAACGTCAATCTAAGGGTGTCAGTTACTCGCCTGCTAGCCTTGATTTTCTTCAATTTTTCCGGCTCACCCCGATCACGTTATGACCGATTTGTCCGCTGAATTCCAAGCTTTGGCCAACTACCGCCCCAAGCATAAAGTGCGCTTTGTCACTGCAGCCAGTTTGTTTGACGGTCACGACGCTGCCATCAACATCATGCGCCGCATCTTGCAAAGCATGGGCGCTGAAGTCATTCACTTGGGGCACAACCGCTCGGTCGATGAGGTGGTGACTGCGGCACTCCAAGAGGATGTGCAAGGCATTGCCATCAGCTCCTACCAAGGCGGCCATGTGGAGTACTTCAAATACATGATCGACTTGCTGCGCGAGCGTGGCGGCGCGCATATTCAGGTGTTTGGCGGCGGCGGCGGCGTCATCGTGGCGTCTGAAATCAATGAGCTGCACGCTTACGGCGTGACCCGTATTTACAGCCCGCAAGACGGCCAACGCATGGGGCTGCAAGGCATGATTGGCGAGATGATCATGCGCTGCGATCAAGACTTGAATGTCTACGCACCCAGCGCATTGAGCGCCATCCAAGGCCACACACAAGCCCATTGGCGCGCCTTGGCGCAACTCATCACCGCTTTAGAAAACGGGCAAGCCCCTTCCGGTTTGGTTGATCAACTGCGTACCCAAGCCGCTGGTTTGCAAGTGCCGGTGGTGGGCATCACCGGCACCGGTGGCGCCGGCAAATCTTCGCTCACCGACGAGCTGATTCGCCGCATACGCCTAGACCAAGACGACAGCTTGCGCATCGCGGTCATCTCCATCGACCCCTCAAGGCGCAAAAGCGGCGGCGCGCTCTTGGGTGACCGCATCCGCATGAACGCCATCTCGCCTTGGAATAAATTGGGGTCAGACCCCGATTTTGCGAAGCAAAACTCGGGCTCTGACCCCAAGCCGAGCGGCCAACGGGTCTTCATGCGCAGCTTGGCCACGCGTGAATTCGGCAGCGAAATCAGCGCGGCCTTGCCCGACGTGATTGCCGCGGCCAAGTGCGCGGGCTTTGATGTGGTGATCGTGGAAACTTCCGGCATTGGTCAAGGCGATGCAGCCATCGTGCCGCATGTGGATGTGCCTATGTATGTCATGACGCCCGAATTTGGCGCCGCCAGCCAACTCGAAAAAATCGACATGCTCGACTTTGCCGAGTTTGTCGCCATCAACAAGTTTGACCGCAAGGGTGCCGCCGACGCGCTGCGCGATGTGGCCAAACAGGTGCAACGCAACAAAGAAGCTTGGACCACGCCCACCGATCAGATGCCGGTGTTTGGCACCATGGCAGCCCACTTCAACGACGACGGCGTGACCGCGCTTTACCAAGCCATGAAGCTGCGTTTGCAAGCGCTGGGATTGAAGCTCAGCCAAGGCCGCCTGCCTGTGGTGAAGGTTCGCCACAGCTCGCACCAAACCCCTATCGTGCCACCTGCGCGCAGCCGCTATTTGGCAGAAATCAGCGACACCGTACGTGGCTACAAACAGCGCGCCCAGACCCAAGCGCAACTCGCCCGTGAGGTGCAACAACTGCTTGCCGCCTCAGCCATGTTGGCCGAAGGTAAACCGGGCAAGCCCCGCGCCTCTGAGGCCGCCCAAGGTTTGGCAGACGAGCGCCAAGCCCGCTTGCTGCCGGCTGCCCGCGCCTTGCTCGCCGATTGGCCGCAACTGCAAAAAGATTACGCTGCCGATGAACTGGTGGTGACCGTGCGCGACAAAGAAATCCGCACGGCGCTGGTGACCAAGTCACTCAGCGGTACAGCGGTGCGCAAAGTCGCCCTGCCCCAGTACCATGACCATGGTGATGTGTTGCAGTGGCTGATGCTTGACAACGTGCCAGGGCGCTACCCCTACACCGCCGGCACGTTTGCCTTCAAGCGCGAAGGTGAAGACCCCACCCGCATGTTTGCGGGCGAAGGTGACGCGTTTCGCACCAACCGCCGCTTCAAACGCTTGAGTGACGGCATGCCAGCCAAACGCTTGTCTACCGCTTTCGACTCGGTCACGCTGTATGGCAACGACCCCGACTTGCGCCCCGATATTTACGGCAAGGTAGGCAACTCGGGGGCCAGCATCGCCACCTTGGACGACATGAAGGCGCTGTACGACGGCTTTGACCTTTGCTCGCCGTCTACCAGCGTGTCCATGACCATCAATGGCCCTGCGCCAACAATTTTGGCGATGTTCATGAACACCGCCATCGACCAAAACCTAGACAAATTCAAAGCCGACAAAGGGCGTGAACCCAGCGCTGCCGAGATAGCCGATATTCGTGTTTGGGTCATGCAAAATGTGCGCGGCACGGTGCAAGCCGATATCTTGAAAGAAGACCAAGGCCAAAACACCTGTTTGTTCAGCACCGAATTTTCATTGAAGGTGATGGGCGACATTGCCCAATATTTTGTCGAGCACCAAGTACGCAATTTCTACAGCGTGTCCATCAGCGGCTACCACATCGCCGAAGCGGGTGCCAACCCCATTTCTCAATTGGCGTTCACCTTGTCCAACGGCTTCACATTTGTGGAGGCCTACTTGGCGCGTGGCATGCACATCGATGACTTCGCGCCCAACCTGAGTTTCTTTTTCAGCAACGGCATGGACCCCGAGTACACCGTCATGGGGCGCGTGGCACGCCGCATTTGGGCTGTCACTCTGAAAGAAAAATACGGTGCCAACGAGCGCAGCCAAAAACTCAAATACCACATCCAAACCTCTGGCCGCTCGCTGCACGCGCAGGAAATTCAGTTCAACGACATACGCACCACGTTGCAAGCGCTGATCGCGATTTACGACAACTGCAACTCACTGCATACCAACGCGTTTGACGAAGCCATCACCACGCCCACTGAAGACAGCGTGCGCCGCGCCATGGCGATACAACTCATCATCAACCGCGAGTGGGGCTTGGCGAAAAACGAGAACCCAGGCCAAGGCGCTTTCATCATCGAAGAGCTCACCCAATTGGTGGAAGAGGCGGTGCTGTCCGAGTTTGTGGCGATCGCCGAGCGCGGTGGCGTTTTGGGAGCGATGGAAACCGGTTACCAGCGCGGCAAGATTCAAGATGAATCTATGCACTATGAAATGCTCAAACACACCGGCGAGTTACCCATCATTGGTGTGAACACCTTCAAGTCGCCGCATGCCAACGAAGTGCCAGCAAGCATAGAACTGGCCCGCTCCACCGAAGAAGAGAAGCAAAGTCAACTAAAGCGTTTGCAAGCTTTTCACTTGCTGCACGCCGAACAAGCCCAGGCGCAACTGGCCCGCTTGCAGCAAGCCGTGCTGGACAACGCCAATGTGTTTGAGGTGCTGATGGACGCCGTGCGCCACTGCTCTTTGGGACAAATTACCAAAGCTTTGTTTGAGGTGGGTGGGCAATACCGAAGAAATATGTAAAAATACAAATCAATTTTATATATGAGTAATTTTTGTGCGTTTAGGTTTTTACCAAGAGAAGGTGTTGTGGGTTATTGTTTGTGCAGCGCTCTTTAGCCTCACGCACCTTGCCAATGCTTGGTTATTTCAGTTTTTTAGCGTTTCCCCCAACATCAGTTGGATTTACCTGCCGGCTTTTTTACGGCTGATTTATGTGCTGGTGTTAGGCCCTTGGTGGGGATTTATCACTATTTTCTTGGGCGGTTTGCCCTTGATGGGCATGTTGGAAGGAAGTCTGAGCCAAGTGCTGCTGAATGTGGTCTGTTCTGCTTTGAGTCCGGTCTTGGCCTTGGGTCTTTTTAAATTGCTTAAACAGCGTGACTTGGTTCTCAACCGTTTAAGAGATTTGATAGAACTGTGCCTGCTCTGTGCCTTGCTCAACGCGGTTGTTCATCACTTAAGTTGGGCCTTGCAACAACCCGATCAGCTATTGACTGTCACGCAACTGCCCATCATGGTTGTCGGCGACTTGCTAGGTGCCGTTGTGGGTGCGTATTTATTCTCGCGGCTCATTCGCCGCTTAGGGCTGTACAAAAAACTAGAGCGTTTATCCCAAACCAAGTCTACAGACCCGTCTTAAGCACCGCCCCCACGCTTGCTTCTGGACAAATCGACACCCAACTGTTTGAGCTTTCGGTACAAATGGGTTCTTTCCAGCCCTGTCTTTTCGGCTACCCGTGTCATAGAGCCCCCCTCTTGGGCCAAATGAAATTCGAAATAGGCTTTTTCAAACGCGTCTCTGGCTTCGCGCAGCGGATGGGATAAATCGAAGTTTTGTACCGACGCGAGCAAACGCGATGCCGCTGCTTGCGCTTGCACCATGTTGGACGAATGCACCAGCGAGGGAGCAACCGGCGCTGGTATGACGCCCAAGATGGGCCGCTCGGGGATGGCCGGTTTTCGCGCCAAACCCTGATCGACTGCTTTGAGCAGTTTTTGCATGGTGATGGGTTTTTCTAAAAACGCCAATGCCCCAATACGAGTGGCTTGTACCGCGGTATCGATGGTGGCGTGGCCGCTCATCATGATCACCGGCATATTGAGCATGCCCGTGGCGGCCCATTCTTTGAGCAAGGTCACACCGTCGGTGTCTGGCATCCAAATATCGAGCAACACCAAATCGGGGCGGGCACTTGCGCGGGCTGTGCGGGCTTGCGCCGCGTTTTCAGCCAACTCCACTTGATGGCCTTCATCATTCAAGATTTCGAAAAGTAAATCGCGTATGCCGAGTTCGTCATCAACCACCAAAATTGTTGCCATATTGCTTGTCAGGTCAGGTTAGGTAGAGGGTGTAGCCAAGCGAAATGATAACGACACTTGCGCCCCGATGTTTTGGTCGCCCTCAATCCGATTTTTTATCTCGATGCGGGCTTGGTGTTCATCCGCAATTTTCTTCACCACCGCCAAACCCAAGCCCGTGCCACCTGTTTTGGTGGTGACATAGGGCTCAAACGCACGTTGCAAGACCGCCTCGCTAAAGCCACTGCCGTTGTCGATGATTCGCAGGCGTACTTTTTGACTGGAAGACAACTGCTCGGTCCACACTTGAACCATGGGGTGAAGACTTTGCGCACTGGCATCTTGTGCATTTTGAATCAAGTTGTGTACCACCTGACGCAGCTGAGACGCGTCTCCCAAGACCATGGGCAAATTTTCGGCCAAATGCCAACTGACATGAACCAAGGCATTCTCGTTGTCATACAAAGGCATCATCTCCTGCAGCAAATGGTTCAAATCCAAAGCATCCAGCCGTGCCTGAGGCAAACGACCGAAATCGCGAAACTCGTTGACCAGCCTTTGCAAGGCATCGACTTGGTCGACAATGGTTTTAACGGATTTATGCAGCAGTGTTTTATCTGTGTCGACCAATTTATCGGCCAGCTTCATCTCCAGACGCTCAGCCGAGAGTTGAATCGGTGTGAGCGGGTTTTTAATCTCATGCGCCAAGCGCTTGGCCACCTCGGACCAAGCCTGTGAGCGTTGGGCTGAGACGATTTCGGTGATGTCATCGAACACCAGCAACCACTCGCCTTGCGGCAAGACCGCGCCCCGTGCCACCAAGGTGGTGTGTTGTTGACGATCCGGTCCAAACTCAATGAATGCTTGCTGTGTTTTGGTGTCAATTTCAAATGACTGCTGCCAATGGTCTAAAGAGCGCTGCTGTTGCTCATTCACGAAATCATGGAATTGCTCCATCACCTGCCGACCAAACACCTGTAAGCCTTCGACAACTTGCAGCTCTTTACCCAAATGAACCGCCAAGGGCAGTTGCAAAATCCTTGTCGCCCCTGGGTTGATGGACAAAATATGTCCTTGTGTGTCTAGCAACACCACGCCTGCTGTGAGGTTGTCGAGCATGGTTTGCAAGTGACTGCGGGCCAAGTTAACTTGCGCCATGCTCGACTCAACCGAGAGTCTTGCTTGGGCGAGTTGTTCTGTCATCTGGGCAAACGAACGGGTCAAGCCATCGAGTTCATCTTTGCCTTGCAAAACAGCTCGTGGCCGCAAGTCACCGGCGGCCACGTCTCTGACACCTTCAGCCAAAAGCAACAAAGGTCGCGCCAACTGGTTACCCAACAAGACCGCTAATAAAACGGCACCAAATACCGCTAAAAATAAACTCAAGGTCAATGTGCCGATATACATGCGCTTCAAACCCTCGCGCGCCAAAGCACGTTCTTGGTACTGTCGATTGGCGTCGAGCACGGCCAAGGCATTGGCCACCAGCGCGGGTGGCAATTTTTTCACCACTTGCAGCACACGGCCTTGCCCGTCTAGCTGAAAACCGCTTCCGCCCATTCGAACCAGCACGGTTATGCGTGGTTGGATGGCGGCCCCGCCTAAGTTGTCATCCAAGCCTTCGCTGCGCCAGCTGATGCCTTGGCTGCGCACCTGGCGCCATTCGGCGGCACTGGGTCGTTCGGGTTGGAGTTGATAACGCTCTTCAGTCACGCTGGCCACGGCCACGCTGTTGTTGAGCCAAAGCGTGACTTCGCTGGCATCGAGTTTGTCGCGAATGGTTGCTAGCACCACAGGTACGGCACTGCTGGGTGCAGCAGAGACGTCTTGGCTGGCATTGCGCACACTGACAGCCAACTCGTTGGACAAGCTCTCCAAGGTTGATCGACTGAGATTCAAACCGGCATCCAAGGCCACTTCGACCTTGGTGTCAAACCACACCTCTATGGAGCGGGTAACAAACTGGTAAGACACCGCGTAAATCAATATGCCCGGCAAAATACCTACCAAGGCAAAAATACTGGCCAACTTCACCAGCAGTCGACTGCCAAATTTTCCTTGCTTCAGTCGCCCGAGCAAGCGCACACCCAACCAGGCAATGACGGCCAGCAGTACAGCGGCAAAAACCATGTTCAAGCCGAACAACAGACCGTAATTTTGTTCGTAGGCTTCCCACTGCTGGGTCGCTTGGGTGAGTAAGAAGAGCAATACCAGCGCCATGGACACCAAAATGGTCAAACCCACCACCCACAACCACCCTTGATGCCGCCAGACAGCCAGCGCAAAGGATGGTTTCATTTGAAGCTGTCTTCCTGCAACTTCAAGCTCTGAACATAATCTAAGCCCCAACCAGCACCGCCTAATGCGCCAAACTGCAAAGGCTGTGGCAATTGACTCAAGTCAAGTCGAAAACGAAAATCCATTCGCTGCTTGGCGGAGCTGTCGATCGCCGACAGATCTGCGATTCGCCAGCGGGAAATTCTTTGGATGCCTTGCAAAGCTTCGGCCAAGCTGTCGTAACTTTGCCCCAAACTCACGCCAAGCCCCGTCGACTGAATCGGCTGGGCAGATACATAGATGCGCCAACGCTTGGACAGAGGTTGGTAACTGAGTCGGATGTAGCGCTCGGTTCGATTCACCAATTTATCTGCCCAGTACCAACGCTCTCGCATCACATCGGCTTGCATCACAAAGCCCAGCGGCATGCCGCGGCTCAAAGCGTCTTCCAAACTGGGGGGCATGTCAAAGTTCAAACGCGCACTCAGGTAGATGCCTTCATCGCTGCGCTGCAACTGAAAATCTTCAACCGAGACCGCGTTGTCCGCATAGGACACGCCCACACTTATCAAACAATTAAGCACCAGCCCACGCAACAGCAACCGCGTCCAAGTTTTGCACAGTATCCAAGCGTCAGACATCGGCATAGCGCTTCTCAAGCAAGGCATAAAAAAATCCATCGTGACTATCTGCTGCATTGTCCAAGAGGCCCGCAAGGTTTGCCGCCACCCCAGGAATTAAATGACCGGGGGATGGAAGTAATGCCGCCTGAGTGTTGCGTACAAGAAACGAATCGATTTGCCCTTGTCCCTCATCGCGAAAAACCGAGCAAGTGCAATACAACAATCTTCCTCCGGGTTTCAACAGTGGCCATAAGGCCAGTAGCAATTGGCGCTGGGTTTGAACCAATGCTGTCAGATCGCTTGCTCGCCTGAGCAATGGTATATCGGGGTGGCGTCTGACGATGCCGGAGGCGGTACAGGGTGCATCCAACAAAATCGCATCAAACAACTGGCCTGACCACCACGCTTTGGTATCAGCCACATCGGCGCACACCACCGTGGCTTGCAGCCCTAAGCGTTGCAAGTTCTCGCGGATACGCTCGCAGCGCTGGTCATCGATATCCACCGCCCACACTTGTGCATCTGCATATTCCAGCAAATGCGCGGTCTTGCCTCCAGGAGCCGCGCATGCGTCAAGAACTTGCAATCGCACCCCCTCAGTTGCTTGCAAACCTTGCAGCAACAAAGGTGCGGCAAGTTGCGCGGCAGCATCTTGCACCGAACACAGACCTTGTGCAAAACCATGGACGGCTTGAACCGCTTTGGCCTGACGCAAAACCAAACCATCTGCACCTACGGCATCAGACAACACGCCTTGTGAATGCCAAAGTTGCTGCAACGCCTCGCGGGAAATTTTTTGACGATTGACCCTGAGGGTCATAGGCGCGGCTTGTTGGCTGGCCCGCAAAATGGTTTGCCAATGCGCGGGGTAGTCGTTTTGCACGCGCTTGATCCACCACGCGGGGAAATTCCATTGGACGGTTGGACTTTGAAAAGCTTGCGCGCGTAAAGCATTTTCTTCGCGTAAAAATCTTCGCACACAAGCATTGATAAATGCCGATTGGGCGCGGGTTTGTGGGTGGTGCTTGGCGGCTTCTACCAACTGGCTGACCAAGGTATGGGCTGGGTACATCGCCTCCTTGCCCATCAGCAACAAACCCAAGCCTGTACACAGCAATGCATCAACGGGTGGCGAGGGCGCGCGTTTGATTAACAAGTCGCGTATGCCTTGGGTGGCGCCCCAATGCCGCAAAACCGCGAACAACAAGGCTTGAGCGGCGGGTCGCAAAGGCGTGGCCACTTGGGATAAGGCTTGGCTGTGGTTACGTCCGTCTAAAACGGATTGCAAAGCCGCTGCGCAGGCCTGTAGCTGACGCCACAAAGGAGGCGCCAAAGGTGCAAGCGCAACCGCACCCTGGGCTTGCATCATGCCAGTGGCCGTGCAGGATGGAATTGAAACAGTTTTGCCAGCAAGGCTGCTGGGTACTGCCCGATGGCCTGGTTGTACTCGTTGATGCAAGCATTAAAACGTTGCACCTCGGGCTGCACCAATAAATCCAGACCCCACCAGCGCTGCTGCAATGCCTCGGGCACATTCACATAAAAAGCGTCGGGGTGGATCAAACTGGCCCAGGCTTGATGGAGCGCCGCAGCCGCATCTTGCAAGGACTGCGAACTGTCAGGTTCAAGGGGATGGGTTTGCATACGTGCCATCGCCACAGTGAGCAAACCCGCACAGATTTGCAAGCGCGTCCAAAGATCTACATCTGATTCGGCAGAATATGAATTGCCCCATAACTGAGGCGAGGTAGAGGCCGATGTCACTGCTTGTTGCACCACTTCTTGGTACTGCAGCAACACCGACTCTAGGGATACAAATTGCTGGCCAACGGCAGAACGTAAACGGACCAAACGGTTGTACGCACCCAAGGACCAAAAGACCGCAAGGGCGAGTAGCAACCAAAACCAGCCAGATTTCAGCATGGTAGATAAAGGCCCGCAGGCCTTTACTTATTCCGTTGGGCTCTCTTCGCTGCTGCCTTCTTGCTGCGCCAAGGCGAGTTCTTCTGCCTCGGTTTGTGCAATTTGGCGGCGCTCGGCCTCGTCCATCAGTTCTTTTTCTTTGCGTGCACGGTGGTAGGCCATGCCTGTGCCCGCAGGAATAAGACGGCCGACGATGACGTTTTCTTTCAAGCCTCGCAACTCGTCGCGCTTGCCCATGATGGCAGCCTCGGTGAGCACGCGGGTGGTTTCTTGGAAAGAAGCCGCAGAGATAAAGGAGTCGGTTGACAAAGATGCTTTGGTGATACCCAACAACAGGTTGGTGAACGTGGCCGGGATCTTGCCATCGCGCTGCAAGGCCTCGTTGGTGTTGAGGATCTCGGAACGCTCAACTTGCTCACCAGAGATATAGCCAGAGCCACCCACGTTGTCAACCACCACACGGCGCAGCATCTGACGCACGATAACCTCGATGTGCTTGTCGTTGATCTTCACGCCTTGTAAGCGGTAAACATCCTGCACCTCATCAACAATGTAGCGAGCCAACTCTTCGATGCCCAACAAACGCAAGATGTCTTGTGGGTCGGCGGGGCCGTCCACAATACTCTCGCCCTTGTTGACCACTTGGCCTTCATGCACCACGATGTTTTTCTCTTTGGGAATGAGTTCTTCCCACACCGTGCCTTCGGGATCGGTGATCTGCAAACGGATCTTGCCTTTGGTCTCTTTACCAAACGACACGGTGCCGGTCATCTCAGCCAAGATACCCTTGTCTTTGGGCGTACGTGCTTCAAACAGTTCGGCCACACGCGGCAAACCACCGGTGATGTCGCGGGTCTTTTGACCTTCCACAGGAATACGTGCAAGCACCTCGCCTGGGCCCACCTCTTGACCGTCACGCACTTGAATCAGCGCACCGACTTGGAAGCCAATCGTCACCGAGTGATCGGTGCCAGGGATCTTGACTTCTTTGCCAGAGGCGTCGAGCAACTTCACCTGCGGTCTGACCACTTTGGTGGAACCACGGCGTTTGGGGTCAATCACCACCAAGGTTGACAAACCAGTGACTTCGTCCAATTGCTTGGCAACCGTCAAACCTTCTTCGACATTTTCAAATTGGGTTTTACCAGCGAACTCGGTGATCACAGGGCGTGTGAGTGGGTCCCAGTTAGCCAGAATAGTGCCGGCTTTGATGGCTTGGTCGGGCTTGATCGCCAAAATCGCACCGTAAGGTACTTTGTGACGTTCGCGTTCGCGACCTTGTTCGTCATGAATCACGATTTCGCCTGAGCGAGAAATGACCACCAACTCTTTTTTACTGTTGGTCACATAACGCATGGTGGCGTTGAAACCGATCACGCCATTGGATTTGGCGTCCACGCTGGAGGCCACTGCCGCCCGCGAAGCAGCACCACCAATGTGGAAAGTACGCATGGTCAGCTGTGTGCCAGGTTCGCCGATGGACTGCGCGGCGATGATGCCCACCGCCTCACCGATGTTGATCAAACCACCCCGGCCCAAATCGCGGCCGTAGCAACTGGCGCACAAGCCAAAGCGGGTCTCGCAGGTCAGCGCCGTGCGGACTTTGATTTCATCCACGCCCAAGAGCTCAATTTCATCAATCAAGTCTTCGTCGAGCATGTGACCCGCTGGTACCAGGGTTTGGCGCGTTTCGGGATGCACCACATCTTCGGCAACCGAGCGGCCCAGCACACGATCGCGCAAAGATTCAATCACCTCACCGCCTTCAACGATGGCGCGCATGACCGAGCCGTTGTGCGTGCCGCAGTCTTGTTCGATGACAACCAAGTCCTGCACCACATCGCACAAACGACGGGTCAAGTAGCCCGAGTTGGCTGTTTTCAACGCGGTATCGGCCAGACCTTTACGCGCACCGTGGGTGGAGATGAAGTACTGCAACACATTCAGACCTTCACGGAAATTGGCCGTGATGGGGGTCTCGATGATGGAGCCGTCAGGCTTGGCCATCAAACCGCGCATACCCGCCAACTGGCGAATTTGAGCCGCAGAACCGCGCGCACCAGAGTCGGCCATCATGTAAATGGAATTGAACGACTCTTGCTCAACTTCATTGCCATGGCGGTCAATGGTTTTTTCTTTGCGCAACTGATCCATCATCACTTTGGAGACGGCGTCACCGGCTTTGCCCCAAATGTCGACCACCTTGTTGTAGCGCTCGCCAGAGGTCACCAAACCGGAGACATATTGCTGCTCGATGTCTTTGACTTCTTTTTCTGCGCTTTCAATGATGGCGTGCTTCTCAAATGGCACCAACATATCGTCGATGCAAATCGAGATGCCTGCACGGGTGGCCAAGCGAAAGCCGTTTTGCAACAACTTGTCGGCAAACACCACGGTTTCCTTCAAGCCGCATTTGCGAAATGAGGTGTTGATGAGTTTGGAAATTTCTTTCTTCTTCAAGGCCTTGTTCAAATGGCTGAAAGGCAAACCCTTGGGCAAAATTTCCGACAACACCGCACGTCCCACGGTGGTTTCTACCAACGAGGCACTGCTGGTGAATTCGCCGGTTTCTTTGTCCTTGGCCCACTCGGTCATGCGCACCGTGACTTTGGCGGTGAGTTCCACCACATCGGCGTCGAGTGCCCGCTGCACCTCGCCAATGTCAGCAAACACCAAGCCTTCACCTTTGCCGTTGATACGTTCACGGGTGGTGTAGTACAAGCCCAGAACCACGTCTTGTGAAGGCACGATGGACGGTTCGCCGTTGGCGGGGAAGAGCACGTTGTTGGAGGCCAGCATCAATGTGCGGGCTTCCATTTGCGCTTCCACCGACAAAGGAATGTGCACCGCCATTTGGTCGCCGTCGAAGTCGGCATTGAAAGCAGAACACACCAGAGGGTGCAATTGAATGGCTTTGCCTTCAATCAAGATAGGCTCAAAAGCCTGAATGCCCAAGCGGTGCAAAGTGGGGGCACGGTTGAGCAACACGGGATGCTCTTTGATGACCTCTTCCAAGATGTCCCACACCACGGGGGTGCCGGCTTCAACTTCCTTCTTGGCCGCCTTGATGGTGGTGGCAATACCCATCAACTCCAGTTTGCTGAAGATGAAAGGCTTGAAGAGTTCAAGCGCCATCAATTTAGGCAAGCCGCACTGATGCAATTTGAGTGTGGGGCCCACTGTGATGACAGAACGTCCAGAATAATCGACGCGCTTGCCCAGCAAGTTTTGACGGAAGCGTCCCGATTTACCTTTGATCATGTCGGCCAAAGACTTCAAGGCACGTTTGTTGGCGCCAGTCATGGCTTTGCCGCGACGACCGTTATCCAGCAAACTGTCCACCGCTTCTTGCAGCATGCGCTTTTCGTTGCGCGCAATGATTTCAGGCGCATTGAGTTCGAGCAAACGACGCAAGCGGCTGTTGCGGTTGATGACGCGGCGGTACAAATCGTTCAAGTCGGAGGTGGCAAAACGCCCACCATCCAAGGGCACCAAGGGGCGCAAATCGGGTGGCAACACAGGCAGCACCGACAACACCATCCACTCGGGCTTGATGCCCGATTTTTTGAACGCCTCAAGGACTTTCAAACGCTTGGCGTTTTTCTTGATCTTGACCTCGGAGCCAGTTAAGTCATTGCGTAACTTTTCGATTTCCATGTCAATTTCCATGGTCTCGAGCAAGTCGCGTATGCCTTCTGCACCCATCTTGGCTTGGAACTCGTCGCCCAACTCGACGCGCTTGGCTTCATAGTCGTCCTCGGTCATGATGGCGTATTTTTTCAGCGCCGTCATGCCGGGATCGGTCACCACATAAGCTTCGAAATACAACACGCGTTCGATGTCGCGCAAAGTCATGTCCAACACCAAACCCAAACGGCTGGGCAATGATTTGAGGAACCAAATATGGGCGCAAGGGGCGGCCAAATCGATGTGGCCCATACGGTCACGACGGACCTTGGTTTGGGTAACTTCAACGCCGCACTTTTCGCAAATCACACCACGGTGCTTGAGGCGCTTGTATTTGCCGCACAAACATTCATAGTCTTTGATGGGGCCAAAAATCTTGGCGCAAAACAAACCATCGCGTTCGGGTTTGAAGGTGCGGTAGTTGATGGTCTCTGGTTTTTTGACTTCGCCAAAAGACCATGAACGGATTTTTTCCGGAGAAGCCAGTCCAATTTTGATGGCATCGAAATGCTCATCTGGTGTGAACTGCTTAAAGAGGTCGAGTAATGATTTCATGAACGCTCCAACTCTATATCTATGCCCAATGAACGAATTTCTTTGACCAACACATTGAACGATTCGGGCATGCCCGCCTCGATAGCGTGTTCGCCTTTGACGATGCTTTCATAAACCTTGGTTCGACCTTGCACGTCGTCAGATTTGACGGTGAGCATTTCTTGCAGGGTGTAGGAGGCTCCATAGGCTTCCAAAGCCCATACCTCCATCTCGCCAAAGCGTTGACCACCAAACTGGGCCTTGCCGCCCAGCGGTTGTTGTGTGACCAAGCTGTAAGGGCCGGTGGAGCGTGCGTGCATTTTGTCGTCCACCAAATGGTGAAGTTTCAGCACATGCATATAGCCCACGGTGGTGGGGCGCTCAAAAGCGTCGCCGGTGCGGCCGTCAAACAAATTTGCTTGGGTACGCGCGGGCGTCAAGCCCTTGGCCTTCACCACCTCTTCAGGGTAAGCCAGTTTCAACATGGTGCGAATGTCTTCTTCTGAAGCGCCATCGAACACCGGTGTTGCAAAAGGCACACCTGTGGAGAGGTTGAGAGCCATTTCCTTGATTTCTTTGTCGGCCAGCTTGCTCAACTCTTCCTTGTGACCTGTACTGTTGTACAAGGTCTCTAAGAAAGTGCGGATCTCGGCTGTCTTGGCTTCTTCTTGCATCATGTGGCCCAGTTGGTAACCAATACCCTTGGCAGCCCAGCCCAAGTGCACTTCCAAAACCTGTCCCACATTCATGCGTGAAGGCACGCCCAAAGGATTGAGCACGATGTCAACGGGTGTGCCGTCGGCCATATAAGGCATGTCTTCGACGGGCACAATTTTGGAGACCACGCCTTTGTTGCCATGGCGACCAGCCATCTTGTCACCAGGTTGCAAGCGACGCTTGACCGCCAAGTAGACCTTGACCATCTTCAACACACCGGCCGGCAACTCGTCGCCTTGGGTAAGTTTTTTGCGCTTTTCTTCAAAAGCCAAATCGAAGCTGTGTCGGGTTTGGGTTAAAGCGTTTTTAATGCTTTCAAGCTGTGAGGCCGTGTCTTCATCAGCAGGACGGATGTCGAACCAATGGAACTTCTCCACGCTGTCCAAATAGGCTGTGTCGATCTTGCTGCCTTTGGGCAGTTTGTTGGGGCCGCCATTGGCGGTTTTGCCGTTGAGCAGTTTGCCAATCCGGTCAAACGCATCCGCTTCCACAATGCGCAGTTGGTCATTCAAGTCCAAACGAAAGCGCTTCAATTCATCGTCAATAATTTGCTGAGCGCGTTTGTCACGCACAATGCCTTCGCGGGTGAACACCTGCACATCGATGACCGTGCCTTGTGAGCCTTGGTCTACGCGCAAAGAAGTGTCTTTCACGTCCGAGGCTTTTTCACCAAAGATGGCGCGCAGCAATTTTTCTTCTGGCGTCAAAGTGGTTTCGCCCTTGGGCGTGACCTTGCCCACCAAGACATCGCCGGGTTGAACTTCAGCACCCACAAAAATAATGCCCGACTCGTCCAATCGGTTGATTTGTTGCTCAGCCAAATTGGGGATGTCGCGGGTGATTTCTTCTGCGCCCAATTTGGTGTCGCGCGCCATCACCACGAGTTCTTCGATGTGGATGGAGGTGTAACGGTCTTCAGCCACCACACGCTCAGAGATGAGGATGGAGTCTTCGAAGTTGTAGCCGTTCCAAGGCATGAAGGCCACCAACATGTTTTGACCCAAGGCCAATTCGCCCAAGTCGGTTGATGCACCATCGGCCACCACATCACCTTTGGCGAGTTTGTCGCCGCGCTTGACGATGGGGCGTTGGTGGATGTTGGTATTTTGGTTTGAACGCTGGTATTTGATGAGGTTGTAAATGTCAACGCCCACTTCACCCGCTTGGGTTTCTGCATCGTTCACACGCACAACGATGCGGGTGGCGTCAACATAATCGACCACGCCACCACGCAAGGCAGTGACCACGGTGCCAGAGTCGATCGCCGCAACCCGCTCAATACCGGTTCCCACAAATGCTTTTTCAGGCCGCAACACAGGCACGGCTTGGCGCTGCATATTGGCGCCCATCAAAGCGCGGTTGGCGTCATCATGCTCCAAGAAGGGCACCAAGGAAGCGGCCACCGACACGATCTGCGCGGGCGACACGTCCATGTACTGAACGCGCTCTTTGCCACACAAAATCGATTCGCCCTTTTCACGGGCAGACACCAAGTCACCAATCAACCGGTCTTCTTTGTCCAACAAGGCGTTGGCCTGAGCAATAACGTATTTGGCTTCTTCTATGGCTGACAGGTAATCAATTTCCATGGTCACTTGGCCGTCAATCACTTGGCGGTAAGGTGTTTCAATGAAACCGTATTCGTTCAAGCGCGCATACAAAGACAGCGAGTTGATCAAACCAATGTTGGGGCCTTCAGGTGTTTCGATAGGACAGACACGGCCATAGTGGGTCACGTGCACATCCCGCACTTCAAAGCCTGCACGCTCACGCGTCAAACCGCCCGGGCCAAGGGCCGAGACACGACGCTTGTGCGTGATCTCAGACAAGGGGTTGGTTTGGTCCATGAACTGCGACAACTGCGACGCGCCAAAAAACTCTTTGAGCGCTGCAGAAATAGGCTTGGAGTTGATCAGGTCATGCGGCATCAAAGGCTCTTGCTCGGCTTGACCCAAACGCTCTTTCACCGCCTTTTCAATACGCGCCAAACCGGTGCGGTATTGGTTCTCAGCCAACTCACCCACACAACGCACACGGCGGTTACCCAAGTGATCAATGTCATCGACCTCACCGCGGCCATTGCGCAAGTCAACCAAGATTTTGACCACCGCCAAGATGTCTTCGTTATTGAGAACCATGGGGCCGGTTGAGTCTTCACGACCCACACGCGCATTGAACTTCATGCGACCGACACGTGACAAGTCGTAGGTGTCAGGGTTGTAGAACAAACGCTGGAACAAGGCTTGCACTGCATCTTCGGTGGGTGGCTCGCCAGGGCGCATCATGCGGTAGATGGCGACACGCGCGGCAAATTCGTCGGCAGTCTCGTCTATGCGCAGGGTTTGTGAAATATAGGAGCCTTGATCGAGTTCATTGGTGTAGATGCACTCTAAGTCTTGAACGCCGCTTGAGCGCAATTTTTTCAACAGCGCTTCAGTCAGTTCTTCATTGGCCTTGGCAATGATTTCGCCGGTCTCTTCTTCGACGATGTTGCGTGCGACCACGCGACCGATCAGGAAATCTTCGGGGACTGACACATGGGTGGTGCCAGTTGTTTCCATTTCGCGGGTATGGCGCGCAGTGATGCGTTTGTCTTTGGCGACAACCACATTGCCGGATTTATCGGTGATGTCAAAGCGCGCGACTTCACCGCGCAAGCGCTCGGCGACAAAAGCCATTTGTGCGCCACTGTCCATCATTTTGAAAGTGTCATTGACGAAGAAGTTGGCCAAAATGGCTTCAGGCGTCAAACCAATGGCTTTGAGCAAAATGGTGACGGGCATTTTGCGACGGCGATCGACGCGGAAATACAAAATATCTTTGGGGTCGAACTCATAGTCCAGCCATGAGCCACGGTAAGGGATGATGCGCGCACTGAACAGCAATTTGCCCGAACTGTGAGTTTTCCCCTTGTCGTGCTCGAAAAACACGCCGGGCGAGCGATGCAACTGAGACACGATCACGCGCTCTGTGCCGTTGATAATGAAAGAGCCTTTGTCGGTCATCAAAGGCACTTCGCCCATATAGACCTCTTGCTCTTTGACTTCCTTGACCACTTTGGATTGGGGTGTGGAAGAGTCACGGTCATAAATAATCAACTGAACTCGCGCACGAACAGCCGAGGAAAAAGTCAGTCCTCGTGTTTGGCATTCGCGCACATCAAATGCGGGGCGGGCCAAGTTGTACTCAAGGTACTTCATCTCGACAAAACCATTGTGCGAGACGATGGGGAAAGCCGCTTCGAATGCTGCTTGCAAGCCTTCGGATGTGCGCTTCTTGGGTGGGGTGTCTGCTTGCAAAAATGCGGTGTAGGCATCTTTTTGCATTTGTAGCAGGTAAGGGACTTCCAGCACGCTGTCGCGGCTGCCAAAACTCTTGCGAATACGCTTGCGTTCGGTAAATGTGTAGGCCATAAATTCTCCGGACTGATTTCTCTCGGCGACTGTTCACACGCAGGCAGTTTTCACCTGCGCGTTGGCTTGGTCCGCTGGCCACTACCAGCGTTGGCGGACGGTCGCGCATTGCACACAACCCGAACCAAGGTTCTTCTGCAGTCAGATCAGAAGACACTCCAGAAAAGCGATTGCGGCCTCTCTGGGGTGTGCTCTGAGAGCACAAAAGGCCGGCACCCCGTTAGGAGTAGCCAGCCTTTGTTAACGCTAGGTTTATTTGAGTTCGACCTTGGCGCCAGCTTCTTCCAATTTCTTCTTGGCTGTTTCAGCATCGGCTTTGGACGCGCCTTCTTTGACAGCTTTAGGTGCGCCGTCAACCAAGTCTTTGGCTTCTTTCAAGCCCAAACCGGTGATTTCGCGCACAGCCTTGATGACGGAAACTTTGTTTGCGCCAGCTTCGAGCAACATCACGTTGAACTCGGTTTGCTCTTCAGCAGCAGCTGCACCAGCGCCACCACCCGCAGCAGCAGGGGCCGCCATGGCTGCAGCACTGACACCAAATTTCTCTTCGATGGCTTTGACCAATTCGTTGAGTTCCATGACCGTCATGCTGTCCAAAGCGGTCAAAAATGCGTCTTTATCGAATGACATAAATGTTTCCTTAACTTTTCAGGGCCACCACTAGGGCGGCAGATTTTTTTGAATGGGTTATCAGCTCAGGCTGCAACCGCTTCGCCTTTTTTCGCCGCCAAGGCGCCAAGCACCACCGCGGTACGAGACATGGGCGACATGAGCAAGCCACACAATTGCGCTAGCAAGACTTCCTTGGAAGGAATATTGGCCAGTTGTTTGACGCCGTTGACATCCAAAGTTTTTCCGGCAAATGCACCTCCGCGAATCACCAACTTGTCGTTGGTCTTGGCGAAATCGGCAACCACTTTCGCGGCAGCCACTGCATCCACAGAAAACCCATAGATCAGCGGTCCGGTCATCTGGTCTGCGACACCTTCAAATGACGTACCAGCGACAGCACGGCGGGCCAAGGTGTTTTTCAACACACTCAGGGAAACGCCATGGCTGCGCGCATTGGCGCGAAACTTGATCATGTCAGCGACCGTGATGCCGCGGTATTCCGCCATCACCAGCGTCTGCGCTTGTGCAGCAAGTCCCGCCACTTCGGCGACAACTGCTTCTTTTTCACTGCGATTCAGACTCAAGGTCTACTCCTTCAAAATGTGTTGTCAGGTTGCCCCTTCAACACGCTACTTTTGCAGCGACCTGACTGTTAAGAAAAAATCTTTTCAGCGGGATCGCCATCTGCGTTGGCTGGTGAATTAAGTGCAAACGGGTTGCACGCCAACGGTCTTGGATGGCTCGGGCCTGTTTTTCAACCGGCTCGACCCACCGCTTCTTGCGCCGCCCTTGCAGGCAACACAAGAAATTGCTGAACGCCTTAGGCGCTCAAGGTTTGTGTATCTACACGCACGCCCACACCCATGGTGGAGGACACGGCCAACTTGCGCAGGAAAACTCCTTTGCTGGTAGCTGGCTTGGCTTTGTTCAATGCATCAATCAATGCCAACAAGTTACCTTGCAACTTGTCGCTGTCAAATGAGCGCCTGCCGATGGTGCCGTGAATGATGCCGGCCTTGTCAACGCGAAACTGCACTTGACCCGCTTTGGCGTTTCGAACGGCCGTGGCGACGTCGGGTGTGACAGTGCCCACTTTGGGGTTGGGCATCAGACCACGTGGGCCCAAAATTTGACCCAAGGTACCCACCACGCGCATGGCGTCAGGTGCAGCAATAACGACATCGAAAGGCATGTCGCCGGCTTTGATGCGGGCTGCCAAATCGTCCATACCGACCACGTCAGCACCGGCGGCCAAAGCTTCTTCGGCTTTGGCGCCTTGTGCAAACACAGCCACACGTGCTGTTTTGCCTGTGCCGTTGGGTAGCACGACCGCGCCGCGCACCACTTGGTCTGACTTCTTGGCGTCAATACCGAGCTGGACCGCCACATCGATAGATTCATCGAACTTGGCGGTCGCACATTCTTTGACTATGGCCAAAGCGGCAGCAAAAGGGTAGAGCTTGTTGGAGTCGACTTTGCCGTCAAATGCTTTTTGTTTTTTGGTGAGCTTGGTCATACAACGCCCTCCACGGTCACGCCCATGGAGCGTGCCGAACCAGCGATGGTGCGAACAGCGGCGTCCAAGTCGGCAGCGGTCATGTCAACCATTTTGGCTTTGGCGATGTCTTCTAACTGCGCGCGGGTG
>Ga0209135_1000104_pt1 | contig 29735 bp, 23 predicted proteins | sample LauGreSBDMM110SD_4_FD_187570 | JGI IMG/M metagenome (GOLD analysis project Ga0209135, IMG submission 187570) | Freshwater lake microbial communities from Lake Michigan, USA - Su13.BD.MM110.SD (SPAdes) (version 3) | ecosystem: Environmental > Aquatic > Freshwater > Lake | place: Lake Michigan... | reverse complement strand
CCCCTCGATTATTTGGGCACTACGCACGCGGTTCCAGTTCCAGCGACCGAACCATTTTTCGCCTTGTTGCGAAAACACTGGCTGCAACACGTAGGGCCCTTCATCAGGTGCGCCCTCGCCCTGCCGACTAAACGCAATCGGCTCGTACAGCCACTTCAGTTGCTCGGGATACTCACGCGCCATCACATCGTGGCCAGCCATTGAACTGCTGACGATGGTCTTGCCACCCGAGACAGCTTGATTGAAGCAGCTTAAAAAGATGACATCAGACGAATCTGTATGAAAATCAAGCTCGGCGCTTGACGAATAGCCGCGACCAGTACCTGTCCGGTACGTCATCCCGGCATCTTTCACGGCCGAAATATATTGCGTGTCTTTACCTTGAGGCCGAGGCACGCCGCTATACAGACCTAAACTCCACGTTAAGATTTCGAATTGCTTGGGAGTGAGCTCTTGCCTTGGCAAACCCTTGATCAAGGCAACGCCCAACCCGCGCTTGACTTCTTCAAGCGCGGCATTAAGCGTGACCAAGGTCTTGCTCAAGGCAAAATCCGCGCGTCGGTAATCGAGCAACGATTTATTGGGATCTTCAGCTGTTAACACCGCGTCAATCATTTCTTGACGCGTAGCTGCATCAATTCTAAAAACCCACCGCTTATCGCGTTCAAGATCGGCGACCCGCCAGTTTGAGGGATGTTTTAAAGAATTTAAGACCATACTGTTGCCTCACAAGACGTTATCAAATCAATGCCATCAACTCGCAAACTTCAAAATCGTCCTCGCCCATCACAATTGCGTCGACCCGAGCTGCCACGTCACCGCCGCACACCTCAGTCATGAGCCCGCGCGCTTTATTGCGAATTTTTTCGGGGCCTACCGGTCGCGTCCAACTGCCCAAGGGTGCATCGCAGCGCTGCACCAACTCACGGCCATCGCGCAACACAACCTTCAGCTCAACATGCATCTGATCCAATCGACCTGAGATCGTTGCGTCGCGATTAAGAACAATTTTTTCAAGCAAACTGACCATATCCGCTGAAAAGCGCCGCTCTTGCGTAAAACTTTTGGGCTCGACTTGGCCGTCAAGCACTGCCACGGCAGTTGTATATTGCCAAGAGAACTTACCATCTAAACCCGTTTCGGGCTTTGGACGATCAATGTAGTGCATCACCGGAGTGCGTAATTCGATGCGTTCGACCTGCTCGCTCAAATTCACAGCAGGGTGGTTTGCGCGTAACTCTAGGGCTGCAGTGATCACAAAATGAGTTGCAAACTGCGACGGAAACAATTTCCAGGCTGGACCGGGCTGTAAGGCGCGGGCAACCTCAAGCGCTGCCGTCAGGTGTTGAGGCTCAAAGCTTGCCCCGAACAGAGCAGGCCCCCACCCCCTTGGGCTGCCGATCGCATCCACATTTGCTGTGAATCCCTCTGCCGCCAACAGCGCAGCCTCGACACCATTGGCAGCAGCATCGCCACAATGAAGTGCCTTGGTCATCGTGCCAACGTTGGCAAGCACTGAGCCACAGCGCGAGGCGGCCATACTGACTGCAGCGACGGCTTGCTCTTGCGGCAAGCCCATCAATTCGGCACAGGCCAGTGCAGCCGCCAGTGGCCCCACCGCACCTGGCGGATGCATCGTCAATTTACTCGGTTCGATCTGGCCCGAAGCAAGGCGCAAACGTCCTTGCGCCTCAATCCCTTTCGCTAAGGCCCGTAACAAGGCTTTGCCCTGCGCGCCACAACCGCTGGCCTCGCGCCACTGCGCAAGTGCCAAGAGCGCAGGTAGTAATGGCGATAGCGCATGGTTAGGCGGGTTCCACATGGGTTCAAAGTCCAACACATGCATGGAGGCACCGTTAATTCGCGCCGCTTGCACCACACTGGTTGAAAATCCCTTGCCAATCACGCGTGCGAGCCCCACCGGCACATCTCGTTGCGCCAGTTTGGCTAAGATACTCGGCCCCGGTTCATGCGCCCCCGCGATCGCGACGGCTAAGCCATCTAAGAGCAACAGACGGCATTGACGCTCAAGCGCAGGGTCAGTAGCAGGCCAAGCTAAAAGCAAGTTAACAAAACGACGGGTCAAGTCATCGGTGGGCGTTGCTGCATTCACTTTAGATAAGTCTCGGTTGGTTTTGTCTAATAATTGGTTGATAGATTACGCCAGTTCATTATTGATAGATGTCGCCGGCTTGTTTTTGACAGATTGCGCTCGATCATTCTCTCGCAATTTCTGATCCATGCAACTGTTCAAACTCCACTATTTGGAATCTTAGGGACTGAAGATATCAATGCAGGGTTATCCCTAATCGACTCACCTTGTCATTCGCCACAAACTGCCTGACGGCATATAGTTGCAGTCACTGTGCAAAAAAAGAATTGGAAACTGCATGACGGCTCTTATCGGACAGGCGCAGCGCCTGTACCAAACTGCCGCGAGTGCGAGCCAACGCGCCGCACAATCACATAGAAAATCAGGATTATTGTTATGAATCAGCCACACACCACTCAAACTGTGCTTGAGCAAATCGCCGAACGTATCGTGTCTTTTGACCTCAAGGCGATCACACCGCAAGCCATTATGTTGTCTCGCACGGCGATTATCGACACGTTAGGCGTTTCACTTGCCGGCGCAATTGAGCCCTGCACCACAAACCTGCTGCGCACGCCCGGTGTCGCCTCAGCGCCCGGCGTCTGTACGATTTTTGGCACAGCGCAAAAGACTTCAGCGCTTGACGCAAGCTTTATCAACGGCACCGCCTCTCACGCCTTAGATTACGATGACTTTAGCCAACCCATGGGCGGGCATCAGTCAGCGCCGTTGGTTGCGCCCCTGATGGCAATCGCCGAAGAACGCGGCGCGTCTGGCCTTGAACTGCTTCAATCGTACGTTGTCGGGATTGAAACTGAAATTCGCCTGGCACGTGCCGTCAACTTCTATCACTACGATAAAGGCTGGCATCCGACAGCGACGCTTGGTGTCTTTGGTGCCGCGGCCGCTGCGGGGCATATGCTCAAGCTTAACGCCAAAAAACAAGCAATCGCACTAGCCATCGCCGCCTCGTTCGCCTCAGGCATCAAAGCGAACTTTGGCACCATGGTCAAGCCGCTTCACGTGGGTCAGTGCGCTCGCAACGGTTTGCTCGCCGCCCTCATGGCCGACGCGGGCTACGATGCCAACCCCGAAGCGCTTGAGCACCATCAAGGCTTTTTCAATGCGTACAACGGTAAAGGCAATTACGATGCCAGTTTGATTTTTGAAAACTGGGCAAATCCCTTAGAGGTCTTAAGCCCCAGCATGGGGCTCAAACAGTTTGCCTGTTGCGGTAGTACCCACCCCGCTGTCACGATGGCACTGCAACTGCGACAACAAGAAACCTTCAGCCCACAAGATATTGAAAAGGTCGACATTCTGCCGCACCGCCGTCGCCTGCCGCACACCAACAATCCAGATCCTCAAACACCACTTGCCGCCAAGTTCTCGGTGCAATATGCAGTCGCGCGAGCGCTCGTCGATGGGGCCGTGCGTCTTGACGACTTTGAAGGCGATGCGCACTTTGATAGCAAGGTACGAGCGATCATGGCAAAAACAACTGCCGCACCTCACCCCGACATGCCAGACGACTCGCCCGATCAATTCGGCGCCGAGGTGATTGTTGCGTTGAAAGACGGGCGCACGGTGTCTCGCCGCATTAACAGCCTGGTTGGACGTGGCGGCGACTACCCCTTAACAAGTGAAGAGTTATGGGAGAAATTCAACGACTGCGCCAAACGTGTATTGCCAGCAAACGATATCCCTGCCCTGTTTGCTAAACTCGAAAAGCTCGAACATATCAAAAATATCCGCGAACTCACGCCCTCATTGGCCAAGTTCTCGAAGGCTGCCTAAAGCCCAAAGCGGCTTAAGAAGATTCCTCTCTCGGTCCGGTATATAGATGTGGCCTAAGCCACCCTTCCCTTAAGGAAATCACATGAACAGACGTGCTTTTGTCCGATCGGCTGCGCTGGGTGGTCTCGCGACCATTGGATTTCCGCTGTTTGCACAGCAAGATAAATTTCCAAGTAAAACGATCAAGTTTGTTGTTCCCTTTGCGGCCGGTGGTGGGGGTGATGCGATCGCCAGAATAGCCGGGCAAAAACTATCCGAGCGACTCAACAATCCAGTCGTCGTTGAAAACCGCACGGGCGCGGGCGGCAATGTGGGGTCGGCGTATGTCATGAAGTCAGTGCCCGATGGCTACACGCTACTGAATATGTCTACCAGTTACTGCATACAAGCGGCGATGGCGCCCCTGCCCTTTGATCCCATTCTGGATATGCAACCCATCATCACGCTTGCGCAAACGCCCATGGTGCTGCTGGTGCATAACGATTCGCCTTTTCGCAACGCAACCGATCTGATTGCCGCTGCCAAAAAGAATCCCGACCGGTACACACATGGCTCGGCCGGAGTGGGTTCAATTGCCCATTTATCCATGGAAGAGTTAGCCTATCTTGCAGGGATCAAATTGGTGCACGTTCCCTACAAAGGCTCGTCCCTCGCTATGAATGATTTGCTTGGGGGTAACGTCGATCTTCTGCTAAGCACCTCAACCTTTACTGCCCCCTACGTCAAGTCAAAACGCTGCAGAGCGCTAGGTGTCGCTGGGCAATCTCGTTTATCCATTTTGCCCGACGTCCCGACCTTTGAAGAACAGGGGGTGAAAGACTTCAATGTCGTTGACAGTAAATCTATGGGTGGTCCTCGAGGGATTCCGCGCGAAGTCGTTGCTTTACTGAACACTGAACTTAATAACGTTTTAAAAGATCGCGCCGTGTACACTCGGCTCGAAGACGAAGGCACGATCGCCGTCGGCGGCTCGCCCGAGCACATGCTGCAGCTGGTTCAGCAAGATATTGCGCGCTGGAAAAAAGTGATCGAGCTGCAAAAAATTACCCCTCAATAGTTAAAAGCCTCATGACGCACAAAAATCCCGAATACTCCCCACTGGGCCACAGCGGCCTATATGTGCCGCGCCTTTGGCTGGGCACCATGATGTTCGGCGATCAAACCGACGAAACCGTTGCCAGAGAAATCATTGCAACCACCCGCGCTGCCGGCTACAACGCGATCGACTCGGCCGACAGCTACGCCGGCGGTGACTCTGAGCGTATGGTTGGGCGTTTGATCGCGCAAGACCGTGCCCGTTGGGTGGTCGCGACTAAAGTCGCCAACCCCATGGGTAAAGAGCCGAACGACCGAGGCACCTCAAGACGCTGGCTCATGACCGAAATCGATAACAGTTTGAAGCGACTCGCAACCGATTGGATCGATGTTTACTACATGCATCGCGATGACGAGGTCACCCCAATGGAAGAGACTCTCTCGACCTTTGCCCGACTCATTGAGCTTGGCAAAATTCGCTATTACGGTGTGTCTAATTTTCGCTCGTGGCGGATTGCGCGTATGGTTGAGCTGGCCCGCAAAATGGGGATCCCCCCACCAATTGTGTGTCAGCCTCCCTACAGCGCAGTCACGCGGATGATTGAAACCGAAGTGCTGCCCTGCTGCGACCACTACGGCGTGGGCGTCGTCGCCTACAGCCCACTAGCGCGCGGCGTGTTAACGGGCAAGTATCAGCCCAACGTCGCACCCGATGCCTCGAGTCGTGCGGGGCGAGGCGACCGCCGTCTGCATCAAACCGAGTTTAGAAACGAATCTTTTGAGGTGGCCAGCGCCTTAAAAGAGCATGCTCTGCGTCGCGGCTTGAGCCCGACTCAGTTTGCCATCGCTTGGGCCTTGAACAACAAACTCATCAACGGTGTGATTGGTGGGCCCCGCACGCTTGACCAATGGCAAGACTATATTGCGGCAATGTCTGTCTTGCTGACCGCCGAAGACGAGGCGGTGGTCGATGCGTTGGTCGCACCGGGGTACGCATCCACCCACGGGTTCACCGATCCACAATATCCCATTGTCGGCCGCCGAGCTCGCCAATCCTAAACTTTACTAGGCCATAGGACACTCTCTTTGCCCGTTGAAGCGAAGAGAACCTAAACTGTTTCACTGCTCAAATATTGTAAAAAGCACAGATTCGAGGAGGCTTTGCTGCCACAAACGTGATGGTCGAGAGGGTGACGAACAGACCTCCTCTGATCGGCGATAATAGACACCTTGCCCTCAATAGTGAAATCTGCCGCAACATGAACAAACGCGATATGGTCATCAAGAGCGTCGTCTATCTACGCGGACCAAATATCTGGACGTATTTCTCAGCCCTCGAGGCAGTCGTCGACATCGGAGACCTAGAAGATTGCCCCTCTAATCTTGTGCCGGGTCTTTACGAGAGGCTAGTTGCCTGGCTGCCCAGCCTGATCGAACATCGCTGTAGTCCAGGCGTGCGCGGTGGCTTTTTGCAACGCCTGCAAACCGGCACCTGGCCCTGCCACATTCTTGAGCACGTGACACTCGCCCTGCAGGATCTCGCTGGCGTACCGGGCCATGGTTTTGGGCGAGCACGCGAAACCGAGACACGCGGTGTCTACAAAGTTGTCGTCAGTGGTTGGCAAGAAGAGGTCACTCGTGCTGCGCTCTACGCCGGTCGAAATCTGGTCATGGCTGCGATTGAAGATCAACCCTATGACCTTGAGGCTGCGCTTGAACACATCAAAGAACTCTCGCAAGATTTATGCCTAGGCCCAAGCACGGCCTCGATGGTGTTAGCGGCTGAAGAGCGTGATATTCCAGCGGTACGTTTAAATCAGGGCAATCTGATTCAATTTGATTATGGCAATCAACAACGCCGTATTTGGACTGCAGAAACAGACCAAACGAGCGCTATCGCCGAGACGATCTCGCGTGATAAAGACTTAACCAAATCGATTCTAGAAGCCTGCGGGGTACCAATCCCCCAAGGTCGAGCCGTTGAAAACGCGCACGACGCCTGGGAGGCTGCGCAAGACTTGGGGCTCCCAGTCGTGATCAAACCTGTTGATGGCAACCACGGGCGTGGTGTGTTTATCAACCTAGAAACCCAGCAAGAGATCGAAGCGGCCTACGCGGTCGCGGTGGACGAGGGGTCGGGTGTTTTAGTTGAACGTTTCATTCGCGGTAATGAACATCGCCTCTTGATCGTGAATGGCAAACTTGCCGCAGCAGCGAAAGGCCAGGCAGCGCTTGTCACCGGCGACGGCAAACACACCATCAACGAATTAATTGCCCTACAAATCAATTCGGATCCTCGTCGGGGACGGGGTGAAGGGCAGCCACTAAATCCGGTGCGCATTGACTCAGCAGCCCGCCTTGAACTTAAGCGCCAAGGCTTTGAGGCCGAAAGCGTGGTGCCCGCAGGTTGCGAAGTCTTAATTCAACGCAACGGCAACGTCGCCTTTGACTGCACTGACGACGTGCACCCTGAAGTCGCCGTAGTGGCCGCACTTGCCGCGAAAGCAGTCGGGCTCGATATCGCCGGCATCGACTTAGTCTGCGAAGACATCTCACGCCCCTTAGCAGAAACGGGCGGTGCCATCGTCGAAGTCAATGCGGGCCCAGGTCTCTTGATGCATCTCAAGCCGGCTGAAGGCCAACCGCGCGATGTCGGCAAAGCCATCATCGAGTACATGTTTCCACCGGCCAACTACCAGACTTTTCCGTTAATCGGAGTCACTGGTTCGAGCGGTATGACGCAAGTGACCCAAATCGTGTTTCATTTACTCAAACTAAGCGGTCTTGACCTGGGTCTTTCAAACAGCAAAGGCGTCTGGGTTGGAGATCGTAGGATGCCCACTTCGGTTTCATCAAAGTGGTCAAATACTCAACGCTTACTTTTAAATTGCCAAATTCAGGCAGCCGTCGTCGAAACGGATGGTATGCAGCTCTTGACTGAAGGTCTGGATTACATCAAATGTTTGGTCGGCATCGTGACTGACATCCGGTTTAGCGACGCCTTCAAAGGGCCGACTGTCGCTTACCATAATTTCGAAACGGCTCCAGATCTCATTAAAATCTACCGCACACAAATTGACGTGATCTGCCAAACCGGAACGGGCGTGCTCAATGCCGATGACCCGAATGTCGCGGCGATTGCCGAATACTGCGAAGGTTTACTGACCTATTTCAGTCAAGATCCACAAGGTGCCCTCATCACTGCGCATCTTGCGGCAGGCAAGCGTGCCGTGTTACTTGATTCGGACGAGATCGTCTTGGCGCAAGGCGAGCAGCGCACCCTCTTGTGCTCAGTGGCAACGCTTCCCGTTTTAAGTGCCAGTCAAGCCGCCCGTCATGAAAATATGGTTCCGGTGCTGGCTTCAGTCGCTGCGGCGTGGGCTTTAAACTTGCCTTTAGATCTGATCCGCAGCGGTCTACGCTCGTATTAACACAGCCCCCTTAGAGCTAACCGAAAGGTCAAGCCCTAAACCCATCTGCTGACATGGGTTTAGGGCTTGGCTTCGCGCCCAGCCATCACCCCCGCTCCACTCGTCAATACAGCAGGCTTTTGGCTCAATTCCGGTAAACTAACCGAGTGTTGGGTTAACCGTGACGTCACCCCGCCTGATCTCGCTAAAGTCTGTCACCCATCTCTTTTACGCAAGGCTCTTCAAGCATGACTGCACGCACCCAAATCCATCGCCTTCAAGTTGCAACTTCGCTCTATCGTTTCATTGAAGACAGCGTGCTGCCAGGCAGCGGTGTCAGCAGCACAGCCTTCTGGCAAGGTTTCGATGCCGTCGTGCATGACTTGTCACCCAAAAATGTGGCCTTGCTCGCAGAGCGCGATCGCATTCAAACGGCGATGGACAGCTGGCATCGCGCCCACCCCGGCCCTATCCAAGACATGGCTGGGTATCGCGCCCACCTCACTTCGATCGGCTACCTCGCACCGACGCCCGGGCCTGTCACGATCACGACGACCAATGTGGATGCCGAGCTGGCACTTCAAGCTGGATCACAACTGGTTGTACCTGTACTCAATGCCCGTTACGCCTTGAACGCAGCCAATGCGCGCTGGGGCTCGTTGTACGACGCACTGTATGGCACCGATGCGCTGCCAGAAACCGATGGCGCTACCAAAGCAGGCGCAAATGGCGCTGGCTACAACCCGGTGCGCGGCGCCCGCGTCATCGCGTTTGGTCGTCAGTTTCTGGATCAAGCGGCACCCCTGGCCAACGGCTCGCATGCCGACGTACAACGCTACAGCGTGCAGGCGGGCAAGTTAGTCGCTGCGCTCAAAAACGGCACAACAACGGGTCTGGCTGAGCAGAATAAATTTGTCGGCTTCCAAGGCGCTGAGGCAACACCCTCAGCGATCTTGTTAGTAAACAACGGGCTACATATTGATATCCAGATCGATAATTCAAAGGGCATTGGCAAAGACGACCAAGCTGGCGTGAACGACATTGTGATCGAATCGGCACTTTCGACGATTCTCGATCTCGAAGACTCTGTTGCAGTGGTTGATGCTGACGATAAAGTCTTGGCCTACAGCAACTGGCTTGGGATCTTGAAAGGCACGCTCGTTGAAAGCGTGACCAAAAACGGAAACACCTTTAACCGAACATTGAATGCCGACAGAAAATACCAAGCGGGTGTCGGTGCCACACAGGCTAAAGATGGCGTCGTGACGCTGCACGGTCGTTCGCTTTTGTTTTTACGCAACGTCGGTCACCTGATGACCAACCCAGCCATTCTTGATGGTCAAGGTAACGAGATTTTTGAAGGTATCTTGGATGCGGTCGTGACCGTGACGATTGCACTGCACGATCTCAAACGCACCAAAGAACACTTGTACGGCAACTCGCGCACGGGTTCGGTATATATCGTTAAACCAAAAATGCACGGCCCCGCTGAAGTTGCTTTTGCAAGCGAACTCTTTGGCCGTATTGAGGGGTTCTTGAGCTTGCCCGCAAATACTGTCAAGCTCGGCATCATGGATGAAGAGCGTCGTACTAGCGCCAATCTAAAAGCCTGCATCAACGAGGCGCGTGCCAGAGTCGCCTTCATCAACACCGGCTTTTTAGATCGCACTGGCGATGAAATGCATACAGCGATGCAAGCTGGCCCGATGCTGCGTAAAGGCGACATGAAATCTAGCGCCTGGCTGTCAGCCTACGAGCGCAGCAATGTGCTCACGGGTTTAGCCTGCGGGTTGCGTGGCCGCGCTCAGATCGGCAAAGGGATGTGGGCAATGCCTGACCTGATGGCCGCCATGCTAGAACAAAAAATTGGCCACCCAAAGGCTGGCGCCAACACTGCTTGGGTACCGTCTCCCACGGCGGCCACCTTGCACGCGTTGCATTACCATCAAGTCAAGGTCGCCGAGATTCAACTGGGCCTTGAAAAAACCGCAAACGATGCCGAAATCGATCGCTTGCTCAACGAAATTTTACTCGTGCCAGTCGCCACTGACCCCAAGTGGTCGGCCAGCGATATTCAACAAGAACTCGACAATAACGCCCAAGGGATTTTGGGCTACGTTGTGCGTTGGGTCGATCAAGGTGTGGGCTGCTCAAAAGTGCCTGATATTCACAACGTCGGCTTGATGGAAGATCGCGCTACGTTAAGGATTTCAAGTCAGCACATTGCCAACTGGCTCTTACATGGGATCACAAACGAGGCGCAGGTCAACGAGACTCTGCAACGTATGGCAAAAGTGGTGGATCAACAAAACGCGAATGACCCCCTGTACACGCCTATGTCGACTAATTTTGAAGCGTCGTCGGCTTATCGCGCAGCACGTGATTTAGTCTTTAAAGGGCTCGTACAGCCAAGTGGCTACACCGAGCCGTTGTTGCACGCTTGGCGTCTCAAGGTAAAAGCCAGTTAAGGCGCACGCGCGATTTGGCATTAGCATCATGCAGTAGGCAATACGCAGTAGGCTGTAGATAATAGGTTGATACGAGCTTCACAACATCGACTTGATTGCTGTTTTCAGGAAAAAAAATGAACGCACCCGTCCCAATGCTCGACACCGCAGAAATGCTTTCAAACGTGAGCCAAGCCTGGGACGACGATCTCGTCAAACAGCTCAGCGACTATATCGAGATTCCGGCCAAATCCCCGGCCTTTGATCCAGATTGGGCGAAAGCCGGTTACCTTGAAACCGTGCTGCAGCGCGCTGCGACCTGGGTTGAACAACAAAAAGTTGCAGGGCTCAAAGCTGAAATTATTCGCCTGCCTGGCCGCACACCCATTATGTTTTTTGAGGTGGCTGCTACACGGCCGCAAACACCTAACAGCCAAACGGTGCTGATGTATGGCCATCTTGATAAGCAACCCGAGTTTGATGGCTGGCGTGCTGGCTTGGGCCCTTGGACACCAAAATACCTCGACGGCAAACTCTACGGACGTGGTAGTGCTGACGACGGCTATGCAACCTACGCTGCGATTACCGCGATCCAGGCGCTTAAAGCGCAAAAGGTCGAACATCCTCGTATTGTCGGCATTATCGAAACCTGCGAAGAAAGCGGCTCACCTGACTTGCTGCCCTACATCGAGGCAATCAAGCCTCGCTTGGGTGATGTCGGTTTGGTGATGTGCTTAGACAGTGGCGCAGGTAATTACGATCAGCTGTGGCTAACGACGAGTTTGCGTGGCATGGCCACCGGCGTCTTAAAAGTTGAAATTTTGACTGAAGGTGTGCACTCGGGCGATGCTTCAGGCCTGGTGCCCTCAAGTTTTCGCATCATGCGTCATGTGCTGGATCGCCTTGAAGACAGCGCAACCGGTCATCTACTTCCACAAAGCTTTCATTGTGAAATCCCCACCGAACGGATTGATCAGGCGCGCGCCACAGCAGCCATTCTGGGTGACGAGATATTCAAACGCTTTCCTTGGGCACATCACGACTGCGGCGGCTCAACCTTGGTGGCGATTCCCACTACCTTAGACCCTGTCGAAGCGCTGATGCGACGCACCTGGAAACCCACACTAAGCGTCACCGGAGCCGAAGGTTTCCCATCGTTAAGAGACGCAGGCAACGTCTTGCGCCCGTACACGGCCTTCAAACTCGCCTTGCGCTTACCGCCGCTCATTGAAGCGGCAGCAGCGGTTGCAGAACTCAAAACCTTATTAGAAGACAACGCGCCGTATCAGGCCAAGGTCACCTTTGTGCCGCAAGGTGCTTCAACCGGCTGGAATGCCCCCGCAATCGCCCCTTGGTTTGAGCAGGCGTTGAATCAAGCAAGCCTAGCCCACTTTCAGGCACCCGTGGGTTACATCGGTCAAGGCGGTACGATCCCGTTGATGAGTCTTCTCAGTCAGGGCTTTCCGAAAGCGCAAATGATGGTGTGCGGCGTGCTCGGCCCAAAATCGAATGCGCACGGCCCAAATGAATTTTTACATGTACCTTATGCTAAAAAATTAACCGCTGCAGTTGGACAGATCATGGCGCAGATGCCATAACGAGCCCCACCGCACTTTCACCAAAAACGATAAGAGACCTCAACATGACAACCCCTCAATCTTTAATCATCCGTAACGGTTTGATCGCAGACGGTACTGGCACAAAGCCCTACGTTGGCGATATCAAAATCGTCGATGGCATCATTCAACAAGTCGGTACTGTCACCGGCAGCGCCACCGAAGAAATTGATGCCAATGGGCTGCTTGTTACCCCAGGCTTTGTTGATATTCATACCCACTATGATGGCCAAGTGACCTGGAGCAACAAAGTTGCATCCTCATCCCAGCTAGGCGTGACCACGGTCGTGATGGGTAACTGTGGCATTGGTTTCGCACCTTGCAACCCCGAGCATCGGCAAGTCATGATGAAACTCATGGAAGGTGTTGAGGATATCCCTGGCGTGGTGCTCGACGAAGGCTTGCCCTGGAACTGGCGTACCTTTCCAGAGTATCTAGATGCGCTTGAGGCGCGTCAGTATGACGCCGATATAGCCACCCAGGTGGGTCACGCACCCCTGCGCATTCATGTGATGGGTGACCGAGGCGCTGCACGCGAAGTGGCCACCGAGGCAGACAGCCTTGAAATGGCCCGCCTAGCCGCCGAGGCCGTGCAAGCAGGCGCGTTAGGGTTCACCACTTCACGCACGATTTTGCATAAAAGCAGTGATGGTCATCACACGCCAACTTTAGGTGCAGCTGAAAGTGAGCTCACAACAATCGCAAAAGGCTTAGGCGCAATTGGTCAAGGTGTCTTGCAATTGGTATCTGACTTTGACGATACCGATAGTGAGTTTGCGATGCTTCGACGTATCGTCGAAGCGTCGGGGCGCCCTTTATCGTTAACACTGTTGCAACACGAGCATTTGCCACAACGCTGGCGCCGCGTGATGGAGCACATGCACGATGCGACCGATGCCGGCTTACAAATGAAAGCACAAGTTGGCGCACGCCCCGTCGCGTTGTTACTGAGTTTTTCACTGACAATTTGTCCGTTCTCGCAATTGCCGTCATACGACGCGCTAACAAAGTTACCGCTGGCTGAAAAACTTGAGCGCCTCAAAGACCCTGCCCTACGCGCCAAAATCGTGGCCGAAGAGCACACCGAAGCAATGTTCAAGCGTCGCGTCGCAAACTTTGAAAATCTGTATCCACTCGGTGACCCACCAGAGTACGAACCTAGGCCTGAAGACAGCATTGCGGGCTTAGCAAAGCGTGCCGGTGTCAACCCAACCGAATACGCCTACGATTATTTGCTGCAAAATGAGGGCAAAGCCATTTTGTATCGCCCCTTGTACAACTACGCCGAACAAAACCTTGATGTGCTGCGCGAAATGTTGCTTGATCGCGATACCGTACCTGGCTTGAGCGATGGCGGTGCGCACTATGGCTTTATCTGCGATGCAAGCTTTCCAACCTATCTGCTGACACACTGGGCTCGCGATCGCTCACGAGGCGAAAAGATCCCACTCGAAACCTTGGTGAAATGGCAAACGCACGATACGGCGGCCACGGTAGGTTTGAATGATCGGGGTCTGCTGCGCCCAGGCTACAAGGGTGACGTCAATGTGATTGACTTTGAAAACCTCAAACTTCATGCCCCAAAAATCGTGCACGATCTGCCAGCCAACGGACGCCGGTTAGGGCAAGTTGCCGAAGGTTATCGTGCCACGATCGTAGCCGGTGTGGTGACGTATCGCGATGGTGTCTCAACGGGTAAGTTGCCTGGCAAACTGATTCGCGGTGCGCAAGTTGCGCAGACTGTCGCACAAGTCGCACAGGCGGTTGCCGCCTAGGCGATGTTAACCAGGCACTGAGGGCCGGTAGATGACGATGGGGCTTGCACTGCGTGCACAGTCCCATTATTAAATTTTTCAAAGACAATTAAACAAAAAATCGGAGACAAAGATGGCAATATACGAATTACGCACTTACACAGTCACAGTCGGAAAAATGAGTGAAGTGGTTGCGTTATACAAAGCAGAAGGCTGGCCCGCGCTTTCTAAACACCCAGCAAAACTTTGCGGATATTTCACCGGCGACATTGGTGCACTCAATCAGTTAGTGCATCTCTGGAAATTCGACGATGAGGCCGACCGTCGTAAATTTTGGGATGGGGTGTATGGTGATCAGGCTTTTATGGCCTTCGCAAAGCAACTTCGCCCCTTGTTGCAAGCACAAGAAAATAAGCTACTTTTAGCTGCCCCTTGGGGACCACAGGTATAAGTCGATACTCAGAGATCGTCTTTCAAAATCACAATCAACACACTGCAGTGAGCGATCTCTATTAAAGCCTTGGACTTAGAGCTGCCCCACCAGCGGGCAGCCCAGTGTGATTGATGCTTGTGACCCACAATTATCAGATCTGAATGATTTTGTTTTGCATAGTGTGCGATTTCAACTGCTGCATCGCCCTTTAAACAGACTCCTTCGACCTGATAACCCGCAGACTTTAGCCTCGTTACGCCCGCGTTCAAAATCTCTAGCTGCACTTTGTCATCTTGATCTATTTTGTCTTGCGTGACAAAGCCGCCGTCTATGCCCAATGCCGCATAGTAATTAGGCGTGACAGTGAGTAAGGTGATGTGTGCCGAGCCCAAATTGGCAAGCTCTTGACACTCAATCAGTGCTTTTTGATCCAGTACAGAACCGTCGTAGGCAAGCAAAATATTTTTATACATTTTGACCTCTACTGATAAAGCGTTTTGGGTTTGAGCTGTCGTCGCGCAAAGAGTAAACGTATTTACTCAAATTTTTGACACAGACAAACCCTAGGGCAGGTCAAACCCTAGGGAAGGTCAACCCTAACTAAACTTTGCTGACACGGCGCCAAAGATACCAAAATCGGCCGTCACTTCGTCGCCGACTTTGACTGGAACCGGTACCAAACAGGTACCCGTCATCACAACATCCCCCACTTGCAGAAAATTGTCGTGATCAAGCAATTCGTTCGCGAGCCACGTTAAAGCTAGGCGAGGATCACCCAACACATTTGAACCCTGCCCAAGCGCCGCAGTTTTTCCGTTGCTTAGCATTGTGACCTGATGGTCTTTTAAGTCAACGCTACGCCAATCGGTTGTCACTTCTTGGCCCACGACAAAAAAGCAAGCGCAGGCAAACTCTGCGATCAACTGTGCCTCACCTGCTTTTGCAAAATCTTCAAAGCGCGAAGCGGGCACTTCAATGGCCACGTGCAAGGCTTCGACACTTGCCATCACCTCTGCCATGCTCAACGGCGCACTGCCCACGCGTTTGATATCTCGCCCGATTCGGAAGGCAAACTCTGCTTCTGCGACCGCCATAAAATTGCCAGTGAGTGATACCTCAGCACCGTCTTTCAAACAGCGCGACTTCAATAAGCGCCCAGCCAACGGCCCACTCACACCAATATGCTTTTGCCCTGCGGCGCTGGTGGCTGCAATTTTCCAGCCAATGCCTGGCTCACCCACCGCTTTAAGCAATGCCGCCTGAACCTCGTATCCCTCAGCACGGTTGACTGGGCGACAGCTTGGGTCAAGCGCGACAAGGCGACCGTGATCGCGAAAGGCCGGCAACAACGCGGCAACGGCTTGGTCAATCTGTTTGGGTTGCATAAAATATCCTAAGCGTGAAGGTCAAAACACGATATGAAGTACAGTACTCTAAAAAGAGTAATCTAAAAAGACCCTCAGAGACATGACTGAACCTTATGAACTGACGCTCGGCCAGATGGCCCAGGCGATCCGCGCCGGCAACTTAACGTCTGAAGCACTGGTCAACAGTTGTCTGGCGCGCATTGCACAGATTGACCCTGCCGTTCTAGCATGGGCAAGCCTAGATGCTAAGGCAGCACTGGCGCGCGCGCGGCAACTCGACAAAGAAGCCCCGCGCAGCCCGTTGCATGGCATTCCGATTGGCGTCAAAGATATTATTGACACTGACGACTTTATCACCGGCTACAACTCTCCGATCTATCAAACGCATCGGCCAACTACCAACGCCAATATCGTCACGCGGGCACTCGATGCTGGCGCCATCGTTCTTGGCAAAACAACAACGCAAGAGTTTGCCACTCGCGGCAAGGTGAGCCCCACGCGCAATCCTTATTCAGCCCTGCACAGCCCCGGTGGGTCATCAAGTGGTTCTGCCGCTGCAGTCGGCGCAAACATGGTGCCCTTGGCGCTAAGCTCGCAAACCGCCGGATCGATTGTGCGACCGGCCTCATATTGTGGAGTCGTTGGCTTCAAGGCGAGCTATGGCCTAATCGACATTACAGGCGTCAAGAGAATGTCACCAACGCTTGATACGCTGGGTTGGCATACCCGCTGCGTTCAAGACGCCGCCATTGCCTTGAGTCTTTTATCTGACTGGCAAGGTTTACAAGAGTTCGAACAAGGCTTAACTGGTGAGTTGATCGTTGGTATCTGTAAAGACCCCTTTTGGCCGATGGCAGAGACCGCCACCCGCGAAGCACTGTCCTTGGCGCGCGAGCGGCTCGAGCGCGCCGGCGTTCGCATCATCAACATTAGCTTGCCTTCTGGTTTTGAAAAACTAGGGACTGCACTCGATGTGATTGGTGATGTTGAAGGGCTTGCTGCGCTTAAACACGAATGGCTGCATCACCGTGACGGCCTCTCGCAGGGCGTACAAGAAAAACTTCAGCGCGCAGAAACAATTACACCGCAGGTATATGAAGAGGCCAAGCGTTTAGCTCGAACTTGCAGTGAGCAAAGCGCCAGCCTCTTTGCCGGCGCTACGTGCATCCTGACACCAAGCTCACCTGGCTATGCACCCTTACTTGAACTGATAGATCCAGGTGACTCTTGCTTTAGCAAGCTCTGGACAATTTTAGGAATGCCTAGCGTCAGTATCCCTGTGCCGCTACCAGGTCCGTTACCGATTGGTTTAGAAGTGATCTGCCCAAAAGGTCAAGATACCCTGGCCTTGCAAGCGGCGCAGCGTATCGCTGAAATTTTGAATCAAAAAATATAACCCCGCGGTCACTTCAACGCGAGTCTCTACGGTTGTTCAACCAGCGGCACAAATATCTTCGTAAACCGACTGATTTCTAGTTCACACCAAACTTATTACGACAACACCGACTGAGTCAATATGGACACCACCGAAACGCTAGCGACCTTCATCACAAGTTTTGATGGCGCAAAAATCCCTGAACCCGTTCGTGCGATTGCTGTGCGTAGTCTGGTCAACTGGGCTGGCTGTGCGTTAGGCGGCGCACGTCATCCGGCTTTGCTCAACGCCATGCAGGCGATGCGCCCTTTTATCGGCGCCCCGCAGGCAAGCGTGATCGGTCGTCATGACCGTGTCGATGCACTCAACGCTGCGCTATTTAACGGCATCAGTTCGCACGTACTCGACTTTGACGATACCCACATGGCGACGCTGGTACACCCAAGCGGTCCAGTGCTCTCTGCGTTGCTTGCGTTAGCTGAATACCATCCAATTGATGGCAACACCTTTGTTGAAGCCATCGTCTTTGGCATTGAGGTCGAATGCCGCATCGCCTTGGGTGTCTGCCCCGCTCACTACGATATCGGTTGGCATGTCACAGGCACGGTCGGCGGCTTTGGCGCTGCGGCAGCGGTTGGCCGCGCACTCAAACTAGATGCCAAACAAATGGCTTGGGCACTTGGTATTGCAGCCACACAAGCGGCTGGGTTACGCGAGGTCTTTGGCACGATGTGCAAAAGTCTTCATCCAGGACGTGCAGCACAAAGCGGTCTCAGCGCGGCATTGATGGCCCAAGCTGGCTTTACCAGTTCGGTGCGCGCCATCGAGGCCCCACGCGGGTTTGCACACGTACTATCCACTGAGCAACATTTTGAAAAAATGACTGAGGGCTTAGGCACGGTATGGCACACCCTTGAAAATAGCTTCAAGCCCTACGCTTGCGGCTTAGTGATTCATCCGATTATCGATGGCTGTCTGACCTTGCGCCAGCAACATCAATTTAGCTCTGACGACGTCAAACAGATCGATCTTAAGGTACATCCGCTGGTACTAGAGCTCACCGGAAAAAGTGCCCCCACGACAGGGCTTGAGGGAAAATTCAGCGTGCAACATTCAGCGGCGATCGTGACCCACGAAGGTAAGAGTCAGGCTAGACAATACTCAGATGCTGCTGTGCAAGATCCTGCCGTCACCAAACTGCGCAGCAAGGTACAAGTCGCGATCGAGCCTGGCCTTCGAGTCGATGAAGCCAAAGTCACAGTCACCCTAAATGATGGCCGTGTTCTGCATCATCACGTCATACACGCCTTAGGGAGTATCGAGCGACCAATGAACGATGCACAAGTCGATGCAAAGTTTATGGACTTAGCGTCAACGGTTATGACACCCGAGCAAGCCACCCAGGCGCTTGCCGCTTGTCGCTCTGTCGGGCAGGCTACCGACGCAGGCTCAGTAGGACGTGCACTGAGCACACCCAAATAAGGAAAGCAGATTTGTTGACGCAGCCGCAACGGTACTAGCCGCAGGCTTAGTCGCATGGGGACTTCCCTAGTTTGAAATAAAAAACCTTGTCCTCCGCCGATGCTGTCTTGTATAAGAGCGTTAGATGCTTTTTTACGAAAGTCGTCATTAGATACCATTTCAAAAATGGCTCTTAATGAACAACTTAATTAATTTTTATTTAATTTCTTCACTGATTTTCTTAATAAATTTATAGATTTTAAAAAAATAACAGCCTGAAACATGACAACAGAAACTCCAATTCTCGACAAGCCACTCCCTTACGGACGCCCCATTACACTCGAGCGAGCCAAGAAAATGATGATTGCCGCCGAGGCGGAAGCAGAAAAAAATCAATGGCCAGTGGCCATCGTCATTGCAGACTCGGCCGGCAGCTTGGTGCTTGCTCAGCGTCTTGATGACACACAGCATTCAAGCATGGCGATTGCGACCGGCAAAGCGTTAACTGCGGTGAACTTCCGTCGGCCAACGAAAATGTTTCAGGATGGCATCGCTGCGGGTGGCGAAGGCTTGCGCTTCATGGCAGTGCCGGGCGTCACCCCGCTCGAAGGCGGGTTCCCGATTATCGACAAGGGTGAAGTGATCGGAGGAATTGGTGTCTCGGGCGTGCTATCGCACCAAGACGCTCAAGTCGCTCGCGCGGGGATGGCGGCGATTCTGTAAAAATTTAACAGATAGGTCGGTGCCACCGACGGGATAGATCAGTTGTCATAGTTGTGCTTATGCAAATCCGATAAAAACCAGGAGACAATAATCATGCTTTCAACAGTCGCAAAAACCATAGGAATTGCCTTACTAGGAGTCGTTCTGGGCGGTGCAGCCGTCGCTCAAACCACCTTTCCAAGTAAGCCCGTCAAAATTGTGGTCCCTTTTACTGCAGGCAGTCAGGTTGATATAGTTGCGCGCGAGCTAGGCCGTTCGCTTCAAGACATCTGGGGTCAACCCGTGATTGTCGAAAATCGTCCTGGCGCGGGTGGCACGATCGGTAGCCGCCTGGTTGCAACCGCAGAACCCGACGGCACTACGTTGATGTTTACCTCGGCCTCTCACGCCATCAACCCAACGTTGTACCAGTCCTTGCCCTACGATACGCTCAAGGATTTCACCGGCGTGACCTTTGGAACAAGCGTACCGAACGTACTCGTCGTGTCTCCCTCTCTGGGAGTCAAATCGCCTCAAGAGCTCATCAAGCTCATTAACGCGCAACCCGGCAAGTTAAATTTCGCGTCTGCCGGTGTTGGTAGCGGCACGCACTTTAACGGCGAAATGTTTAAAGGCATGGGCAAGCTTGATATTGTGCACGTGCCCTACAAAGGCACTGGCGAGGCGCTCGTAGACACAACGGCGGGCCGCGCTGCGTTTTACTGGTCGCCGCTTGGGCTGACACTACCATTTATCAAAGACGGTAAGCTCATCGCTTTAGCTGTTAGCACCGATAAACGCGCAGCATTGATGCCCGATATTCCAGCAATCTCTGAGATTATCCCCGGCATGATCTATGACCATTGGTACGGTCTCTTAGCGCCTGGCAAAACACCACCAGCAATTGTTGCGAAGATCTCTAAAGACGCCAATGTGGTGCTGAAGTCTCCTGCAGTTGTCAAATCACTCAGTGCGCAAGGAGTGATCCCAGCGCCCACCACTCCCGAGCAGTTCAACGCCTTCATCGCTGCAGAGATCAAGCGTCTCGGTGCTGTGGTGATTAGCGCCAATATCCCTCGTCAATAAATACTTGCCTTTCAACATAACCGTCATGAAAGAAGCAGTATGGGTGCACGATCGCTTTAGATGTTGAGACGATTGTGCACTCGGTGACTCCACTTCCAATCACGCTGGTATCGTGTCTGGTGCGTTCACACGTACTAGACCATACCACCGTTAGGCTGGATGATCTGCCCATGAATCCATGAGGCTCGATCTGAGGCCAAGAACGCCACCGCATCGGCGACCTCGGAGGGTCTGCCAATGCGATTGAACGGGCTCATCGATGCGGCGCGCTGCTTGGCCTCTTCGGTCTTGCCCGCATTGAACAAATCGGTATCCACAGCGCCAGGTGCCACGCCATTGACACGCACACCGCGAGAGGCCAGCTCTTTGCCCATCGAGCGCAACAACGATTCGACTGCAGCCTTGGTCGCCGTGTAAGGGCCGCCACCAGGCACAGCAGTGCGCACCATCGATGTTGTGATCCCGATAATTGATCCGCCATCGAGCACGTCTTTAGCCGCCTCAGTCAAGACGTTAAAAGCACCAAACACGTTAACTTCCATCAACTTACGAAAATTGTCGTGCGTGAATTGCCCCATGGGGACATAAGGCTGATTAATCCCTGCATTCACAATCACCGCCTTGGGACGCGTTCCAAAATCCTTGGCCGCTTGCGCAAAAACCCCTTGTACTGCCGCCACATCGCGAACATCAGCCGCATAGGCCTTAATCTGTCCGTCTTTTTCTTGTGCTTTGGCTTCGTCAGGTTTACTTACATAAGTGAAGGCCACACGGAAACCATCCTGCGCTAAGGCCTGCACACAGGCAGCACCAATTCCGCGCGAGCCACCGAATACTAAAGCTAAAGGTTGTGTCATCTTTTTTGTCCCCAGTCATATTGTCGTACCCGTAGCTTAGCAACGAAATGCTAGATTCACCAAGAATAGTCCTGCAACCTTTATGTTTTTCTAGCATCGCATGTGTCACGTCTCGCACTTAGGCTTTTTGCAGTAAAGTGTATTAGCGCTATCACTTGACAAAAATAATGAAAAAAATCGTTGCTTGCTGCGTATCGAGCGGTTAGTCAAGCACACGATGCCGGTGCAGTGGATCGCACCTTGTGCGCACTAAACTAAAGGGGCACGCTTGTGAATCACGCAGCAACGAGTACTCTCTATGATGTGGTTGTCATCGGTGGTGGTAACGCCGCTTTGTGTGCAGCAATTTCAGCGCAAGAGGCTGGCGGCAATGTCTTGGTGATCGAACGCGCACCACACGAGCAACGTGGCGGTAACTCTGCCTACACCGGTGGCGCCTTCAGAATCGCCTATGACGGTGCAAATGATTTGGTCAAATTAATGCCAGATCTACATCCTGACGAATTACGCAACAGCGACTTTGGCACTTACACCAAAGATCAGTTTTATGACGAAGTGATCGCGATGAGTGGTTATCGCGCAGATGCAGACGTCTTGTATACGGTCGTGCAAGAAAGCCTTCCCACCATGCTTTGGCTGACACAACACGGCGTTCGCTTTGTCCCGCTCTATGGCAGACAAGCCTTTAAAGTTGATGGCAAACATAAGTTCTGGGGTGGCTTAACGGTCGAGGTCTCGGGTGGCGGCCTAGGGTTAATGCAAACCCTTTACAAATATGCCGAAAAAATAGGCATTCATTTGCGCTATGCCACGCGGGCAGTTGGCTTAACACGCACCGATCACGGCTGGACCATCAAGGTTGAAACCGAAGGTAGTCAACAACATATTTCAACCAAGACAGTCGTCATGGCCACCGGCGGCTTTCATGCCAACTTAAAGTGGCGCTCAATGTACCTAGGCCCAAACTGGGACATGGCCAAGGTGAGAGGTTCACGCTACAACACGGGCGACGGCATCGACATGGCGATCAATGTCGGCGGTGTGGCGCATGGCCACTGGACCGGTTGTCATGCTGTCTTTTACGATTTAAATGCACCGCCCTACGGTGATATCAATTTATTGAATCAGCAAAAAAATTACTTCTCACTGGGGATTGTCGTCAACGCTGAAGGTCAGCGCTTTGTGGATGAAGGAAGCGATTTTCGAAATTACATTTATTCAGGCATGGGCGCCAAAGTGCTCACCCAGCCCGGAGCAATCGCGTGGCAAATTTTCGATGCAAAAACCTCAAGCTTGTTGCCCGATGAGTATCGCGTCAAACACGCCACGCGCTATACCTCGGACACCTTAGAAGGTTTAATCGCGCAGTTTGAAGGGATTCACAAAAAAGCAGTGCTTCAAACAATTTCTGCTTTTAATCAATCAGTTGACCAAGCAACCCCTTTTAATCCTGCCGTGCTAGACGGACGTGGCACCAAGGGGCTTGCTATTCCAAAATCAAACTGGGCACAACCGCTGGATACCGGGCCGTTCGTGGCCTATGCCGTCACCTGTGGCATTACCTGCACCTATGGTGGCGTCAAAATCAATCCCACAGGACAAGTGCTTGACGAATTTGATCAACCCATTTCAGGACTTTATGCGGCGGGTGAAATGGTAGGAGGTCTGTACTACACTAAATACGCGGGTGGTGCGGGACTCACTGCTGGCTCGGTGTTAGGTCGCATCTCTGGGGAACATGCTGCAAACTTGGCTAAAAACAAAATAAAAAATTAATTCATGTAGGTTCATTCAAATAAAAAGAGAGACTATTCATGTATCCGATCAAAAAGACTGCTACCACCGCATTGCTGGGCTTAATCATGCCCTTCATTGCCTGCGCTCAAACCGCAGACTACCCCAATCGACCGATTCGCTTAGTTGCGCCCTTTGCGGTCGGTGGAAGCGTTGATATTTTGGCTCGGACCGTCGCAGATACGCTTTCAAAAGCCACGAGTCAGCCAGTCATCGTTGAAAATCGCCCAGGCGCCAGTGGCAACATTGGCATGGAAATCGTAGCGAAAGCAAACCCTGATGGCTATACGCTTTTATTTGCCAGTACAAATCTGACACTCAATCCAGCGGTTTATCCAAAGGTCCCTTTCGATCCGCTCAAGGATTTTGCTGCGGTGACAAATGTTGCCTACGCACCGATGATTCTGATCACTCGGCCAGACTTTGGTGGTGACTCTCTTCAATCACTGATTCAGTATGGCAAAAGCAATCCGGGCAAACTCAATTTTTCAAGCAGTGGTGCGGGCGGTGCGCCTCACCTTGCGGGTGAAATGTTTCAAATCCTCACCAATATCAAAATGACACACATCCCCTATGCGGGGGCTGCGCCAGCCATTACAGATATCGTCTCGGGTCAAGTGCAAATGACCTTTACGACTTATATCTCTGCGCAGGCTATGCTGAACTCGGGCCGTCTCCGTGGTTTAGCTGTCGCGAGCCTAGAGCGTTTAGCAGCCTTACCAAACATCCCAACGTTCAAAGAAAAAGGCTTTGAAGGGATGGAATTTGGCACCATGTTTGGTTTGATTGCGCCTGCCGGCACTTCTCCTGCAATTGTCACGCGTCTTTATCAGATTATCAAAACTGCTTCTGAAAATCCGGCTTTTAAAGAAAATATCGTTAAGCAAGGTGGCTACATGGTGGTCAACACGCCCGCCGAGTATGACAAATATATAAAAGACGATGTCGCGAAGTGGGATAGCTTTATTAAAAAAATCGGTGGCGTCAGTCAGAACTAATGCATTCAAAAATACCCCTTACTGAATAAGCTAAAACATGAAAAAAATCGTTGCTGGCGCTATCTCTAGAAATTATTTCAACATGCCCTTGTGGATCGCCGCCCATCAAGGAATGTTCACTGATGAAGGGCTTGACGTCACGCTTGACCTACATGAGCCGATAGATGAGGTATGGCGACGTCTTCAAGATGGCCGGATGGATATTGCTCTGGGTGTAACCGAACACATTATCTTGGATAGTGAAGGTGGCGGTCATCTCGAAATTATTGGCGGTAATGTGAATCGCCTGCCCTTCTCGATGATATCGGGTAAGGACGTGAAGTCTTTTTCAGACCTGCGAGGCAAAACGATCGGAGTCTCATCGATTGATGCGGGCAGCTCTTCGCTCGTCATGAAGCTGATGACCGCGCACGGCTTGCACTACCCGCAAGATTATAAGATCGTGGCCTGCGGCCCTATTTTGGCTCGCTGGGAGAAGCTTCAAAGCGGTGAGATCGATGCGGGCTTACAAGGTGCCCCGTTAAACTACATCGCACTTGACCAAGGGTTTAATTCGCTGTGCGAGCCGCGCGATGAGTTTCCGTGGTTTCAATTCACTTCACTAAACATCGATGGTCGTTGGGCACGTGCAAACCATGACACCGTGATTCGCTTCATGCGTGCCTTTATTCGCGCACACGAATGGTTTTACGCAAACAAAGAAGGTTGCCGAACGATCGCCATGCTCGAAACCGGCATCACCGCCGAGTACGCGGATCGCGCTTGGGATGAGTACACGGCAGCCGAGATTTTTCCGCGCGATGCCCAGGCAAATCCAGAATCGATTCAGACCTTAATCGATATCAGCGCTTTATTAAGAGCGATCCCGAAACGCGCTGGCACACAAGCCAAGTCTTACATCAACCACAGCTATCTGGATGAGGCTCGACAGTCTCTTTAAAACTGCTGTCAAATTCATCAGTACAAAAAAAATCACGCTTTTCACAGCATGTGCTGCTTGAAGCGTGACATTTTTAAACGAAACCGCACAAGCTGCGTGCGGTATCTTCAGCTAACCGCCTTCTATTCTTGGTATAAAAAATACCTCAGACCCAGGTTTGACGGGTTGCGTGTAATCGACTTCATGGATCACACCATCAATCGCGATTGAGGTTTCTTCTTCGAGAGTCTCACCCAAGCCAGGAAACAAATCATTCATGGCGCGTATCACGCCACGAATGTTTTTTGCCTGAACATCAAACTCTCTGATGCTATCGGTGTAACGCCTGCTAAAGCCGGCGGTGAACGCCACCTTAACGGCTTTAACAGGAGTCGCTGCGATTTCAGCCTGCATCAATCGCGGCCAACACTCTTGGAGGAGACATTGGGAGTTCAGTCATGCGTCGACCAATCGCGTTCTCGATCGCGTTTGCGATCGCTGCCATTGGAGGAACGATGTTGGCTTCGCCCACACCTTTCACACCGAACGGATGACTTGGATTAGGCACTTCAACCAAGACGGCTTCGATCATTGGCAAGTCTGAGGCAACCGGGATACGGTAGTCTAAGAAGCCTGCGTTTGAAAGGCGACCCTTGCTGTCGTAGATGTACTCTTCGTTCAAGGCCCAACCGATACCCTGCACAACACCACCAACGATCTGACCCGCACAATAATCACGGTGAATGGCGCGACCGACGTCTTGTGCTGCCACAAACTGCAGAATCTTGACATGGCCCGTTTCAGGATCTACCTCAACATCGACAAACTGTGTCGAAAAGCCTGGAGCCTGACCACCTGCGTTGGTTGATGCTTCGTAACCAATTGGGCCGCCTGTTACTGCACGCTTGCCGGCAATCGCTTTCAGAGACAAGGGTTCAAAATTACCAACGCTCGGATCGACAGGCTTAGCATAGCCATCAGACCACACCACGTTTTTAATGTCGGTATCCCACATCAACGAGGCACGCAGACGCAAGTCTTCGATCACTTTGTTGCAGGCCTCAACGACCGCAATACCTGTTGCATATGTAACGCGCGAACCGCCGGTCACATGGTTGTAACCAATCGACGCTGTGTCAGCAACCGTTGAACGCACAGACTCGTAGGGTACGCCTAATGTCTCAGCAGCCATCAAGGCCATCGAGGCACGCGAACCACCGACGTCCATACTGCCGGTTGCGATCACTACAGTACCGTCTTCGTTGATATGCACAGAGGCGGTTGATTCGCCACCGCCGTTGAACCAGAAACCCGAAGCCACACCGCGGCCTTGGTTTTTGCCCAAAGGTTTTTGGTAGCCGGGATGGTCAAGCAAGACCTGAATCGTTTCAGCATAGCCATCATGCGAGTGCTTAGGGCCCCAAGCCGTTGGCGAACCGGCCTTCACTGCGTTTTTCAAACGCAGCTTGAGTGGATCCATGCCAATCTTTTTAGCCAAAATATCCAATACGCTTTCAACCGCAAAAGCAGAAATTGGTGAGCCTGGCGCACGATACGCAGCCGATTTAGGACGGTTACTCACCACATCAAAACCCACCGATTTAACGTTAGGGATAATGTAGGGTGCAAACGCGCACATGGTGGCATTCATCACAGGCGAACCTGGAAACGCCCCCGCTTGAAACTTGAATAAGCCTTCGGCCGCTACGATGGTGCCATCTTTCTTGACGCCGATCTTGACCGTCATCGATGAACCTGAAGTTGGTCCGGTTGACTTAAATACATCTTCACGACCCATCATGATCTTGACAGGTAGGCCTGTTTTGCGTGAAAGCAAAACCGCCATTGGCTCAACATACACAACCGTCTTACCGCCAAAGCCGCCACCGATTTCTGCTGGATGCACCAACAGGTTACCGATTTCCATGCCGACTAATTTTGCTGTGTAAGCGCGCACCACAAAGTGACCTTGGCTGGCTGACCACAGTTCGCACTGACCGTCAGCGCCATAGCGTGCCAAACATGAATGTGGTTCGATGTAGCCTTGATGTACGGCTGCAGTTTTAAAGCTCATCTCAACAACTTCATCGGCAGAAGCAAAGCCTGCTGCGATGTCACCGGTGCTGAACTCTAAACGCTTAGAAATGTTTGACGGCTTGCTAGGCGCTGGCTCGACGCCGCGCGTGATCATGTCTTCAAAAAGCAACGGCGCGTCGGGCAACATCGCATCTTCAACATCAATGCAATGAGGCAACACTTCGTACTTGACATCAATCAGACTCACTGCCTCGGCAGCGATCGCTGCAGTCGTTGCTGCAACAGCTGCAATCGCGTGCCCTTCGAACAGCGCTTTTTCGCGTGCCATGATGTTGCGCGTCATGTGCCAGTAGTTTTGCGCAACACGCTCGGGGCCCACGTAATCAAAGGGATGCTCTGGGAAATCAGAACCCAGGATAATACTTTTGACGCCTGACAACGCCAATGCTTTCGAGGTGTCAACAGACAAAATGCGCGCGTGCGCATGCGGTGAGCGCAAAACCTTTGCCCACAACATGCCGGGCAAAGAATAATCAGCGCCGTACTGCGCCTGACCCGTTACTTTTGGCACGCCGTCTGGGCGCACTGGGCTGGTACCCACAACCTTCATTACCTGCTGGATATCTTTAGTGTTCGTCAACATGATTAGGCTCCTCGCATTTCGCGCGCGGCTTCAAGCACCGCGGTGATGATGTTGTTATAGCCGGTGCAACGGCACAGATTACCTGCCAACCAAAAGCGAACTTCTTCTTCGGTTGGATTGTTATTACGCTCAAGCAACGAGCGTGCAGCAATCAAAAACCCGGGGGTGCAAATGCCGCACTGCAAAGCTGCGTGCTCAAGAAACTTGCGCTGCAACACATGCAGTGTTTCTCCGTTGGCCATCCCTTCGATAGTCTGAATGGTTTTGCCGTGTGCCTCAACACCTAGAACCAAGCATGAGCAAACTAAACGACCATCTAAGGTGACGCTACACGAGCCGCAATCGCCCGTGCCGCAACCCTCTTTGGTGCCGGTCATGTTTAACTCGTTGCGCAAGACATCGAGCAAAGAGACGTTCGGCTGACATAAAAATTCAACCGGATCACCATTAATAACTGTTGTGACGTGATGCTTTGACATTTAGTTGTTCCCCTTCGCTCTAGCGAGCGCTTTTTCTGCTGCGCGTCTAGCGAGCACACCTGCTACTTTGATTCGAAATACTTTGGTTCCGCGCTTGTCGTCAATTGGACGTGCTGCAGCGCTTGCTGCAGCAGCCAATTTAGCTAAGGCAACTGCGTCAACGGTCGTACCAATCAAGGCCGCAGCGGCTTCAGGCACTAGCAAAGCACGATCCGCCACAGCACCAAGGCTGACACGTGCATGCGTGCACACACCATTGGCATCAAGCGTCAGGCTCAGGCCCACACCCACCACCGCGATATCCATTTCAGTACGAGGTGTGAAGCGCAAATACGCATCGCCCGAATGGGGCGCACGCTTAGGCAAGAAAAACGACACGATCAACTCGCCCTTGGTCAGTGATGTTTTGCCTGGGCCAGCCGGTACTTGTTCAACAGGAATTTCACGGCGCCCATTGGGGCCAACGATGCTGGCGATTGCGCCCGCAGCGATCATCGCAGGAACCGTATCTGCACCGGGGGACGCATTGCAAAGATTGCCCCCAAGGGTTGCACGGCCGCGCACTTGAATCGAACCCACAAGATTCGCACCATCGATGATGCCTGGCCACATTGTGGCAAAAGCGGTGTTCTCGAGAAGCTGCATACAGTTGACCGCAGCCCCCACACGGTAACCACCGTTTTCAACCGCGATCACGTTCATTTCGGCGATGCTTTTTATATCAAGCACCAACTCAGGCTTAATGTTGCCCGACCGCATATGAACCATCAGGTCGGTACCGCCTGAGAAAATCTTTGACAAGCCTGGTGTCGCAGCAATCAGCGCCGAAGCAGCCTCGGCTGTTTTGGGTGTTTCAAAACGCATTTCCATCATCTCGCATCCCCGTTCATTTATTGTGAACCTTGTTGGTACATTAGGTACTTGATTCTATTCTATCTGTATTACGGCGTGGCGTGGAAACCCCTAGGGTTTTTGTAAGGTAAAAAAACGACCGTCGCTTAGAAGTATTTTTTATATTTTTGCTGCGCCGCAGCAAAATATTCAGAACTTAAGCCTGCGTTTCGCTTCGTTCGCTGTGATCAACTTATGGTGGGACTTGCACCTGCAAGAGTGCGCCCATGCTGGGCGCACCAAAGAAAATGGCCTAAGGTACAAAACCTCAGGCCAATCTCAACTGCCAAGCAAGGATTTAGCCTTCGACCTTGATGTTGTTTTTCTTGATCACGTCAGCAAACAAGGTACTTGTATCGCTTAAGTATTTTGCGAACTCAGCGCCTTGTTTAAAGTCGATTTCAACAGCAATACGATTAAATAATTCACGCGTGTCAGGCGCTTGCATGATCTCTTGAACAGCTTTAGACAACCGCTCGGCGATGTCTTTAGGCAAACCAGTGGGTGCAACCAATCCCACCCATGCACCTAAGTTAAACCCT
>Ga0209135_1000100_pt1 | contig 30255 bp, 34 predicted proteins | sample LauGreSBDMM110SD_4_FD_187570 | JGI IMG/M metagenome (GOLD analysis project Ga0209135, IMG submission 187570) | Freshwater lake microbial communities from Lake Michigan, USA - Su13.BD.MM110.SD (SPAdes) (version 3) | ecosystem: Environmental > Aquatic > Freshwater > Lake | place: Lake Michigan... | reverse complement strand
GCCTAGCATACCGGCGGCGCGCGCTTCATCGAGTGCCTCTTCGAAGCGGTCGTATACCTCAAAGATCTCGCCGTGGATGTAGTTATAGCCCACTGAGATACCCATCGCGTAAGCCGCAATGGCCATGCCTTCAATCACGCTGTGCGGATTTAAGCGCAAAATATCGCGATCTTTAAAGGTACCCGGCTCGCCTTCGTCAGAATTGCAAACCAAATATTTTTGACCTGGAAACGTGCGGGGCATAAAGCTCCATTTCAATCCAGTCGGAAACCCCGCACCGCCACGACCACGTAACCCTGAGGCCTTGACCTCAGCAATGACTTCTTCTTGGGTCATGCCTTGCGTCAAAATCTTACGCAACGCTTCATAACCGCCGCGCTTCACGTAATCGGCCAAACGCCAGTTGTTGCTATCGAGGCCCAGCATGATTTGTGGCCCTAAATGACGCCCATGTAACCCCATCGAGTTGGGCAAATCATTGTCGGGTGCTGCCACCAAACCTTGCGAATACTTTTGAAGAATAGCGCTCACACTTTCAGACATCACTGCACTCATTCAGCTTCTCCACGCGCAGCATCAGCCAACTCGCCAAGCATCGCATCAATTTTTTCAGGTGCCATCCGCACACACATATGTTTGTTGTTCACAATCAGCACCGGTGAATCACCGCAGGCGCCCATGCACTCGCCTTCAATCAAGGTAAACAATCCGTCTGGCGTTGTTTCACGAAAACCAATACCGAGCTTTTTCTTAAGATAGTCTGCCGTAAAGTCGCCCTCACGCAGCGCACAAGGCAAATTGGTACACACCGCCAACTTGAACTTACCCACCGGGCGCACATCAAACATATTATAAAAAGTCGCGTTTTCTTGCACCGCGATGGCGGGTTGGCCAAGGTAGTCGGCCACATCCTGAATCACTTCAGGTGACACCCAGCCTTGCTCGTCTTGCGCAATCGCAAGCGATGCCATGATGGCAGACTGCTTTTGATCAGCCGGGTACTTGGCGATCTCGCGGTCGATTCTTTTGTAAGCCTGTTCAGAGAGCAACATGTTTTAAATCCGGTATGAGCGATGAGGCAACGATTAGCGGTCGATCTCGCCAAAAACAATATCTTGGGTACCAATGATGGTCACAGCATCAGCAATCATGTGGCCACGCGACATTTCGTCGAGCGCCTGTAGATGCACAAAACCAGGCGCACGAATTTTTAAACGGTAAGGCTTATTGGCGCCGTCAGACACCATGTAAATACCAAACTCGCCCTTAGGATGCTCGATAGAAGCATAAGCCTCGCCCGCTGGCACGCTAAAACCTTCAGTAAACAGCTTGAAGTGATGGATGAGTTCTTCCATGTTTGACTTCATGCCGGTGCGCTGTGGTGGCGAAACCTTGTGGTTATCAAGCATCACAGGGCCAGGGTTGCTACGCAACCACTGCACACACTGTTGAATGATGCGATTACTTTCGCGCATCTCAGCCACGCGCACTAAGTAACGATCATACGAATCGCCATTGACACCGACGGGTATATCAAACTGCAAGCGATCGTACACTTCGTACGGCTGCATTTTGCGCAGATCCCAGGCCACGCCCGAACCACGCAACATCGGGCCGCTAAAGCCCAGTGCCTTGGCGCGCTCGGGGTCAACCACACCGATACCTACCAAGCGTTGCTTCCAGATACGGTTATCGGTTAACAGCGTTTCGTATTCATCCACGCAAGCCGGAAACCGCTTGGTAAAGTCTTCGATGAAATCAAGCAGTGAACCCGAACGGGCATCGTTCATGATCTTAAAATCTTTAGCGCTGCGGTACTGGCTGGTTTTACCGTACTGGGGCATTGCATCGGGCAAATCACGATACACACCACCTGGGCGATAGTAGGCCGCGTGCAAACGCGCACCCGACACCGCTTCGTAGCAATCCATCAAATCTTCGCGCTCACGAAACGCGTACAAAAATACCGCCATGGCACCCACGTCAAGCGCGTGCGAACCCAACGACATCAAGTGATTAAGCAAGCGCGTGATTTCGTCGAACATCACGCGGATGTACTGCGCACGCAAGGGCGGCTTTACACCCATCAGTTTTTCAATTGCCAGCACATAGGCGTGCTCGTTACACATCATCGAGACGTAATCCAGACGATCCATGTAAGGCAGAGCTTGCAAAAACGTGCGGTGCTCGGCTAATTTTTCAGTGGCACGATGCAACAAACCGATGTGCGGATCAGCACGCTGGATGACTTCGCCATCTAGCTCAAGCACCAAGCGCAACACACCGTGCGCAGCAGGATGCTGTGGGCCAAAGTTGAGCGTGTAGTTTTTAATTTCAGCCATGATTAACGCCCTATTCCGTAGCCGTCTTCACGAATCACACGCGGGATAATCTCGCGTGGTTCGATCGAAACGGGTTGATACACCACACGACCTTGTTCAGGGTCGTAACGCATTTCGACGTTGCCATACACCGGAAAATCTTTGCGAAACGGATGACCGATAAAACCATAATCAGTCAGAATACGACGCAGATCAGGATGGCCTTCAAACACAATGCCAAATAGATCGAAAGCTTCGCGCTCGAACCAGTTGACGCTTGGCCACACATTAACCAAAGAATTGATCAGCGGAAACTCGCCGTTAACGGCATAGGTGCGGATACGCAAGCGCCAGTTGTGCGTGAGCGACATCAGATGCGCCACCACGGCAAAACGCGCAGCAGGCACCAACGCTGACTGCGGAGCTTGCCCAACGCGCCCTGCACCATAGGTGAGGTAGTCAACGCCACATAAATCAACGCACATCTCAAACCGCAAAGTGGGTTCGTCGCGCAAACGTAAACAGGTGGCTTCCCACTGCTCGGCTGCAATTTCAAGCGTGATTTCGTCGGTAGACAAGGTGAGCTGAGCCTGCTCACCGAGCAGTGTCACCAGTTGTTGCTGCAGGTTTTCTAGCCTGGACATGTGTTTTTAAGCCTGATTAAACCGATACACACACGTAAGCGAGTGCATCAGTTTGATTTAACGAGCGATGGTATTGGTTTGACGAATTTTGTTTTGCATTTGCAACAAGCCATACACCAAGGCCTCGGCCGTGGGTGGGCAGCCTGGTACATAGACATCAACCGGCACAATGCGATCACAGCCGCGCACCACAGAATACGAATAGTGATAATAGCCACCACCATTGGCACAAGAGCCCATCGACACCACCCAGCGCGGCTCGGGCATTTGATCGTAGACCTTGCGTAGTGCAGGTGCCATTTTGTTGCATAGCGTGCCCGCCACAATCATCAGATCGGACTGGCGTGGGCTAGGGCGAAAAATAATACCGAACTGGTCGAGATCGTAACGCGCGGCACCAGCGTGCATCATTTCGACCGCACAGCAAGCCAAGCCAAACGTCATGGGCCACATCGAACCCGTTTTTGCCCAATTGATAAATTTGTCAGCGCTCGTGGTGACAAAACCTTGCTTCAGAATGCCGTCAATTGCCATGTGTCTATTCGCCGCATTGATCGTTGGGATTTATTCCCAGTCAAGCGCGCCTTTTTTCCACTCGTAGATGAAACCAACAGTCAAGATCGTTAAAAAGATCATGACCGTCACGAAGCCAACCATTCCGACGGCGCTATTTGCAATCGCCCACGGAAACAAAAATGCGATTTCTAAATCGAACAAGATGAACAAAATCGCCACAAGGTAGTAGCGCACGTCAAATTTCATTCGAGAATCACCAAAGGCTTCGAAGCCGCACTCGTAAGGCGAAAGCTTTTGCGCATCGGGGCGATTTGGGCCGATCAAAGAACCCGCCGCAATCAGGGCAAACCCAATCAGGCTACCCACTACGATGAAGAGTAAAACTGGAAAGTATTGTTGCAGATTCATCTAGACATCTCGGCTTTACAAAAACTCTAGAAGTATACACCGCACTTAGGGTTTTTACCCGAAAGCCCTAGGAGAAATGAAAAACGGGCCACTCAAAGAGCGGCCCGTTTTAACTCGGTACATCACCAAGCTAACCGAAGCTAGCTTGTACTCTAAGCGGTTGCTTAGAATGAGTGACGCAGACCAACAGTACCAGTGTTGCCTGACAAACCGGCGATACCCTGGAAGTTGTTGACGTATGAGTAGATTGCGTACACGTTGGTGCGCTTGGTAAACTCGTGCGAGTAGCCCAAACCGTATGTCATCTGAGTAGCACCGCCAACATCGGCAACGACACCAGTGTGTGACTGACCTTGGTAGGCAATACCCAAACGACCGCTTGCACCAATAGGAGCTGTAGCGTTGATGTTCCAAGAGTTTGTACCAGCGCCGTCAGCAAACACGATACCACCGGCTCCGAACGGGTTAGAGATAGAGCTTGATATTGAAGACGTTGATTGACCTTGGATCAGACCGCCGCGAACTTGGTTGTAAGCAACACCAACTTTAACAACTTTAGCGTCATAGGCACCAGCAACAATCCAAGACGTTACGCCACCACCGTTTTGACCGGAAATAGTGTTATTAGCTGGAGTGAATTTGTCGTACACGGCGGTGACATAAATGCCGCCGTTTGTGTAGCTAACAGCGCCCGCCATGTTGCGCATGTTGTTGCCAGTGTCGAACGAGCTGCCTTGTGATGGGTCGTTAGTACCAATACCACCTGACGACTGTGTGTTAGTTGCCAAGCCAGTGTTGAATGAGTACTGAGCACCAACCTTGAAGCCTGACAGGCTAGGAGATTGATACATCAACATGTTGCTTTGACGAACAGCAGTGATGCCCATTACGCCAGAGATGTTGATGATTGGGGCGTTTGTGCCGAAGGCGCCGTCGATGGGACCAGCGGCAAATTTAAATGCCAAGTTCAGTTGACGACCGATATCAACTTGACCCCAAGCGTTGTTGCGCAAACCAACGGTTGCAGCACGTTGCCATGTACCGACTGAACCAGCTGTGCCGTCGTTAACGTTAACTTGGCCTTCTAAGTTCCAGACAGTTTGGTTACCTGAACCCAAGTCCTCAACGCCTTTCACGCCAAAGCGTGAGGTTGACTGAGTACCTGACACAACAGCGATGCTGCTAGTCGAGATGTCAACTTTGCTGAATGGACCTGCAGACAGGTTCCAGTTTTGGTAGCGAACGCCACCGTCTAACACACCGTACAAGGTGACTGATGATTGAGCCGATGCGGCACCAGCAAAGCCGGCTAACAGGGCGGCAGCGAGCAGAGTCTTTTTCATTTAAGAAATCTCCGTAAATTTGAGTGACAAGAGCAACAAACGGATGTTTTGTTCGCTGCCCCCCTAACTCCGCTAAGGGAAGTTGATACTATTTCATCAAAAAACCGAGGCTGTGGCTATGATTCTCGACATAAACCTGCAACAGAGGGGGTGTTTTGTTGGCTTAGCGCAACGATTTGTTGTTTTTAGCCTAAAAATATGCGGGTTTACCCTTATTTTTATAAAACTACGGCTCTCGGGCTACAGTGCTATTTCAGCGCCAATCCATGAATCGATCGATTCGACCGACAGAACACCGAGACAATACTGATGACTGCTACCACCACCGCTTCGCCTCGCATCAGGCTAGATGAGTTTTTGCTGCTTCTAGATACCCACCACCCTTTTGCAAAGGTGCTTGGTATCCAGATTTTAGAGATTGGGCATGGCACGGCCACGCTATCGTTGCCCCCCAACCCCAGCTTTCAGCGCTTAGGCGGTATCGTGGCGGGCCCCATGCTCATGGGGTTGGCGGACTTGGCCATGTACGCGGCAATTGTTGGGGCCACGGGCAACGCCGAGGCGGTGACCGCAAGCCTCACCATCAACTTTCTGCGCAAAAGCCCCCCCGGCACGATTTATGCGCATGCGCGGGTGCTCAAAACGGGTCGCTTGTGCGCGGGCGATGTCACCTTGATTAGCGAGGGCAGCTCTGAACCGCTGGCCCATAGCGTTAGCACCTGGTCATTGCCAAAGGCTTGAGCCAGATTGTCATGATTGTCCGACGGCACGTTCATGCTGGGCTCGCGCTGACAGTGGCGAGCAGTTTTATATGGGGCGCGTACTAACAAAATGCTTGGGTTTTCTTAAGACAGGGCAGCAATTGATTGACAAAGTCACCGCCTGCGCTGAAGATAAAGGCTGTCGTCGCACCCTCTTGTCTACCGTCCCTTTCTGAACAGAGCCTCTCATGCACACCACGCACCTTAGTTGCCTGACCTCCTCACGCATGAGCCATACGCTGGCCGTTGCTGCACTTGGGCTGTGCTTGTTTGGCCCACCTGTGCAGGCCGCAGACCCTGCCGACGGCTTTCCTAATCGTGCCATCAATATTACGGTGACGTTTCCACCGGGCGGGGGCACTGATATTTTGGCCCGTTTGATTGGTAACGCTTTGGCAGAAACCCTGGGGCATGCGGCTGTCGTTGAAAACAAACCCGGTGCAAGCGGCAACGTGGGCTCAAAGTATGTGGCCGAGCGCGCACCTGACGGCTACTCTTTACTCATGGTCAACAGCTCGTTTGCCATTAACCCCGCAGTGTTTACGGCGATGCCCTTTGACCCCAAAAAAGATTTCGCTCCGATTATCAATGTCGCGTTCATCCCCTCTGTATTGGTGGTACCGGCAAACTCACCTTATAAAAACTTGGCTGAGTTGCTCACCGCGGCCAAACCGGCCAAAAACGATGTGTCGTACGGGTCGTGTGGTAACGGCACACCGCAGCACTTGGCCGGAGAGTCTCTCAATATTGAGGCAAAAACCAGCATCACTCACATCCCTTATGGCGGCTGCGGCCCTGCACTGAAAGATGTCGTGGGCGGTCAAATCCCCTTGGCGATCATTACCGCTTCAAGCGCCATGAGCCTGATCAAAGGCGGTAAATTGCGCGCGCTGGCGGTGACCTCAGCCAAGCGTTTTGGTCAGTTGCCTGAGGTCCCGACGGTCGCAGAACAAGGCTATCCAGGCTATGAACTCAGCCAGTGGCATGGCTTGCTTGCGCCGGCCAATACACCGGCAGCCGTCCAACAAAAGCTCTATGAGGGCATCAACAAGGCGTTACAGTCGCCCGCCGTAAAAGACAGGCTCGAAAGCTTAGGCTACACCCGCGCCAACGACGGGCCTGCAGCCTTCAAAAAGATCATTGACGGTGACATCGATAAGTTCGTTAAGCTTGCCAAAGAGATCAAGCTTAAAGTTGATTAAACGACCGCTGTTTTGCCAGCGACCACAAGCAGCCTAACAAAGGCTGCGAGCGCCCCAGTTAAGCGAACAATCGCGCACGCGCTACGTGAACGCGGCTAAGCAAGCTTAGGTAAGCCGTTCGCAGGCGCGCCTCAGACGTGTGCAGCCCTCATTGAGTACCGCAATCGAGGTTGCAAAAGAAAAGCGGAAAAAAGGCGTTGAGCCATACGCCGCGCCGTGCACCCCTGCTAATTTTTCTGAATCAAGCAGGTACAACACAAAATCCTCATCAGTCTTGAGCACCTGCCCTGATGGCGTTGTTTTGCCTATGATCCCGGCGCAAGACGGAAATACATAGAACGCACCTTCGGGTAAGTGACAAGTAATACCGGGGATGGCATTGAGTTGCGCCACCACCGCATCGCGCCTGTCTTGAAATATTTTAGTGCGCTCGGCAATAAAACCCTGCGGCCCCGTCAACGCCTCAAGCGCGGCGGCCTGCCCAATCGATGAAGGGTTTGAGGTACTTTGAGACTGTAGTTTTGTAATCGCTTTAATTAACTCAAGCGGGCCCACGCAATAACCAATGCGCCAGCCTGTCATCGCATAGGCTTTTGACACCCCATTGACGGTTAAGGTGCGCTCTTTTAGCTCGGGTGCCACTTGTGCCATCGTACAAAACTCTCTGCCGTCAAAAAGAACGTGTTCGTAGATGTCATCTGACAACACCCAGACCTGCGGGTGCCGCACTAAGACGTCCGCTAACGCACGTAACTCTTGACGCGAATATACTGCGCCGCTGGGGTTATTAGGCGCATTCAAAATCAACCAGCGTGTGCGTGGCGTGATGGCTTTTTCAAGATCTTCGGGCTGTAACTTAAAGCCTTTTTCAGGTGGACACGTCACGGGCACCGGCGTGCCCCCCGCTAACAGCACGATATCGGGATACGAGACATAAAACGGCGCGGGCACAATGACTTCAACACCCTTTTGTACCGTCGCCATCAACGCATTAAAAATCACTTGTTTACCACCGGTACCCACAATCACTTCGGCAGTTGTGTACTCAAGCTGATTTTCACGCTTAAATTTATCGCGCACTGCTGCCTTCAGTTCAGGTGTACCCCCAATGTCGGTGTACTTAGTTTTTGAAGCAGCCATCGCACGCGCGACGGCTTCGATCACATTAGGCGGCGTATCAAAATCGGGCTCGCCTGCAGTAAGGCCCACCACATCATGCCCAGCAGCCTTTAACGCGCGTGAGCGTTGCGTCGCCATCGAACTGGGAGAGGGTTTGATGCGATTCATGCGGTCAGCAATGAAGGACATGGTTGGGTGCCTTGGAGGTTAAGTAAAAGAACACCGTGAAATTACCATGTACTTATGTTTGATGGTGCCGACGGCGAGACTCGAACTCGCACAGCTTTCGCCACTACCCCCTCAAGATAGCGTGTCTACCAATTCCACCACGTCGGCACGTGAACTGCGGATACTTTGAACCACTGACAAGGTATTTTTAATAGCTCTTGCAAGGGCTTTTTTACTCACTGCGTTGAGGTCAAACCGCAGTTTTTGCACTGGCTGCATGGAGGCTAAACCGCAGCTTCAATCAGCGCGAGAGTGTAGCACGCAGAGGCAAACTTGCGCCCCAGCGTGCAGACAAAATTACTTTGTTGCAGGCGCAGCGGGCACTGCGGGTGCTGCAGGACTTGGCACTACACCGGGGATCGCAGAGGCAGGTGCGGCAGGAACGCTTGGCACCGAGTTAGCAGGCACTGACGAGCCTGGAGTTGGCGCAACAGTGCCTGGCAAACCTGGTACGGCCGAGCCAGCAGGCGGCGCCACCGGAGCTGTCTGCGAAAAGTTTTGCATGATGCCGGTATCTTGCCCTTTGGTGCCACGATTTGTGACATAGGCCAAACCGATGGTCGAGATAAAAAACACAACCGCCGCCCATTTAGTTGCACGCGACATAAAGTTTGCAGCGCCCGTGGCGCCAAACAAGCTGCCAGCAGAGCCGCTACCAAAGGCTGAGCCCATATCGGCGCCCTTACCTTGTTGCAGCAACACCAAAGAAATAATGGTGAGCGAAGACAGAACCTGCACAACCAACAAAAGAGTAAACATCCAGGACATTGAAAGACTCCGAAAACTAAACGACCAAACTCATCACTGCTACTGCGGCCTTAAGCCGCAATCGCCAGAAAATCTTCAGCCACTAAAGATGCACCACCGACTAACGCGCCGTCGATATCTGACATCGCAAACAAACTGGCGGCATTCGCAGCTTTCACGCTGCCACCATACAAAATTTGAACTTGGCCTGCGCCAATCGCCTGCAAAGCCGCCCGAATCGTGGCATGCACCTCTTGTGCCTGCTCGGGTGTCGCCGTGCGGCCCGTGCCAATCGCCCAAACGGGCTCGTAGGCAACCACCATTTTATTCACGGCGTCGGCACCTAACGCCAACACTGGTGCCAGTTGCCGTTGAATCACCGTCATAACCTGATTGGCATCACGCTCGGCAAGTGACTCGCCCACGCACACCACAGGAGTTAGCCCCGACACTAAAGCTGCGTTGGCTTTATCAGCGACCAGTTGATCAGACTCGGCATGCAACGAGCGCCTTTCAGAGTGACCCACCAAAGCATAGCGACAAGCAAAATCTTTGAGCATTGCGCCAGAGACTTCGCCGGTAAACGCGCCTTGCTTCTGCGTACTGATATCTTGTGCGCCCCAAGCCACAACCGAACCTTTTAACGCCTCGCCAGCTTGAGCGAGGTAAGGAAACGGCACACAGACTGCAAGCTGCGTACCTGAGGCAATCGAGCCGGCGCCTGCGCGCAAGCCTGCCAGCAGTTTGGCGTTGTCAGCCAAGTTGCCGTGCATTTTCCAGTTACCCATTACCAGGCGCGTACGAGACATCGTCATAGGATACAACCCTACTGTTTAAACAAAACCAGCGACATAAAGTCGGGATAACCCAAGATTGTATCCTGTCACACCGTATTACGGAAAGTCTTAACCCATCGTCAGGATGATTTTGCCGATTTGTTCGCCGGCTTCCATCATGGCGTGAGCTTGGGCGGCCTGCTCAAGGGGCAAAGTCTTAAAAATCACAGGCTTAATCTTGCCTGCACTGAGCAACGGCCAGACATGCTGCTGCAACGCGCGGGCAATCACGGCCTTAAACGCCACTGGGCGTGGGCGCAGGGTCGAGCCAGTAATCGTCAGGCGACGACGCATCAATTCGGATGAGTTGAAGGTTGACTTGCTGCCCCCCAGCGTCGCGATCAAGACGATACGCCCATCATCTGCCAGACATTTAAGTTCGCGCCCGATGTAATCGCCCGCGACCATATCCAAAATGACATTGACGCCCTTGTTTTGGGTCAGGGCATTCACCTCTTCAACAAAATCCTGAGTTTTGTAGTTAATGCCCTTGACAGCGCCCAAGGCCTCAACGGCACGGGCACGCTCATCGCTACCTACCGTGGCATACACAGCGTGGCCCAACGCGCTGGCCAACTGCACTGCGGTGGTACCAATGCCGCTTGCGCCGCCATGCACGAGCAAACTTTCACCGGCAGCGAGCTGGCCGCGGTTAAACACGTTGCTCCAGACCGTGAAATACGTTTCCGGCAATCCGGCTGCCTCAATCATCGATAAGCCGTGGGGTACTGGCAAACACTGCTCAATGGGTGCAGCGCAGTATTCGGCATAGCCACCACCCGCCACCAAGGCGCAGACTTTGTCACCGATTTTGAAACCGCTGTTACCGACATCACCACCCACAATTTCGCCGGCCACTTCGAGCCCTGGCAAATCGGTGGTGCCCGGAGGCGGCGCATATTGACCAAGGCGCTGAAATACGTCAGGGCGATTGATGCCTGCGGCCTCAACTTTGATCAAGACCTCACCGCGCGCCGCTTCAGGCATGGGTCGAGTGGTGGGCACCAGCACTTCGGGGCCACCCGGAGTCGTAATTTCTATTGCACGCATATTGATCGCCTCAAAACATTTATTGGAAATCGTTTATTATGCATCCCTTAAAGAAAAGGAAGCGTGGCCGAGCGGTTTAAGGCACCGGTCTTGAAAACCGGCGAGGGTTCACGCCCTCCGTGAGTTCGAATCTCACCGCTTCCGCCAGAATCATGGCTCTATCGGCGACTCCACTCCATTAATGGTGAAGAGCAGTGAAGAGCAAGAGAAAGCAAAACCACAAATGCCCCGCCACAATCGTTACTAAAAACCACCTCCGGGTGGTTTTTTATTGACTCGCTTCGGTCGTGTGTCGGGCACGACCCCCGATTAGCCGCCAGCTCAGAGTAGAGGCATACTGCACGGCCTTGCTTAAATCTGTGTGGGTTTGCGTATTTTGTGTCTAAAAAGGGCTTTGCGAGGGTAAGCCGCATCGGTTAAAAAGACGAAAAACCGAAAAAGCTAAGGCTAATTCAACCTCATCCCGAGGCATACGAATGGCCTCAAGCGCTCGCGAACCCACTAAAGGCAATGTTTAAATGAGCATATCGTTATTTTTTTTACTAGCATTTGGGCTAACCGCCTTCTCTCTTTTGCTCGCTTTTTTCATTGCCTATGTAACGTTTCGTCCGCACTTGAATGCAAAGTTAGTTGATATGTTTGGTGGTATCCAGAACATCAATCTCGGGAGCGTGATTTTCTTATCACTGAGCCTCGCCTTTGTATTTAGCGACGTCGCTCAAGTGCATCTGCGGGCACGCGCGGCCGTCATCAGTGAGGCTGACGCGTTGCGCACACTAGGTCGAATCTCACTCAGCCTTGACGCTAAGGTGGGAGACCCCTTAATGGCCGCCTTACGGCAGTACACCCAAGACGTTCTGCAAAAAGAGTGGCCTGAAATGAGTCGCGCGGGTGGCGCTGCCTTTAGTACGAACTTATCATCGGCCTTAGGTCCTTTAACCAGGATGTCTGATATTGTCTCTAGCCCCCAAAATCAGTTGCTGCTGAACGCACCGATGACAAATCAACTTATTTTGCTCACGAATCGAGTCAGAGAGCAACGTTTGCTCAGGGCCGAGGCCAGTCGTTACACCATCGGCTACCCTCGACTAGGGTTGGTTCTTTTTTTATTGTCGGTGGCGATCGCAGTGTTGACCTTGAGCGCAATTACTAAACGCCCCATGCAAATCGTTTCAAACTTTACTCTGCTCTGGTTGGCGCTCATTTCGCTTTTGGTCGTCTACACACAACAAAACCCCTTTGCTGCCTTAGATAACGTATCACCTTTGCCGCTTGAAGAGGCTCTGCAGCGTTTACAAGTGATGAAAAAAGCGGGCTCGTGATGGGTTAGCTTGGCGTATTGCCGAAAGCGCTGCGCGTGCTGAAAGCGCTGATCCAAAGCAGAATCGAGCTGCAATCCTATGTTAGAGTTTGCGCACTTATCATCATTTACCTGCTGAGCCATAACGTTCTTCGCTGCTTTGCACGAGACTACCAGGCAGCTGGCCACGTTGAGCCAAACTTGCTTTGGTCGCTATCAAACGACATCGCCAACCTTGTAAATTGCGAAGTTGATCTGCTCGACTTGCGCACGGCTTCGACCGTCATGCAGTATCAAGTGATTTCAACCGGAAAAACGGTATGGGATATCGGTTTGCAGGCGCGCCTGTTTGAGGTCTTCATTTTAAGTGAAAAGCTAGCGATTAAAAAAGCGCGCGAGCCACTGCTTAGATCCATCACTAAAGAAGGGCACGTGTATGCGCGATGATGTTCTAAAGAACAACGCAGCGACGATTTAAAGATGCGTACCGCTTACTAAATAGTTATGAACCCATTGAGCAGCACTAAGCCTCGCTGATAGGATGCTCAAGAATGTACTGGCGCAGTGCGCCATCGACTCTGGTTTGCCAGCCTTGACCTGTAGCCCGAAAACTTGACAATACGTCTCTGGACAAGCGAATCGTAATCCTTTCTTTTGTGATCTCAGCCTTTGGCCGACCCATTTTTACAAAAGGCTGTACCGCCGCCCACTCAGCGTCCGAAAGAGAATAGGCGTCAGGATCGGAATCAATACCCGCCTGAATTAACGCTTCTTCAGCAGCGGTAGGGATAATGGTGCCAGGTTTAAGTTTGGGCATAACGGTTGATCTCTCGTTGATTGGCTTTGCGCAGACTAATGACTCTGCGTACAAACAGGCGATCGACATAAACAACGTTAAACAAGCGCTCACCGATATAACCAAAAGAAATCTGACGATTTTCGGCGTAGCTTTGACGCATATCCGGCCAAGTCGAAGCAGAGTCCCAATCGAACAATTCGGCATACGACAAATGCACCCCGTGCTTTTCAAAGTTGCTTGTGTTTTTGTTAGGATCGAACGTAATACTAAGACTTATTGTATGCACAATAACTGTTGCGGTCAAGCTGATGCTTGTCGGCTTAAAAGATTGCAGAGCAGCAATTGAACCGCGACTACCGTCTAATTGTTAGTCGCAAAACTACGCCATGTCGTAGCAAGTTACCTAGACTCACAGCGCTAAACCAACAACGCCACAGCCTTAATCTGCGCCCAGAGCGCAAGGCCTGGCACGATATTCAAACGCGCCACTGATGCGTACGAGATCTTTGCCATCAAGCGTTGGTCGTGCTGATCACCGACTGTTAACTCAATCAAAGCCTGACCACCAGCGCCGTCTCGTAGCGCCAGCACGGTGACGGGCAAAATATTTAACATGCTGCTGTCGGTGTGATGACTCAGCGCAAGACTCACATCACGTGCGTGGATGCGTACGCGCAGACGATCCCCAGGTGCGTGCGCGGGGCCGTGGGCATACAGCACGCCCATCGGGCTTAGCAGTGTGAGCAAGCCGTGCGCATCTCGCTGCTGTACCGTCGCCTGCACCACTACACCGGCATCGTCGCGCAGGGCGAGCGGTGCGTCGGGATGATTCATCACCTCAAGCGCCGGGCCCGCCTGACGCACGCGCCCGCCTTTCATCAAGACAAGATAATCTGCCAAACGCGACATCTCATCGACCGCATGGGTGACGTACAACAACGGGATGGTCGTGGTGTGCTTGAGACGCTCGAGGTACCCCAAAATCTCTGAGCGACGCGCGGCATCGAGCGCGGCCAGAGGCTCGTCGAGCAAAAGAATATCTGGGCGAGTGAGCAACGCACGACCCAGCGCAACACGTTGGCGCTCGCCGCCTGATAATTGACCGATTGCCCGTTGTAACAAGGGCGCTAAATCAAGTTGCTCAACACACTGCGCATACTCAGCCGCTGTGCCACCTACGCGTTGCCAGCCGTAGCGTAGATTTTGCTCGACAGACAAGTGCGGCAACAATGCCGAATGCTGAAACACAAAACCAACACGCCGTTGATGCGCGGGTACAAACACTCCCGGCGCCTGCCAGGTTTGTTGATTGATCCGGATGTGACCCTTGACGTCGGGCTCAAGCCCGGCGATGGCACGCAAGATGGTGGTTTTGCCGCCGCCAGACGGGCCAAAAATGACTGTCGTGCCCGAAGATGGGAGCGCTAAATCAACAGATAAATCGAAGGCAGCCTCGCCTCCGCGTAAGAGCTTCAGCCTCAAGTCGATGCCGGTTTGTTCGCTCATCGCGCCTCACCTTGCTGGTGCGACAAGCGCTGGCCATACCATTGCATCAGGCACAGCACGACAAACGAAAAGATCAACAGCCCACCGGCCAGCCAATGTGCTTGCTCGTAGGCCATTGCTTCAACACGGTCGTAGAGCAGTACCGACAGCACGCGCGTTTCGCCTTCGATATTGCCGCCCACCATCAAAATCACGCCAAACTCTCCGACCGTGTGTGCAAAACCCATCACTGTCGCCGTGATGAATGCCGGGCGACACAGCGGGATCACGACCGTTTTAAAACGATCAAAAGGCGACGCACGCAGTGTTGCGGCCACATCTAAGATTGACGTATCTAAACTTGCGAAACCCGCTTGCAGGGGCTGCACCACAAAGGGCAACGAATACAACACCGACGCCAATAACAACCCCCAAAACGTGAACGCCAGCGAACCCCAACCCAGCGCGTGCGTGAACTGACCCAGCGGCCCGTTTGGCCCCAGCATGACCAACAAATAAAACCCGAGCACGGTAGGCGGCAATACCATCGGCAGCGCCACAATTGCAGAGAGCGGCGCCTTAAAGCGTGAGCGAGTGCGTGCCAGCCACCAGGCAAGCGGCGTACCCAACAGCAACAAAATCACTGTCGTCAGGGTTGCAAGCTTGAGTGTCACCCACAGGGCGGCCAAAATCGCCGTCATTGCGGTGCGTCGCAGAATTTAGTTGTAGCCATGACTCGTAATAATGCCTTGTGCTTCGGGCAGTTGCAAATACCGCATAAACGCCCGCGCAGCTTGATTATGTTGACCGCGGGTCAACAACACCGCCGTTTGAATAATTGGCTGATGTAACGCTTCAGGCACCAGCCAACTATTTTGATACAGCTTTTTTTGTTCGGGTGTTTCAAGTGCAAACGCACGCGGCAACAGCCCAGCATCGGCATTACCGCTAAAAACGAAATGAGCGGCCTGGCCAATGTTTTCACCCATCACCAAGCGCGGCTGTACCTTGGGCAACAAACCTAAAGCCTCGAGTGTTTGTTTGGCGGCTAGCCCGTAGGGTGACAGTTCAGGGTTTGCGATCGCCAGTTTTTTAAATTGCGCTTGACGCAGAAGTTGTTCAGCCGAGGTACTCGAACCAGGGGCTTGGCTCACAAACACCAGACGGCCGCGGGCATAGTCAAACAGGGTCTCTTTGATAGCAAAGCCTTCGCTGGCCAGGCGCTCGGGGGTCTGACGGTCGGCCGACAAAAACACATCAAACGGGGCCGCCTGACGAATCTGGGCGTAAAACTTACCGGTTGAGGCCGCACTGAGCGAGATCTTGTAAGTGGTTTGCTCTGAAAATTTAAGCACTAGTACTTGTGCGGTATTGACAAAATTGCTGGCAACAGCCAAGCGCGCGTCTTGAGCGCTCGACCGCTGTGCATACAATGATATAAATACTATTAAAATCAAGTGCTTATACATAAAAATTCTTTGAAATCATGCTCAGTTTGGTCGTCATCACAACGCCTGACTCAAAGCCAATTTAGCCGCGTGAGCGTGTGGCACTGGCGGATAACCCGTTTAGCCTCAGGGTCGCCAAGCACCAAAGCCTAAATTAAGAGTACAGTAATTCTACGGACATATCTGCACGATCCACTGATACGCTTTCACACCATGACACAGACATCAGCACCCTTAATCGATCGCTTCGGAAGAAGCATTGAGTACCTGCGCCTGTCAGTGACTGATCGCTGTGACATGAAGTGCACCTATTGCTTGCCAAAAAGTTTCAAAGGCTACCAAGAACCAAAAAATTGGCTGACCTTTGATGAAATTGAGCGTGTTGTGGGTGCCTTTGCTCGCTTGGGCACCTCTCGGGTACGCCTCACCGGTGGTGAACCGCTGCTACGTCGCAATTTGCCGCAACTAGCTGCCCGTTTAAGTGCCCTGCCCGGCATTCGGGATTTATCACTGTCGACTAACGGCACTCAATTACCTAAGTTTGCCGAGGCACTCCGTGCTGCGGGTGTATCGCGTCTGAACATCAGCCTCGATAGCCTCACACGCGAGTGTGTCGCTCAGATCACCGGTCGCGATTCAATTGACGACGTCATGGACGGCCTAGCCGCTGCTGAGGCTGCCGGGTTTTCACCGATCAAACTGAATATGGTCGTGATGCCTGGCGTCAACGAACACGAAGTCGAAGCGATGACTGAGTTCTGTATCAATCGCGGCTTTATTTTGCGCTTGATCGAAACCATGCCCATGGGTAGCACTGGCCTGAAATCAAGCTACGCGCCCCTCGGGCCGATTCTTGATCGACTACGCGAACGTTTTGACCTGATCCCTGAGATCAAAACAATGGGAGGTGGGCCCGCGCGCTACTGGCGCACCAAAGATGGTCGTGGTCAGATCGGTTTGATTACCCCTATTAGTCAGCACTTCTGTGCCACCTGTAATCGCGTGCGTCTGTCAGTCGATGGCACGCTCTACTTGTGCTTAGGCCAAGAAGAAAAACTCGAGATTCGCCCCCTGTTACGCGCTGGCATTAGCGACGAAGATCTTGAGCAAGCCCTGCGTGAAGCGATTGAGCTCAAACCCGAGCGTCACGAGTTTCTCGAAGCGCCCACCAAGATCATTCGCTTTATGTCGCAAACCGGCGGCTGAGCTTATCCCACGAGTCACCGTACACTAGCGGGATTCGTCACCCTGTTTCTTGAGTCATGAAACCCAGAGCCAATCTACTAAACTTTGAAGAGGCACGCGAGCGTCTGCTGGCGGCTGCAGCACCCTTAATCAGTGTTGAAACCCTGCCTCTGTTGCAAGCGCAAGGCAGAGTGCTTGCGCAAGCCGTGACCTCGCCCTTGAATGTGCCGGGTTTTGACAACTCGGCGATGGATGGCTATGCCTTGCACGTCGCCGATATCAACGCCCTACCAAATGCGTTCGAGGTGGTGCAGCGTATCGCCGCAGGGCAAACCGGCACCGCTTTAGCAGCTAACACTGCTGCACGCATTTTTACTGGCGCCCCGATCCCTGAGGGTACCAACGTTGTCGTACCGCAAGAAAACACCCAAGACGAAAACGGCGCGATCAAGCTGACTCAACCGATTCGGTTAGATCAGCATATTCGTCGCAAAGGCGAAGACATCCCCCTAGGTGGCCCCGTGCTCGCTGCTGGGCAGCGGCTAGGCGCGCAACATCTCGCCATGCTCGCCTCAATCGGGGTCGCAAGCGTTTCTGTGTTTGTCTGGCTAAAAGTGGGTGTATTTTTTACCGGTGACGAACTGACAGAGCCTGGCCAACCCTTAGCACCCGGTGCCATCTATAACAGCAATCGTTATGCCATCAATGGTCTGCTCAAGCAACTTGGCTGTACCGTTACCGATTACGGCATTGTGCGGGATTCTGCGCAAGCGACGCGCGAGGCGTTGCAACGCGCGGCCTCTGAGAACGATGTGATCATCACCTGCGGCGGTGTATCCGTTGGCGAAGAAGATCACGTCAAGGGTGCAGTGCAGGCGCTAGGTTCACTTGACCTGTGGCAAATTTCAATGAAACCCGGTAAGCCGTTGGCCTATGGCAAGGTTGGCGCGGCGGATTTTATTGGCCTGCCCGGCAACCCTGTCAGTTCATTTGTGACATTTTTGTTAATGGCGCGCCCCTTTTTGCTCAAACGCATGGGCGCACAAGAGTCCCCGTTGCGTTATCTCACGGCAACGGCCGACTTTAACTGGCCGCGCCCCGACAAACGTCGTGAGTTTTTACGCGTCAAACTCGAGCAAGACGCCTGCGGCCAACCAGCCCTGCAACTGTGGCCCAATCAGGGCTCGGGTGTGATGAGCAGCCTGGCCTGGGCAGATGGCCTAGTCGACCTCGCCCCCGAAACAGTCATCACCAAAGGCGATACAGTACGGTATCTTTCGTTGTCTGAACTTTTAAATTAATCAACCGCCATGCACCTCAAGGTTTTGTACTTTGCCCAATTGCGCGAAAAATTCGGCCTCGCTGAAGAAGCCGTGCAAGCGCCTGAGGGCGTGCGAACAATTGCCGATCTGATGCAGCACCTTGCCAAGCGCGGCGGTGTCTGGCAAGAAACACTAGATGGGCAATATGCATTCAGAGTAGCGATGAACCAAGAGATGGTATCGCAACAGACTGCGCTGATTGAAGGTGCAGAGGTTGCAATTTTTAGACCTGTGACGGGGGGCTAAGTCGTGCGTAGCCATGTATCTGTTGCATTGAAACATTCAGTGATCAGTCACACTGGTGCACAAGGAAGCTCATGAGCGCTCGCTTGTCTGTCGCCGTGCAAAGCGAAGACTTTGATCTTCGTCACGAACATCAGCAACTCGTTCAAAACGATCATGGCGTTGGCGCTGTAGTCGCATTTATTGGTATGGTGCGTGACCTGAATCTGGCCGACGATGTGGTGGCGCTTGAGCTTGAACACTACCCCGGCATGACCGAAAAATCGCTCATGAATATCGTGCAACAAGCCGAAAGCCGCTGGTCGTTGCAAGCCGCGCGCGTGGTGCATCGTGTTGGCAAGATGTATCCAGGCGATCAAATTGTGCTGGTGCTGACAGCCAGTACACACCGCGGTGACGCCTACGAGGCCAACAGCTTCATCATGGATTATTTGAAAACCGAGGCGCCCTTCTGGAAAAAAGAATGGACCCCCGAAGGCCCGCGCTGGATCGAAGCGCGCGACAGCGATGACCTTGCTGCCGCGCGTTGGGCCGCGCAACAGCCCACACCAAATCCGTAAGCGGCAAGGTCCACTAACCACCCCACAGCGATCTAAGTGAAGCACGATGAGCGAACCTAGTCACACTGAAAATAAAACTGTCGGCGCACCGTACGACGCACTCATCCTTGCTGGCGGCAAAGGTAGCCGCCTTGAGGGGCGTGACAAAGGTTGGATCATGCACCAGGGTCTGCCTTTGATCGAGCATGCCTTAGCTTGCCTAGCTGCTCAAACAACCGTCCCTACGCGCGTATTGATTAGTGCTAATCGTAATATCGATGCTTATAAGCAAACGGGGCGTACCGTCGTGACTGACGAGCGTGAAAATTTTGCCGGCCCGCTTGCAGGCATTGAAGCGGGGCTCATGCGCTGCAAAAAAAATAACTTGTTGGTCATACCCTGCGACACGCCTTTATTGCCGTCTGATTTATTTGAACGCCTTGACGCAGCCTTGGCAGAATACCCCTCAACGCTTGCAGCCTACGCAGTCACCCAGGATGGCCCCCAGCCGTTGTGTTGCCTGTTACGCCCTTCTGCCGCTGGCTGGCTAGCCAAATATCTCGACGAGCAACACGCCGCAGCAATTAAATGGCTTGATCAACTAGGCGCGTGCGCTGTGCACTTTGAAGACGCAACCGCCTTTAGTAATTTCAATACGATGGAGATGTTTCAATCTCTGAAACCCAAAGGTCAGCCATGAAAGCAAACCTCACACGTTTTGACGCGACAAACCAAGCATGACAGCAGACCTCACACATTTTTACGCGGCAGGGCAAGCATGACAGCAGACCTCACTCACTTTGATGCCGCAGGGCAAGCGCACATGGTTGATGTCTCAGCTAAAGCTGAAACTCATCGTCGTGCCGTGGCGCAGGGCCGTATCACCATGCTGCCAGCCACTTTTGCGAAGCTCGCTGCAGGTAGCGCAGCCAAGGGCGACGTACTCGGCATCGCTCGCTTAGCAGGCATCATGGGAGCCAAGCAAACCGGCTCGCTCATCCCGCTATGCCATCCGATCCCGTTAACGCGCGTCACTGTCGAGTTTGTTAGTGATGCAGCGAGCTCGTCTGTCACCTGCACCGCCACCGCCGAAACATTGGGACGTACTGGTGTTGAGATGGAGGCCCTCACCGCAGCCACTATCAGCCTACTCACCATCTATGACATGCTCAAAGCCGTTGATCGTGGCATGGTGATTGATGCCGTTAAGTTACTTGAAAAGCACGGGGGTAAGTCGGGGAGCTGGGTGGGGTAGTTTTGGAACGTCGACTGACCAAAAAACTTCGCTATTGGTTGGGTGCGGGTGCCAAGCAATTTCATCCGTTCTTTTTAGTCATCCAGCACCTCTCGGTATCCTCCAAGCTGGCACCAACACACTAGCTATTCAATCTGACACTCTGATTATCTAAGTCAAAAAGTGTCTCAGTGATTGGCATATGACTCACGACATAACAAACTTCACCTCGAAATTCATAGGCCGATATCTTGACCTCAAACCATCTTTTTTCTTTTTCGCTATGACAAGGGTATTTAGCGCCAAAGCTTTTCGTATTATCTTGCACGACATCACGAATACATTGCGCGATTTTGGCCGCAGACTCAGACTGTTTAGAGTTTTCACACACTGCAAGATAACTGATCCCCTCGCAAGCTAATTCACCGTGCTTCAGTTTTGGGTAGCTTTGCGCGGCGGCTCGCCACGCGGTATTGACCAAAATAATAACGCCCTCTTTATTGAGAACACAAGTCAAGGGTGACGTGAAATTTATCGCGGCCTGTCCTAATCTTTCTTGTTTTTGAAGCAAATAGGACTCGAGATGACGTATGTCTTCAGCGCTTTTATTGTCAACGATGGGTGATGACTCATCACGTATACGCGTTGCAAAAATAAAACTGGCATCTAGTTCAAGCCAATTAATTAATAATCTCAAGCGCACTGGGTTGGGTAACGACCGTCCAACAATCCACTGTCTAGCAGTCTCTCGGCTGATAGGAGGGAGTGGCTTATTACGAAAATTAAATTCAATCGTAAATTTCTCTGCCGAAGGCAGACGCCCAAACCGATTTATCAAGCCTGCTTTAAAGGCAAGATTAAAACGATCGACAAGATATTGACTCATAATCGCCCCCAAGCAATTACTACCAACGCAACTCTATCGATCACGCTGTCGCTACCATCCTTCATAGCGGCACGTTTTCGATCTCAGTTTTACAACAATATATGAAATTCGACGATTACCTTAGTTTAGTAGCCAATTGGGGATCATTTGCCAACTTGGGCGTGGCATATGTCACTGTTATTTAACGTACCTTACTGAAAAGTACCTCTTACCAATCCACTTCGCATTGAAATACGTATTCTTAATGACGCATTCACTGAACGGCTGAGATGGGGGTGCGGCTAAAAAGTTGGACTGATTTATGCAGCAAGTCCGACACTTTTTCGTTAATAAATTGATGTATTTCGCAAGCAAATTTTATGAAGCTTAAACAAAGTTCTGTGCCTCAGAATCCCAGTGACACGACTGTGCAGTATTCGTATGTAGATGCAATTAGACAGCTTCAAGATAGTGGTCATATCAGCTTGTTGGATATGCAGAAATTATCGTATGCGGATGCCGATTGTTTATTTGAAGAAATAAAGCGTTGGCTTGTTTACGGACGTGACATAAATCTTATTCATAATCCTAAAAAGTTGAGTACTGCACGCCGCAGGTCTATTTAAGGCTATGGGGCCAACCATGAAACCAAATAACAAAGCCGCAACTCAGAAACAAAGAATTGAAGAGCTCTTTACTTTTGCTAAGTAACTATTTTGAGCTTAAAAAATGGCATTAAAAAAGACCGTGTTCAGGCAATCACCCGTCAGCATCATGCCAACGAGTTAAGGCGTAGCAATTCTATTTGTTTCGACGGTGAGCTGGAGAAGCTCCCGTTCTTTTTATTCAACCAGCACGTTAGGCTCGACTGAACAATTCATAGCAAGTATTCGAGAATACTCTGGTGCCCCGAGCCGGAATCGAACCGGCACGCCCTGCGGCCTGAGATTTTAAGTCTCATATGTCTACCGATTTCATCATCGGGGCAATTAGACAGGCGCTATTGTAACGAAAGCGTCAAATCTTGTTTGAACAGGCCTAGCCCTTGCACGGAAACTTGATTGGCAGGTAGCGAATGACTGTTGCGGCCGCCTTGTCTTTGTTGTACTGAGGGTTAGCCAGCGCCCACTGAATGAACTCGGCTAAGACCACGTCACGCGCCACCCCAACTGCGGGCAAGCACACGGTTTTAGACGCTTTAGGATCAAGATTCAGTTCATAGGTTTGGTAGACGCCCTCGCCAAAACCATAGCAAAAGGTTTGTGCCTCGAGGTCGGTACGGCTTTGACACAGCGCCACCATCGCCTCGGTTGAGACGTCAGCGCGTGGCAGATTTTGCGCTGTGGTGCTTTGTGCCAACGTCACAGACAACGGTAATAAGCTAAGTGCGGCGGTGACTAATATTTTTTGGATCATGTTCGTTCTCGATGACTGAGTATTTAGGTCTAGAAAAAGCTAGCTATTTGAAGTGGTTAGCGTCTAAACCCGCCCATATGTCCGCCGCCGAAGCTACGTCCACCGCCGCCGCCAAAGCGGTCACCACCACCGCCAAAGCGATCTTGATTAAAGTCGCTGCGCCCTTGACTCCCTAACTGTCGTTCTTGCGAGGCTTCGCGCGAGTAACTGGGGCTTGCGCGATCTTGCGACGCATCACTACGCGCCTGCGAGTTCAAAGAACTGGCTTGCTGTTTTTCTTGAGATGTGGCGTTGCGCTGAAAATCACTGTTTGCGTTTTGACGCGCCTGATCAGCGCGCTGTTTATCTGCAGGGCTGGCGTTATTCTTCCAGTCGTTTGCGGCGTTTTGCTGACGCGCAATACTTTGCCGATCGATGTCGCTGTGGTTCGCAACGCCGTATCGATTATTCAACGCTGAGCTACCGTAAGGCACGCCATCACGATGCGCCACATCATGCGCCCAGGTGCTGTCAGCGCCAGCATGAGTGGCTGCCTGATTGGCCACCGAGTTATAGCGACCATTAAAGTTATTAAAGTTAGCGTTATTAACCGTGATTGAACCGCTACCCCAGTGCGGTTGCGCCCACAGCGATGCACCGACCGCCATGCCCACACCAAAGGCCATGAAGCCCCAGGCTGGGTTGTAGACAGGATACGGTGGGTATGCAGGATAGCCCCACGCGCCGTACACCATCATTGGGTTATAGGTAGGTACGTAAATCACCTGCGGGTTGGAAGGCACAATAATAATGTTTGCTTGGCTATCGGTCGCGACCATCAATTGCGACGTCGTTTGCAAATTGCCAGCCTGCTTCGCCTTCAGGCGCAACGCCTGAACCGCCTGCATTAAATCTTTAGGCTGTGCCAGGTAAGCATCGCCTAATTTTTGCGTCCAGTCTAATTTGTTACCTAACATGTTCAACGCATCAGGAAACGTCACCAGCGACTTCACGCTGTTATCCCAAGTTTGTGGCTTTAACGCGTCTTGTAACGCGGTACTCGACAAATGGTTATTGCTACGCAGCCAGTTGGCGGCCTCGGCCACTTCAAGCGGATAGGTTGCAGCAATCAACATTTGCGACAACAGCGAATCAGGGTAAAGCGCAATTGGTGACACCAAGGACTGCAACTCGGGCATCGAGATATTGCTAGATTGCTGAGTTGTTTGGGCATAGGCAGGTGCCGTAAACGCAACCCCTACAATTTGACCACCCGTGGCCAAGGTCAGCGCAAGCGCTGCTGCGGCAGCCGGAAGAGTGAAAGTGCGCATGTTGATCCCTAGTTGAAAACTGATTTTTTTTTACCGAACACGCTTGAGTATAAAGGCAAGAGTCGTCATAACGTCTGCCCACGCAGCACGCCCATACCGAAATATGTTGGGGCTCTGGTGTCTGCAGCAGTTCTTAATTTTTTTAGTACTTCACTGCTTCAAAATCACAGTGTTATCGCCCTTTCACGGCCTCGTAAATCTTGCCAAATACTGCATCAGCGTGGGCTGAATTTAACCAACGAATGATGACAACCATATTTAATTCTGGCTCGATCCAGGTAAATGAGCTACCAGCGCCCACTGCAAAATAACTAGACTCAGGCAAACTCGGAAACACTTTGCGCTGATCATTCAGCCAAACTAAGTAGCCATAAAACGGCGCAATCGCGCACGGCGTGCGCATACTCTTGATCCACTCGGCTGACAACACACGTTTGCCTTGCGCCACGCCGTTATCCAACAGCATCTGGCCCACCAAGGCCTGGTCTTCGCTGCTAATCGACATCCCGCCACCCCAATGGGTACCGCCAGGCACTGACTGCACACGCTTGCCAGCGATTTCTACCCAAGCGTCGTCATAGCCCATCCAGTTCCAGGTGTCTGAAGCGCCAACCGGTTGCATAATCGCTTCGCGAAACACCTCGGGCAGTGGGCGTTGAAATAAATGTAGTAAGGCCAACGACAATTGATTGATACGGACGTCGTTGTACTCCCAGTAAGTACCGGCTGGCTGTAACGGGCGTGCATCGCCCTTTTTGCCATCGGGGGCTGCGGCAAAGGTCACGGCGCGATAACGATCGACCTGATCGGGCAGGCCAAACAACGTGCCCTCCCATTCGCCGGTTTGTTGCAACATGTGCTCCCAGGTAATCAGTGCGTTGTTACCCGAGTCAAAACCGATGCCCTTTAAGGTATTGCCCACTGGCGCGTTAACGTCCTTAATCAAGCCCCGATCAACCGCCACGCCAGCCAGTAGTGCCAAATATGTCTTTGCAACGCTAAACGTCAGATCAGCCCGCTTAGGCTCGCCCCAAGAGGCCAAGGTTTTACCTTTAAGCAAGATCGTGCCAGACTCGGGGCCGCGATCGTGCACCGGGCCGCGCAAGCGGTTATAGGGCACCGGATCAGGATGGTGCACACCCCAGTTGGGCGAGGTGCAGTCACGACTCCAAGGGCTTTCGTGTTCAATGGCAAACTGAATCGCCTGGTCTAGAATCGGGTTATGCATAAACGCACCTTTGATGAGGTAAAAAGTCAGCTAAGTAGGGGTTCGCACCAAGTACATTCGTGTGCGTCGCGATGCCAGCTAGTGTTATAACAAACTTCGAGCGACAACCGCGCGAGCGCCGATCTTTGGCATGCTATTTGCTACTCTGCCTTGATCCACCACGTGCCCTGATGCTTAGTTTTCACTTTTTGGCACTTACTTTGCTTGCACTCTCTTTTTACATGTTCTTTGAATACTGACGATCACTTCAAAGTATGACGAGCACCCAAAGGAAAAAAATGACAGCTTCAGCCCAATCCCACGACTTGCCCTTACACCGCGTCACTTCGCGCCGTCGGTTAGGCCCACTCACCTGGGCAGCTTGTGCGCTAAGTGCTTTTTTATGTCTGAGCAACCCGAGCTTTGCGAACAAAGCAAACGACACGCTCGGCATGGCGTACGACCAAGCACCAGAAAATATTGATCCTTACTTTAATAATGTCAGAATTGGCGTGATCATTGCCGCCAATGTCTGGGACACCTTGATCTATCGCGATCCGGTCACAAATGAGTACAGAGGTCAGCTCGCCAAAAGTTGGAAGCAAATCGATCCGCGCACTCTCGAGTTTGAGTTGCGCGAAGGCATCAAATTTCACAATGGTGAAGCCTTTGATGCCGATTCAGTTGTCTTTACCTTGAACTACGTGTCAGATCCTGCAAACAAAGCTACTACGCAAGCCAATGTGCGCTGGATCGAAAAGGTTGAAAAAATTGATCAATTTAAGGTTCGTATCATAAGCAAAGCGCCGTTTCCGGCAGCGATCGATTATTTAGCTACCACGTTAGCGATTCATCCCGCCAAATATTACAAAGAGGTGGGCCCCGCCGGCATGAATGCCAAACCGGTTGGCTCGGGCCCTTACAAGATCATTGAATATATCCCCGGTAAATCGGTCACGCTCGAGCGTAACGCCAATTACTTTAAAGACTCGCCCAAATCAGCAGGCAAAATCGGTAAAGTGAAAATTCGCTTCATCCCAGATCGTCAAACACAAATGGCTGAGGTGATGTCTGGCGGCGAGGATCTGATCATGCATGTGCCCAAAGATCAGGCCGAAAAGCTCAAAAGTCTACCGCACCTGCAAGTACTCAGTGGCAACACCATGCGCATCGTGTTTTTACAAATGAACAGCCGCGATGGCGCACCGGCACCTGAATTGAAAGATATTCGCGTACGTAAAGCGATTGCCCACGCTATCGACCGCGAAGCCATCTTGAAAAACATTGTGGGTGGTGGTGAGTTGATCAACACCATCTGCACACCTTCTCAAGTTGGCTGCAGCAGCGATGGCGCAACCGTTTATAAATATGACCCCGCTTTGTCGAAAAAACTTTTGGCTGAAGCAGGCTTTGCGAATGGGCTAACTTTGGATTTGATGGCATACCGTGAGCGTCAACAGACCGAGGCCATGATTAATTATTTGCAAGCGGTTGGCATCAAGACCAAACTCGGTTTCATGCAATATGCGGCCATGCGTGACCTGGCGCGAGCAAACAAAACCGCTATAACGCACCAAACCTGGGGCTCAAATCTAGTCAATGATTTGTCAGCCTCGACACCACACTATTTTGGTGGAGGCGGCGATGACGTGAGCCGTGATCCCGAAGTGATCGCTCTGCTGAATAAAGGCGACAGCACCGTTGACCCTGAGGAACGAAAAAAGACTTATAACAAAGCGTTAGTGCTGATCTCTGAAAAAGCCTACGCACTGCCTTTGTGGTCTTTGCCGGTGTATTACGTGGCAAACAAAGATTTGAATTTCAAGCCGTATCACGACGAACTCGTGCGCTTTTGGGAAATGAACTGGAAGTAAACAAACTTCAACAAGCCTCACGCAGTTGAAGCAAAAATAATTGTTTCTCTTAAAAGTACTCGGATTCAGAAATAATGTTGGCTTATCTTGTGAAACGTCTAGGCTTGGCGGTGCTGGTGGCTCTCACCGTATCCGTCATCGCCTACCTGCTGCTGTATCTCTCGGGCGACCCGGCGCTTGCTATCGCGGGCGAAGGTGCGAGTCAGGCTGATATTGATCTCATCCGCAAAACCTACGGATTTGATCAACCTTTGATTGTGCAGTATGGCGACTGGTTGCTCAAACTGCTCAGAGGCGACCTAGGCGTCTCGATGTACTTTAAAACAGACGTTGCGTCCTTAATTTTTAGCAAACTCTCGACCACGCTTTTGTTGGCCGTGTATGCACTGACCGTTGCCTTAGCCATTTCAGTACCACTGGGCGTATTAGCGGCAATTTACAAAAATAGCTGGATCGATCGCCTATGCCTAGCCGTCGCAGTGGTGGGTCAGTCTATGCCAAATTTTTTCTTCGCACTGATTCTGATCATGCTGTTTTCAATTTCGTGGCGCCTGTTGCCCGTTTCAGGTAGCGGCACTTGGCAACACTTTGTGATGCCCGCCATTACCTTGGGCTACTACGCAGCACCCGCCTTTATGCGCTTGATTCGTGCCGGCATGATCGAAGTACTTAGCGCGGATTACATTCGCACAGCACGCGCCAAGGGGCTGCCGACCCGCACGGTGATCTTTAAGCATGCGTTACGTAACGCGATCGTGCCGGTGGTGGCGTTAGCCGCTGTGCAACTCGGTTTTTTGCTTGGCGGATCTATCGTAATCGAAACAATTTTTGCACTCGATGGCCTAGGTTATTTAGCCTATCAAAGCATTACGTTTAAAGACTATCCTGTGACGCAAATTATCGTGCTGTTGCTGTCTGTGATTTATATCTTGCTCACGTTGGCCTCTGACATTGCTAATGCCTGGCTCGATCCGCGTATTCGGGTGGCCTGATATGCAACACAGTCTTAATCGCTTTCAAAGCAAGCATCTGACGCAGCACCTCGTGTTGGGTGGCCTGACATGAAAAACAATAAAGCACTTTACGTTGGCTGTGGCTTATTGCTTTTGATTTTTTGCATGGCAGTATTCGCGCCGTGGCTATCGCCACACGATCCATATTTTCAGGATCTGACTTACCGCACGGTGCCACCAATTTGGTACGAGCAAGGCACGTGGCTGCACCCGCTTGGCACCGATCAACTTGGTCGGGATTACTTATCGCGCTTGTTTTATGGCGCGCGGATTTCGCTATTGATTGGTGCAAGCGTTGCAGTCATCTCTGGTTTGATTGGCTGCACCATGGGGATGCTGGCAGGTTATTTTGGTGGTCGCATCGACATGATCGTCTCGTTTTTTGTGACCACACGGCTATCAATGCCGGTTATTTTAGTAGCGCTCGCAACCGTGGCCTTAGTGGGTAGCTCGCTGTTTGTGGTGATCATGGTACTTGGCTTGTTGAAGTGGGATCGCTTTGCGGTCGTCATGCGCAGCGCCACGCAACAAGTGCGCGCCATGGAATACGTTTCGGCAGCGCAATCGGCCGGGGCTTCAACGCTGCGTATTTTGTTAACTGAGGTCTTGCCCAATGTGCTGCCGCACCTAATCGTGATTGCAACCCTTGAAGCGGCCAGTGCCATTTTGCTAGAAGCCGCCCTGTCCTTCTTAGGCTTAGGTGTGCAGCCCCCCTTGCCGTCGTGGGGCTTGATGATTTCTGAAGCTAAATCCTATATGTTCTTTTCCTTTTGGCTGATCGCCATCCCAGGCACCGCGCTCGCTGTGTTGATCTTTGCGATCAATCTTGCCGGTGATGGCTTGCACCAGTGGTTGACGCCACAAGAGCGGGGCTAGCAGATGACCACGCCAACGAACGTTCTTGAGATCACCGGACTAACCGTTGACATCGCCACACCGCGCGGTACCCTGCACGTTGTGCGCGATGTGTCGCTGCACGTGAAGCGCGGTGAAACCTTGTGCATTGTGGGCGAATCCGGTTGTGGCAAATCAATGACCTCGTTAGCGATTATGGGGTTGTTGCCAAAGTCTGCCAAGCGCAGCAGCTCGCGCTTTCAATTTTTAGGCGAAGAACTCAGCCAAGCCAGCAAAGGCCATATTAACGACTTGCGCGGCAATAAAATGGCGATGATTTTTCAAGAGCCAATGACTGCCCTCAACCCGGCGTACACAATTGGCGAGCAACTCACTGAGCACTACCGCCATCATCTGAACGCCACAGAAACCGACGCACGTGCGCGCGCAGTGAACCTACTTGAGAAAGTTGGCATCGCCTCTGCCGCACAGCGACTCGGACAATATCCTCATCAGTTATCAGGTGGCTTACGCCAACGGGTCATGATCGCCATGTCGTTGATGTGTAATCCTGAACTCTTGATTGCCGACGAACCCAGTACGGCGCTAGATGTCACCATTCAGGCGCAAATTTTGCGCTTGCTGGCCGATCTGCAAAAAGAGCTCGGTATCGCAATGGTCTTGATCACGCACGACTTAGGGGTTGTTGCGCGTATCGCAGACCGCGTTGCTGTGATGTATGCAGGTCAAATCGTCGAACAGGGCTCTGCCGTCGAAATTTTTTCGGCGCCCCAGCACCCGTATACCCGTGGGTTGATTAGTTGTATCCCGATCCCCGGGCTCACGATACCTGGCGGTAAACTCGGCACCATCCCCGGCGTCGTACCCTCCCTACTGGGCGACATGACGGGCTGCGCCTTTCGAGATCGCTGCGCCTCTGCGCGTGAGGCGTGCTCAGGCAACATCCCCGTGCATCAAACGCCTAAGGGTCACCAGTGGCGCTGCG